>Ga0105240_10006553_pt1 | contig 17102 bp, 11 predicted proteins | sample KBSC54metaG_FD_80426 | JGI IMG/M metagenome (GOLD analysis project Ga0105240, IMG submission 80426) | Corn rhizosphere microbial communities from Kellogg Biological Station, Michigan, USA - KBS C5-4 metaG | ecosystem: Host-associated > Plants > Roots > Rhizosphere > Soil | place: Michigan, USA...
ATACGGATGGTCAGCAGGTTGGGCTGAATGTCGGTGCATGGCCCGCTCGATTGCATGCGGTTGAAGATGAGCAGAGGCGGTTGCTTGAACTGGATGCTGATCTCCGTCGCCCGTTTTTTCAGGCGCTTTCCGGCTCGCAGATAGAACGGCACACCAGCCCAGCGCCAGTTCTCAATTTCCAGGCGAACCGCGGCGTAAGTTTCGGTCCCTGACTCGGGGTTTACGCGGTCCTCATCTCGATATCCGGCGACTTTCTTGCCATCGATCACGCCAGGCCCATACTGACCTCGGACCGCATTCAATATCGGAATGTTGGGAATCGCTCGCCAGGCCTTCACCTTTTCGCGCCGCACCGCTTCCGATTCGAAGCTTGAGGGCGGCTCCATGGCCACGAAGCTGAGCAGTTCCATGACGTGGTTCTGCACCACATCACGCAGCGCGCCGGCCTTTTCATAGAAGGGTCCGCGACCTTCGACCCCCAGGGTCTCCGCCGCCGTGATCTGCACATGATCGATGTAGTTCCGGTTCCAGATCGGCTCGAAGATACCGTTGCCGAAGCGAAACACCAAGATGTTCTGCACCGTCTCTTTCCCCAGGTAGTGATCGATGCGAAACACCTGGTTCTCATGGAAAACAGCGTTCACCTGGTGGTTCAGTTCTCGAGCAGAGTCCAGATCGTGACCGAAGGGCTTTTCGATCACCACTCCGATGCGGCCTTTTTCCGGCTGCGCCATACCCTGTGCGCCGAGGTTTTCGACGATGGGTGTGAAGTACTCTGGCGCAGTGGCGAGGTAGAACAGCCGATCCGGCCCGATGTTCTTCTCCTGAGCAATGCGATCGAGTTCCGCCTTTAACCCTGCATAGTGCGAAGCATCATCGAAGCTCAGGGCGTAGTAGCTGACCTTGCTTATGAACTCATCTAGCTTGGGGTCATCCGCTTTCACACCTCCGAACTCGACGATGCCCTGCCGCATGTCATCGGCGAATTCAGTGCCAAGGGGCCGCCGAGCCACTCCGACGATGGCGAAGTTCTTCGGCAGCAGATTGTCCTGCTCCAAGTGAAAGAGCGAAGGCAGCAGCTTGCGTTTCGTCAAATCGCCCGAGGCGCCGAAGATCACCATGATCCCCGGGTCTGGAATCCGCTCGCCGGCCTTTGGAACCTGCGACAGATCCTCAGGACGAACTTTAAGCTGCACCGTAGCACTTGCCATAACATGACCTCCGCTCTCTTTAGAACTCTCGCTCAAACTTTGAACCACGAACTGCGATATGCAACTAGCCCTTCTTCACTGCATGGCCGCCGAAGGCATTGCGCATGATTGCCAGCATCCGGTCAGTGAAGTTGTTGTCCTCGCGCGAACGAATACGTCGGATCAGAGATTCCGTGATTACCGGCGCCGAAACGTTGAGATCGATTGCTTCAAAGACAGTCCACCGTCCTTCTCCAGAGTCGGCCACGTACGCTTCAAGCCCATCGAGATCTGGATTTCCTGCCAGAGCCTCTGCAGTGAGATCGAGCAGCCAGCTGCGTACGACGCTACCGTGTCTCCAGATCTGGGCAACCTGTTCCAGGTCGAGATGGAACTGTTCCTTCTTCTCGAGAATCGTAAATCCCTCGGCATAGGCCTGCATCATTCCGTATTCGATTCCGTTGTGGACCATCTTTACAAAGTGGCCCGATCCTGCCGGACCCACGTGTCCCCAACCTTTGTCCTTAGCAGGAGCCAGGGTTTCCAGGATCGGCGTCAGATAGTCGACCGCCTCTTTGTCGCCGCCGACCATCATGCTATATCCCTCTTTCAGTCCCCAGACGCCCCCCGAAGTGCCGACATCTACAAACTGAAAGCCCTTCGCGGTGACCTCCTGGTAATGGCGCATGGTGTCTTTGTAATTCGAATTGCCGCCATCGATGAGGATGTCGCCCTTATTCAGCAGCGGCTCAAGCTTCGCGATGGTATCGTCCACGGGCTTGCCCTGCGGAACCATGATCCAGATTGCCTTGCGGCCGGTAAGCTTCTGGGCCATTTCTTCGAGGGATGAAACGCCAACGTTTCCGGATGCGGTCAGCTTCTGCACGGCCTCCGCGCTGAAGTCGAAGCCGACCACCTGGTGACCTCCAAGGCGAATGCGCTCCGCCATGTTGCCGCCCATTCTGCCTAAACCAATCAAACCTAGTTGCATATGCCGACCTCACTTTGCTTGTTGAAATGCGATTCCGCAAATGCGCGGTAGTGTCTCCGGGGATGGAATCTCTTGCTGAAGGGCCCAAGATGGGGCAGAGAAGTGCAGCGCTCGGCTTCCCAGAGGGATTCATACTGCGAAGTTATAATTAGGGCGAAATTTACTTGAAGTTCAGCACGCATTGGAGAGCCTTCATGCCCGAACCATCTTGCGACGTCGGCCTCATTGGCCTTGCTGTGATGGGACAGAACCTTGTCCTCAACATGAACGACCATGGGTTCAAGGTGGCAGTATTCAACCGTACGGTCTCCAAGGTGGATGATTTCATCGCCGATGAAGCCAAAGGTACGAATGTGGTCGGGGCCCATAGTGTGGCTGAATTGGCGGCTCTTCTCAAGAGGCCGCGGCGCATCATGCTGATGGTCAAAGCCGGAGCCTCGGTGGATGAGACGATCGCAACGGTTCTGCCTCATTTGGAACCGGGCGACATTGTGATCGACGGCGGCAACTCGCTCTTCACGGACTCGACCCGTCGCACGCGCGATCTTGCGGCGAAAGGCATCCTCTTTGTCGGAACTGGTGTTTCCGGGGGCGAAGAGGGCGCGCGTCGCGGCCCGTCGATTATGCCGGGTGGAAATCCTGCGGCATGGCCTCATGTGAAAGAGATCTTTCAGTCCATCGCAGCCAAAGTGGAAGACGGCACGCCGTGCTGCGACTGGGTAGGCGAGGACGGCGCAGGGCATTACGTCAAGATGGTCCACAACGGAATCGAATATGGGGATATGCAACTGATCTGCGAGGCCTATGACTTGCTCCATCGCGGATTGGGACTTACTGCGGACGAGTTGCACACCGTCTTTACCGATTGGAACCAGGGAGAACTTGACAGCTACCTGATCGAGATCTCGAGCCACATCTTTGCGTCGAAAGACGAGGATGGAACGCCGCTCGTTGACAAGATTCTTGATGCCGCGGGCCAGAAGGGGACCGGAAAGTGGACGGTGATCAGCGCGCTCGATCTTGGCCAGCCGGTCACGCTGATCGGCGAGTCGGTATTCAGCCGCTGTCTCTCGGCGCTGAAGGAAGAGCGCGTCGCCGCATCCGCCGTCCTCAAAGGGCCGGATGCCAAGCCCTTCGGAGGCGATAAAGGCGTGTTCATTGAAGATGTTCGCCGCGCTCTCTATTGCTCGAAGATTATCTCTTACGCTCAGGGCTACATGCTGTTGCGCGCGACAGCTAAAGAAAACGGCTGGAATCTCAATATGGGCGGTATCGCCCTGATGTGGCGCGGAGGATGCATTATTCGCAGTCGGTTCCTGGGGAAGATCAAAGATGCGTTTGAGACCAATCCGAAGCTGAGCAATCTTCTGCTCGACGACTTCTTCTCTGGTGTTCTGAACCAGTATCAGGAAGCCTGGCGACGGGCTCTTGCCAGCGCGATTGCGATCGGCGTACCCACACCGGCTTTCTCGACTGCGCTTGCCTTCTACGACGGATACCGAGCTGGTCGTCTTCCGGCCAACCTTCTTCAAGCTCAACGCGACTACTTCGGCGCGCACACATACGAGCGCGTCGACAAACCACGCGGCGAGTTCTTCCACACGAACTGGACAGGACATGGGGGGCGCGTTTCTTCGACTACTTACAACGCCTAGCCGTCCTCGTCGCACTGTCGTCAACTCGCCCGGTCCTTCCGCCCGAAGAACCGGGCGTTGTGCGTCACGTCGTTAAAGAACTTGCAGCGACCCAAGCTGCTGCCGCAGGTCAGCTTCGCCTGTAAAGCGAATGGCTTTCATTCCGACGGCTGCCGCCGCCGCCACGTTCTCAATCCGGTCGTCAATCAAGAGTGAACGCTCTGGCGTGTCGCCCAGAATACCCAGGGATCTCAGGTAGATTTTGGGATCCGGTTTGCGGAGCCCCATGTAACAAGAGGTGAATGTGTATTTGAACAAGTTGTGCAGCCCGAATTTGTTGACGCGAAATTCATGCGTCTCGCGCGCTTCATTGTTGAGCGCGCCTATCCTGCACTTATCTGATGCCGCCAACTCCTTGAGGATGCACAGTGCTCCTCCCGGCAATTCCTTCGACTGCGCACACATTGCGGCGAAGAATTCTTCACGCGAGAAGCTACGCGGATCATAGAAGACAACCGCGTCAAGGTATTCATCGAGCGTGAGCTCACCCCGCTCCCAAGCCTCGGATGCCTTCGCGTGCCGCGACTCCAGAGCATCGCGATCGAGCTTGAATTGCTCGACCACAACGGAGCGCTCGTGGTGGTCCCAGCCGTTAGTTAGCAGGACACCACCAATATCAAAGAGGATTACGTCGAAGGGGAACATCGGCGTCTCATTCTGTTTAGAGTCTTATATTGGACCCGGGTTACAGAAGGAACAATTGCGGAGACTGTTGCGCGTGAGAAATCTCGGCGTTACGCCGGCGGGTTTGGCTGATCGGTTCCGCGTTGATACTTTGCTTCAATTGCCAGAACTTTCCTGAAGCGCCGTGTGAACCGTTCCTCGCCGGAGATGAACTTTGCCTTCAGAAACGCATCTGCAAGTTCGTAGGCGAGGGCGGGCCCAATGATGCGCGCACCCAGGACCAGGACGTTCATGTCATCGTGCTCGACACCTTGATGTGCAGAGTAGGTGTCGTGGCACATAGCGGCGCGGATGCCCGGGATCTTGTTGGCCGCAATGCTGACGCCCACCCCGGAACCGCAAATCAGAATTCCGCGGGGTGCCTCGCCGTCCTTGATGGCTTCGCCTACACGCTCTGCGAAGTCGGGATAGTCATCCTGCGGTTCACACCTGAAGGCGCCGAGATCCAGGATCTCGTGACCGGCCTTGGTCAAATATGCGCGAACTTCTTCTTTGAGATCGAAGCCCGCGTGATCGGATGCGATGACTAACTTCACTTCGAATCCTTTCTACTTCTTGACAAGTTCTTTGGCGCGCGCCGCGACGTTAGGCCCTGTAAATCCGAGTTTCTCAAGCACCGTTGGGCCGGGAGCCGATGCGCCGAATCGATCAAGACCGATAACGCCGCCATCTTTGCCGACGTACTTCCACCAGCCGAGAGGCGAGCCCGCTTCTACCGCCAGCTTCGGAACGCCGTCCGGAAGGACGTTCTGTTTATATTCGGGCGATTGTTCGTCGTAGATCTCCCAGCTTGGCATGCTGACCACGCGCGCCCGGATGCCTTCGCCCTCGAGCTGCTTCTTTGCATCGACGCAGGGCCAGACTTCAGAACCGGTGCCAATCAGAATCACCTGCGGATTCTGCGAATCTTCGAGAATGTAAGCGCCCTTGCTGACGTTTGCGTAGACATCCTGCTTCGTAGCATCGATGACGGGCAGGTCCTGTCGGCTGAGCGCGAAGAAACAGGCACCATTACGCTCGAGAGCGAGTCGCCAGCATGCTGCGGTCTCATTGGCATCGGCGGGGCGATAATCGGTGAGATCTGGGACCGCGCGCAGCATCATCAGGTGCTCGATGGGTTGATGCGTCGGACCATCCTCGCCGAGCCCGACGGAGTCATGCGTGAAGATGAACAACGAATGAGCGCGCGCCAAAGCTGCAAGGCGGATAGCAGGCTTGCAATAGTCGGAAAAGGTGAAAAACGTGGAGCCGTATGGCACCAGGCCTTCATGCGCAGCCATGCCGTTGACCGCAGCGCACATGCCAAATTCGCGAACCCCGAAGAAGATATTGCGTCCGGCGGGATCGGCAGCGAAGTGCGGGCTGTTCTTGAAGATCGTCTTGGTCGATGAGGTGAGATCAGCCGCACCACCAAACAGCTCGGGAACTACATCGGCAATCGCGTTCATGACTGTATTTCCCGCGTTCCGTGTGGCAACAGGCTTGCCGGCGGGAAACGTTGGAAGCGCCTTCTCCCATCCTGCCTTGCGCTGGTTCTTCACTGCGCGCTGGAACTGTTCGGCTAGTTCCGGAAACTGCGCTGCATATGCGTCGAAGCGCTTCTTCCACTCTGCTTCTGACTGCTGGCCGCGATCGACAGCCTGCCGCCAGTTCTTTAAAGCATCATCGGGAACGTAGAAGCTCTGGTCTTCAGGGAAGCCAAAGTACTTCTTGGTGGCCGCGGCGTCGGCGGCTCCGAGCGCTTCGCCGTGAACCTTGTTCGTGCCAGCCTTGGGACTACCGAAGCCAATCACGGTACGAACTGCGATCAGGGATGGCTTGCCGGTTTCGGCCTTAGCGGCTTCGATCGCTGCTTCAATTGCGTTCAGATCGTTGCCGTCGCTCACCCGCTGCGTGTGCCAGTGATATGCCTCAAAGCGTTTCAGCACGTCTTCTGTGTAGCTCCACTCTGTCGGTCCGTCGAGCGAAATGAGGTTGTCGTCATAAAGAACGATCAGCTTGCCGAGACCTAATGTTCCAGCAAGTGAACCGGCTTCATGGGAGATGCCTTCCATGAGGTCGCCATCGCCGCAGAGGACGTAGGTGTGATGGTCGACGATCTCGTGCCCCGGCTTGTTGTAAACGGCTGCAAGATGCTTCTCTGCGATCGCCATCCCGACGGCCATGCCGAAGCCTTGGCCGAGCGGGCCGGTGGTGACTTCGACGCCTTCGGTTTCGCCCGATTCCGGATGACCGGGGGTCTTCGAGTGCCACTGCCGAAATGACTTCAGATCATCGAGTGTGACTTTGTATCCAGAGAGGTGGAGAGTGGCGTAGAGCAGTGCAGAGGCGTGTCCGTTGGAGAGGACAAAGCGGTCGCGGTCCGGCCATTTGAAGTGGGCCGGATTGTGCTTCATGATCTTGTGAAACAGGAGGTATGCGATTGGCGCGCAGCCCAGCGGCGCTCCGGGATGGCCGCTTTTGGCCTTCTCTACCTCGTCAACTGCGAGAAGACGGAGGGTATCAATTGAAAGCTCGTCGAGTGAGAGATCCGCAAGAGTTGCCATATAAAGCTGTTCCAAGTCCTTTCGAAAATGCTGCGGAAATTGTGCTATTTCCGGCTCTCGATCTGTATGTCTACATTGCGGCCGAGCCAGCGATTTTGCTCGGGCCAGTGAAGAGTCCATGATAGAACACTGCTTTCGCGATGCGGAGCGGTGGAAAGATCCGCGCAGTAGCCCGCATTGCCGATGCTGCGGCTGGGTGTTGATTGCATGGTCTTCCAGTTGTCGATCGTCCAGACGACCTCGAAGTGCGTGTCATCGAGAATACGCAGAGTCTCGCCTGCATAGATTTTCTGGATCGGCCGGCGGCTGCTATAGAACTCAAGATCTGCACGTAGGTTCTTCCTGCCGCTGGGCTCGCAATAGCGGTCGTAAACACAATCGATGCGATCGAAGACCTTTCCGTCCGTTGTTGATCGGAGAAGCTTCAAATATTCCGCGTGAGCCCATACCAGCGGAACGGCAGATCCGGCGGGCTGGCCCAGGACGAGTCCCAGGTGGGGGCGGTTCGCCTCGTCCCAGACTTGTTCCGGCATCATCTGGCCGGGAGTAGCGAATCGTTCGTAGGTCTCGATCAGAGATGATGGATCGCGGCCGGCCGCGAGTTCGTGATGCGCGCGCTCGCCAGTGAAGAGCGGCCAGATTCGGCCTTTGCCCCACCCCTGAAAAGGCCCGCCATCCGGCCGTTGACCATAGCCGTCGTAGTTGTAGCGGTGCCAGCCAGGTCCCTGGGGCAGGTCGGTCTTGAGCAAGGCATCGACGACCTTGAGCGAATCGGCGATGAGCGGGTCGTCTGCGCGCCGAACGCCGTAACGCACGAGTTCAAGGAAACCTGCGTCGATGATTTCTCTGGCTTCGAACTCGGTGCGTTCACCCGGCTCGCGGTTGTTGATGTGGATGATCTCTGTTCCGCAACTCTCGCAGGCGTAGGCCTCGCCCTTCTCCGGTGGCCGGATGCGCATATAGTGGCGCTTGATTTCGGGGTGGAGGACGCCGTTGTTGGTAACGGTCCAATCTTCCAGGTGGCGTTCGATCCAGTCGGCAAATTCTTCGAGGAAGGCGGCCATTTCCGTTGAGTCGTGGGCGCGTGCCATTTCCGCGGCGCAAAGCAGACCGCCGATGACTGCGGCGAGAGTGGATGGGGAGTAGCCCGGATTCTCCTCCCACCGCTCCTGATGCGTAATGGGCGCATGCTGAACCAGGAATGCGGCTGCGCGCTCGACGAACGGGAAGATGTCGATCTCGCCGAGCGCATTCGCCTTCCACAGACGCCAGGCCAGGATAATTGGGAATGCGACTTCGTCGAGCTGTACGCCGGACCAGTACGGGCGTCCGTCGACCCAGAAGTTCTGGGCAAATCCGCCGTCGGGTTTCTGAGTGCAGGCCAGGTAGACGAGAGCACGGCGCGCCGTTTCAGCCCGGCCACAGGCCAGCAGGGCAGTAGCGGTCTGCACCATGTCTCGGGTCCAGACGAGGTGGTAGCCGCCGAGATCGTCGTCGCCATGCGCCTGACCCCAGGGGATCGAAGCCGAAGCGACAAATGCGCCAGCAAAGGTCTTGTCTTCGTGAGCAAGGAGGACGTTGTGGCTGGCGCGCATCAGTTTGCCGCCGTCGCAGGATTTGGCCGCCAACCACTCAGGATTCGCGACGCGGTGCCATTGGCCGATGAACCTTTCTCGATGTTCGTCAAACGGTGTCGCCAGGGCGCTCACGGTCTTCTGCAGCGCTGTGTGGTTTCCCTCGCCGAGGCCGATCGCAACCGTGAACTCACGTGCGCCGTCGGTTCCGGCAGCACCCAAGTTGAGCTCACCCAGCAAAGCGATGTTGCCGTTGGTGGCTGAGCCGTACTCCCAGTCCATGCTGTACTTGTCCATCAGATCGCGCCAGCCATCGCTTGCGCCAACGAAGCCGCAGCTCACGCGGGAGAAACCGCAACTCGCGGCCATGGCCATTGACCACTGGTTTTTGAAGGCCAGAAGCATCTTGTGTCCGGCGATGTCGATCGCTCGGCCAGTGTTGCCGGCACCTCCACCATCGAGGTGCGGTGCGAGGAGCGCGTACACCTTCAGGCGCGGGATCAGATCGTCGTGCCCTTCAAGCCGGATACGCTGGAGAATGACGCTGTGGTGCGGATCGCTGATGATCTCCTTGGTAAGGGTGTAGCGGCCGTTCGGATCGGTATTAATATAGCGGATGCCGAGCGCCTCGGGGTGAATGTACTCAAAGGCGGTGAGGAGATCGCGCTTCTCTTCGTGTACGAAGGTTTCGCCGTCCGTGACCAGGAATTCCATGTCGCGGACCTGGGCGCTGTCAATGGTGGGATGGTAGATCTCGTTGAGCACGCCATGGGAGCACGTGAACCAAACGCGGCTCGAGGCCGAGTAGGCTGTGCCGATGGCATCTTTCACGCTCGAGGTCCAGCGAGCCTGAAGGCCGGGCGCTCCAAAGGCCTCGCCTTGCTGGTCCAGCCAGCGGTACAGGGGTTTATCGTTCATGTTTTCACGCAACCTTGCTGGATGAGGGGAAGTCCGCTTTTTAAAGTGCTGACAGAGCTAGTGATGTTCGGGCCGTCCCCAAAGTTACCATTTTCCGGAGATCTCTTCGAACCCTGCCGGGGTTCTTTCGCATCCATGCAAACACAGGGCAATGTCCGGGAATGTGAAAGGACGGTAGCATCCGGCTAGCTTTCACTCCGGTCAATCTCGCCGTTTACGCCGCACACACCCAGTGTTTAGGCCTGCGAGTCAACCAGTACAATCCGAAGTGAGGAGATTTCCCCGATGGCATATGAACTTGCACCGCTTCCGTATGACTACGCCGCGCTCGAGCCTTTCATCGACGCGCAGACCATGCAGCTGCACCACGACAAGCACCACCAGACCTACATCACAAATGTGAATGCCGCGCTGGCCAACCATCCCAACCTGGCCGCGAAATCTGTGGATGACCTCATCAGCGACCTGAACGCAGTGCCGGAAGACATTCGTACCGTAGTGAGGAACAATGGCGGCGGACACTCGAATCACACCATGTTCTGGACAATTATGGGTCCGGCGAACACGTCGGGTGTAGGCGGAAATCCGACCGGTGGTATTGCCGACCAGATCCAGAAGGACTTCGGCGATTTTGAGGCCTTCAAGAAGACTTTCAATGAGACTACGGCCAAGCAGTTCGGCTCCGGCTGGGGCTGGCTGGTATTTCAGGGCGGCAAGCTGAAGGTGATTACCACCGCCAACCAGGACTCACCGTTGAGCCAGGGGATCTACCCGATTCTTGGCAACGATGTCTGGGAGCATGCCTACTACCTGAAGTATCAAAATAAGCGCCCCGACTACCTCGCAGCCTGGTGGAACGTGGTGAACTGGGCCGAAGTGAACAAGCGCTTCGAGAAGGCAAAGAAGTAGATGGCTGTTCTCCACGTTTTCCGGCGGGATCGACGAACGTCGATCCCGCTTTTCTTTGGTCTGGCAAAAACAGGTTGACGATATAGTGACAATGTTGCTCGTCGAACCCGGTATGATCCTGTCATCCCCGATCTGGTAGGAGGATCTTCTTGCGCAAAACCATTCTGTCTCTGGCGCTCTTTTTCGCGGCGAGTTTCCTAGTCGCGGCGGATGCGAAGAGCATTTACGACTTTACGATGAACTCGATCGACGGCCAGCCCGTCAGCCTGAAGAGCTTTAAGGGCAAGGTTGTTTTACTGGTGAACGTCGCAAGTAAATGCGGCTACACTCCGCAATACGCCGGGCTCGAATCGCTGTACGAGAAGTACAAGGATAAGGGATTCGTGATCGTCGGCGTGCCCGCCAACAACTTCATGCAGCAGGAACCGGGAACGAACGAGGAGATCAAGACGTTCTGCTCCCGGAAGTACAACGTGAGCTTCCCGATGATGAGCAAAGTATCGGTGCTGGGCGAAGACAAAACGCCGCTCTATCGCTATCTGACTGACAAGTCCTCTGATCCGAAGTTTGCCGGGGACATCAAATGGAATTTTACGAAGTTTCTTTTCGATCGCAATGGCAACCCTGTTGCCAGGTTCGAGCCGGCTGTGACGCCGGATTCGGCTGAGGTGCAAGCTGCCGTGGAATCGGCGCTAGGAAAATAGTCTTAGATTGTTGCGGTAAAGCGAGGGGCCTCGAGGAGTTATCCCCGAGGCCTTCTGTTTGTGTCGGCAGCATCAATTCAGAAGCGCAGAAGATAGTTGAATTTGACGAAGATCTGGCGATCGGTCGAAGAGCCGGGGAGCGTTGTCAGCGAGAAATTCGGTGCACTCCCAGGGCTGAAGTCGACATTCTGGAATGTGTTCGCGTAGCCAGCGTAGAAGGCGGTCCCGGGATGCGGCAGGTAAGTGAACAGTAGAGTTGCGTCGGCCTGCTTGGAGTAGGTGCTGGAGACGAGCGCATTGTTGGGCAGCAAGGAGTTGTAGTCCAGAATCGCGTTGAAGGAGTAGCTGGGCGTGAACTGGTAGTTGAACTTTGACCGTATAAGGTGATTGGTGAAGGTCACTCCTCGCGGAAGGGTGTCAGGGATGATGGACTCTGCTGAAGTGGCGAGGCGTGTGTAGTAGTAGATCTGATCGAGTCGCAGATGCGACTGCGGATGCAGGGTTACGGTTGCTGAAGCGTTTGTGCCTGTACCGAGAAATGGCGTGATGCCCTTAGAGGGATAGTAGTTCGGCTGCGAACCGCGTGAAGCGGTTGCGCTGAGATCGAGCCATTTGAACCATGAGGTCACTGCAGAGACGGCGACTCCGTGTGCCTTGAATTCCTGGCCTTGATAGAGCTCATAAGACTGCTCGTAGAGAAAAGAGAGCCATGTGAGACGGGCCAAGCCGACGGTGAGACCCGGATCAATCCACCAATTCTGCAGTTTGCCCTGGTGATCGTAGATCACGGTGCCGTCGAGGTTGGGACCGTAGGACATTACTGCGTGACCCGCGGGTGGTTTCCAGAGGTAGCTTGCGTAGGTTTCCCAGCGGCGTATGTCGGTCCGGCTGATATAGCCGAGGGTTGAAGTCATTGCGGCGTTACGGTCCGTGTAGGAGTTCGAGAGCGAGAGATGATTGTCCGTCTTTTTAAGGCGGAGGAAGTACCCGGGACCTGAGGAATGACCGTCAGGACCGTCGCTCTGGGTCGTGGTTGCCTGCCCAGCAATTGTCCAGTTGTCTCTTGTGACGTAACGAAGATCGAGAGAGCCGACCCTGTTGGATGTCTTGTCGAACTTTGAGCCGCTGAGAAATAGTCCAACGTGAGACTGATGGCCGAACTCACGCTCGACGCGGAAGACTCCATCGACTGCGCGATCACCATGGCCAACCTGTCCCTGGGCGAGCACCTGGCCGGGAGCGCGATCATCGCTGACCAGCGCGCCCAGGCTCCATCGACCGATAGAACCGGTGAGCTTCGCTCCATACTGCGGATTGACAATGCGTCGGGAAAAGAAGAGCTCTTCGGGCATTACGAAGATTGAAGCATTCTCAAGGAAAAATGGGCGGCGCTCAGGGAAGACAACTTCGAAACGTTGATTGACTTGTACCTTCGGATCATCTGTTCCGATTTCACTGAAATCGGGGTTCAGCGCTGTATCGAGTGTGAGCGCGTCGTGGATGACGAACTTTGCGTCCAGTCCAAGTTGCTTCTCAATCTCCTTTTGCGGTCCGACTGCGGGATCGAGATAGCTGTCGTGAGAGTACATTGCATACGGGATGAGTTGAACATTTCGGCCCGGCGAGATGTCCTCGTTAATCTCCATAGGCGCGAACTGTCCTACAAATTGGGGCAGTTTCTTGTGGGAGATGAACGGCCACATGGAGAACTCGCTGTTGCGCTGGATCGCGCGAGCAAGGCAAATGTTCCAAACCTGTTTCGAGCCTGCCGGAAAGCGCAGGGTGCGAAATGGAATTGTTTCCAGTACTACATAACCGAAGTCGGTGATGCGACCTTCGGAGTACCACAGACCCTCCCAGGTAGGGTCGTCGCCAATGCCGTCCGTGGTGCGCCCGTCGTATTGGATTCCGTAGGGATTCACGTCGAACCAATAGGCGTGCTTGTGATCCAGAAACGTATCGATGTTGATGGTGACGCGATCGTCGAGGTCGATCTGCTTGCGCGGGGCGACGCGTGCATGGATTTTGGCGGGATCGTCCTTGCAGATCCAGCCGACGTAGAGGTTTTCGCTGTCGTAAGAGAGGTACGCGGTGGTGGGCTGGCTGATGGGCTCACCGTCGTGCGGATCGAATTGCCAGAAGGTGGTGACCACCGCTTCAGCCTCGCGTGCAGTGCCGTTGAGGAAGTCGGAGAGTTTGGGCGCGTGGTGGACTCTGGGGATTTTGAGCGGGCCGGTATCGGCCGCTGCACTCGGGAGCAGGCTGAAGAGTGAAAGGGATGGAACGATCCGCAGCGCGAATTGCAAGGCTAAGAATGTGAGACTACGGTGCGGCCGAACCAAGAAGCTTTCTCCAGGCTGAAAGATTGAACGGCCCAGTTTACCGGGGGTACGAAGCGCTGGCACGTACGTGGATCACAGCACTTGGGGTTGTCTTAATGCGGTCTATTTAGAAAGGAAAGGCCCCGGGGAGAGCTCCGGGGCAGAATTGAATGGATTTGATGACGGGTCTTCAGGCCATGGCTTCGCGACCCATCGGGTCGAAGCGCAACTGGTTGGAGTTGCGATCGGCGTCGATGCGAACGTGGGCGCCATGCAGGATATCTCCATCGAGGATCTTCATGGCAAGCGGGTCCTGCACCATGCGCTGGAGTGCGCGCTTCAGTGGACGTGCACCGTACGCTACGTCTGATCCGGATGCAAGCACCAGTTCTTGCGCAGCGGGTGTGAGCTCGATGGAGATGGCGCGGTCCTCGAGCAGCTTCCGAATCTCGTTGAGGCGCAGTTCGAGAATGGCTTCGAGCTGTGCGTGACCCAGCGGCCGGAAGATCACCATGTCATCGACACGGTTTAGGAACTCCGGGCGGAAGTGCTCGCGCAGTACGCGCATAACACTTTCGCGCGCCATGTCGAAGTCATGCTCTGTTTTGAGCGACTCCGTGGCAAGGAACGACGCGCCAAGATTTGACGTCATGATCAGCACCGTGTTCTTGAAGTCCACGGTGCGGCCCTTCGAGTCCGTCAGACGTCCATCATCCATAACCTGGAGCAGCACGTTGAAGACGTCGGGATGAGCCTTCTCGATTTCATCGAAGAGGATCACCGCGTATGGACGGCGTCGGACGGCTTCGGTCAACTGGCCGCCTTCGTCGTAGCCCACGTATCCGGGAGGCGCGCCAATGAGTCGCGCCACGGCGTGCTTCTCCATGTACTCGCTCATATCGATGCGGACCATTGCCTGCTCGTCATCGAAGAGGAATTCGGCGAGAGCGCGGGCGGTTTCGGTTTTACCCACACCGGTAGGTCCGAGGAAGATGAAGGAGCCGATGGGTCGCTTGGGGTCGCTGAGGCCCGCACGTGAACGGCGGATTGCATTTGCAACCACGCTGAGAGCAGCGTCCTGGCCGACGACGCGCTCGCGCAAACGATTTTCCATTTGCACGAGTTTCTTAACTTCGCCTTCGAGCATTTTGGAGACCGGGATGCCGGTCCATTTGCTGACGATTTTGGCGATGTCTTCTTCGTCGACTTCTTCCTTCAACATGCGTGTAGTGCCAGCTGATCCGTCCTGGATGGCGTTCAGTTCGCGCAACTCTGCTTCGGCCTTGGGCAGTTCGCCGTATTGAATTTGCGCGGCGCGATCAAGCTGACCTTTGCGAGTGTTCTCTTCGGCTTCGAAGCGCAGGGCTTCGATCTTCTGCTTTAACTCGCTGATGCGGGTGATGGCATCGCGCTCCTTCGTCCAGCGAGCACGCAGAGCGGTGGACTGCTCCTTGATGGTAGCGAGTTCGCGCTCGATTTCTTCGATCCGCTGCCTGCTGTTTTGATCGGTTTCGCGCTTCAGTGCTGCGCGTTCGATTTCAAGCGAGGTGGCTTGGCGCTCGAGCTGGTCAATTTCGGTCGGAACGGAGCCGATTTGGATGGCCAGCGAAGCGGCGGCTTCGTCAACGAGGTCGATGGCCTTGTCGGGCAGAAAGCGGTCGCTGATGTAACGGTGCGAGAGCGTTGCCGCGGAAACGATGGCGGAGTCCTTGATGCGCACCTTATGGTGCGACTCGTAGCGGTCTTTCAGACCCCGGAGGATGGCGATGGTGTCTTCGACGTTTGGCTCGCCGACATAGACGATCTGGAAGCGGCGCTCGAGGGCGGCGTCCTTTTCGATGTACTTGCGATACTCGTTCAGCGTGGTTGCGCCAATAGCTCGCAGTTCGCCGCGTGCAAGCGCGGGCTTGAGCATGTTGCTGGCGTCGATGGCGCCTTCGGCGGCTCCGGCTCCGACCAGAGTGTGAAGCTCGTCGATGAAGAGGACAATCTGGCCGTTGGATTCCTCGATTTCTTTGAGAACCGCTTTCAGGCGATCTTCGAATTCGCCGCGATACTTGGCACCGGCTAGCATGGAGCCGAGGTCGAGCGAGATGACGCGCTTATCACGCAGCCCATCGGGCACATCACCGGACACGATGCGGCGGGCGAGGCCTTCGACGATGGCTGTTTTGCCCACGCCGGGTTCGCCGATGAGCACGGGATTGTTCTTGGTGCGGCGGCTGAGTACCTGGATGACGCGACGGATTTCCTCATCGCGCCCGATGACCGGGTCGAGCTTGCCCCGGCGGGCGAGGTCTGTAAGGTTCTTCGCGTATTTCTCAAGCGCCTGAAATTTGCCTTCGGGGTTCTGGTCGGTAACGCGCTGCGATCCGCGTACGGCGGTTAGCGCCTGGAGGATTGCTTCATGCGTTGCGCCTACAGCCACCAGGGCATCGCGCGAGGCTTCACCTGTCTGGTGGGCGATGCCAAGCAGGAGGTGCTCTGTGGAGATGTACTCATCGCGGAAGTTCGCAGCTTCTTTGAATGCCTGGTCGAGCGCCCTAGTGAGTGTATTGCTCGGACCGGGCTGGGCGGAGCCGCCCTGTACACGCGGTAGTTTTTCCTCGATCTGGTGCAGGTTGGTCTCCAGGCGTTCAGTCGGGACACCAATCTTCTCCAACACCGCGGGGATGACGCCTTCACGATCAGCAATGAGGGCGAGCAACAGGTGGACGGGCTGGATTTCGGGGTTGCCGAATTCCGCGGCGCGTCCCTGCGCCTGCTGCATTGCCTCCTGCGATTTGACTGTCAGTTTGTCCCAACGAATTGCCATATTTACTCCGAGTGATCAGTGTTCAGCGAACGGTGATCAGTATTTTTCAGTCCCCAGCGTTGGGACTGTTGATTTCTCATCTAGTACTGATGTCTAACAAAGCGATTCTGACGCCCAGCGTTCTCCATCCAAAGTAAAGTGGTCAGAGCCATCACGTTGCACGTTTGAGCACTGCTCCGCGACTGAACTCTGACCACTGATCTTCGACCACCGGTCGTTTCTTACCTTGCGCCTACCAGTTCTGGTTCTTCTTTCTTATTCTCAAACCTCGACTGGCCACCGAAGTTGACCTTGATCTGCTTGGGTTGCGCTTCGGGCTTCTTGTTCAGTTCCAGCTTCAGAATGCCCGCGGAGTAGCTGGCATTGACGTTTTCGGTATCGACTGTCGACGGCAGGGTGAACGAGCGGTAGAAGGTGCCGTAGCGGCGCTCGATGCGGTGGAAGTTCTCTTCCTTCTCGTCCTTGTCGAATTTGCGCTCGCCTTTCACGGTGAGGGTGTTGTTCTCGACACGGATGTCGAGGTCTTTCTCTTCCATGCCGGGGACTTCAAGTTTTAAGACGACCTTTTTGGGGTCTTCGTAGATGTCGACAGCCGGCACAAAGCTGGCAGTGGTCAAGGGATTGTCGTTTTCATTCATCTCGCGGAACAAGGAGTTCATGCGGTTCTGAAGAGCGACGACTTCACGGAAAGGATCCCAACGAGTGATTGCCATAATTTTGTGTTCCTCCAACTGATTTGGTGATAGCGGGATTGGG
>Ga0105240_10006554_pt1 | contig 17101 bp, 13 predicted proteins | sample KBSC54metaG_FD_80426 | JGI IMG/M metagenome (GOLD analysis project Ga0105240, IMG submission 80426) | Corn rhizosphere microbial communities from Kellogg Biological Station, Michigan, USA - KBS C5-4 metaG | ecosystem: Host-associated > Plants > Roots > Rhizosphere > Soil | place: Michigan, USA...
AACCTCGACCCGTCCGTTCATGGCATTCAAATCCTCGTGGCAGGACTTCAGAAGCCCGTCGGTGACTTGGAATTCCAGTCCTTTGAACTCCAGAACCATCCTCACCTTGCGGGCGAAGGGGCTGAATGCGCCGTCGAAGAGTTGCATGGTTTCCTCGGGGCCTTCCGTAGAGCTGTCGTCACAAGTGACTACGGCACGAGCGAATATCAGTTCGAAAGTTGACGTGCCAACACTCGTTGGACAGCCAGAAGGCAGTCAGGCCCCAGAGGCCGCTCCTGGCTGACATGCGTCCTCGGCGTCGGCAGCCAAGCTACACGGGACGTCGCGGATGGGCAACGCCTCAGTTCTTCTGCCGCGTCCATGCGTGTCGGAGGCGAGCGCGAAACTGAACAGCCTGCACAGCAGGGTCTTCATGGTGGCATTTTCGAAGTCGAGTCAGGGGGTGTGCGGCTTCGCGACGGTCACCGCGCCCAGGAGATACAGGAAGTCATGCCCGAACTTGCTGCCGTCCACCAGAGAGTCCTGGTTGCCCTGAACCATGGACATCGGCGGCAGCACCATCGGGCCACAACTAGTAGCACTCGTGCATCCCCAGGCTTCACCGCCCTGATTCGGAGCGAGAAGGACATGACCGACAAGGTCGCCGAGCAGCACACCCGCAGGCGTCACGCCCGGCACGCCTGGATCCAGATTCCGGCGGCTATGGAATCCCCCTCCATAGGCAATCAGCACGTTGCTGGTGGCGATATCTCGGAACTCGTCGGCAACCACCTTTTCCGAGGCGTTCTGTCCGGACTCGACCATCGCCCGCACCGCTTCGCGCGACTGATAGTGGATCTTCAATGCGCCTTCGCTCTCTCTCGCACGCAGCCAGGCCATCAGGTTCCACATCGACTGAGACGTCTTTCCGTCCTGAAAATGTGCCCAGTGATACTTGCCGTCCGGTGTATCGATGGAGGGAAGCTCGATGGCGACCACGACAGGCTTCTTCGCGGTGACGAGACTCGACTCGATCACGCACTTGACGATTCGAGGCGCCTGTTCGGTGCCGTGGATCTCTCCCAGGTACACGCTTCCAAGCGACACCAGTCTTTTGAATCCGTCGGAATCCGGACATTCGTCAGGATCGGCTGCGTAAGCCGAGCCTATGGTTGTGGTGATCAAACACCCGAAGAGCGCCAAGCCTGCTTTCATGTGGAATGGCAAGCGCCGAGAACACAAAGGTAAGCGCATGCGCGTCCTTGGTAGGTTGGTGATCATAGGAGTGCTGGCGCCGATGCCGAAGTGAGCCATTTTGGGGTCTTGTGCCGGCGACCCCGTGAGCCGCATGAGCCGCCCGCTGGCCAGCATGCCTGTTGGGAGCCAAGGGTTGATCAAGTGGTGCAGTCGAAGGTCGGCGCGGTGGCTCACTCCGGCCTCGGCGGCAACAGGCCAGGTCTGAAAGCGGTCAAGCGCTATCCACGGCTGCTGGCCGAACTGCGACCACCGATTAAGACTTTGCGAGGGCGGAGCCGTACACAAAGACGCTTTCCTCCGAACCGTGCTGGAACCGCTTCATCACGCGTTGCGCTGGCCATAGGACACTGCCGTTGGGCAACACAAGCTTAAGGTCGATCTCGGTCTGGGGGTCACTGTCATCTCCTTGCCATGTCCCGCCAGCGTGGCGTCGTAGAACCTCACCGACGTAGCTTCCAAGGCCGAAAATCCGCGCCCCGAGATCCTTGGCAAGAAGCCCATTTGCTTTCGGCACCCCGTTCGGCGCCTGATCTTCGAGGAAGCGATCCACTTCCTTCAGGCTCTCGACCGAGAAATCGGCTTGGTATCCCGACGACACAAGCGCCTTGGAAACCCACTCAGCGGACTTGCCGGCGTCGACGACCACCTGGGGTTCTGCGGCATGGGTCGAACCTGCGAGAGCCGTACCGCCCGCAACCAGCAATACCTTGAAAAAACGCATGACCTCGAAGCCCCGCACTGGATGAATTTGAGAGTATCGCGTTGGCGGATTGTGAGGCCCGCAGGCGGACGCTCGCCAGCGGCGCCTTCTGGCCGGCTGCGACTGGGCCGGCGACAGCCCGGTTAGTCGACAGCCTGCAGTTCGTGACTGGATGATGACGGAGGCATAGCCGACGTCCGCTGGCGCCGGCGACCAAGCCGAAGCCGACCCGTTGCGGTCTTCATCATGTACGAATCGACTGCCGCAAAGCAGTCGTCCGAGGGCGAGAGCTATGAGCTCGATGGTTGCGCGCTTGCAAGCGCGGCGGACACTTGGCTCACTGCGTCTCTGAGATTCTTGCGGTCGTAGTCCATCTCATCAGCATAGTCATACGGGGTTCGCAGTACCTGCACGCGCTTCGCTGTTCGTACTCGAAGGCACGGCGCAATCCGCGAGTTCCGAAAAACTATGCTGCGTATCTGCTCCAGCGGGATGCGGCGCCAGCGAGCAAGCGAGATCCAAAACGGCGAATACATGTATAGCGCGCGGTCGGTGAGCACCATGCCGTAGTCAAAGCTTCGATGGAATGTGGGGTTGCTGGCCTTCCACAGGACGCTCTCACCTGCTGGCAACCTCAGCTTTTCGAACGGGAAGTAGTTACCAGATGCGAGCGCGTCGGTCACGGGCGACGAACGAGTCCTGACTTTCGTCGGCCATGCCCGAAGGGCAACTGCAGGAAAGGCGATGTACATCCCAACTGCTGCAATGCATCCCCCCCAAATCGGCCCGATTACTCCCTGAAAGAGCCAGAACGTGGGGAAGAACAAGGCAACCGACGCCAGAGCGATGATGGCGAAACGCATGGTGAGCAGGCTACCCGAAAGCCGATCTGTGCGACCGGCCGCTCCTGGCCGGAACGTGACCACGGTGGCGTGCGGTGCATCGTAGCGTGGCCGAACTGAATTCCACGTCCGACCCGATTCAGTCGGTTTCAATCGCGACGTCACCGTGGCCGTCTTGACGGCGAGTCCAGGTAAACGGCTCGTAGCCTTTATAGACTCCACCCCCTGTCTTCGCGTCGACTTCACCCACCCATAGATCGTCTCTGACCTGGTGGACGTTGCGAAACTGAGCCGATGCTGGGTCGACCAGGTGCGCGGCAACGTCAGACTTGACGGTGTGCTCGATCATTCGACTGCAACCGGCCGCGAGGCCGCATATCACCGCGACCGCGATGACCCGAACTTGACGCATCGAGACAGAAGCAACTCGGAACTCGCTACTCACGGTCTTATCCAAGAAGGCCAATCCACGGCCCCCCCAAAAGCGGCCGTTCGCCGAAGACGGCTTCTGGCCGTGTGCTGCCGCGAAGCGGCCTGGCAATCGTAACGCTGCCGACCCCGTTGCTGTCATCAATTCCTCGAATTCAGCGCTACAGAGCGGTCACCGGCAGCCTCCGTCAGGCCCCCGGCACTCCCACGGCATCACGCTCAGACGACAACCCGGCCGACGACAAGCTGCGTCAATACCGGCCCGATGAAACGACTGTCTTCGCTTAGATCGCGAAAGTCGCCAAGCAAGAAGACACAACCTGGCGGAACGGCGATCGGGCCGTGATCTCTTGAGAAAGGCTGCTCCCCTGCGTCTCCCTCCACGTAGCGCTCTGCTACCTGCTGGCCGTTCACGAACAATCTGGAACTCCGCAGTTCGACGGTCTCGCCCGACAAGCCAGCCACGCGGCTGGGAAGCAGCATGCCCTCATGCTTTTGGCTGCGATAGACGACGACATCGCCGCGCGCGATTGACGCAGTCCGGTATGCCTCGCGATCCAATGGCACGATGTCGCGAAGTCTCAATGTCGGCGACATCGACTGATTTGGAACCGTGAAAACCTGGAAGCCCCGCAACTTTGCGCCACACGCCACGAAAAGCCTTCGTACAAGCGATGGTCCCGAGGGCTTGCTGCCGGCGACGAAGGAAATACTATTACGCATGCTGGATGTGTCAGTGTCGGAGCACGCTCGAAGCTGACGCCGATGAGCGACTGGTTGTGGCCAATCAGCGATGTTGGTCGCGGCGGCGCGCGGGCTACCACGTCAGCCGTAAAGTCCGTGAGCCTTGGCGAACTCCGCGCAGCGTTCGCCCAGTTTGTCGGGATCCTCGTAGAACAACTTGTCGAGCCTGTTCAATTCGGCATTGCTCGCGTCGGTGTTGGCCATCGCATCCCAGCGGGCGCGCTGGTCGGCGGGAACGGGCCTGTCACCGAAGGCCGTCTCCTTGGCGCGCAGCAGCAGGGTGGTCGATGTCTCGGCCTCCAGTTCCATGAGACCGTCGATCGCCAAGCCGCTGAGGCTGCCCGAGGCATTGCTGAAGAATTGGCCGAAGCCACCGTTATAGACCTCTCCGATCAGGCACGAGACGGCGTAGTAGGTCTTCTCGGCAGGCGCGATCCGATCAAGTCCGATGCGCTCGTCGTGCACGCGCTTCACGAGCCCCTCCCAGTAGCGGCGCTCCTCGCTCTGCAGATAAATCTGTTCTTCCTCGCGTCGCTTCTTGCCGGCTTCGATGTTCTCGCGGTAGCCGCCCTTGCACGGCATGCACAAGCCATCGTTCTTCGCCGCAGTGTCGGGATGAATTGATTCGCCACAGCGATTGCAAGGGGGCCGTTGGATCATGGGCGAAATTCTAGTCCGACCGATGAGATCCGGAATTACGGCGCTCGCAATCAGACTTCTCGGAAGGTGACTTGTGTAAAAGGCCGGTTGGGGCCGACACGCGACGCTGGTCTGCATCGCCGAAATAATCATCGATCAAGTCTTCGTTCAGCCCCTTCTGCCTGTTGCCCGATCCCTCAAGAGGATGAGACCGGCAGCGGAGGCAACTGCAATCGAGAAGACCAGCATCGATTTCAACATTCGGCGCTTGAGTTCTCCGACCGATTTTTCCGCCTGCTCGGAATCAGTGGCGAGACTCGGCGGATCCAGCGCCTTGACTTGTGTCGACAGCAGCTGAGAGCCACGGTACCCAATGGCGCGAACGGCGGCCAAGAAGCCGACGATCCACGCGACGATGCCGACGACCGTTGCGATGATGCCAAGCGAAGTCAGGATCGAGTAAAGCAATGGTCTACCTCGTTTCCTTGGAGGTCGGAATACCGCAGGGCTGCCCCTCGGCCGACCGGTTGTGGCCGACATGCGTCACATCCGACACGCTTCCAGCTCGTCGATGAACATGGCATCGAGCCAGATCGTCCTGCCGTTCTCCGGGTTCGAGCACTCGACCTCGTAGGCGTAGCCAGGCTGGTGCGTTTCTACAATGACAGCAACATCCCCAACCTGAGGATGGCGGTCGTAGAACGCGGGCTGACCGGCGAAGCGGTTGTCTCGAATCGCCGTCACCCTGACTTGGTCGTATGGCTTCATTTCCGTCGACACTCAACCTTCCACAAGGAGCCAGAGAGGCGCGAACGCGACGCCCGAAAGCTGACTGCCGTGACCGACCGCAAATGGCCGGTCTCTGCCATTCTGCACGCTCGTCGTGATGGCAGTAAAGCAGCGGAAACCACCACACCCGCATTGCCAAACCAGCACCCTCTTCCTGCCACTTGCCCGACATCCCGCGCAGCTGGCGCAATACCCGTGATACGCGGCGCGACCAGTCCTCGCCGACAAGGACTGCCGCGCCGCGTCTCCGAGATGCTGCCGCGCGAGGAGCCGTCGACTCAGAGATCCGCGCTCAGCACATTCTTCACGCCCCCGGCCTCCAGTTGCCGCACGAGCTTGTCGCCGGCGGGTGCGTCGGTGACGAGCACGTCGACCGCGCTGGCCGCGCAGACCTGCATCCGGCTCGTCTGGCCGAGCTTGCTGCGGTCGGCCAGGAGAATGCGCTCGCGCGCGTGCTCCAGCATGGCGCGCGCGACGGCGGCCTCGTGCCACAGGTAGTCCATCGCGCCTGCCCGCGCGTCGATCCCTACGGGCGAGACGATGGCGAGATCGAGATGGTAGCGACCGATCTCCGCGACGGTCTGGTCGCCGTAGGTCGCTGGCATTTCCTGCGCGACGCGCCCGCCAAGCAGCACCACGTCGAGTCCGGAGTTGCTGGCGAGGTCCGAGGCGATGCCCACCGAGTTGGTGATGATCTGGATGTCGCTGCGACCTTGAAGCGCCTGCGCGAGCGCCTGCGTCGTCGAACCGGCGTCGATGAAGCACGACATGCCCGGCTGGATCAGGGTGGCCGCCGCCCGTGCGATCGCGCGCTTCTCGGGCCGGTGCAGTTCCTCGCGCTCGACGTAGCTGGGTTCGACGGCAACGTTCTGCGGGATCGCCCCGCCATGGACCCGGCTCAGCTTGCCGGACAGCTCGAGTTCGATCAGGTCGCGCCGGATCGTCTCCTTCGAGACCGACAGTTCGGCCGCGATGGCCTCGGTCGTCAGCCGCTGCCGCTCGTTGAGCAGCGCGACGATGCGCGAGTGTCGTTCATGTGCCCACATCGATCCCTGGCCTCCCCGGCGCGTGCCTGCTGATCATTGCTCGCGTGGCGCGCCCTGGGCGAATCCACAAGAACCAGATCCGACGATGCCTGCGTTCGATGACATTTTGAGGAAGTGCCTGCGTCTGCCTGGTCTTTTGTTGTTTTCCGTTGGATTTAGTTGTTTTGTCATGAGCGCCCGAGATAGTGGCGGGGCCGGCTGCTCAACAGTCCATCCCACTCGTCAAGAAGGCTCTCATGGCTCGCATCCACCGACTCTCCGCCCTGGCCACCGCGCTGGCTCTGGCCTACACCGCCAACGTTCACGCGCAGGCCTCGACCGCCGCCGTGGCCGCTCCGGCCGCCGCCGCCAGCGCGGCCGACGCCCAGACCGTCACCATCTCGCAGGGCCGCGGCCAGGTGCGTTCGGTGCAGGGCCTGGACTCCAAGGAATTCATGGAGGCACCGGCCGGCACCAGCCCGCTGCTGACCGTGTCGCGCCTGCCGGGCGTGAACTTCCAGTCCGCCGATCCGCTGGGCAACTACGAGTGGTCGACGCGCTTCACGGTGCGCTCGTTCTCGCAGAACCAGCTGGGCTTCACGCTGGACAACGTGCCGCTGGGCGACATGTCCTACGGCAACTTCAACGGCCTGCACATCAGCCGCGCCATCTCCGCGGAGAACGTCGGCCGCGCATTCCTCTCGCAGGGTTCGGGCTCGCTGGACACCGCCTCGTCGAGCAACCTCGGCGGAACGATCCAGTTCTACTCGCGCGCGCCGGAAGAGACCTTCGGCCTCGAATTCCGCGAGACGCTGGGCAGCGACGCCGAGCACCGCAGCTACGGCCGCGTCGACCTGGGGCAGACCGGGTTCGGCCGCTTCTCGCTGAGCTTCACCGACCAGGACGCGCAAAAGTGGAAGGGCGACGGCCACCAGCGCCAGAAGCAGTTCAACCTCGGCTACCTGCAGACCTGGGGCGACAGCCGCCTGAGCGGCTTCGTCAACACCTCGCAGCGGCGCGAGATCGACTACCAGGACATGTCCAAGGAGATGATCGGCCGCCTGGGCTACAAGTGGGACAACTTCTTCCCCGACATCGCCGCCGCCCTCAACGCCGCCGCCACGCTGTGCGGCAACGGCGCCACCACCTACGTGCCGCAGTGCGACGATGCCTACTACGCCGGCTCGGGCCTGCGCGACGACACGCTGATGGGCGCCACGCTCGAGACGCGCGCATGGGACAAGTTGCACATGGCGCTGAGCCTGTACGGCCACACCAACAAGGGCGAGGGCCTCTGGTACACGCCTTACACGCCGTCGCCCAACGGCGTGCCTCTGTCGGTGCGCACCACGGAGTACAACATCTCGCGCAGCGGCGAGATCGCCAACTTCGACTACGAGATCGCCTCGCACACCGTCAAGTTCGGCCTCTGGCACGAAGACAATACCTTCAACCAGGCGCGCCGCTTCTACGCCGTGGGCGCCAACGCGTTCCCGTCGCCGTACGGCTTCCTGTCGAACCCGTTCTTCACGCAATGGCAGGACAAGTTCAAGACGACGACCAACCAGTACTGGCTGTCCGACGACTGGGAAGTCACCGACGCGCTCACGCTGACCGCGGGCTTCAAGGGCCTGCGCGTCACGACCGACGGCACGGCACTCATCGGCACGATGCCGTCCGGCACGATCGAGTCGAAGAAGAACTTCCTGCCGCAGGTCGGCGCGAACTTCAAGGTCTCGCGCACGGACGAGCTGTTCGCCTCGTACTCCAAGAACATGCGCGCGTTCCAGGCGGCGGCCACCGGCACCTCGCCGTTCGCCACGACGATCGCAGGCTTCGACGCGATCAAGGATTCGCTCAAGCCCGAGACCTCGGATGACTTCGAGGCCGGCTGGCGCACGCACGCCCCGCTGTACGAAGCGACGGTGGCGGGCTATCTCGTGAACTTCCACGACCGGCTGCTGAGCATCCAGCACGGCTCGGGCATCCAGGGCAACCCGGTCGTGTTGTCCAACGTCGGCGGCATTCGCAGCTATGGCCTCGAGGCCTCGCTGTCGTTCCGCCTCATGCCGGGCCTGAGCTGGACCAACAGCTTCAGCGAGAGCCGCTCGACCTACCGCGACAACGTGGTGAGCGACAACGCGGTGGTCGACACCAAGGGCAAGCACGTCGTCGATGCGCCCGATACCATGCTCAAGTCCATCCTCGGCTACGACAACGGCAGCCTGTTCGGCGACGTCGGTGCGGACTGGATGTCCAAGCGCTACTACAGCTACACGAACGACGCCTCGGTGCCGTCGCGCCTGCTGCTGAGCCTGAGCGCCGGCTACCGCTTCCCGGTGTTCGCGATGGTCAAGCAGAGCAGCCTCCAGCTGAACGTGACGAACCTGACCGACCGCAAGTACATCTCGACGCTGGGCAGCAACGGCTTCGTCAACAGCGACCCGAACGGCACCGCGCAGACGCTGCTGCCCGGCGCGCCGCGCGAGTTCACCGTGACCTTCGCCGCGAAGTTCTGATCGATCGCCTCGCGACAGGCGCGCCGTCCGCAAGGGCTGCGCGCCTTGCGCGTTCCCGTTCCCCTCTCGCCAAGAAGGACCTCGCATGATCCACCGCCGACACGCCAACGCCTGGCTCGCCACCGCCCTCGGCGCCGCCGCCCTCCCCGCGCGCGCCCAGACGGCGCAACCCGCGCTGAAGGAGCTCGAGCGCGCCGCTCGGGCGGAGGGCAGGCTCGCCAGCGTCGGCATGCCCGACGATTGGGCCAACTGGCGCGGCACCTGGGCGGACCTGCAGCGCCTGTACGGCATCGCCCACGTCGACTCCGACATGAGCAGTGCCGAGGAGATCGCCAAGATCGAGGCCGAGAAGGCCAATGCCAGCGTCGACATCGGCGACGTCGGCTTCGAGTTCGGCGCCATCGCCAAGGCGCGCGGCGTCACCCGCGCCTACAAGCCCACGACCTGGGCGCAGGTGCCCGATTGGGCCAAGGACGCCGAGGGCCACTGGGCGCTCGCCTACACCGGCACCATCGCGTTCGCGGTCAACACCAGGCGCATGAAGGCCGTGCCGCGCAGCTGGAAGGCGCTGTTCGAGTCGAACACCCGCGTGCTGATGGGCGAAGTGGGCCGCGCGGCGCAGGCGAACGCGAGCGTGCTGTCGGCCGCCATCGCGCTCGGCGGCGACGAGACGCGCCTGCAGCCGGCGCTGGCCGCCTTCGCGCCGCTGGCGAAGCAGCACCGGCTCGTCACCACCAACCCGCAGCCCGCTCTGATGGAACGCGGCGAGGCCGACGTGTTCGTGATGTGGGATTTCAACGCGCTGTCGTACCGCGACAAGATTCCCAACGCCGGCGACTACGAGATCCTGATCCCCGCGGACGGCTCCGTCACCAGCGGCTACACGACCATCATCAACCGCAACGCGCCGCACCCCAACGCCGCGATGCTGGCGCGGGAGTACATCTTCAGCGACGCGGGCCAGGTCCAGCTGGCGCGCGGCAACGCGCGTCCGATACGCGCCGACAGCCTTGCGTTGCCCGAGGATGTGCGCAGGAAGCTGGTCGACGGCAAGCAGTACGCGAGCGCGCGCGCGGTGCGCCCGGCGGTCTGGACCGAGGAGGTCAGGAAGCTGCCGCGCGCCTGGCAGCGCGAGGTGATGGACGCCTGAGCATGGAGCGCCTCGCCTTCGTCCTGGTCGACGGCCTGCGCGACGATACCGCGCGCCGCTGCATGGGCTACCTGCTCGCGCTGCAGGAGGCCGGGCGCGCGCGCTGGTCGACGCTGCGCTGCGAGCTGCCCAGCCTGTCGCGCCCGCTGTACGCCACCGTGATCGGCGGCCGGCGCCCGGTCGACCACGGCATCGTCGGCAACGACAAAGCCGGCGTGCGGCTGGACGACACCGTGTTCGACGACGTGCACTCGCGCGGCGGCAGCAGCGTCGCGGCCGCCTACGACTGGTTCCTGGAACTGCTCGCCGGCGAACGCTTCGCCCCCGCGCGCCACCGCGCGGCCGCTTGCCCGGAGCGCGGCGTCGTGGCGGGCAGCTGGTACTTCGAGGACGACTACCCCGACTCGCACCTGCTGGCGGACGCGGAGGACCTGCGCCGGCGCCACGCGCCCGACCTGCTGTTCGTGCATCCGATGGGCCTGGACAATGCGGGCCACGTGCACGGCGGGGCGTCATCGGCCTATGACCTGGCGGCGCGCAAACTGGACATGCAGCTCGCGCAGCTGCTGCCGCTGTGGATCGCCGAGGGCTACGACGTCATCGTGACGAGCGACCACGGCATGAGCGCCGACCGCATGCACGGCGGCGACGCGCCGGAGGAACGTGCCGTGCCGTTCGTCTGGCTGCCGCGCGACGGCGACGCCGCGCGCGAGCCTGCTGCCTGGCCTTCGAACCAGCTCGCGATCCGCCGCTTCTTGCGCGAATGCATGGACATCGCGCGATGAACCTGTCCCAGCGCGCCGCCTGGATCGCCGCCCTGCCGCTGCTGCTGGTCGTGGCGCTGGCGGTGCTGCTGCCGTTCGCGTGGCGCAGCGCGGCGCTCGCCGTCGATTGCGCGCGCGCCAGCGAGTGCGCGCTGCGCGACCTCGTGTCCGACGCCTACTACTTCAAGGCGATCCTCAACACGGTGTGGCTCTCGGCGCTGTCGACGCTGGCCGCGCTGGCGATCGGCGGGGCGGCCGCCGTGGCGCTGGCGGAGCACCCGTCGTGGCGGCGTGCCAGCGCCGTCCTGGCCAACCTCGGCGCGAACTTCGCCGGCGTCCCGTTGGCGCTGGCGCTGACGCTGCTGTTCGGCGTGCAGGGCGTGCTGCGGCAGGCGCTGGGCGGCGTCGGCATCGTGCTGCCGTTCGACCTCGAAGGCAGCGGCGGCCTGCTGCTGGCCTACCTGTGCTTCCAGGTCCCGCTGGCCACGCTGATGCTGGCGCTGCCGGTGCAGATGCTGGAGGCGGGCCTGATGGAAGCCGCCGCGACGCTGGGCGCCGGCCCCGCGCTGTTCTGGCGCCGCGTCGGCCTGCCGTTGCTGCTGCCCAGCCTGCTCGAGGTCGGCAGCCTGCTGTTCGCCAATGCCGCGGCGGCGTATGCCACGCCGTTCGCGCTGTCGGGCACGTCCGCCAACGTGCTGGCCGTGCGCATCGCGGCGCTGGTCAGCGGCGACATCTTCTCGAACCCGGGCCTGTCGTCGCTGCTGGCCTTGCTGATGTTCGTGCTGCTGGCGGGCGTGATTGCCGGCGCGAACGCGCTGGCGCATCGCCTGCGCGGACGCGACGCATGATGCGGCGCACGGGGTCATGGTCGCGCCTCGCGCTGGCGCTCGTCGTGGTGCTGGCCGTGCTGCCGCCGCTGGCGGTGCTGCTGTACGCGTTCTCGGCGCGCTGGGACCGCAGCCTGCTGCCCGAGCAGGCGACCTGGGCCTGGATCGCGGAGCTCGTGCGCACCCCGCGCGTGCAGGCCGCGATGGTGCAGACGCTCGCGCTGTCGTTCGCCAGCGCGTTGCTGACGCTGCTGGCCGGCGCGCCGGCAACCATCGCCGCGCGGCTCGTGTCGCCGCGGATGACGGCGCTGCTCGATGCGCTGTCGCTGCTGCCGTACGCGATCCCGCCGGTGGTGATCGCCATCGGCGCGCTGCAATTGTTCGTCGGCCGCTGGGGCGGCTGGCTCGACCTGCGCGCGGTCTATGTGGTCGTCGTTGCGCCACTGCTGTTCCCCCTGCTGCACAAGACGCTCGGGGCCGCGATGCGGCAGCTGGACGTCGCGCCGTTGATGGAGGCCTCGCACACCTTGGGCGCGAGCGACGCCTTCCTGCTGCGCCGCGTGCTGCTGCCGCTGCTGGCGCCGGCGCTGGTGGCCTCGCTGCTGCTGTGCTGGGTGACCGCGGCGATGGAATTCGCGATCGCCAACCTGCTGCTGGGTGGGTCGATCGAGATGCTGCAGCCGTTGATGAACGGCATGCGCAACGTCAACGGCCATCTGTCGGCCGCGCTGGTCGTGTTGAGCTTCGCGGTGATCGCCGCGATGGGCATGTTGGTGGAAGGACTGATGGCATGGAACACCCGCCGGAACTCGTAGTGCGCGGCGCGAGCCTGGCCCTCGGCGGCCGCGCGATCCTGCGCGACGTCGACCTCGATCTCGCGCGCGGCGAGGTCGTCGCGCTGCTGGGCGCATCGGGTTGCGGCAAGACGACGTTGCTGCGCTCGATCGCCGGGCTGGCGGCGCTGGACGCCGGGCACGTCGACATCGGCGGACGCGACGTCACGCGCCTGGGCGCCCAGCAGCGCGGGATCGGCGTGGTGTTCCAGCACTACGCGCTGTTCCCGAACCTGTCGGTGCTCGAGAACATCAAGTTCGGCCTGCTCGCCGCCGGCGTCGCGCAGGCCGAGGCGACGGCGCGGGCCGGCGAACTGCTGGCGCTCGTCGAGCTCGCCGAGCACGCCCACGCGCGGCCCGCACGACTGTCCGGGGGCCAGCGCCAGCGCGTCGCGCTCGCGCGCGCCCTCGCGCGCAAACCGTCGCTCCTGCTGATGGACGAGCCGTTCTCCGCGCTCGACGAGTCCTTCCGCGTGCCGCTGCGACGCTCGTTCCGCCGCCTGCAGCGCCAGTTGCAGCAGACCTGCCTGGTGGTGACGCACGACCGCGCCGAGGCCTTCGAGCTGGCCGATCGCGTCGCGGTGATGTTCGACGGCCGCATCGCGCAATGCGACACGCCCGCCGTGCTGTGGCGCCAGCCTGCGACGAAGCAGGTGGCGACCTTCCTGGGCACGTTCAACCTCATCGCGGCGGCCTCGGCGCCCGGCACGCTGCGCCGCGACACCGGTTGGTGGGCGCTTCCGATCGACGCCCTGCGCGTGCGCGGCGACGGCGCCCAGGACGGCTTCGAGCTGCGTGCGCGCGTCGTCGAAAGCTGGTTCGGCCAGCAGCGCGTCAGCGTCGAGCTGCGAACGGAAGCCGGCGACACCCTGGCGCTGTCGCGCGAGCTCGGCGAACCGCCGCTCGCGGCGGGCGAGTGGGTCGAGCTCGCCACCGCCCCCGCCGCGCTGCAATACCTGGCAACCTGAGTCCACCATGCATTCGAACGACCGTCGCGATTTCCTGCGCACGACCCTGATCGGCGCCGGCGCCACCGCCGCGCTTCCCGCCCTGATCCAGAAAGCGCTCGCGATTCCCCCGAGCCGGGACACGGGCACGCTGGCGGACGTCCGGCACGTCGTCATCCTGATGCAGGAGAACCGCTCGTTCGACCATTACTTCGGGACGCTGCGCGGCGTGTGCGGCTTCGGCGACCCGCGTCCGGCGATGCTGCCGGGCGGCAAGCCGGTCTGGCACCAGCCCGGGCCGAAGGGCGAGCACCTGCCCTTCCGTCCCGACGCGCCGGACCTGGGATTGCGGTTCATGGTGGGAACGCCGCACGACTGGCCCACCACGCAGCGTGCCTGGAACGAGGGACGCAGCGACCAGTGGATCGCGGCCAAGGGCCCCGGCACGATGGCGCACTTCACGCGCGCCGACATCCCGTTCCACTATGCGTTGGCCGATGCGTTCACGGTCTGCGACGCCTACCACTGCTCACTGCCGGGCCCGACGGATCCGAATCGCTACCACCTGTGGACGGGATGCACCGGCAACGACGGTGGCGCGCACATGCCGGTCATCACCAACGCCGAGGCCGGCTACGCATGGACGACGTTCCCCGAGCGCCTGGAGGCCGCCGGCGTCAGCTGGAAGGTCTACCAGGACGTCGGCGACGGCCTCGACAAGGCCGGCAACTGGGGTTGCGCCGACAACGCGTACATCGGCAACTACGGCGACAACTCGCTGATGTACTTCGAGCAGTACCGGAACGCCAGGCCGGGATCGCCGCTGTACGAGAAGGCGCGCACCGGCACGCGCATCGCGGCCGACCCCAGGCAGGGCCTGTTCGACATCCTGCGCGCCGACGTGGCCAGCGGCAAGCTGCCGTCGGTGTCGTGGATCGTCGCGCCGGAGGCCTACAGCGAACACCCGAACTGGCCCGCGAACTACGGCGCCTGGTACATCGCGCAGGTGCTGGACGCACTCGTCGCCAACCCGGACGTCTGGAGCCGCACCGCGCTGTTCATCACCTACGACGAGAACGACGGCTTCTTCGACCACGTCGTGCCGCCGACGCCGGCCGCGACGCCCGCACAAGGCCTGTCGACCGTCGACACCGCGCGCGAGCAGTTCGCGGGCGACGCGAACTACGCCGCGGGCCCGTACGGCCTCGGCCCGCGCGTGCCGATGCTGGTGGTGTCTCCGTGGAGCCGCGGCGGCTGGGTCTGCTCGGAGGTGTTCGATCACACCTCGCTGATCCGCTTCATCGAGCGCCGCTTCGGCGGCGGCGGCCACGCACTGCGCGAGACCAACATCAGCCCGTGGAGACGCGCCATCAGCGGCGATCTCGTGTCGGCGTTCGACTTCGCCCATCCGGACGTCTCGCACAAGGCGCTGCCTGCGACCACCGGCTACCTGCCGCCCGACGCCGATCGCCATCCCGACTGGATTCCCACGCCGCGGTCACCCGGGGTCCTGCCGCGCCAGGAACCGGGACTGCGTCCCTCGCGCGCGCTGCCGTACGACCTGGCGGTGGCCGCGCGCTTCGACGCGGGCAGCGCGCGCTTCGCGATCACGCTGGCCAACCGCGGAACGGCCGGCGCGGTGCTGCGCGTCAGCGCGACCGGATCCGCCACCGCCCCTCGCACGTACACGGTCGAGGCCCGCAAGCAGTTGAGCGACGAACTGCCGATCGACACGTCGGACTTCGTCGTCACGGGTCCCGGCGCCTTCTATCGCCGATTCCGCGACGACCCGTCGCTGGCCGTTGACGCCGTCGGCGAGCACCGACGCGAACGCGGCGGTCTTCTGGCGCTCACGCTCGTCAATCGCGGCAGCCAGCCGGTCCGCCTGACGGTGGCACCCGGGCCGTACCCGAAGGCCGCGGCGCGCGATCACGAGCTGGCAGCGGGTGCCCGCCTGGTCGACGAATGGCCGCTCGAGGACAGCGCCGGCTGGTACGACATCACGGTGCGCGCCGCCGGCACCGAGGCTTGTCTCTGTCGAATGGCCGGTCGCGTCGAGACGGGGAACCCGAGCACGAGCGACCCGGCTTGTGCGTAGGCCTTGCGCCAGCGTGGCGAACGGCGACAGTTGCGCGCTGGGCGTGCGGCCGACCAGGAAGTCCCACGACTGGGTCTCGAGGGCTGCGCTGCCGGCGCGCAGGCCGGCGCACGGCTTCTCCTGAAGATCGGAGGCCTTGTCCTCGAAGGCGGAACGCTCGTCGATCCGGGTGCACCGAACCGGCGCCATCGCCGGTCGGGAAGCGCCCGCGATGCGCCTCGTCTCGCCGGTCGGTGCCGGCGAGCCCGGGATGCGCTTGCTCGCGAGCGGCATCCTGCAACCGATTCGACCGCGCCGGAAGGCCGCCGTGTCCGCGAACGGCCGCCTTCGTCCGTCGGCAGCCGACAGCCGACAGCTTGCTTGCCACGGCGTCTGTCCCCGGCGTCCCGGAAATTGAAACGGGTTAGCTATTTTCGGAATCTTGAGCGACCGCTCGTGGCCCCGGCCATAGGGCCATGCCCCGCGTGGCCCCCTTTCCGCGGTCATGTCCGTGGGCTGTCTCTCCCTTCTCGTGGTCGTGCGAATGCTCTGCGGTCATGCGGCTTCCCCCGCTGCTGGTCGGGATGGTGAGGGTGCCGTCTCTTCATCGTCGCGACGATGGAAGAGACGGTATAGAACAGGAAGGACCAGCAGCGTCAAGGCAGTCGATGAAAGGATGCCGCCGATGACCACGGTGGCCAATGGACGCTGTACTTCCGCGCCCGTTCCGGTGGCAATGGCCATGGGAATGAAGCCCAGAGAAGCAACGAGCGCCGTCATCAGGACGGGACGCAGCCGTGTCAAGGCGCCTTCCCGGACTGCCTCGTCGAGGCTCCAGCCTTCATCCCGCAAGCTGCGAACGAAGGAGATCATCACCAGGCCGTTGAGCACGGCGACACCGCACAGCGCAATGAAGCCCACGGTCGCCGAGATGGACAGCGGGATGCCACGCAGCCATAGCGCCAGGATGCCGCCGGTCAGTGCGAACGGGATGCCAGTGAACACGAGGAGACCATCCTTGACGTTGCCGAACATCATGAAGAGCAGGAGGAAGACCAGGGCCAGCGCCACCGGCACGACGATTTGCAGGCGCTGCGAGGCAGATTGCAACTGCTCGAAAGTTCCGCCCCAGGCAGTCCAGTAGCCCGCGGGCACCTTCACCGCCGAAACCGCTTGCTGGGCATCGGCAACGAACGAGCCCAGGTCGCGGCCCGTCACGTTCGCGCTGATGACGACACGGCGCTTGCCGTTTTCGCGGGAGACCTGGTTCGGACCAGGAGCGAGCTCCAGCGCCGCGACTTCGCCGAGCGGTATGTATGTCGCCCGCCCGCCCTCGGCGCCCTGCGGCAAAGGAACGGGAAGCCGGCGCAGGGCCTCGAGGTCTTGTCGCACCGTGTCGGGCAGGCGCACAAGGATGTCAAAGCGCCGGTCGCCCTGGAAGAACGTTCCCGCCTCCCGGCCTCCCACAGCCGTGGAGACGGTCTGCTGGATGTCGGTGATGTTCAAGCCGTAGCGCGCCGCCTTGGCCCGGTCGATATTGACGGACAACATCGGAAGGCCGGTCGTCTGCTCCACCTTCA
>Ga0105240_10006557_pt1 | contig 17092 bp, 12 predicted proteins | sample KBSC54metaG_FD_80426 | JGI IMG/M metagenome (GOLD analysis project Ga0105240, IMG submission 80426) | Corn rhizosphere microbial communities from Kellogg Biological Station, Michigan, USA - KBS C5-4 metaG | ecosystem: Host-associated > Plants > Roots > Rhizosphere > Soil | place: Michigan, USA...
AACCTCGGCGCGCGAACTCCACCGCGACCTGTTCCGCCTGCCATTTGGACCGTTTGTAATGGTTGCTCATCTGCCGTTCCGAGACCGGGCTACTTTCGTCCGTCGGAACGGTCTGTCCGGCGCGAGCCGCGGGCAGCCCGATACAACCCACCGTGCTGGTGTAGACGATCCGCGCGCAACCCGCGGCGGCGGCGGCCTGCAGCACCGCGCGGGTGCCCTCAACATTCGCGGCATACATGGGCCGGTAGTCACGCAGCCAAAGATGATAGCTCGCCGCCACGTGAAAACACCAGTCGCAGCCGCGCAGGGCGGCTTCGATTCGATCCGCCTGGCCCAAATCACCCGCCACCTCTTCGAACTTGATACCCGTCAGCCCGCGCCGATCGCTCCCGGGCCGCAGCAGGGCTTTGACCTGATGGCCGCGAGCGACCAGTTCCTGGACGAGGTTGGCGCCGATGAAACCCGAAGCACCGGTGACGAAGCAATTCATCGGCGGAAGCATAAAGGTAAACGCCGGCCAGGAAAATGTGTTTGTCACTGCGGCTGCGCCAGCGGGGTCTCGACTTTAGACAAACTAAAACCGTGCCTCAGCTGACTTCGACTTCTTGACTTTAGTCCGGTGCTTCGAAAGAATCCCAACCGTTGTATGCCGCGAAAACGCGTCACTCGAAGCAAAAGGCTGTCCCGCAAGGAAGTCCGCGAGCTGGATATCAAGATCAGCTTTTTGGAGGGAATCGTCCGGCGGGATGCGGATTACGTTGAAGCGCTGCAGGTCCTGGGGGATCATTACACCCAACGCGGCCGGTTCGAGCACAGCCTGAAAGTGGATCAGCAGCTCTCACGACTCGAACCGGCCAACCCGCTCGTCTTTTACAACCTGGCGTGCAGCTACGCTCTTAATTCCGAATTCGACCGCGCCACCGCGGCGCTAGAAAAGGCACTTAGCCTGGGCTACCGTGATTTCAAATGGCTCGCCCGAGACCCGGATCTTCGGCGGCTGCGCAAGCATCCCCTTTATCGGACCATCGAGGATAAAATCCGAAAGATGAGGGTACGGATTGCCTGAGCTTTCCAGGTCCTGCCACGGGCGCAGGTTCGGATTCGAATCGCCTGAGGCCTTTGCGCCTCGTCGCTTGGGAGTGGCTGAACCGCGCCGTTCCGCTCCAAGGCCGGCCAGCCGCTGAAACACCATGAATGTTCGAAACCAAGGTCGCGTCCGGCATTACCGCACCGTGTCATTTGACGCTGCGCGCAACGAGGTGCTGCTCATCGAGCAACGGCTGCTGCCGCACGCCTTCGAGATTGTCCGGACCACCGGGTATCGCGAGACGGCCAGCGCGATTCGCGACATGGTGGTCCGAGGGGCGGGAGCCATCGGCGCAACAGCCGCCTATGGATTGGCTCAGGGGGTACGCGAGTTCGGCAAGGGCGGCCGGAGAAGATTTCAGGCTCAGGTCGAAGCGGTTTACCAGACCTTAAAGGACGCGCGTCCGACAGCCGTCGATCCCGTGAACGCGATGAACCAGGTCCGGGAAGCCATGCGCGCGGGGGACACCGTGGAGGAGCAGCAAGCGCTGGCGCTGGCGGCGGCGGAGGAGTTTGCCCACCAGGACGTGAGCCACTGTGCGGAGATCGGCCGACACGGCGCGAAATTGATCCGGAACGGGATGAAGGTTTTGACGCATTGCAACGCAGGCTGGCTGGCCTTCGTTGATATCGGGAGCGCCACAGCGCCGATCTATGCCGCCCAGGAACAGGGTCGGAAGTTCCACGTGTTTTGTGATGAGACTCGGCCGCGCTCGCAAGGAGCGACCCTGACCGCCTGGGAGTTGGCGCAACAAGGGGTTTCTCACCAAATCATCGCGGATAACGCGGCCGGTCACCTAATGCAGCGCGGCAAAATCGACCTGGTGATTGTCGGCAGCGATCGGACGCTGGGGCGGACCGGGGAAGTTGCCAACAAGATCGGCACTTATACCAAAGCTGTGTTGGCACATCGACATCACATCCCCTTTTATGTCGCGATCCCGCTCTCCACAATTGACTGGAGCCTCAAGTCCGGCTTCGATATTCCCATCGAGGAACGACACGAGAGCGAGGTCCTGGGCGCGTGGGGAGTAGTCGAAGCGAAGGGCACATCAGGCAAGCGGGTCTATGTCCGAGTCGCCAATCCTGGTAGCGCCGGGCTAAATCCCGGGTTCGATGTGACTCCGGCGGAGTTGATCACGGGAATTATTACTCCGGCGGGAATCTTCAAACCTTCTGAGTTGTGGGCGAAGCGGCGCCAGTTGGGCCTGGAAGATTGAGAGGGGGACCACGATGGTTGAAGCGGCAGTGGACAAAACAGCGAACGTGCTCCGGGTCCGACACTCGGGCGATGTGAACGGGGAGGAAATGCGACGTGGGGCAGACGATCTGGTGGCACTCCTGCCGGATCTCAAGCCTGGTTTCCGCCTGTTGGCCGACTTAAGCGCGTTGGAAACCATGGGCCTGGATTGCGTTGCTCACCTCAACCGGATGATGGACCTGTGTAACGGGGCCGGCGTGGACCTGGTCGTGCGGGTCGTCCCCGACCCACAGAAAGACATCGGCCTGAACATTATGTCCCTGTTTCATTACGGCCGGGGCGTGCGGATTGTGACCTGCCAGACGGCAGAAGAAGGAGAGCGCCTCCTGGCGGGGTGACGTTTTTGCTCGTGTTGGTGAGTTTCCGAGTGATTCTTCGGCTTTCCCACATCAGCCGATTGGTTTGTCACGCACCCTCTGAGATTTAAAATCTAAAACCTTTGAAAATTTGAAATTTGAAATTTCAGATTGCAGGAACCGGCCACGGCGAGGGGGAGTCTTGGGCGGCGACGGGGGATGGGGCACCCAATTAGTTTGCCATGCCCCCGCGGCTCCGCGTTGACGAGGTTGGTCCCGGTTCTTACCTTCAGCGCATGACCGAGCGCTACTTCGCGGAAATCGCCCTCCTGCTTCACCCGAAAGATAACGTGGCGGTCCTCAAAAAGCCCTTGGCGGTCGGAGACGAATTCATTCACGGTTCGATCCGGTTACTAATGAAGACTCGGATTGGGCCAGGGCACAAGATCGCCATCGCTCCGATACCCAGCGGAGAAGCGGTCCGGAAGTACGGACAGATCATCGGTTTTGCCCGCGAGCACATCCCGCTCGGAGCACATGTCCACACGCATAACCTCGGGATCCGGGATTTTGGACGCGACTATGACTATTGTGTCGAGGCCACGCCGATTCATTTTTATCCTCCTGACCAAATGCGCTATTTCCAGGGGTACGCCCGGCCCGGCGGGCGAGTCGGCACGAGGAATTACGTGGCGGTCATTTCGAGCGTAAATTGTTCCGCGTCGGTGTCGCAGTATGTGCGCGACCGGTTTCGGACGGACGATTTCCGCCGCCAATTCCCGAATGTGGCTGGTGTGATCGCATTCACGCACAAGGCCGGGTGTGGTTTGGACCCCGGCGAACCACAAAGACTGTTGCAGCGCGTCCTGGCGGGGATGGCCCGGCACCCGAATATTTCCGGCTACGTCATGATCGGTTTAGGTTGCGAAGTGAACCAGGTGGACGCCATTCGCAAAAACCACCAGCTCGCGGAAATCAAACCCGGAGAATCCGAACCCGTCTTCATGAACGTCCAAGCCCTGGGCGGGGTGCGCAAGACTGTGGAAGCCGGCGTGGCCGCAGTGGAGAAGTTGGTGCGTCGGGCCAACGAACTGACGCGATCGCGCCAGCCGGTGAGCAGGTTAACCCTGGCGGAGAACTGTGGGGGATCAGATGGTTACAGCGGCATCACCGCCAATCCCGCCTTAGGTGTGGCCTCGGATGAGCTGGTGCGCTACGGAGGCACATCCGTCCTGGCGGAGACGCCCGAGATTTATGGAGCGGAGCATTTGCTCACGCGGCGAGCGCTAACGCGCGAGGTGGGGGAAAAGCTGGTCGCCCGCATTCGCTGGTGGGAAGCGCACGTTCGGCAACATGAAAGCTCGATCGACAACAATCCTTCCCCTGGCAACAAAGAAGGCGGTTTAACCACGATCTACGAGAAAAGCCTCGGAGCGGTCGCCAAGGGAGGGCAATCCCCGCTCAGCGCGGTCTATGAATACGCGGAACCGATCACGACACCGGGATTCTCATTTATGGACACACCCGGCTATGACCCGGTCAGCATGACGGGTTTGGTGGCCGGAGGCTGCAACCTTGGCGTGTTCACTACGGGACGGGGCAGCGTTTATGGATGCAAACCCGCCCCGTGCATCAAAGTGGCTACAAATTCGACGTTGTACCGTTGGATGGAAGAGGATATGGACATAAACGCGGGCACGATCCTCGACGGGGTTGAAACGGTTGAGCAGGTGGGCCAAAGGATTTTTGAAAAGATTATCGCCGTCGCGAGCGGGGAGAAGACGAAGAGCGAGTTGGCCGGAATTGGGGACGAGGAATTTGCGCCCTGGCAGCTCGGGCCGACCTTCTAAATTTACAGTGCGTGAGCGGCGAAGCGGCGGGGGCGGTTCAGCTGATTACCAACCGAAACGACGGAGTGTGGCGGTACCGGACCCAATCGCCCTCCGGACGGTAATCGGCCACGGTCGGTTTTCGAGCACGGGCCAAGCGGTCAATCTGCCCGATTTCATGCGAGCCGAGCGCCTTGAGATAATCATCCCACCAGTTGTACCACCTCCAAAAGAAGGGAGAGAAACAGCCGTAATCCATTACCGGCTGCAAGATATCGAACCTTTCAGTAGCCTCGACAATGGAGGTGAGCTGGGCCAGCACGGTGTTGAACTTGTTGAAGAAGGGCCGATCCTTGATTTCTCCCTGCCGAAACGCAAGCTCGAGAGAACGCAATTGATTAACCAATCCCAGACAAACGAGGAACACGGAAACCTCCGCCGCCTCCTTTACGAATTGGGTATCCTGCCGGGCTTGAACTTTTGCTTTAACCGTGGTTTTTGGCATGGCTCAAATCTTTGTTCGGGCGTTTCTTTAAGATCATTAGCAACCGCACACTGAATCCCCCTCGATCCAAACCCGGTCCAACTGCCCGTCGGCCCAAGGCGCCGGGGGAACGTCTCTGTGAAGGCATAGAACGTGCCAAGCAGGCGTGAGAAAGCGGCCGACGAGAACGGGTTTGTCCCAAAATGGGGGACCCGTGACTCGGTCGGACGGATCTTAAAGCGTTGCGCATGAAACGCGTTCTTCTGGTGGATGATGATCCAGTCATAACCCGCATCTACCAAGTGGGTCTATCCCGACGTGGGTTTGGGGTATGGATCTGCCAAGAGCCGGATTCTATCGCGATTGCGAACACGACCGGTACGGATCTGCGAAAACTGTTCGAAGCAGTGCGCTGAGCGTCAACGCCCTAGCGCGGCAGAGCCGCAACCAAACCGGGGAAAGCACCGAAAACTCACGCTAAGCCGCAAAGACCGCAAAGAGGGACGGGAATGCATGCGAAAAGCCTCTTTGAACGTGCCAAGGGTGAAAACAAAAAGGGCGATGTTGCACTGGCACAAGAAATTTTGCCTAAATTACACGATTGTCGGCTATAGCATTGCAGAGGCGAGCTGTCTGCCTGCAGGGTTTTTGTCGCAAAGTTCATTTCGTTACAGCGGGTAGAAATTTCTCCCCAGAGCCAAGCCTCCGGAGAAGCGAGATGCTATGCCATCAGGGAGAGAAAGGATCCGGCTATGCGAGAGATCGAGCCAAAACAAGCAGCCCGGCCAGAACATCCGAAAGAACAACAGGCGAAGCCCCCGTTCCAGGAAAAACCGCAGGGGTTCCCCGGCCGAGAAGAGGAAATGCAATTGCGGCCGGACCACGGCGAGCGGAGCTACCGCGGTCATGGACGCCTGGTCGGTAAGACGGCGCTTATTACGGGGGGTGACAGCGGGATCGGCCGAGCGGTGGCCATCGCGTTCGCCCGCGAGGGCGCCGACGTTGTGCTCTCCTATCTGACCGAGGAAGAAAGTGATGCCCGGGAAACACAGCACTGGATCGAGGAAGCGGGGCAAAGGGGCTACACGGTGCCGGGTGACATTCGCGATGAAGGACATTGCAAGAAGTTAGTGGAAGGGATCGTCGCCGAACAAGGCCACCTGGATATCCTGGTCAACAATGCGGCCTATCAGATGAGCTATGAAAGGCTGGAGGATATCTCCCTCGAAGAGCTGGACAGAACTTTCCGAACCAACCTCTTTTCGATGTTCTTCCTGTGCCAGGCCGCGGCGCCGCGGATGCAGCCCGGCAGCTCGATCATCAATACCTCGTCCATTCAGGCATTTATGGCGAACCCGTCGCTCCTGCCGTATGCGGCCACCAAGGCCGCGATCTGTAGTGCTCTGAAGGCCGCGGCAAAGCCCGGGCGTTTTCAGGAGTCGGGCCGGATTTCGGCGGCATCGAGGGCTTGGTTGCTTGCGGGGGAGTCCCAGCGGACCGCACCGCGCACCACACCTTGGAACTGGCCGTAGAATTGGCCCCAATACAGGGAACTCGGTCGCTGCAGGGCTGAGTGGCCATCCAGAAAAACGAGGTTAACGCGCGAGTTGTGTTTCTTCATTTGTGACTGCCACCGGAAATTTTGGTTGCCGGTCGGGGCTTTGGCCTCCGGGAACGAGCCCCCCGCCCAATAACCGTCCAACCAGGCCGCATCGGCTTTTTCGTTGCCCAAACCACCGCCGATTTCCTTCGGATTATCCGTCCCGTTGACCTCCGTCATCGCAACGACCTCCGAGGGTTTCAATATTGAGGAGTACTTCCGGACTGTTCCATCGGTAAACACACCGAGGTAATTAAAGCCGTAGGACAGAAAACCCGTATACGAGGGATCGAATTCCCCGGATTCGGTGGCGTAGGTGAGTCCGCGCCTCTTGGTTGGGCAAACCCACACTTTGGGATTCTTCAGCAAGGGATGCAGCTGAGTCGCGGGCGTGGCCTTCCACTCACCCCCACAAGCTTTGCCCGCGGAGTTTTTATATGGGCCCACGAACCACCACTGATTGGGAAGTGTATCGCGGTTCTCATCCGAGTACATGACCAGCGCCACCCCGATCTGCCGCGTATTGCTCAGGCAACCAGCGGCCTGGGCTTTGCCTTTCGCGCGTGATAATGCGGGGAAGAGCATGGCGGCCAGGATGGCGATGATGGCAATCACCACCAGCAATTCGATCAGGGTGAAGCCCTGGGACGCAGTAGTAACCGGCCGGCGCACTGGACCGGCGGAATGATAATGGCCGGGCTGCGATGTTTTCAAAAGGCGCTCCTTCGCATGGGTTAGGGTAATTGAACCTACTACTACGCCCAATCCGCGGGCGCGTCGAGGAGAAATTGTCGAGGGACGCCGGCGCAGTCGCAGGCCGCGGAATCGAATGGGGAAAACGGCCGTGGGGCGAGAATCGCCGTGTGCAGCCGAGCATCGAGGCAGAAGTGGAAAAACTTCACGCTTGTCATCCGGCGAACAGGTGCTATTTTTCCCAGCCTTTTATGAAAGAGAATATCCATCCGAAGTATGTGGATTCGGAAATACGCTGTGCTTGTGGAAACGTGATTAAGACCCGCTCCACCAAGGCGGTCGTCATTGTCGGTATCTGCAACGCCTGTCACCCCTTTTATACCGGTCAGCAAAAGTTTGTGGACACGGCGGGTCGCGTCGACAAATTCCAGCAACGCATGGCCAAGACGCAGGCGGCCCAGGCGGCCCAGGCGGCTTCCAAGAAGAAGAAGCGGTAGGGTCGCTCTTTGTCAACCCGCCCGCAGGGTCAGAAGACCCTCCGGGCGGGTTACTTTTTGGCTCATGGATCTCCGTCCGCACATTGAAAAATTTGCTCGCCGCTTTACCGAAGTGGAGGCGGCGTTGAGTGATCCAAACGCGTTTGACAACCCCCAGCGGGCTCAAGAGCTGGCCAAGGAGTATTCGCGGCTGAAAGACCTGGTGGGTTACGGCCAGGCGTATCAGAAAGCCATGATCGACCTCGCGGAAAACCGGGCGCTGCTAAAGGCCGAGCCGGCGGATTCCGAACTGGGGCGGATGGCGGTGGAGGAAGTCAACCGGCTTGAGGCCGAGGAAAAGCGGCTCGCCCTGGAAGTCCAGCGTGGCATCCTGCCGCCCGACCCGGCGGATTCGCGCAACACGATTGTCGAGATCCGCGCGGGGGCCGGCGGGCAGGAGTCGGCTTTGTTTTCGGCCGACCTGTATCGCATGTACATCCGTTATGCGGACACTCAGGGCTGGAAGTTCGAAGATTTGGATTCGAGTTCCTCGGACCTTGGCGGCTACAAGGAAATTATTTTCCAGATCAACGGCACCGATGTTTACAAGCGACTTAAGTACGAGAGTGGTGTTCACCGGGTCCAACGCGTTCCCGCCACCGAAGCGCAGGGGCGCATTCACACCAGCACCTGCACGGTTGCTGTTTTGCCGGAAGCCCAGGAGGTGGATGTCGAACTCAAGCCGGAAGACTTGGACATCACGGTCTGTCGCGCGTCGGGTCCCGGCGGACAAGGCGTGAACACGACGGACTCGGCGGTCCAAATCATCCACAAACCCACGGGTCTGATTGTGCGCTGCGCCGATCAGCGGTCGCAGCAAAAGAACAAGGCGCGGGCCCTGACGGTCCTTCGATCGCGCCTGCTCGAACAACGATTGGCCGAGGAGCATGCGAAGTACGCCGCCCAACGGAAGGCCCAGGTGGGCACGGGCGAACGCAACGAACGAATCCGGACCTACAATTTCCCCCAAAATCGCGTTACGGATCATCGCATTGAACTTACGCTCTACAACCTGCCCGCCGTGCTGGAAGGCGATCTCGATCCGGTGATCGAACCGCTGATGGCTCACGATCTGGATGAGAAACTGGCGGCGCTCAAGTTGTGAGCCAACCCCAATGCGTGAGGCGTAACGCGTGATCTCGCGGGTAAACACCGTGCGTATCCTGCATTCGGGTCCGGCCTTTGTAACCGTGCGCCGACGCCTTTGTGTTGCGCGCCCTGCAATTCCGGCTCTCTCATGATTAAAGGCATCATTTTCGACTGTGACGGCACGTTGGCCGATACCATGCCCCTGCATTGGCGCGCGTGGCAGGTCATCGCCGCCCGCCATCGAATCGAGTTTCCTCAAGACCGTTTCTACTCGCTCGGCGGCGTACCCTCGCGTGAAATCGCCAAGATGCTCAGCCTGGAGCAAGGCTTGAGCTTGGATCACCTGGCGGTTGCGCGAGAGAAAGAAGCCGAATACCTGCCCCTCATCGCCCAGGTCGAGCCCATCAATGCGGTCGTCGGCATTGCCCGAGAGCACTACGGAAAACTCCCGATGGCCGTGGCGTCAGGCGGCACCAAACGCAGCATCGAACACGTCCTGGGACACCTGGGAATTCGGGATCTATTTCAGACCATCGTAACCAGCGAAGATGTCACCCGCCAGAAACCTGCTCCTGATATCTTCCTGGAGGCCGCACGACGGCTGGGCATCCCGCCGCAGCACTGCCGAGCTTATGAAGACACGGACCTGGGTATTCGAGCCATTCGCGCGGCCGGCATGGAGGCCGTTGATGTGAGGACGTTGCTCAACGGGGGGAAGCGTAAGGCCTAGATTTTTCCCCCGGGTCAACGACCCCATTGCCAAGGCAAAGCCCCCCTATCATGTTCTAGTAGCTTCGAGTCCTCTTTTCATAGGTGGGAGGATCGCGGAAGCGGGAGCGACTCCTTCGGGAGCCGCTCTGTTTTTTGATCGGCAACGGTTCTAAACTCTGAGTGGCCGGCCAGGACCAATCACCTCTGAAGGTGGCCGCGGCGCGAGCTCGGGTGTGACCTTATTAAGGCGCTTGCGCCCCTGCTCTTTCCGCTTAGGTTGCTTCCCCATGTATTGGAAATTATCGACCTTGTCCGTGACGATTCTGCCCCTGGTCCTGAGCGGGATCATCCAACCGGAAGCCGCCGCCGGCACGCTGGATGCCGTTGTGGAACGGGCCGGGCAATTTCATTCTGTCATCAGCCTGCCACGGTTCGAGGCGAGCACGAACGAGATTCAACAATCCCTCCGCGAGACGATCACCGCCGGAAACTCGGCGCTCGACAGGATCGCGGCGCTCGACCCGGCCAAGGCCAATTTCAGGAACACGATTTTGGCCCTGGATGATATCGGATATCAAATCGGCCTGACCGACAATCGTTTTCAGGTGATCAAAGAGACCAGCACGAACGCGGCCCTGCGCGACGAGGCCACCGAGGCGCTTAAACAACTCGAGGAGTGGATGGTCGGTTTGAATTACCGTGAGGACGTCTATAAAACCCTCAAAGCCTACACGGAACGAAAACCCAAGCTGAAAGGCGAAGACGCCAAACTGTTGTTCGAGACCATGCGCGATTATCGCCGAGCCGGGTTGGACCTGCCCAAGTCCCAGCGCGATGAGGTCGAACAGATGCGCAAGCAATTGTCCCGACTCGCCACGGATTACCTGTCGAATATCACCAAGGCCGAGAAGGCGGTCCAGTTCAGAGCCGCCGATTTGGAGGGTGTGCCGGCCAGCTTTCTGGCTCAGGTCAAAACCGGTGACGATCAATACACGGTGATGGCGAACGTTACCTGGCAGTACCTGATGGTCATGGACAACGCCAAACGCGAGGACACCCGGAAACGATTGTTGGTGGAACACGATAATCTGGCACGAGCCGAAAATATCCCTCTCCTGGAAAAGATTCTGCCTCTGCGCGACGATGTCGCCAAGAAGCTGGGTTACAAGACCTGGGCCGATTACGAGACGGAGGTAAAAATGGTTAAGAACGCAGCGACGGCCATCGATTTTCTGGAACGGCTGAAGACGGGGTTGCAGCCAAAATTCGATGCCGAGATCGCTGAATTCCGCCGCATAAAAGTCCAGGAAACAGGGGATCCGAACGCCCAAATCCGGATTTGGGATTGGCGCTATTTCAGCAACCAATTGAAAAAGGCCAAGTACGACATCGATGCCGAGCAGCTTCGGGTTTATTTCCCCTACCAGCGCGTCCTCGAAGGGATGTTCAACCTGTACCAGACCATTTTCGGTCTTAAGTTTCAGCGCGTCGAAGCGCCCTACAAATGGGTGGATGACCTTCAACTCTACGCGGTGTCCGACGCCAAAACAGCCGAGCCAATGGGGTTGTTTTACCTGGATATGTTCCCCCGAGAGGGCAAGTACAACCATTTCGCCGAGTTCGGCCTAATCGACGGTAAACTGTTGTCCGACGGCCGATACCAGCGGCCTACTGTCGCCCTGGTGTGCAATTTCCCCTCGCCGGCAAAGGACACTCCTTCGCTCCTGTCTCATGCCGATGTCGAAACCTTGTTTCATGAATTCGGACACGCCATGCACGCCATCCTGACCCGCGCCAAGTACGGTCGGTTCTCAGGCACGAGTGTGCCCCGTGATTTTGTCGAGGCTCCCTCCCAAATGCTCGAGAATTGGGTCTGGGACAAACGTGTGCTCGACAGTTTCGCGGCCGATTATCGCGACCCTTCGAAGAAAATCCCTCCAGAAATCCTGGCCAAGCTTAAGGAAGCCCGACTGGCTACCGAGGGAACGCGGTATCGACGCCAGCTCTCGTTTGGCCTTACCGATTTGAAACTCCACACGCAAATTCATGATAACAACGCCAAGGAGGCCGTGCCGCTTTCAAACGAGGTCCTCGGCGAGGTGTTTCTGCCCATGGTTCCGGACACGGCTTTCGTTGCGTATTTCGGTCACTTGATGGGGTACGATGCCGGTTATTACGGTTATGCCTGGGCCGACGCGATCGCCGCCGATGGGGCCACCGTCTTCGAGCACGCCCCGCAGGGGTATTTTGACCAGGCGGCCGGACATCGCCTTCGGGCGGAGATTTACGAGCCCGGCGATTCGCGTGATGTGAACATCTCGATCGAGAAGTTTCTGGGGCGCAAGCGGTCCATTCAGCCGTTCCTCAAGAAGATCGGCATCGAAGGCAGCTCCGCTGCCGGCAAGTCCACGACCCAAAAGTGACGGTATAACGCGCTCATTGGCCGCGATGTTGGCCTTGGGAAGAACCCAGGGGAGCCCCAGCCGCGCAGGTGTGCAAGTGTAATGGGCAACCGAGTCTATCCGCCCGTACTTTCCCTAGTACCTCCTAGGAATGTCCTAGTTGAGGAGCGCCTCAGGGGATCGCATGTTTTAGCTACTTAACCCAGAGGCAACCGAAAGTTTGGGTTAATGGGCGACCCACATGCCCGCGGGTCGCCCTTCAAGTTTTAGGGCCTGCGTTTGGATGTCCCTGGCGGGACTTTCAGTATTTGTACGGATTTCCTTAACCCCACAGGTGTTGGTAAGGTTTCGACCGGCAATCCGCCGCTCAGGGGGATGTTTGGTCTTTGATCAAACGAGGCGGGTTGCGACGGCGCACCCGCAAGGGTGCGCCTGCTTTTTTTCCATCTCCCTTGACTGGCTGGTGTTCCCCTGCGAATTTGCGTTTGCTTGGCGCAGGAGTCCCCCATCATAGCGACAAGCGATTTGTTCGCTCGAGTCTCAGTTGCTCCCGCTGTGCAGGACCTGGCGCGGCGCTTGGAGATTGGGGAGGTTTTGTCTTATGGGGGCATCGATATAGCGGCCCAGCCCTTTCTGGCGGTCCTTCTGCGGCACCTTCTACCCGACCGGACCATCGTGGTGGTGACGGAAGGTCTAAAGACCCAGGAGAGCTTTCAGGCGGACATTAACACTTGGCTGGTTCAAAGCTCTGGGAACCAAGACCAGCACCTGGCCGGCAATCAGGCGGCCGACGCTCCCGCACACCGTCCGTCGGCACCCCCTACGCTCTTCTTTCCGGCCTGGGAAGTTTGGCCACATGAGTCGCGATTGCCTCATGTGGATGTCATTAGCGAACGCTTGGAGGCACTTGTGGCTCTCAAGAATCCGGCTTCGCCGCCGCTCATCGTCACCTCGGTGGCGGCCTTGCTCCAGCGCACCTTCCCACGAGCGGACCTGGAAAGGCGAACTCGGACCATTAGCCGGCGTGACCGGGTGGATCCTCTGGACCTGGTCGAGTGGCTCGAAGCGCAGGGGTATGAACCGGAGGCGCAGGCAAGTCAACCAGGGGAAATCGCCTTGCGTGGCGGTATTCTCGACGTGTTCCCCCTGACGAGTCCTTATCCCATCCGCTTGGAGTTTTTTGGTGATGAACTCGAATCCTTGCGGTTTTTCGATCCGGTGACCCAGATTTCCCGAGAGGAAACGACATCCGTCACCCTGGCACCGGCGGGAGAGATGGGGTTGCTGAAACAAGCGAGCCGGCAGGCTCCCCAATCCGCGCCCGGCGGTCCCTACGAAACGGTCCAAGCGCCGGGACTGCCGGAGAATCGCGCTGGGGCTCCGGTGGAGAGCGTCCATCCGGACGTTCAGGAGTTTGGGACCTTGCTGGATTACCTGCCCAAGGGAACCATCTTTTTGCTCTGTGAACCCGGGCAACTCGCGGATCGAGCCCAGGAACATGCGGCCCAGGTTCCAGCCGGCGACCCGCTTTTTATCGATTGGGCCACCTTCCGCAAAAGGGCTCTGAGCCTGGGGATGGCCACCATTCAAGCCACCGGGACGGGGGACAGCCCAACCGGCGAAATCCTGGATTTAACCCCTGAAACCGGCTCCTCGGGGAACGGGGCGACCCGGCTTCCTGCGAGCGATATGCTGGAATTTGAGAGTCTGGAAGCTTTTCGGCCCCTTACTGAACGGCCGCGTGAGCCCCAGGTCGCCGAGGTCCAGCGAAGAGAGTTTTTCAATCAAATCCACCGTTGGTTGCGCCAGGACTACAGCGTAAACGTTTTCTGCAATAACGATGGCGAACGCCAACGGTTTGCGGAGGTATGGAGCGAGTATGGGCTCGAACATCACCCTCCGGTGGCTGGGCGAGAGAACGGAACCGAGCCCCCTCCCGAAGATGTGGCCGCCGAAGTCACGGAGGATGGCCGCAAGGGAGCGCCAATCCCCCAAGGTCTCCACGCGCAAATCGGGTCTCTGTCGCGGGGGTTCATCTTTCATGCCTCGAAGCTCATCGTCATTACCGATGCCGAGATCTTCGGCCGGTATAAGGTGCAACGGCCACGGCGGCTCAAATCACCGCGCGCCCAACTGGCGCGTTCCGCCTTGGATATCGATTTTGCCGATCTCGAAGAAGGTGATTATGTCGTCCACCTCCAGCACGGGATTGGACGCTACCTCGGATTGCAGGTCCTGCCGGTGGGTGCCGGGACCAAGCCGGTTGAAGGCACGGCTTCGACGGTGAGCTCGGGCCAGGAATGTTTGGTGATCGAATATGCTCCGTCCAACTCCGCCCAGCCCGCTCCGAAGCTTTACGTCCCAGTGACCGAAGCCCACCTGGTCAGCAAGTACATCGGCACGGGGAAAGCGCGGCCGCCCTTGAACGCCTTGGGAGGCACCCGTTGGGCCAAAGCCAAGGCTCATGCTGAGCGAGCGGTGCGGGACGTGGCGAGCGATTTACTGGCGATCCAGGCCGCTCGGGAATCTCAAGCGGGCCATGCCTGCGCTCCGGATGTTCCCTGGCAGCGGGAATTCGAGAGTGCCTTCCTGTTCGAAGAAACCCCGGATCAGATGCGCGCTATCCTTGAGACCAAAGCGGACATGGAGCGCCCCAAGCCGATGGATCGGTTGATTTGCGGGGATGTCGGCTTTGGCAAAACCGAGGTTGCGATTCGCGCCGCATTCAAAGCGGTGATGGATGGGCGACAAGTCGCCATTTTGGTTCCAACCACCGTCCTGGCCCAGCAGCATTACAATACTTTTCGTGAGCGGATGGCGGATTATCCAGTCCGGATTGAGTTGCTTTCGCGCTTTCGGACTCGACGCGCCCAAACGCGAGTGGTCAGCGATCTGGCCACTGGGGCGGTGGATATGGTGATTGGCACACACCGCCTTTTGCAAAATGACATTGCGTTCAAGGACCTGGGCCTGGTCGTCATTGACGAGGAACAGCGGTTTGGGGTGCTCCATAAGGAGAAGTTCAAAATGCTGCGCCGGTTGGTCGACGTGCTCACGCTCAGCGCCACGCCGATTCCCCGAACCTTGTACCTCGCGCTGACGGGGGCCCGTGACATGAGCACGATCCAGACGCCCCCGCACGATCGGTTGCCGGTGGACACCATCGTGGCGCAGTATGATGAACGCGTCATCCGCGACGCTATCCAGCGCGAGCTCAATCGCGGCGGCCAGGTCTTTTTCCTGCACAACCGGGTCGCGACCATCGAAACCATGGCCCAAAAACTCAAGGCCCTCGTCCCCCGGGCCCGCATGGTGGTGGGGCATGGGCAGATGCACAGCGACGACCTGGAGGAGGTCATGACCCAGTTCGTGAACGGTGAAGCCGATATCTTGCTCTCCACCACGATTATCGAAAGCGGGTTGGATATTCCTAACGCAAACACGATCATCATCGACCGCGCGGACCGGTTCGGCTTGAGCGACCTTTATCAACTGCGCGGGCGGGTGGGCCGCTACAAACACCAGGCTTACGCTTACCTGCTGCTACCCCGCCACGCGGGGTTGCTCGCCGATGTCCGCAAGCGACTCAGCGCCATCAAGCAATACTCCACCCTGGGCAGCGGATTCAAAATCGCCATGCGCGACTTGGAAATCCGTGGCGCCGGAAATTTGCTCGGGTCCCAGCAGAGCGGCCACATCACCGCGGTCGGGTTCGAACTGTATTGCCAATTGCTCAAGCAGAGTGTCGCTTCCTTGAAGGGGGAAAAGGTCAAACCCAGAATTGAGGTTCAGATCCGATTGGATTTTCTGGCACTTTCACCGGTTGAGGAGCGGGGGCGTCACCGAAGCACCGGTTTGGTCCCAGAACCAGCGCGGCGAAACACCTCGCAAAAAATGGAGGCGGTCGCGGCCACCACCGAAGGTGAAGTCCTGCGCGGCCAGGCTTCCGGTCTGTCCCGCTTTGCGGACCGACAAATGCCGGAGACTCCCGATGTCTCGCGCCCGCGTCCAGCCTCGGGGTCGTTGCCGATGACCTCGGCATCCATTCCGTTTAGCTATATCTCGGATTCACGGCAGCGCATCGATGTCTACAGAAAGCTAGCCCAGGCCGCCGATAAACCCGCTCTTCAGAACCTGACAACCGAGTTGCGGGACCGGTTCGGCCCCCTGCCCCGCGCGCTGGAACTCTTGATCGACGTGGCCGAGATGCGGATCCTGGCAGCGGAACGGGGTGTCACTGCCATCGAAGTAAAAGAGGATAAGCTCATGCTGACCCGCAATAATGATTACGTTATGGTGGGTACCAAATTCCCGCGATTGACCAGAAAGGAAGCGTCGGCGCGCTTGAAGGAAATCCGGAAGGTGCTTTTGGCGATTCAGAATTCCTAAAACCGCAAACACACCTGGAAACACGGCAGAATGGCTGCGGTTGCAAAAAGATCTTTAGACAGAAAAATTTGGAGACAGAAAAATGAACGCGGCGGAATAAGCGTCACCATCGAACCTGCTTTTACTCAATTATTTTGTGCCTGCGCTGGGGCTAACGCGTTTTGAACCGCCTGGAGCATTTCACCCATCGTGCTCTTGCGCAGGTACTGATGCGCCCCCAAAGCCAGCATGCCGACGACGGCAGTTTCGTCGTGATCCATGCCCGTATAGAGCACAACACGCAAGTCGGGCGCTTCCACTCTCAATAGCTTGAGCACCTCCAAGCCGCTTTCGCCTGCCAAGTTGAGGTCCAATAGCACGAGATCGGGCTTAGCCTGGCGGACTTTGGTCACCGCTTCCGTCCCGCTGCCGGCAGCCACTACCTCGTAACCCTCATCCTGGAGATAGACTCCAGCCATAAAACGCCAATCCGTTTCGTCGTCCACAAACAGCACCCGCTTGCGCGCGGAGCCTGGGCCGGCTGCATGTGCCTTTTCGCTTTCGGGCATCAAGATCTTTTTGATCGCCGCCAGCAACTCTTCATGTTGGATCGGCTTTTGGAAGAACCCCGCCACACCGGCCGCCAAACAACGATCCTTGATCTTGGCTGGGTCGCCTCCGGTAATGATCATCACCGGCGTGTGCAACGACTCGTCCATTCGGCGCAGCCAACTCAT
>Ga0105240_10006564_pt1 | contig 17083 bp, 20 predicted proteins | sample KBSC54metaG_FD_80426 | JGI IMG/M metagenome (GOLD analysis project Ga0105240, IMG submission 80426) | Corn rhizosphere microbial communities from Kellogg Biological Station, Michigan, USA - KBS C5-4 metaG | ecosystem: Host-associated > Plants > Roots > Rhizosphere > Soil | place: Michigan, USA...
AGGGTGCGCTGATCGCGACCGCCAAGATCGTCAACACCGTGCCCGACATGAACGCCAAGTTCTATGCCGCCACGCAGGTGATGGACGAGGCCCGCCACGTCGAGAGCTACAAGCGGCTGATCCACGAGAAGTTCAAGTCGGCCTATCCGATCACCGAGTCGCTGAAGTCGCTGCTCGAGCAGACCCTGACCGACCGGCGCTGGGACATGACCTATCTCGGCATGCAGGTGCTGATCGAGGGCCTGGCGCTCGCCGCCTTCCAGCGCATCCGCGATTCGGCCAAGAACAACCTCGCCGCGTCGGTGAACGCCTACGTCATGCAGGACGAGGCGCGTCACGTCACGTTCGGCCGCATGGCGCTGCGCGAATACTATCCGCACCTCTCCGATGCCGAGCGCGCCGAGCGCGAGGAGTTCACGGTCGAGGCGCTGTACTTCATGCGCGACCGCTTCAACCAGGCCGAAGTCTGGCAGCGCTCCGGCCTGCCGGTCGACCAGCTGAACAAGCTCGCCTACGAGTCGGGCGCCATGCAGGCGTTCCGCACGCGGCTCTTCACCCGCATCGTGCCGATCCTCAAGGAGATCGGCCTGTTCGGGCCGAAGGTGCAGAAGGCGCTGGGCGACATGGGCGTCATGGAATACGCCAAGATCGACGTCGACAAGCTGCTCGGCAACGACATGAAGGTCGCCGAGGACTTCGACGCCAGGAAGTTCGTCAACGCCCAGATCGCGGCCGAGTAGCGGAGCGGCTCGCAACCCTACCGGCAGGTCTCGACCTGCGGCGGGACGTCGAGGTTCGTCGCGATCTTCGAGATGTCGAGACAGCGCACGCCGATCCACGCCCGGCCCTGAACGAACAGGGCCAGGCGGGTGAAGGTCGCGGCCTGCTCGGCCGGCGTCGGCCGGGCGCGCGCCAGCAGCCAGTAGAGCGCGTAGAGCTCGGTCTTCTCGGCGTCGGCGGCGACGGCATCGGGGTCCTTGCTCCACAGCGCGGCGTCCTTGGCGGCCGCGCCCGTCGGATCGTCGAGTGCGGCCAGCCAGCGGTGCGCCGCCGCGACGAGGCCGTAGGAGCCGCCGTTCTCGGCGATGACCGACTTCACCTCCGTCGCGCGTTCGGCGTAGCCGCGCCCCGCGACCACGTAGCCGGCGCAACCCTCGCGGCACAGGTCGGTGAAGGTGAGGTACTCGGCGAAGATGATCTCGGTGTTGCCGTTGTTGTGCTGGCGCCAGGTGCGCGCGAGGTTCCAGCCCCACCGCGTCTCGTGCGTCCACGACTTGCCCGCGCGCGGCGTGCCGGCCTCGATATCGCCGATCACGACCTTGGCCGCGGCCTCCCACTCGGGCGGGATCTGCGCCTGCGCGTGCCCGATGGCGGCGAGCGACAGGAGAAGCGCGAGCAACAGGCCGCGCATCAGTAGCGCCGCGCGCGACGGCGGTCGCGGCTCTCGTACTGCACGAGATCGTCGGCGCGCAGCTCGGTGGCGTCGCGCGGCGCCAGCGCGCGGGCCTGCGCCGGCGAGATCAGCTTGAAGTGGCGGAAGTCGCAGAGCGCCGCGCCCGCCTCCCAGCAATCCTCCGGGTTGGTGATCCAGGTCGCCGGATCGAACCGGCCAAGGTCGATCGGCACCGAATAGGTGCGCAGGGTCTTGGCGCTCTTGTTGGTGTATTCGTGGAAGTACGACATCGCGAGCTCGCGCAGGCTGCGATAGACCGGGTCGCGCCAGCGCAGCCACACGTGGTTGCTCTTGGAGATCGCGCCCCAGCAGCCGCCGCGCTTGAACAGCGCGATCACGTGATCGGAGTCGCCGCTCGCCTCGAGGTCCATGATCAGCGGCGGCTCGCCGGCCAGCCACAGCGCGCAGGCCGCGGTGAAGGCCGCTTCGATGCAGTGCGCCCGGCGGTGCTTCAGCACGCCACGTACCGAGCGCAAGGTGTCGCCCTGTTCCTCGAAGTTGGTCTTGAGGCCGTCGATGATGAATTCCTGGATGCGCCGCGGCGTGCGCAGGGATTTCAGCACGCGGCCCTCCGCGGCGCTGAGACCCAGCTCGGCGGGCATCGGACGGCTGCTATGGCGCATGGACCTCGGGGGGTGGGTTGGTGGAGCTGAGGGGGATCGAACCCCTGACCTCCTCATTGCGAACGAGGCGCTCTCCCAGCTGAGCTACAGCCCCTTTCCCCGGAGAGGCGCGGATAATGGTTGTCGGGCAGCCTGTCAAGCAAGGGCACCTATGTTAGCGTGTTTCCACCATATTTAAGACCACATTTCCGAAGGAGACTACGACCGTGAAGAAGACCGTCCAGACCGACCAGGCTCCCAAGGCGCTCGGCCCCTACGCGCAGGCGATCGTCGCCAACGGCATGGTCTATTGCGCCGGACAGATCCCGCTCGACCCGAAGACCGGCGACATCGTGGCCGGCGGTATCGCCGAGCAGACGCACCAGGTGCTGAAGAACCTGCGCAGCGTTCTCAAGCAGGCCGGCTCCGACCTCGACAAGGCGGTGAAGACCACCGTGTTCATCAAGGACATGAACAACTTCGCGGCGATGAACGAGGTCTACGGCAAGCCCGAGTATTTCGGCAGCCAGCCGCCCGCGCGCTCGACGGTCGAGGTTGCGCGCCTGCCGCGCGACGTCATGGTCGAAATCGAAGTGGTGGCGGTTGCCTGATCCCTGGACCCTGCTGGGCTTCCTGCTGAACAGCGGCCTGCACTGGCTGCTCGCCATCGGCGGCGTGGTGCTGTTCTTCATCGTCGTCGGCCACCTGCTGCTGGCGCTCCTGCTGGTGATCCCGACGTGGCGCATCTGCGCGCGCGCCGGCTTCTCGGGCGCGCTGTCGCTGCTCCACTTCGTGCCGTTCGTCGGCACCCTGGTCGTGATGGCGATCCTCGCCTTCTCCGACTGGCCGGCCGGCGAAGCCGATCCCGGGAAGTCCTGACCGTGCTGGGCATCAGTCTCGCGTCGCTGCTGGGCCTGTTCGGCCTCACCAGCGCCTTCGCCCTGGTGGGGCTGGTGCTGGCGGCCTGGATGGCCTGGCGCATCGTGGCCAAGGCGGGCCTGCCGGGATGGACCGGCCTCGGCGCGGTGCTGCTCACCCTGACGGCGGTGGGCGCGGTCGTGCCGGTGATCCTGCTGTGGATCTTCGCCTTCATGCGCTGGCCGCGCGACGGCATGCCGACATACGCGTTGGCGGCCGCCGGTGCGGGGCCGGTGCCCGCACCATCCCCCGCGGCGCTGGCACCGCCGATGGCGGCGCTGCCCGCGCGTGGCTGGCGCCTCAGCGGCACGGTCGCCGGCGGCAGCGTCTCCCTCGGTCTCGACGGCTCGGCCGCGTCGTATGTCCTGACCGGCGCGCCCGCGCAGGCACCGACCGATCTCACCGTGCCCGATCCCTCCGTCGGCCAGCCGCATGCCCGGCTGCTGATCGCCGGCGCGCGGCTTGGCCTCGAGGATCTCGGCAGCGCCTCCGCCACCTTCATCGACGGTGCACGCCTGCTGCCCGAGCATGGGCCGCGCGACATTTCCGCCGCCCGCACCATCCGCCTCGGCACCGTCGATCTCGCCCTGTCGAAGGGTTGAAATTGGCTTGATCGGCCGCCCCTGCCGGGTAGGGTGCGCGCACACTTGGAGGAAGACGGGTCGATGCTCTCGCTGGCGATTCTGGTCGACAAGGTAATCGATATCTACACGTGGATCGTGATCGCGAGTGCGATCATGAGCTGGCTGGTGGCCTTCGGCGTGGTCAACACGCGCAACCAGTTCATCCGCATGGTGGTCGAGTTCCTCTACCGCGTGACCGAACCGGCGCTGCGGCCGATCCGCCGCATCATGCCCAACCTGGGCGGCGTCGATATCTCGCCGGTCATCCTGCTGCTGCTGCTGTTCTTCCTGCGCAGCCTGATGGCGGAGTATGTGTTCGCGAACCTGCTGCGCTGATCCTGGCCCCGCCCTGACCGAAGATCCGTCGTTCCTGCGCCGCTCGCCCACGGGTGTGACCATTTCCCTGCATGTCCAGCCACGCTCCCGCCGCACCGCGCTCGCGGTGTCGCCCGAGGGCACGCTGAAGGCCGCCGTGACGGCGCCGCCCGAGGACGGTCGCGCCAACGACGCGGTGATCGCACTGGTGGCCAACAGCTTCGGGGTGCGCAAATCGACGATCTCGCTGAAGCAGGGTGCGGCCGCGCGCGACAAGGTTCTATCGGTGACCGGCGAGCCGGTGGCGCTCGCCGCCCGGATCGGCGAATGGGTGAGAGGGAATGGCTGAGGCAAAACTGATCGACGGCAAGGAGATCGCCGCGGCGCTCCGCGCGCGCGTGGCTGCGGACGTGACGGCGCTGGTCGCCGCCGGCGGCGCGCGGCCCGGTCTCGCCACCGTACTGGTCGGCGCCGACGCCGCGAGCCAGGTCTATGTGCGCAGCAAGGCCAAGACCGCGGCCGAAACAGGCATGGCGAGCTTCGATCACCGTCTGCCGCCCGAGACGACGGAAGACGCGCTGCTCGCGCTGATCGCGCGCCTGAACGACGACCCGACCGTCAACGGCATCCTCGTGCAGTTGCCGCTGCCCAGGCAGATCGACACCGCGCGCGTGCTGCTGGCGATCGACCCGGCCAAGGACGTCGACGGCTTCCATCCGATGAACGTCGGCCGGCTCGCCTCCGTGGCGCCCGGCGCGCCGCTCGACTTCCCCGTGCCGTGCACGCCGCTCGGCTGCTCGATGCTGCTGGCCGCCACCCTGGGGCCGATGGCCGGCGCCAACGCCGTCGTCGTCGGCCGCTCCAATCTGGTCGGCCGCCCGGTGGCGCAACTGCTGCTGCGCGCCGACTGCACCGTGACCAACGGCCACTCGCGCACGCGCGACCTGCCCGCGCTCTGTCGCACCGCCGACGTGCTGGTGGTGGCGATCGGCAGGCCCGAGTACGTGCGCGGCGACTGGATCAAGCCCGGCGCGACGGTGATCGACGTCGGCATCAACCGTGTGCCCGCGGTGGAGGGCAAGACGAAGCTGGTGGGCGACGTCGCCTTCGACGAGGCGTGCGCCGTGGCCGGCCACATCACCCCGGTGCCCGGCGGCGTCGGGCCGATGACGGTGGCCTGCCTGATGTACAACACGCTCCAGGCCGCGCGCCGCATGGCGGGACTGGGGTTCGCGGCCGTCTAGGCCCTGGAATATCCCTTTTCCGTGTCGGGATTCTCACGGCGGTGAGAGACCTTTGATGCCGATGGCATAAGGTTTTTCCGCGATTCTTCTCATTTCTCGCCACACCCCTCGCGCAACAATATTGCGCGGGCGGGCGGAGTCAGTTCTTCGTCATCCCCGCGACCAGCGCATCGACGTTATGGCGCATCATCGCCTCGTAGGTCGCGGCCGGCCCGCCCGGCTTCGACAGCGCGTCGCTGTAGAGCCGCGGGCCGACGGTGGCGCCGGCGTCGCGTGCCACCTCGTCGACCAGGGCGGGGTTGGTCATGTTCTCGATGAACAGCGCGCGGATCTTCTGCGCGCGCACCTGGCGGATCAGGTTGGCCATGTCGCGCGCCGACGGCTCGCTGTCGGTGTTGTAGCCGCGCGGCGCTTCGAACTGCACGCCGTAGGCGCGCGCGAAGTACTCGAACGAATTGTGTCCGGTGATCGCCTTGCGCCGGTCTTCCGGCACCGTGGCGATCTCGCCGCGGATCCAGGCGTCGAGGGCGGCAAGGCGGGCATCGTAGGCGGCGGCGCGCGCTCGATAGACGGCGGCGTTGGCGGGGTCGGCCGCGGCCAGCCCGCGCGCGATGTTGGCCACGTAGACGCGCGCGCAGGCCACGGCCTGCCAGCAGTGCGGATCGCCGGTGACGGTGGAGGCGCCGTCCGACGCCACGATGCGCACGCCCTTGAAGTCGGCGGCGCCGGCCACGCGGTCGAGCCAGCCCTCGAAGCCCAGCCCGTTGCTCACCAGTACCCGGGCGGTGGCGAGCGCGCGGATGTCGGCGGGCTTGGGCTGGTAGACGTGGGCGTCGGTGTCGGGCGCGACCAGGGTCGTCACCGCGACCCGGTCGCCGCCGACCTGGGCCACGAGATCGCCCAGGACCGAGAAGGTGGCGACCACCTTGAGCTTGTCGGAACTTTGGGCCCGGGCCGGGAAGGAAGAGGCCCAGGCCGCGAGCAGGAGAGCCAGAAGAAGAGAAAGACGCATCTGTTACAATGTAACAGATCACAGCGTCTTGGCGAGAGCCTCCAGTTGGTCGGCGGCGATGCCCCAGCCGGTGTGGAAGCCCATCTTCTCGTGCGCTTCGCGGTCCTCCATCGACCAGTGGCGGGCGGTGGCGGTGTAGCGCGTCTTGTTGCCTTCATCGGCGAAGGTGACGATCGCGGTCATGAACGGCTTCTGCGAGGGCTTCCAGTCGCCGACATAGGCGTCGGTGAAGACCAGCTTCCGCTCCTTCTCGACCTCGAGATACATGCCGGGGATCGGCATCTCCTGGCCATCCGGTCCGCGCATGACCACGAAGCTGTTGCCGCCGGTGCGCACATCCATCTCGGCCCTGGTGACGACGAAGGGCGGCGGCGTGAACCACTTCTTCAGGAGCTCCGGCTCGGTCCAGCAGCGCCACAGCCTGGCGCGCGGCGCCTCCATCAGGCGGGTCAGGACCAGGTCGCGTTCGTCGGCGTTCGTCGTCATGGCAGTCTCCAATACTTAACCATATAGTTAAGTATCTAGGGCGGCATGCCGCGCCTGTCAAGACTGCGGAAAATCGAGCCAGCGCGGAGGATGTCCCGTCGCCTCGAAGAAGCGCAGCAGGTCGGGCAGCTCGATGGCCGAGGTCATGGTGTTGGTGAGCGGATGGACATTCACGGGTCCGCCGTCCCGCAAGGCGCTGTCGAGCACCAGCGTCACCTTGTGGCCGGTGTCGTTGATCGTGGAGAGCGGCGTCACCGATCCCGGCTCGACGCCGAGCCAGGTGCGCAGCCGCTCGGGGCTGCCGAACGACAGGCGGCCGGCGCCCAGCCGCTCGCCCAATTGCTTGAGGTCGATCGCGCGATCCTCGAGCGCCACCACCAGCCACATTTCTTCCTTCTTGTTGCGCAGGAAGAGATTCTTGATGTGATGGCCGGGCAGCACGCCGCGATGCGCCTTGGCCTGCTCGACGGTGAAGACCGGCTCGTGCTCGACAGTGGTGTGGGCGATGCCGAGCCGGGCGAGACGGTCGAAGAGTTGTTGCGGGGAAAGCATCGGGTTACACCGTCTCCATGAAAGGCCCCATATGAAAGGCATCGTCCTCAGCGGCGGCAGCGGCTCACGGCTCTACCCGATGACCCGCGCGGCCAACAAGCAGCTTCTGCCCGTCTACAACAAGCCGATGGTCTACTATCCGTTGACCACCATGATGATGGCGGGATGCCGCGAGATCCTGCTGGTCGTCAACCCGCAGGACGAGGAGGCCTACCGCCGCCTGTTCGGCGACGGCCAGCAGTGGGGCCTGTCGATCTCCTACGTCACCCAACCGAAGCCCGGCGGCATCGCCGAGGTCTTCCTGCTGGGCAAGGACTTCATCGGCAACGACAGGGTCGGGTTGATCCTGGGCGACAATCTCTTCTACGGCGATTCGCTGCCGGCGCTGGCCGAGCGCGGCGCCAAGGGCGGCGGCGCCGTCATCTACGCCTATTGGGTGAGCGACCCGCAGGCCTATGGCGTGATCGAGTTCGCCGAAAACGGCAACACGCCCGTCAGCATCGTCGAGAAGCCGAAGAACCCGCGCTCGAACTGGGCGGTGACCGGACTCTATTTCTACGATGCCGATGTCTGCCAGGTGGCCGCGACCATCCCGCGCTCGGCGCGCGGCGAGCTCGAGATCAGCGACATCAATGCGCATTACCTGAAAGAGAACCGGCTGATGGTGCACAAGCTGGGCCGCGGCTACGCCTGGCTCGACACCGGCACGCCGTCGAGCCTGCTGAAAGCCGCGCAGTTCGTCGAGACCGTCGAGGACCGCCAGGGCCTGCAGATCGGCAGCCCCGAGGAAGTCGCCTGGCGCATGGGCTATATCGACGATGCCGGCCTGGAGCGCCTGATCGCGCCCCTGAAGGACTGCGAATACGGCAAATATCTGCAGCGTTTGCTGGCCCGCGGCTGACGTGCGGACCGCGCGCTTCCAGCGCGCCCGGGCTCTTGAGCGCGCTGGAAGCGCGCGGTCCAAAGCCCTGAATCCGGGCCTGAAACACGCTTCAGCCCCCGCTTGCCAAGGCCCGCAAAAACCCTTATCACCACCGCCTTCCGGCACACTACCCGGCCGGATCGGAGCGCGGGCGTAGCTCAGGGGTAGAGCACGACCTTGCCAAGGTCGGGGTCGAGGGTTCGAATCCCTTCGCCCGCTCCAATTTCTACCAGTCGTTGCAACGGATCGAGCCGCTTTCGCGGCCGCGATTGATGAGCGCCCAATCCCCTCCCGCAGGTTTTCGATATCGGAGTCTGCAGGGACGCAATCCGGCGCCTCGACCCCGGCCGCCGTGAGGTGGGGCATGCCACCTCGCGAGGCACATCGCCTGCCCTGTCCGGGCTCGTCATCGTTGTGCGCCGCGGCCGACCACTTACCGCACCAATCGAGTGTGGTATTCTCTCGGGAGCGAGGAGGGGTGCCGGTTGCCGAAGGGGGGCTACACTCGGCGCGGATTGTTTGCAGCAGCGGCGCTGGCGCCGCTGCTCTCGCGTGGCCGCGCTCTCGCGCAGGCGCCGGCCCTCCGCGTGGGCTGGCTGGCGCCGGGGATCTCGGAACCAGCCTGGACGCTATTCAAGGGCGCGATGGCCAAGCTCGGCTACATCGAGGGCAAGACCGTCGTCTACGACCGACGTTCGGCGGAGTCCGACCTCGGCAAGATCGACGTGCTTGCCGCGGCGATGGTCGCGGCCAAGCCGGATGTGATCGTCGCCTATTTCACCCCCTCGATCTGGGCGGCGAAGAAGGCGACGTCGGCTATCCCGATCGTGTTCGTCGGCGGGGCGGTCGAAACGGGACTGGTCGGGAACTTTGCTCACCCGGTCGGCAATCTGACCGGCGTATTGGGCGGCGCCGTCACGCTTTCCGGCAAGAGCGTTCAACTGTTGCACGAGATCGCTCCCGACGCCGGGCATGTCGTCGCCCTGTGCAACAAGCCGGACCCATTCTCGGTGCCGTTCCTCGCCGAAATCGAAAAAGTCGGCGTGGCGGAACACGTGGAGATCGAGCCGGTCATGATCGAGCATGCTGACGAACTGCCGGCTGCTTTTGACAAGATGGAAAGCCGGCGGCCGGGTGGAATTGTCGTGCAGCCGAGCCTGCCACAGAAGAGCGTCGCGGCCCTGGCCCTGGCCCATCATTTGGCGGCAACCTGCTCGTCGCGGCGTTTTGCCGAGCTGGGCGGCCTTTTCTCATACGCCGCCGACCAGCCCGAGCTGTACCAGATCGTTGCGGGATATACCGATCGCATCCTCAAGGGGACCAAACCGTCGGAATTGCCGGTGCAGGAAGCCTCGCGTTTCGAGTTGGTGGTCAATGTGAGAACCGCCAAGGCCATCGGAGTGAACATCCCTCCGCTCTTCCTGGCGAGGGCCGATCAGGTCATCGAATGATGTGACAACGCTTCGGCGCTACTGTTTCGATCCCCTTCGCCCGCTCCAATTTCCACCAGCCGTTACGACGGTTCGAGCCGCTTTCGCGGCCCCGGCGAGCACGCCTTGCTTCATCCGTCGAGTGTAGCCGCTTCGAGTCGAAAAGGGCGCCCCGTGAGGGACGCCCTTCGTCGGTCCGATTGGCGGTGCGCCGGTTAATGGCGCTCGTGCCAGCCCATGTCCTTGTCGCGGTCGTGCTTCCACTCGTGGAACTCGGCATTCTTCTCCGCGCGATAGGCATTGCGATGCTCGGGGCGATCCCACGCGTGCCACTGATGGCCGCGGTCCCAGTAGCCGTCGCTGTAGCCGATGGCGACGTTGCCGAGGTTGAACTGCACCGAATCCGCGAACGCCAGTCCCGCCGGCGCGGCGGCGAGCGCCACAGCGACGATGACAGTCTTTGTGAATTCTTTCATGGCCAAACCCTTTCCTGCTGGTCGTGACGCCTCAACGCGTCCGGATTGCAGGGGGTTGCCCGCTGATCTTGGCGCTATTTTACGCCGCTTCAAGCAGCAGGACCGTGCCCAGCCCGCCGTCGGCGCAGATGCTGACGATGGCGCGCGATCCCCTGGGCATCGCCGCCAGTTCCTTCACCGCCTGGCCGATGATGCGCGCACCGGTGGCGCCGAACGGATGGCCCAGCGCCGCGCTGCCGCCGTTGGGGTTGAGGCGTTCCCTGGGGAAAGGTCCGAAGTCGCGCGGCGCCTTGGCCCTGTCGCGCAGGAAGGGGACGTCCTGCAGTGCCTTCAGGTGAAACGCCACTTGCGCGGCGAACGCCTCGTGGATCTCCCAGAGCTGGATGTCGCCGTACTTGAGATCGTGGCGCGCCAGCAGGCGCGGAATGGCGAAGGCCGGCGCCATCAGCAGGCCCTCGACGCGGAAGTCGACCGAGGCGATCTCCCAGTCGACCAGTTTCACCCTGGGCGTGGTCGCGGGAAGCCGGTCGAGGCCCTTCGACGAGGCGACCCAGATCGCGGCGGCGCCGTCGGTGAGCGGCGAGGAGTTGCCCGCGGTCAACGTGCCCTTGCCGCTGGTGCGATCGAAGGTCGGGCCGAGCTTGCCCAGTCTCTCGAGCGAAGTGTCTTTGCGCGGAATGGTGTCGCGCGTCACGTCACCGACAGGGATCACGAGGTCGTCGAAGAAGCCGCGCTCCCACGCCGCGACCGCGTTGCGGTGGCTGGCGAGCGCGATCTCATCCTGCTCGGTCCTGCCGATCTGCCATTCCCTGGCGGTGATCTCGGTGTGCTCGCCCATGCTGAGGCCGGTCGTGCGGTTGGCGATGGCGGGGATGAACAGGCGCAGGTCGCGCAACTGCATGTGCACCGCCTGGTCGATCTTCTGGCCGAGCGACCGTGCCTGCTGGAACTTGCGCAGCCAATCCGACAGGCGCTGGCCCAATCCGATCTGCACGCGGCTCAGGCTGTCGACGCCGCCGACGAGGGCGAGGTTATAGGTCTCGCCGTCGATCATGCCGGCCGCTTCGATGGCGCCGATCATGCTGGTCGAGCAGGCCATGACCGTGGAGAAGGCGGGCACCGTGGCGTCGATGCCGGCGTCCATCAGCACCTCGCGCGCGATGTTGCTCCACTGCAGGCTGGGCACCACGGCGCCCCACACGGCGAAGTCGGGCTTGCCGCCGGCCAGGAGCCCCGCCATGTGGCGCGCGACCGGCACCGACAGTTCGATGGCGTCCAGTGCCTGCAACGCGCCGTCGACCTTGGCGAAGGGCGTGCGGACGCCCGCGGCCAGCCAGATATCGACGGGTTTGGGCATGGCGGTCGGCCTTCCTGGTTACGACTTCATGCCGCGAGACAGCACCGTTTGGCCTTCTTGCCGCTGCCGCAGGGGCATGGGTCGTTGCGCCCGACATGGCGCCACGGGTTGACCACCGGTTTGACGGGAGAAAAAGAATCGGGCTCGTCCGCGAGTTCATCCATCGGCTCGACGTTCCCACCGAGATCGAAGCGTTGGAGAGTCTCCGCGACATCGGCGATGTATCCCAGATGTTCGCGCTCGAAGCGTCCGATGTCGTCGGGCGCTCGTTCGGCTTCGGCCAACAAATCGATGAAGGTTCGGCGGTCGATAAAATCCTCGTCGATCGCCTCGTCATCGAAGGCCGTCAGTACGGCCGGCTGCATAGTGCGAAGCCCCAGCAGAGCGACGGCGACCACCCAGGCGTGCCAGGCCACATCGCCGGGCGGTGCCATTTTCCCCGAGAAGAAGCGGCCGAGGAAACCGACCATCGCAGGCCGTTCGATCCGGCCGTTCCAGGTGAGAAAAGTCGCCGCGCCCAAGAGCGCCGATCTTATGAATTCATCGAGTCGCACGTCGGCAATCGCGTCGAAGAGCGCCTCCGTATTGCCGTCGAAAACGCCCGCCGCGATGCGCTGCAGGGTTTCGGTGGCAGCGTCGCCGATCAGCCGTTCGAGCTCGTCATCCGGTCGGCGCAGGAAGCGCAGGAGCGGTTCGAAACCCAGCGGATCGCGCCGGCCGCCGACGATGTGGAGGGCGCGAAAGAACAACAGCTCGTCGTCCGAATCGACGAGACGACCCTCGGCGGCGCGCTCCACCGCCGCGCGCAGCAGCGGGCCCGACGCCGGATAGCGCAGGGTGCAGAGCGCCACGGCGAGCATCGGCAAGTCCGGCGATGTCGCCAATTCGGCGATATAGGGCTCGATCGGAGCGATCAGCGGCGAGTCGGGCGGAAGGTCGTCGATTTCCATGCGACTGCTCAGGCGGCCTGCTCCAGCGTCGAGGCGACGTCGCGCGTGGTGACGCGGCGCAGGTCGCGCACCTGGGTGGTGTCGAAGGGCCGCGCGCGGTGCATGGTGCAGCGGTTGTCCCAGATCACCAGGTCGCCCTGGCGCCAGCGGTGGGCGTGGACGAACTTCGGCTGCACGGCGTGCTCCATCAGGTCCATCAGCAGCAGGCGGCCGTCGGGCACCGGCATGCCCTCGATGTGCGAGGCGTGGGCGGCGAGATAGAGCGTCTTGCGGTGCGAGCCGGGATGCGTGCGCACGACCCGCTGCGGCACCGGCGGCAGGCTGGCGAGTTCCTCGGGCGTGTACCTGGTGACGTCGAGCTGGCCGCGCGAGTGCCAGATCGAATGCATCGCCACCAGTCCCTCGAGCTTCTTCCTGGTGGCGCCGTCGAGCGCGTCGTAGGCCGCGCGCAGGTCGGCGAACTCCGTGTCGCCGCCCTCGGCCGGCACGATGTGGGCGTAGAGCATCGACAGCGCGCCCGGCACGGCGCGGAACGAGGCGTCGGTATGCCACAGGCGGTTGGCCAGCCAGTCGAGGCGGCGCTTGGCATCGACCTCGAGCACCTTGCCGTCGCCGTCGAGGTTGGAGATGTCGGCGATCTCCGTGCGCTCGAGCCGGTGCTTGATGCTCTGGTGCCGCGCGCGCTGGGCGGAGGAGTGGATCGGGCCGAAGTGCCCCGCGAAGTCGATCTGCTGGGCGTCGGTCAGTTTCTGATCGTGGAAGACGACGACCGCATAGCGGTTGATCGCATCCTCGATGGCGGCGCGATCGGCGGGCTTCAGGGGTTGCGCGAGGTCGATGCCGGAGATCTCGGCGGCGAAGTCGGGCCGGGTTGGCGTTGATCGGGTGGGCGCGACGGTGATGCTCATGGCGGCCTCCAGCGGCTATACTGGCCGGGTCACTCCATCTTCTCCCAGGAAACGCCATGCCGCAAACGCACAAACTCGCCTTGCTCGACGATTATCAGAAGGTAGCCATGCGCATGGCGGATTGGGACCGGCTGAAGAAGCGCGGCGTGGAGATCACCGTCTTCCAGGACGCCTTCAAATCGGTCGAGGACGCGGCCCGGAAGCTGGCGCCGTTCGACATGCTCTGCCTGCTGCGCGAGCGCACGGCCTTCCCGCGGGCGCTGATCGAGAAGCTGCCCAACCTCAAGTTCATGGTGCTGACCGGCGCGCGCGCCGCCAGCCTCGACGACAAGGCGGCCGCCGAGCGCGGCATCCCGATCTCGACCACGCCGGGCGGCGGCTCCAACGCGCCGACGGCCGAACTGGGCTGGGCGCTGCTGATGATGTGCGCCCGCGACCTCGCCAAGGCCGAGAAACTCGCCCGCGCCGGCAAGTGGCACGACGGCATCGAGCAGATGGTGGTGCTGGAGGGCAAGCGGCTGGGCATCCTGGGGCTGGGCAAGCTCGGCAGCCGCGCGGCGCGGTACGGCAAGGCCTTCGGCATGGACGTCGTGGCGTGGAGCCAGAACCTCACGCCCGAGAAGGCCGAGGCCGGCGGCGCCAGGTACGTGAGCAAGGACGAGCTGCTGGCGACGTCGGACTTCATCTCGATCCACCTGGCCTTGTCGGATCGCACGCGCGGCCTGATCGGCGCGGCGGACCTCGCCAAGATGAAGAAAAGCGCGATCCTGGTGAACACCTCGCGCGGCCCGATCGTCGACGAGGCGGCGCTGATCGCGGCACTGAAGAACCACACGATCGCCCATGCCGGGCTCGACGTGTACGACAAGGAGCCGATGTCGGCCGACCATCCGCTGATCAAGCTCGACAACGTGACGCTCATTCCGCACCTGGGCTACGTCGTCGAGGACAGCTACCGGCATTTCTATGGCGGCGCGGTCAAGGACATCGAGGCCTGGCTGGACGGCAATCCGATCAATGTCCTCAATGCGGATGCGTTGAAGAAAAAGTAGCGGTCGATGTCGATTTGGCGGCCGGCCGCACGTCGATGAGGTGACGGAACGTTTTGCCGTCACCCCTCACAGGAGATCGACCATGGCTCAGTTCTTGCTGATGTTGCACCAGGCGCCGAACTACAACTCCGACCTGCCGCGCGAGAAGATGATGGAGATGACGCGCAAATACATCGCCTGGGCCGACGGCCTGCGCCAGAAGGGCCAGATGGTGGGCGGCGAGAAGCTCACCGCCAGCGGTGGCCGGCAGCTGCGCTCGAGCGGCGGCAAGCTCGTCGCCAGCGATGGCCCTTATGCCGAGGCCAAGGACGTGATCGGCGGCTACTTCGTCCTCGAGGCGAAGGACCTTGCCGAAGCCGAGGCACTCACGCGGGACTGTCCGCACATGGCGCTGGCGCCCGGCAACTGGGCCGAGATCCGTCCCATCGAGGACATGAACAAGGTCCGCGCGGCCGCGGGCTGACGTTTGGAAGCCACCGTCCACCGGCTCGTCGACGCGCTCGCGCGCGATTCGGCGAGCCGCCTGGTCGCTGCCCTCGCGCGGCGGCTGGGCGCCGGCCGGATCGCCGTCGCCGAGGACGCCGTGCAACACGCGCTCGTGCAGGCGCTCAGCCTGTGGCCGTTCAAGGGCGTGCCCGACCGGCCGGAAGCCTGGCTGGCGACCGTGGCGCGCAACCGGGCGCTCGACCTGCTGCGCTCCGAGGCGCGCGGCGTGCTGCTGGCGGAGGAGCTGGTGCCGACGGCGCCGGCCAACGTGGAAAGCGAAGGCCGCTTCGACCGCGAGCTGAACGACGACGAGCTGGCGCTGCTGTTCGCGGTCTGCCATCCGGCGCTGTCGCCCGAGATGCGCGTCACCTTCGCGCTGAAAGCCGTGTGTGGCCTCACGGTGCCGCAGATCGCCGCCGGCCTGCTGGGCGAGCCGACGACGATCGCCCAGCGCCTGGTGCGGGCGCGCAAGCAGCTCGAGGCCTCGAACGTGGCCATCGAGACGCCGCCGCCGGACGTGCTGGCCGACCGCGCCGAAGCCGTGCGCACGGCGCTGTTCCTGATGTTCAACGAAGGCTATTCGGCTTCGTCGGGCGAGGCGCTGGTCCAGCCCGAGTTCTGCGTCGAGGCCGTGCGTCTGGCGCGCGCGCTGGCGCTGCATCCCGTGACGCGATCGCCGGCCAGCGATGCGCTGGCGGCCCTGCTGGCGCTGACGGCGGCGCGCCTGCCGACGCGCGTCGGGCCCGACGGCGTGGCGCAACTGCTCGAGGACCAGCCGCGCGCGCTATGGGATCGCAGTCTGATCGCGCTCGGGCTGGCGCATCTCGAACGCTCGGCGCGCGGCCGCGACCTGACGGTATGGCACCTGCGCGCCGAGATCGCCGCGGTGCACGCGCTGGCGCCAAGCACTGCCGAGACCGACTGGGCGCGCATCGTGGCGATCTACGACCAGTTGCGCACCGTCGATCCGTCTCCTGTCGTCGCATTGGCGCGTGCCGTGGCGCTGGGCCGTGCGCGGGGCCCGGCCGAGGGGCTGGCCGCGCTGCCGGCGCCCGACGGCAATCCGTACAGCCATGCCGCGACGGCGATCTTTCTCACGGAGTTGGGCCGGACCGACGAAGCGCGCGGGCACTTCGAGAAGGCGCGAGATCTGGCGCGCACCGAGCCGGAACGGCGCCTGCTGGAGCGAAGACTGAGATCCTAAGTTCACGGCAATTGGTGGAGAGAAGGTCTCTCCGCTACGCCGCGCTGCGCACGGCTTCGGTCGAGACGACGGCTAACTCAAATTGAACCCGTCGTCTCGACCGCAGCGCCGTAGGCGCGAAGTGGAGAGACCTTCTCTCCACGAGATGGGTCGTTATGTCCTGAACCGCAGCAGCAGGTGGTTGACGCCGTTCAGCTTGACGTAGAGGTCCTCGAACTGGGCGTAGAAATCCTCCCACTGCGGCAGGCCGCCCTGGGCGCCCAGCGAGGTGTAGATTTCCGCCACCGTCCGCCGGCCGTCGAACTGCGAGATGATGCGCGGCGCCAGCGCCGGCAGCTGCGCCCGCCACGGGAAGCCGTCGAGGTTGGCGACCAGCGGCGCGCCGGGCTGCAGGCCGCCGGCCAGCTTGGCCGCATCCATGTCGCGCAGCACCGGGATGGCCGAGGTGTCCTCCGGCCGCGCCACCGTGTCGAAGCCCGCCCGCGAGGCATAGAAGATGTGGGTGCGCAGGTTCCCGGCCAGCCGTTCGGCGAAGGCCGCGCGCTCGACCAGCGGCAGCGAGCTCGCCTGGCGCGCGATCACCGGATCGCTCATGTAGGTCGCGGGCTCGTAGCGCACCGGCTCGAGGAAGGCCACGATCCGCAGGCCCGCGTCCGACGCGAGCGTCGCCAGCTCGGGCACGGTGTAAGCCTGGTCGCAGGAATGCAGCAGCAGGTCGTAGAGGCCCGCATCGCCGCCGGTGACGTGGTCGTTGAGATAGGGGTTACGGCGGAACAGGTTGGTCGTCGGCAGGAAGCGGATCAGCCGCTTGGCCATGGCGATGCGGTCCTCGAGCGCCATCGACGGCGGCGCGATAGAGCGCAGCATCTCCTGCAGCGGATAGACGCCGCTGCGGCCGTACTGGCCGTAGAGCATGACGCCGATGCCGCCATCGGGCTGCAGGACGGAGACCAGCGCCGCGAGGCCGGCCGACGGGTCGGGCAGGTGGTGCAGCACGCCGGTGCAGTCGATGTAGTCGAACTGGCCGATATTCATGGCCGGCAGGTCGAGCAGCGAGCCGGTGTGGAAGGTGATGTTGCGCAGGCCGCGGATA
>Ga0105240_10006569_pt1 | contig 17075 bp, 15 predicted proteins | sample KBSC54metaG_FD_80426 | JGI IMG/M metagenome (GOLD analysis project Ga0105240, IMG submission 80426) | Corn rhizosphere microbial communities from Kellogg Biological Station, Michigan, USA - KBS C5-4 metaG | ecosystem: Host-associated > Plants > Roots > Rhizosphere > Soil | place: Michigan, USA...
GTGAAAGCGGTACCGGGAAGGAACTGGTCGCCCGCGCGCTACATCATCTGAGCCCGCGTCGCGGCGGCCCGTTCGTTGCCATCAATTGCGCCGCTATGCCGGAAACGTTGATGGAGAGCGAGCTATTCGGCCACGAGAAAGGCGCATTCACAGGGGCCGTCGAGCGGCGTGCAGGGTGTTTTGAGCTGGCGCAGCACGGGACTCTGCTGCTTGACGAATTGGCGGAAATGCCCGTTAGCACGCAAGCAAAGCTACTCCGCGTTCTGGAAGATTCGCGGGTCCGCCGGCTTGGCGGAAAGCAGGAAATCGTAGTGGACGTCCGCGTGATCGCCTCCACGAACAAGGTGCTCGAAGAGGCGCTGCGAAAGAACGAATTGCGCGAGGATCTGTATTACCGGTTGAACGTTTTTCAGATTGACCTCCCGCCGCTTCGGCAGCGCGATGGCGACATCCCTCTGCTGTGTGAGGCTTTGATCCGTAATCTTAACGCGAAGCATGGGTGCCGCGTTACCGAAGTGAGCCGCGATCTAATGGAGCAGCTCATCCGGTATTCGTGGCCGGGGAATGTCCGTGAGCTGCGTAACGTGATGGAGCGCGCGGTGATTATTGCCGGCGAGGGCCAGTTAACCACCAACCATCTTCCGCGCGACTTCGGATTGTCTCTAGGCAATCGTCCTGCGATCGAGAATAAGGAGCTTGACGCGGTGCGGCTTCCGGTTGGCACTACGGTGGCCGAAGCCGAGAAGGCTTTGATCCAGCTCACGCTTCAGCACACTAAGAACAATAAGACTCGCGCCGCGGAAATTCTTTGCATCAGCCTGAAGACTTTGTTCAACAAGCTGAAGGAATATGGGGCTTCGGAAACGGAAGCTTCCACCACGGGCGCTTAATACTACTCCAAAAGCGGGGTTTGCAACCCGCGCAGATTGCCAGTCTGCCCCACGCAGTCCTAAAAACGAAACGGCGGCGTCCCTTGTGGGGAACGCCGCCGTCACGTCCAGTCTATTCAGTGGAACTTATTTCGCGGTGTTGTCTCCCGGAGCGGGCGTGGTGGACGCCGTGGTCCGATTTGCGGCGCTCGCCAGGTCCAGAGCATAGAGTTTCAACTCAACCCTGCGATTTTCCTTCCGGCCTTCGCGAGTCTTGTTGTCTGCCACCGGCTGTTCGGCACCGACGCCGAGCACGTGGATTCGACGAATGGGAATATTGTTTTCAACGGTCAGGAAGCGGACTACAGCATCAGCGCGCTGTTCGCTGAGGGTTAGATTGACGTTCGGGCTTCCAGTCTTGTCGGTGAACCCTTGTACTTCCAGTACATAGTGCTTTGTGTTACCGATTTGGGACACCGCCTGCGTCAACTGTTCCTTCGCGTCCCTGGTTAGAGTTGCTTTGCCGAACGGGAACAACACCCGCTCGGTGGTTACGAGCTTGTAGTTGTCGATGTTTTCTGCAAACGTATCCAAGCGAGTTCCGGCTTTGTCTGCGAGATCCTTGGCGCCATCAGCCTTGGAGGCAGCCAACGCAGCTGCATCGTTCGCTTTTGCTGCTGCATCATTCGCTTTCGCAGCAGATTCACCCGCTGCTGCAGCTTTCTTGTCGGCCTCTGTGGCCTTCTCATCGGTGCGGGAAAGATTATTCTCGATTTCCCCAATGGCTGAAGAGTGGTCGGCGATCTTTTTTTCATTCGCCGTTGTGCGCTCGGCAACCGGTGCAACCTGGTTGCGCGCATATTTTCTTGTAGCGCAGCCGGTAGGGCCAAATCCCATAATAAGAATCGCCCCTAAGGCTACAGATGCATTCCCAATGCTGATGGCTTTCATGTCTAGCCCTCCGGCATTCATCTATGCAAGCCCAAGGCCAATCCGAATTTTCAATGTCTTACGGGTTTTGGCCTCGCGCGTGACGAGGCAGAAATTACACATCTGGGAAAAACTTAGCTGGTATAGGCCCGCAAATTGAGCAAATTTGACGGGGCCGGAACTGCCTGCTAGATTGGGGTTTTCATGAACGAAACCCAAGCGCTGAAGGTCACGCCCCTGAACTCTGTCCATCGGCGCATGAAAGCGAGGATGGTGGACTTCGGGGGTTGGGACATGCCCGTGCAGTATTCGGGAATCATCGAAGAGCACAACGCGGTACGTAATGCCGTTGGATTGTTTGATGTCAGTCACATGGGAGAGATTGAGATCCGTGGTCCGGAGGCTCTTCGCCTTGCGAACAGCGTCACTACCAATAACGCCGCGAAGCTCCGCGCGGGCCAGGCGCAATACACCGGGTTGCTCTACGAGCATGGCGGATTTGTCGATGACATCCTGGTGCACAAGGTGAACGATGAAGAGTTCTTCATCTGCGTGAATGCTTCGAATCAGGAGAAAGACTACGAGTACATCGCCGCGCAGAACAAGACTTCCGCGCAGGTCGAATTTGCCAGCGAACGCTATGCGCAGATTGCCGTTCAGGGGCCGAAGGCGCTCGTTACGCTGCAGAAGCTGACCAAGACGCCGCTTGCGCCGATTCAGTATTACCACTTCACGGATGGCGAGGTGGCTGGGGTTGCGGCTCGCATCGCGCGCACGGGTTATACGGGCGAGGACGGTTTTGAAATTTACATCGCACCGGAGCAGGCCGAGGCGATTTGGGACAAGCTGCTTGACGCAGGGGCGGAATTCGGGATCAAGCCATGCGGGCTGGGAGCGCGTAACACTTTGCGTCTGGAATCAAAAATGGCGCTCTACGGCCACGAGATCGGCCCAACGCTGACGCCGCTCGAAGCGGATCTTGGATGGATCGTCAAGTTCGACAAAGCGGATTTTATCGGCAAGAGTGCGCTGGCGAAACAGCGTTCCGCCGGTATAACGCGTAAGCTGATTGGTTTCGAGATGACCGGCCGCGGGATTGGCCGGGATGGATACGAAGTCTATCTGGATGGACGGCCGGCAGGCTGGGTAACGAGCGGCGGTCCTTCTCCCACATTAAACAAAAACATTGGACTTTGTTATTTGCCGGTGGAAGCTGCCTCGCCCGGCCGCACGATTGAGATTATGATTCGGAACCAGCCTGTGGAGGCGGTGACGGTCGCAACTCCGTTCTACAAGAGAGCCAAATGACTATGTATCCAGACAATTTCCGGTACACGAAAGAACACGAGTGGGTTTCGGTGGAGGCTGACACGGCCACTGTGGGCATCACGGATCATGCGCAAGCGGAACTCGGCGACATCGTTTACGTCGATCTGCCGCGTGTTGGCACAACGATGACGCAGGGGAAGACGCTGGGGTCGGTGGAATCCGTGAAAGCCGTGTCGGACATTTATTCGCCGGTTTCCGGAGAGGTTATCGAAGTGAACGAACTGCTGGCGACCAAGCCGGAGCGGCTGAACGAAGCGCCGCACGGCGACGCATGGCTGGTGAAGATCCGCCTGAGTGCCGCTGACGAAATTAAAAGTCTGATGAGCGCGGCGGACTATCAAAGTTACTTGGGAGAACATAGCTAATTGCGTTACCTACCGAAGTCTGATTCGGAGCGCCGGGAAATGCTGGACGTCTGCGGGCTCGAATCGTTGGAACAGCTTTTTTCGCATCTTCCAGCCGAAGTAAAATTCAATCGATCGCTCGATATTCCTAACGGCAAATCGGAATACGAAATCGTTGATTACTTTCGCGCCCGGGGCTTAGAAAACGGTTCCATCGCCTCCTCATTTCTGGGTGCGGGAGTGTATTCGCACTACCGGCCTGTGCTGGTGGACGTGGTGGTCTCGCGCGGCGAATTCCTGACATCGTACACGCCTTATCAGGCTGAGATGGCGCAGGGCACTCTGACTTCGATTTTTGAATTTCAGACCATGATCTGCCAGTTGACCGGGATGGAGGTTGCCAATGCTTCCATGTACGACGGATCGTCGGCTGTTCCGGAAGCGGCGATGATGGCGGCCCGCATCACGAAGCGGCACCATATGTTGGTGGCGAAGTCGGTGCATCCGGAATATCGGACTGTGTTCCGCACGTACGCCAAGCATCAGGAGATGCCAATCACGGAATTCGGTTATGACGCTGTCACCGGCGCTCTCGATCTGGTGGATCTGGAATCGAAATTGAACGATCAAGTGGCGGCGGTGATCATTCAATCACCCAATTTTTTCGGCATTGTGGAAGACGTAAAAGCCGCGGCGGCGCTCGCACATAAGCACGGCGCGCTGCTGGTGGTGACGTTTACCGAGGCGGTGTCGCTAGGGCTTGTCGAGCCACCGCGCGACGCCGATATTGTCGCCGGAGAATTGCAGTCATTTGCAATTTCGCCGTGCTATGGCGGCCCGTTCGCCGGCATTCTTGCGACGAAGGAAAAGTTCATTCGCCAGATACCAGGGCGGCTGGTGGGAGAGACTACGGACACGCACGGCAACCGTGCTTTTTGTCTTACGCTCTCCACGCGCGAGCAGCACATCCGCCGCGAGAAGGCGACATCGAACATCTGTACGAATCAGGCGCTGATTGCTCTGATGGCGACGGTCTTCATGACTGTTTACGGCAAGGAAGGACTTCGCGAACTCGCCGGGCAGAACTTATCCAAGGCCCACTATTTGGCGGAGGGGCTGAAGAAACGATTTTCTGGTGGATTTTTCAACGAGTTTGTGGTCAGTACCAATGGAAACGCGGCGGAGGCGGTCAACGATCGGTTGCTCGAAAAGAACATCGTCGGTGGACTTCCGCTGGGGCGGTTCTATCCGGAGTTGAACGATTGCATGCTCCTCTGCGCCACTGAAATGAATAAGCGCGAGCACATGGACGAAGTAAAGAAGGCATTTCTCGCATGATTCGTAAAACGCGTTCCAATATTTCGCAGAATGAACCGCTTCTTTTTGAGAGCAGTTCTCCGGGTAAGAAAGGGTACCAACTGCCGCCTCTGGATGTCCCGGCGGTGGATGCTAAGCAAGCGCTTGGTCACCAGAATGTGAGAGATTCCATCGCGGATTTTCCGGAGGTGAGCGAGGTGGAAGCGATTCGCCACTTTACCCGGCTTTCTACCTGGAACTATGCGATTGATTTGGGGCTTTATCCGCTCGGCTCTTGCACGATGAAGTACAACCCTCGTGTGAATGAACTTGTGGCTCGCACCGAGGCTCTGGCTTGGGCGCACCCGTATCAACCGGAGTCGCTTTCGCAGGGGTGCCTGGCAATTATTGCGGAAGTCGAGCGAGCATTGGCGGAGATCACCGGCATGGACGCGCTGACTTTGCAGCCTGCCGCCGGCGCGCACGGCGAGATGACCGGGATTATGATGATCCGGTCGTTATTGGAATCGCGCGGCAATCCGCGCAAGCGAATTTTGATTCCGGATTCCGCGCACGGCACGAATCCTGCGACTGCTCACATGTGCGGCTATGAAGTGCAGAACATCGCATCGAACGATCGCGGGTTGCTGGATCTGGAAACGTTGGAGAAGGTTGTTGACGACAATGTCGCCGCGTTGATGGTGACTAATCCCAACACTGTTGGCGTGTTTGAAGAGCGGATCACGAAGATTACGTCGTTGATGCATTCCAAAGGCGCGCTGGTCTACATGGATGGCGCGAATATGAATGCGCTGGTGGGGATCACGCGGCCGGGCGACTTTGGGATCGACGTGATGCACCTGAATTTGCATAAAACATTTTCGACTCCTCATGGCGGCGGAGGTCCGGGATCGGGCGCCGTGGCGGTGAAGAAGCATCTTATACCGTTCCTTCCTTATCCTCGTTTGAAGAAGGCGGGGGACAAGTGGGCGTGGGATTACAACATGCCGGATTCCATCGGGAAGGTTCGCGCCTTCTACGGAAATTTCGGCGTGCTGGTACGGGCGCTGGCGTACATCATGGCGCATGGCGGCGACGGTCTCCGGCGCGCGACCATGGACGCGGTTCTGAACGCGAATTACATTCGAAAGATGCTGGAGCCGCATTACGATCTGCCGTATAAATCGCCGTGCATGCACGAGGTGGTTTTCAGCGATGACCGGCAGGCGGCAAAGGGCGTGAGGACCGGAGATATTGCGAAGCGGCTGATCGATTACGGATTCCATCCGTACACGGTGAGTTTTCCGTTGATCGTTCACGGCGCGCTGATGATCGAGCCGACGGAGACGGAGGGGAAATCGGAAATTGACCTCTTCACCGATGCGCTCATTTCCATTGCGCAGGAAGTGGAAGAGAATCCGGAGCTTGTATTGAAAGCGCCTCACTTAACGCGCACCAGCAGGGTGGACGAGGTCACGGCGGCCAGGCGGCCGATCGTTCGATGGAAGCCGGAAACGACTGCCAGTAAGGCTGCCGACTGAGAATGTGAAGCGACAACTGCTTCTGATCGCTGCCGTGGTTGTGCTGATCCGTCTGCCGTTTTTGAATCAGGCGGTTCAGGGTGATGATGTTTATTACCTGGCGCAGGCTCAGCATGCGCTTATCGATCCGGCGCATCCTAAACACTTTCACGCGCTCTTTTCTGGCATCAATGTGGATTTCACAGGCTTTCCGCATCCGCCGCTGGACGCATGGATGTTGGGCGCGCTGCTGTTTCTCTTTGGCGAGGTTCGCGAGGTTCCGTTTCACGCGGCTTACATACTGCTCTCGCTGATTGCGGCGATTTCGATGTTGTTGCTGGCGCGGCGGTTCTCGCCGAGTCCGGTATGGGCAACGCTGCTGTTCATCGCGACACCGGCGTTTGTGATTAATGGCGGCTCGTTTGAATCGGACCTGCCGTTTCTGGCGTTCTGGATGTTGGGCGTTGCGCTGTTCATTCCGGCGGTGGCGCGGCGATCGATTGCGATGCTTGCGGTTGCCGTAATCGGATTGGGGTTGGCTGCCATGGCTTCTTATCAGGCGTTCGTTTCGGCAGCGATTCTGTTGGTTTACCTCTGGTACAACGATCTTCGCTGGAAGCCTGCCTGGGTGGCGGCGCTGACAGCCCCTGTGGTGATTGCGGTCTACCAACTCATCGAAAGGCAATCTACCGGATCTACGCCCGCTGTTGTGATGGCCGGGTATCTGAGCGCTTACGGCTTGGAGGCGATGCGCAATAAGATTGGGAATGCGCTGGCTCTGACGGCGCACACTGGATGGATCGTGTTTCCGCTGCTGGCGATTTGGGCATTCCGGGCGCAATGGATTTGGGGTGTGGCGGCGGCGCTGGGTGCGGTGTTTATCGATCCGAATCCGCTCTTTTGGTTTTCTTTCGCGGCCGGTGTGATGGTGATTGCATCGTGTGTCCGCTGGAGACCGGACTTCCTACAAGCGTGGGTGTTGTTGTTCTTTGCGGCGGCATTGGCTGTGTTCTACGCGGGCTCGGCTCGCTATCTGCTGCCTATGGCTGCGCCCGTCGTACTTCTTGTTTCGCGCGAGAGGCGATGGCTTCGAACTGCTTTCGCTGCGCAAATGACTATCAGCCTGGCGCTTGCCTCTGTGAATTATCAGCATTGGGACGGGTACCGGCGTTTCGCGAGCTCGATTGAGAAGCAAGTCGAGAATCAGCGGGTTTGGGTGAACTATGAATGGGGATTTTACCTCGAAGCACAAGGAGCGCTTCCGGTGGCCGCGGGACAGACGATCCATCCGGGAGAGATGCTGATTACGAGCGAGCTTGGTTTTCCGGCGCCGATTAACGCCGGCGGTGGGCAATTGACTCCGATCGCGGAGCAGGAGATCTCTGCCACGCTGCCGCTGCGGTTGATTGCACTCGATACGAAGTCGGGCTATTCGACGGCGAGCCGGGGGTATCGTCCTTTCGATGTTTCCTTCGGACCGATCGATCGCATTCGTGCGCAGATGGTGATTGAGAGAACTCCTACTTCGTCGTATCTGACTATGAATTCGCCTGATGCGCCGGGGCAGATTGTGAGCGGACTGTATCAGTTGGAATCATCTACGTGGAGGTGGATGGCTGAGAAGGCGGTCGTGTTGCTGAAGCCGCCTCCACAACCTACTCCTTTGCATGTTTCCTTTGTGATTCCGGATATGGCTCCTGCGCGGCGTGTGACGATTGCTTTGGATGGGATTGAGGTTGCTGACGAGAGTTATCCGAAGCCGGGGAGCTATGTGATTACTACGAAGCCGGTGAGTGGATCGACTGTGACGATTTCGGTTGATCATGCGTTTTCGGTTCCGGGGGATGGCAGACGGTTGGGTGTTGTGGTTAGCGAGGTAGGGTTTCGGTGATTGGGGAGTTAGCCAGCCACTCTGCAATGGAACGGAAGCCATTCGCATCTTTCGAAAGTCATTCTTGATCCCGGAAAGGCCGATTTCCAATCGGCCGCAGATTATCAATCTGCCCCACTTAGGGTCAGGACTCGGTTGTTTTCGCTGTCGTCGATGAAGACTTTGCCTTTTTTGTCGACGAAAATACCGTGGGGGCGGGCCAAGGGACCTCGCGTTCCGTCGCCGAGAATTGTTTTGATAGTTCCTGTTTTTAGATCAATGCGGCGGATGGTGTGGCTTTCGGTATCGGCGATATAGAGTCCGCCGTCGGGTGAGATGGAGACACCTTTCGGGCCGGAGAGTTTTGCGTCGACAGCCGGTCCGCCGTCTCCCGTGTAGCCCTTCTCGCCCGTTCCGGCGATGTGCGTGATTACCTTCCTGGCTGGGTCGATCTTGTAAATTGCGTTGCCCTCGCGCAGTGCCAGATACAGATTACCTTGCGCGTCTACGGCGATGGCTCGCGGACCGTTCAGCGACGTGCCCTCGATGGGTGCCCCATCGGGCGTGGGTTGTTTGTCGCCTGTTCCCGCGTAGGTCGAGATCATGCCGGTCTTCATGTCGATCCGGCGGATGCGGAAGTTGCCGATGTCGCAGATCAGCATGGCTCCGTCCTTGTCGAACGCGATGCTGTGTGGCTGTTTGAACTGGGCCTTTACGGCCGGTCCACCATCTCCGCCGAAGCCGGGTTGTCCGGTTCCCGCGATGGTCGTGATGATTTTCGTCTTGGCATCCACGCGGCGGATTGCGTGGTTCGGCATGTCGGTGAAGTACAGGTTGCCTTGCTTGTCGAAGATCACTTCGTAGGGCTCATTGACCTGGGCCGCCGTGGCGGGACCTCCGTCGCCTGAGTAGCCCTTTTCGCCGGTCCCGACGATTGTGGTTAGTTCCTTCGTCTTGAGATCGAGGCGCCGGACCTGGTGGTCGCCAATGGCGCAGATATAGAGCGCGCCATCCGGGCCGGTGGACAAACCATAAGGATTATTGATTCCTTCGGTGAGGACGATTGCGGCTAGAGCAAGTGCGAGCATCGGGCGTAGTCTAACACAGGAGCAAATCGAGAATCTGGTCGGGTGTGCTGGTTATCGGTAGCACGCGCACGCGTTCTCCGCGGGGGGCCCATACGTTTGGATCGGTGGGTCCAAAAAATGCGTATACTGGGGTTCCAACCGCCGCTGCGAGGTGCGAGATCCCGGAATCGTTACCGAGATAGAATCGCGCCGAGGCCAGCCAGCAACCCAGATCGTAGAGGTTCTCGATATGCAGAGAGTTGGGGCCCTCGCAATAATGCACCGGGTAAGGAAGCTGGCGGGTTACGGCCAGGAAATTCTCCAGGGGCCAGTTTTTCTTAGGGCTTCCTGAGAATGGGTGGACGGCGACGAAACCGCGGCGCTCGCGCTTGCACGGGATTTTTGGCGTCGCTCCGAGCGGTGCGCCGACTTGTTGCAGATAGAAATCCACCGCGTGAAGATTGCTTACTTTTGGCAGAGCTTCGTGGAACTCGAACGGCAAATGAGCGACGGCAGCGCGAAAATCCGGACGGTTGGCGCCGTACCAGGAGACGATCGAGTCGAATTGGCTGAGTTCGGAAAGCACCGGCGGCGGCTCGAGGCCCTCGAGACCGACGAGATCGAGTCCGGTAGACGCGATGCCGCGGACCTTATCGGCAAAACGGATGAGGGGAACATTCTGGGAGCTCACCCAGACCTCGGTTTTATTTGTGCGCAGAAACTCCATGGCAGGCAGCGAGACGATACAGTCTCCGATCGCTCCGGGCCGGATGATGAGGCGCTTCAAATCATCATTCACGCACAAACAGCGGCAATTTGATATCGATATTTTTGGGCGGCAGACAAAACTTGTCGCTGCAAGCCTGATAACGGAGTTTTCCGCTGATTGTACTGGCACCGGCGGGCGCGGATTGCAGAATCTTGAACTTTGTTTCCACCTTGAACGTTCCGCTGTAGACCGACAGGGGTTTTTCGGAGAATTCGTATTTCTCCGATTGCGGTTTGGGGAATACGGTGTCGACCGCCTGCGTGCTGCCGTCCTGCCAGGTGAACTTGAGTGGAATCAAGTACTCGTCGTTTGGAGTATTGCTGTTGACGTGATAGCCGGGGCGCAATACCAACTCAAACGCTGCTGAGACAACGTCGTTTCGTTTGCCGGAGACTTTTTCCGGAGGGTTTAGTGTCAGGACGTTGCTAATCTGTGCGGGGAGGCTGCTTACCAGCGCCAGCATCATCATGCTTGTCGTCCAAAAGTAGGAGGATCTCATTCTGATAGTCACTCTTGCTCACGAGGCCGATGTGGGTGGCCGCAACCTTTCCATTTCGATCGAGGAGGAACGTGGTCGGTAAGGAATCCACTCCGCCGTATTGATCGCCGACCGTGTCGTTGCCGAGCAATACGCGGTAGTTCAACTTCTTCTCGGTGATGTACGGTTTGACTGCGGACCAGCCATCGTCGTCCATGGATACACCGAGAACCGCGAAGCCTCGATCTTTGTATTTTTGCTCGAAATCAATGAACCACGGGATTTCAATTTTACATGGACCGCACCAGGTGGCCCAGAAATTGAGAAGAACGACTTTACCTTTGTAATCGGAGAGCTTTACCGTCCTGCCATCGGCGTCCTTCAGAGCGAAATTCGGAGCGTTCTTTCGCGAAGTTTCGTTCTTGACGCTGGCGGCTCGCACGCTGTCGCTTGAGCTCGAACAGCCGGCCATCCATAACAGGCCACCGAGGGCTCCGGCGCTAAGGGCACGGGAAAAACGGGATTTCGCCAAAGCTCCTCCTCCCACGATTATATAGATACTGCGTCGCCCTGGCAGATCTTGAAAAGCCAAACGCGTCGCCGGTCACGAAACCGCTTGCGCAGCGTCATTTCCGCATACGGACCCGAGTTGCCGAACATCCAACCGGCCGTATCGCAAAAACTTTCACACGCATAAGCTCGCCATCTTACTGTTCGACGCCGCACGTCGGTGGGCGTGAGGGTTTCTTTTAAAGATTCGGCCGACCAGCCCAACTCGCCCTTCGCACCAAGGCGAATTTCCGCCTCCAACAGTTGTTCGTACTGGCGGCGCTCGTGATTACCCAGGCGAAGCCAGGCGAAATGGAATACCTCGTGGATGAAGATGCGGTTCAGGCGCCGGGGAAATCGAAGCAGAGCTTCTTCCAATACAATCACGCGCTTTCGCATGAACGAGCCGGCGTGGACCGCGGCTCCCCTACCCACGCCAGAAACGAGCTTCCCGCCCAGCGACGTTAAATCGGGCTGGACGCGCACACGTATTCGATGCCCGCTGAGGGGCGGAAGGTGCTGCAGCATGCTCCGGGGTACACGAAGCGGTAGTTCGAAAAGCTGGTGATTGCTTTTTTCGATCTGCATGTTAGGGAGTGGTCTTTTTGAAATAGTCGGGATTGGTGATCTCGACTTTTACACCTTGGGTCTGTTCTTGCGCCCACTTCTGAAACCGTTCAGTCTTCAACTTCTTGTAGATCTCGTCCTTGACCATGTCGTAGTCGGCTCCGGCGATGGAGTCTATTTTGTAAATCACGAAATTGGCGTCGACCCGGATGGGCTCGGTAATGTCCCCCACTTTGGCTTTGGCGACAATAGCCGTCCTGGCATCAGGAATCGCGGGGTTCAGGCTTATCGGGACGGCTTCCTCGTAGCGAAGCCTTTTCTCGTCCTCTTTTTGGAGGTCGGCGAATGATTTCCCCTCGCGAGCCTTGGCGGCTAATATTATCAGCTTTTCTCTCGCGCCCGGATTTGCCAGGAGCATGGAGAGTGCTTCCGCTCTTACGGACTTGAATTCGTCCTTATGGGCCTCGAAGTACTTCTTTTGTTCCTCCGGCATTACGAGCAGGCCGTTGCTCACCTCGTTGGTCTCCGCGTCAAAGAGAATGTCTTCTATCCTTTGCTTGTAGGGCGGCTGCTGATCGAGTTTGGCCTTTTTTGCTGCTTCAATGACGTTTTCGTAAAACGTGATCCTGCGCAGCAGGTCGACCGGGTCGGACTGGAAATGGGCACGGGACTTCTCGGGGATTTCGGAGAGCCTTCGCTCCCATTCGGCGACGGTCCACTTGTGATCACCTACAATGGCGATCACGGAATCGGGACCGGTTGCATTTGCGATCGTAGGGGCTTGGGCAAACGATAGAGCCGTGGTAGTTAGCACAAGGAAAAGGGCTTTCATTGAGGCACTACCATTTTACAGTACGCCCGATTCTTACTGCGCCGAAGTGGTTACCTGCGCTCTTTTCACGACTCCGGGCTGGTCTCCCCGCCTGGCGATATTGGCTGCGGCCTTCTGGCGCGCCTCTTCGCTGATCACGATCTTATTGACCACTTGTGTGGCTCCCGCGGCGCGGGCCATCCGGGTGGCAGCGCCTTTGCGCTGAATCACATTGGTCTTGCCTTCGATGGTGACGACCCCGCCCTGTACCTTGAACTGGAACTTGTCGGCGGCGATCTTCGACTTTGCCAGCCTTGTGTGAATGCTCTGCTCGATGGCCGCGTCGCTCACCTGAGCGGGGTGAGGCTTGCTTTGAGCCGTGGCTGCATAAACGGGCGTGCCGATGGCGAACAAAAGGAGAATAGTCAAATTTTGCAGGTTCTTCATTGGGTGTGTCCAATGAAGTAGTGCTACGCGGCGGGAAAAATCGCAGATAAATAATCGTTTGGCGTTAGGGATTCACTGAGAGCACCGGTCGCTTCGGCGAGAAGAGCTGGGGCCAGCGATGAGCAATCCAGCCCGGGGAGGACGCCTTTAAGCGCCGTACGAAAGCTTTTCACCCAGGGTTTGGCAAATATCGAGATTTGTCTGGTTGCCTCCGCCTGATCCATGGCATGGAGGCTGGTAATTCCATGGCACCGGATTCCAAGATTGATTAGCGAATGAATCATCTGACGTTCCGCCGCAAGGATAGAGATCAGGTATTTAGGCCGTTTCACGACTGGGTGAAGGACCGTACTCGCTGAAGTCATGCGGGCCGATCTGAAAAACAGCTTCATCGATGTCGGACACCAGCAGTCGTAACTGAAGTCTGTTCTTGTCCGACCGAGCAACGGCCGGCTCTCGTGATAGACGGAAACGGTGTCGGCTTCCAGTGGGGAAAAAGCCCTGGCCGAGGATTGCTCCCATATTTGCGGCAATTGTTGACGGAGAACCGTCTGGACTGCTCTGGCGACGGCATGATATGCGGGGCCGTAGAGGGCGCTCTTGGGACCGGGGGCGCGCATCCAGATCGCGAAGGGGTGCTTGTCCGGTTCACTCTGCGCCAGGAGAGCGGCGGCGGTCAAATGATGTTCGAGCAGTCCGTCGTTTGGACGGCGCACGTTGATGTGTTTCCCGCGTGATTCAACCAGCGCATTTGCTAGGGCGGCTTTCGGGTTTCTTGTTTCCCTGCGGCTGAGAAATGGCATGTGAATCTGCAATTGGAACCTGGACGATTGCTCTCCGAGGAGATCGTGACGGCGCTCGGTGGCATCGCCGTTGGCGCGGGTCAGGTTGCCCTCTATCGCGCACATCCACGATTCCAGGCCTGCATCGCCGGAGGAGAACGAATAATCCAGCAGCGGCGAGAGTCCTTCTGAGTCTTTGAGGATTTCGGCATACCGCCTTTGTACGATGCGGGCAGCCTCGCGGTAGATGGCGTCGCGAAGCGAGGTTAGTCCCAGAACTTCGTCGAGCACCGGATCCTGAGGGCCGGGAGGCAGGGCAGGGAAGACGTGGACGCCGATTTTGGATCTACGGTTTCCGGTGCACACGCGGAGGCGCAGATGGCCGTTCGCGTCGATGCTTTTGATGAGCCGGAAGTCCCCATCGAGGCGGACGGCTGCTCGCACGCGCACGGTTGCGAGACGGCGGGCCAGATCACCTTCTACGAGGTACATCCCCGGCCGCTTGAGCCAATACAGCTCGAATTCGTAAGTGACATCCTGCGTCAGTTCGACGCGACTCAGATACTCCAGTTCCACCCGATTGTTCATGAAGGACTCCTGTTTCCTTTTGCGACTTCATTATAGAAATCGGGTATCGAAATCCGGTCTGGGCGAAGGGCGTTTGTGAGTGTGGGATGCCTCCTAAATATATGGGGCTACAGGCTGTTTGCGCCGTTGAAGATTTTTCTGCGAGAGCTGTGACCGGTTTTTGCGGAGGCACGCATTGACATCGCCAAGAGAAGCGAAGAGCCCGATGAAAGAACGGTCGAGCCGTGAGGGACAACGGCGTCCGGAACGAAAATCGGATTGGCGAAACAGATCGGTTGTGGCAATTACCGCGGCGCCCATTGGTTTGTATTCGTGGGTGCCTTGGGCCCACATGCGATCCTCGTCCGCCCAAAGTGCGAAGCCCATTGATACTATGATTGCAATGACTCGACGTTCATTTGTTCCGGCCCTGGCCGCCGGTGCGGCTGTAGCTGCTTGTGCTCAGGATCCAAAGCCTGTCCAACGCAAGGGAAGAATCAAGCAGGGGATCACCGCAGGCTGCTTGAAGGGCATGAGTTTCGAAGACCAGTGCCGGCATGCGGCGCGGCTTGGAGTGGTGGGCTTCGATCTCAGGGGTACGGCCGACTGGCCGACGCTCAAGAAATATGGCCTGGTGTCGTCGATGGTTCCCAACGGCGGCGGAAATATTCCGGACGCCCTCAATCGCGTAGAGAATCACGATCGCATCGAGAAGTCGATGCACGAAATGCTGGATCTTTGCGCGGCAGCTGGCGCGCCGAACCTGATCACATTCTCAGGAAACCGGCGTGGGCAGAAGGACGAGGAGGGTCTGGATAATTGCGTGAAGTTTCTCAACAAGGTGAAGGCTCACGCCGAGGAAAAGAACGTCACGATCTGCATGGAGTACTTGAATAGCAAAGTGAACCACAAGGACTACCAGTTCGATCACATGGCGTACGGCGTGGAGGTTTGCAAACGCGTCAACTCGCCGCGTGTGAAGATTCTGTACGACATGTATCACGTGCAGATTATGGAAGGCGATATTATTCGCATGATGCGCGACAACATTCAATGGATTGGCCATTTCCACACGGCTGGCAATCCGGGCCGCCACGAAATGGACGATACGCAAGAGATGAACTACCGGGGAATCATCCAGGCAATCGCGGCGACTGGTTACCAGGGATTTGTCTCGCACGAGTACACACCGCTGCATGATCCGCTGCAATCGCTGGAAGAAACGCTGACCATGTTTGACGTCTAACCTTGCATGGCGGAACGCTCCGAAACGGAACCGCGAAGCTGGCTTTTCAGATGGTTGTTCAACGGGGCGCGCCTCGACGATGTCGCCGCGGAGCTGAGATCTGAAACACACCCGTGGTATCTGGTGATCTGGTTGACGGGCGTCGACTACTTCTCGACGCTGGGGTATCAGCCGGGAATCGCGCTGCTGGCCGCGGGCGCCATCTCGCCGATCGCGACGGCTTTTCTGGTTGTTGTTACGATTCTTTGCGCATTGCCGACGTACGCGCAGGTGGCACGCCGTTCCTTCGCAGGACAAGGTTCAATTGCGATGCTCGAGAACCTGCTTCCCGGGTGGAGCGGCAAGATTCTGATTCTGGTGCTGCTGGGTTTTGCCACAACGGATTTTGTGATTACGATCACGCTGTCGGCGGCGGACGCGGCGGCACACGCGATTGCAAATCCCTTTTTGCACCGCTTCATAGCGCATGAGCATATGGCAATCACGCTGGGATTGCTGTTTCTGCTGGCTGCGGTTTTCCTGAAGGGATTTTCGGAGGCGATTGAACTGGCCACTGCGGTTTGCGTGCCCTACCTTTTGTTGAACGCAGTTGTATTGTTCCGGTGCCTGATTGAAATTTTCAATCATCCTCACCTGATTCAAAACTGGCGCGAAGCTTTGCATGCGAAGGGCGATTGGACAGGCGTGGTGATCGCCTCGGCTATCCTGTTCCCGAAACTGGCGCTCGGTTTGAGCGGCTTCGAAACCGGAGTTTCCGTGATGCCGCTGATTCGCGGCAGCGAAGACGATGAATCGAAGCCTGCGCCGGAAGGCCGGATTCGCAATGCCCGGAAGCTACTGTTAGCGGCGGCCCTCATTATGAGCGTGCTGTTGATGGTTTCCAGTTACGTGACCGCTTTACTGATTCCGCCGCACGCTTATCGGGATGGGGGACCGGCAAGCGGCCGCGCGCTGGCTTACCTGGCTCACGGGTTACTGGGCGAAGGATTTGGATCGTTGTATGACGTCTCGACGATTCTGATTCTCTGGTTCGCCGGTGCGTCGGCGATGGCTGGCCTGCTGCATCTGATTCCGCGCTATCTGCCGAGGCTCGGGATGGCGCCGCAGTGGGTGGCGTCGGCAAGACCGCTGATTCTGATAATTCTGGCGAGCTGTGTTCTGGTTACATTCGCTTTTCGCGCCAATGTGGAAGCGCAGGGCGGCGCCTATGCCACGGGTGTGCTGGTTCTGATGCTTTCCGCCGCGGTGGCTTCGGCGCTGTCACTGAAATACGAGAAACGGTACTTGTTCAGCGCTTATTGTTGGGTGGTTGTGCTGGTGTTTCTCTACACAACGGTTGCCAATATTATCGAGCGGCCGGACGGAATCATCATCGCGAGCGTTTTTATTTCGTTGATGCTCCTGATCAGCGCTGTTAGCCGTTATATACGCGCGACCGAGTTTCGTGTCTCGAAATATACCTTCGACAGTCCTGAATCGGAGGCGATCTGGCACGAGATTATTGGCAAGAAAGTGAACCTGGTGCCAGTGGGACCGGCAACGGAGCAAGGGCGGCGGGCTAAAGCAGCGGAGATTCTGAAGTACTATCAGTGTCCGGGTCCGCTGGCGTTTATCCACGTGATTCTGCTTGATAA
>Ga0105240_10006570_pt1 | contig 17075 bp, 27 predicted proteins | sample KBSC54metaG_FD_80426 | JGI IMG/M metagenome (GOLD analysis project Ga0105240, IMG submission 80426) | Corn rhizosphere microbial communities from Kellogg Biological Station, Michigan, USA - KBS C5-4 metaG | ecosystem: Host-associated > Plants > Roots > Rhizosphere > Soil | place: Michigan, USA...
CGCGGCGGGTCAACGGCTCGACGGGGAACTCATCGGAGAGATACTCGTCAATCCGCGGCTTGAGCTCGGCGGCGCGGTGACGTTCCCAGCGGCGGCGGGTGGCGATGGATGCACGGCGGCGGGCGGCGGCGGACCAGTGGGGCTTGCGCTGTTTAATAAAGCCCGCCTCCACCATGAGTTTCCGCCACTCGGCGCGTGCCACGGTGGGTAGGGCGGCGGGCTCCATGTCCCGGAGGCTTACCTGGTCCGCCATGAGCATAAGGATGGAGTAGGCCCGGGCGCGGCGTGCATCCCGGATGTCGGCGAACTTGAGCTCGATCACTTCACCATTCGGGAACAGGCGCTCAATCGACCAGATTCCCGGCTTGGTCATGGAGGCGGTCGGGATCTGGCAGGCGCAATCCAACCATGCGCGGAGTGTCCGCTGCCATTTGGGACCGCCCATCTCGGCGATTTCAAGACGTTCGGAAAGAGACTTGTTTCGGAGTTTCATTGCAGTGTTACTTAGAATCAGATTTCAAAAGTGAGTATGGACTTGGACAAAATTATTGTAAGTCGAAAGACCAGAGATTCCTAAACTATAGGGGAGGGGGGTATACTGTAGAATTTTGCTGGTCTGACGGACTTTGGAAAATTTTGTCCAAACTCATACCTAGAAGATGGAAAGTCGGTATAGGTAGCAATGCAATCGAAAAGTTTGGGCTTGCGTAAGGCCCGGCTTACGGGTTTACCGTTTACTTTATGGTGCAAAGTGAAACCTCCGGCCGCCCGGCTACCCGGCTTGGAACCGAAGCGGCTCGAACGGCGTTCCTTTATGGGACGGGAAATGGTGAACGCGTTTTGACGATCAAAGAACTAGCGCGGATTGGCGGCGTCTCCACCGTGACCATCGGGAAGCATATTCCAGCGTGGGAGCGTGAGTTTGCATCGCTTTGCGCGACAAAGGGACATGCGTCGTTCGAGTTGTTCCTGAGTGCCGAAACACTGGCACAACACGCCGCTAACCTCCAAAGTTGGAAGGAGTTAGACGATGAACTGTTAGCCGAGATCAAAGAGCTCCCAAAGATCACAAAGTTTCTCCGAAGCACAATCGAATGGTTCCGGGAGCATGGCGACAAGGGAGACGTTCAAGACGTTAAAACCCTGGTAGACAGCTTCCTCCGCACCATTGGTGCGCGTAAGTCCCTGATTTCCCAACGCCTGGCCGTCAATGCACGCTGGAATCAGGGAGCTGGTATTGATGAAATGCGGGCCGTGGCTGGTACCCGTGCTAAGACCATGGAAACCGGCCGCGCCAAACTGGAGTTGGATAAAGAGCGGCAAGCGCAGGGCCTGCGCCCGGCGGACGAAAAGCCGACGATCCCGCCGCAGCTATTGGGGAGGCAGTATAAACGGAAGGGGGAAGCGGTGGCGATCGAGGCGGAAGAGGACCTGGGCTTTGGGGATTTGGGGGAGGAATAAGTGAGGCCAGATGCCGGATCGCGCCAATAACGTGTGACAATATGGCAGGCGGGCCGGAAATGGGGGAAATGGTGGTTCGTAATACGTTGGTCTTGAGTGGGTTAAACGAGGATTCAACAACTCCCGATTACGTATGTTGTATTGAAAGACTGCACTTTATCACCAGTTTGGAGCGGGGCAGACGGGCGGACGGGAAGCCGGCCGCCCCTGCGCCCGTGGGTCCCATCCAGGGTCCCTCGGCTGCCCGGCTCCAGACCGTCGGCACCCTCCGCGCCGGAATTTCCCCAGCGCGAGCGACGAGCGTGGGGCGCGCACGTAAACCCAGACACACCGTCAGCCCGGTCACCCGGAAAGAGGGGTAGCACCGACAGCCCCTTGATCGTGGGTCCCATCCGGATCCTCCGGTACGCAAGAAGGCCGGGTCCCATCCAAGGAAACCCGGCCTCCGGTCGGTCGCGCTGTCACCTCACATCCAGCTCGGCCTGCCGCATTCCGTGATCAAGGCATACTGGGCGTTGAACTCCTTCCCCCCGTCGGTCGTCTTGTCGAACGCGGCCATCAGATCCGACAGCTTCGGATTCTTGGGCTTTCTCCGGGCGCAAGGGTGGCCGGGGCAGAGGAACGATCCTGACATCCAGCCGTACATGCACTGCTGGGTGACGCCGAAGTGAGCCGCCGCGGCAGACGGGTGGGGGAACCGGATCCATTCACCGCCGCAGAAAACCGTGCAGGCCCTCGATCTGGCGTTCGGTTTCCCGAGCTTCGCCTCTTTCATCTTGGTGCGGGTCTCTTCGGACACCGGACGTTCCCACACCGGTTCCATGATCTCCCGCTGCCGGGCTCGCCACTCCGGATCTGCCCATTTCGCTTTCATCGCCCGCGAGGCCCCAGAATTGAACCCGGAGTTGTTCGACGAATTCAGGCATCTCGGGTCGCCGAAGTAGGAGTCCAGGTGCCACTGCTCGTGCATCTCCAGGCGTCGGGTCAACAGCTTCTTCGTCTCCCCGGGCTTCTGCTCCAGAACATCGAGAAGCACGAAAGCGACCGACTGGTAGTCGTCCCACGCCTTCTGCATGGCAGTGTTGGTGTGCTTGCCCCGTTTCAAGGCCAACGTGTGGTGGGACACCCGGCCGCCGACCCGCCGACCGGATCCGAAATAGAAGAAAGGACCGATGTCGAGGCGGTAGGTCGCCGGTGTGCAGTGGTCGGATGGGAGGTAAGGACGCTCGAACGTCCGGTACGGGTTCTGTCTGGAGTAGGCCATGCGCGGAACTTGCATTCTCGAACAACCTATTTCAACAACAAACTTCCTTCTCCCTCGACAACCCTGTCACCCGTCCCCACCCTTCCATCGGCTTTCCATGGACCCCGGGGGGGGATTTACAGCACCCTCCGGTCAACCCGTCCGCCGGCTTTCAACTATCAGACTTGGGGATTCACCGGCGGACGGGTATTTCACCATCCGATACCTTTATCAGGTTGACAATGGTTCTGCTTCCGATAGGACCTCCCGGCAGATGTCAGCCCGCCCCCGCACCCGCACGCCCCGTCCGACGCCCGCCGTCATGCGCGCACTGGGGAAAGTCGGCGGCACACGCCGCGTGGTGAACGCCTGCCTGCGACGGCTCAAGGCCCTGATCAAGGCCGAGGAACACCTCGGCCTGGCCGCCGCCGAGGCCGATTACCTTGCCTCGAAGCTCCGCCAGATGGATGCCGCAGTGGCGGAGCTCAACGAACTGTCGGCACCGAAGAAACCCTGACCCATGGCCAAACGCTCCACCCACCGCAAGAACGCCCGTCTCGCCCTCGCCGGGCTTCCTCCGATCGAGGAGAAGCCGGAACCCCTCCAGTCGTCGCTGCCCCTCGACCCCGAGAAGATGGCGCTCGATTTCATGGTGTCGATCCACGCCGCCGGTCCTGATCACCCTCTTTTCCACAAGCTGCCCGCCGGGTGGTCGCCGCCGATGGCGATCTGCCAGTCGTGTTATTCCACCGGGCCGCTGCACACCGCCGACCGGGTCGACGGGCACTGGGTGTGCCCGGGCTGCGGGTCGCCGGTCATCACCGAAGCGCCCGTGCCGCCGGTCATCCACCCCAAACCGGAGGGCCTGAACTGTCCATGATCAGCAGCATCCTTTTCCTCGTCTCGGCTTTGGTCATCGGGTTCACCGGTGCCTCCCTCTACGAGAACGGTCACCCGGCCTTCGCGATGGTGTCCTTCGTTGCCGCGGGCCTCATGGCGTTCAAGGCACTCGTGTTGTTCGTGGTCGAACTCCTCAAGAAGCCATGATCCCCCGGATATTCCTCTTCGTGCTGCTGGTTGCCGCCGGGCTCTACCACTTCAGCCAGGGCAACGACGTGTGCGGCTTCGCCTGCTGCCTCGCGGCCGGGATACTGCTGTCGAACATGATCGGGCTGCGGAAGCGGGCTGAAGCGAAGGCCAAACACCGTCCTAACAGAACAACCGAGGCTCTCATGGAGGTCCATCGGATCTGCGCGGAGCATGAAGCCTTCATACGTGCCAAGAAGAAAGCCGACCTCCGCGACAAGCTGCACTGCCTCGATCCGGAGGACCCTTTGCTACCATGATCACCGTCACCCCTGAACAAGCTCCCGCGGTCATCCGATTCTGCGATGCCGTCTTCCGTGCCTGCCCTTGGCTGGCACCTCCGCCGCGGACCAAGCGTTACTCGAAACTGGAGAAGGCCATCGACCAAGGCAAGCAGATGGCCGCGGAGAAGGGCTACTCGGAACGCGAGATGGAGAACCTGAACCGGGTTTTCGACAAGGCCCGGAAGCAAGATCACGAACCCTGAAGAACACACCGTCATGAAGAAGCCAACAGTCACACTTGCCACAGTCAAGAAGGTCCGCCGGGAAACCGCGGCCATCCTCAAGCAGACCGACGAACTCCGGCAACGGGCCAAGCACGCCGAGCAAAAGGTCTTATTGGACTACTGTCCTTGGGAGCACGGTGACGTGGTCGAACTGAAGCGCCACAAGGGCGGGTTCCCCGCACGCCGGGCGACCATATTCCGTGTGGAAGCTGACTCCATGGAGCGGCAGAAAGAACCGTGGATGCTGGTGGTGAACTTCCACTCCCAGATCGGAAAGCCCCTCAAGGCACGGTCCTATATCTGGCCGAGGGAATACGAGATCAAGCTCGCTCCGGCGGAAGCGCCGCAGCCTGCCCGCTTCCGGCCCTCGGTGTGGATCAACCTGAAGACCGAGAAGGAGATGTTCGGCATCCAGGCCTCGGTGCAGAAGGGCAAGTGGCTGCATGCCCGCGAGGACGGCAAGCCGCTGGTCTTCGCCACCGCCAAGGAGCGCGACGCCAAGCTCAAGGAACTCCGTGCCGCAGTGAAGCCATGAAGCTGCACCCGATCGCCGCCGCCCTGCTCCTGCTGGCCTACATCTGGGCCTTGGCATGGCTGAACAACCTGACCCCCGACCGCTGGTACAACTACTGGTGGGGGCTGCCTTTGATCCTGACCGAGGTCTTCTGCACCCTCGGCTACGTGACCGTGGTGATTTGGCTAGCACTCCCTCCTGACATTAGGAAGCCATGAACCTCCCCGAACTCCGCAAGGACATCCATTCGTTGCCCGCCCGGGACCATGCCGTGGCCCACTGGCTGCTCGGCTTCTCGACCGGGATCCTCTTCGCCACCGGTGCCAGCCTGTCCTTCAGCGTGCTCCCGTTCACCGGCATCGCGGCGGTCGTGCTGGTCGTCATCTGCGCGCTCCTCGTCGCCCTGTCATGGTGGATGGTGCCGCCGCCGGGGGAGGACATCCGGGAGACGGTCACCCGGCTGACGGAGAAGGATCATGACGAGGAGACGGTAGGTCAGTTGGTGGATCGGGTGGCTAACCGGAGCATCGTGTTCGACGAACTCGGCCGGCAGCCCTGCCACCCGGTCTTGAAGGTCGGCCTTGAGCCTGCGCCAGAACTTCCGGAAGACGGGATCTTCCAATATTACGAGGATGATTTCGGCGGGAAGTGGAGGCATGAGCTGTGCTCCGGAAGGTGGTACGCCCGTGACCCGGGGCATGGAGAATGGACCTTGCAATCGAACCACCCCGCAGTCCTGAAACGCCTCTTCAGGCAACCTTCTTCCCCGGCGACTGAAAAGCCATGACCTTCCTCGACCGAGTCCGCCTCGACACCCTCCTCGTGCGCGCCCGCAAGCGCGAGTTCGGGGCTCTCCTGCACCCGCTGCTGCTGCTCTGCGACGGCGCGCAGATGCCCTCCGAACTGGCCCGCCGGACGGGCGTCACCGCAGCCCGCATGACCACAACCGGCGACGCCCTGGTCAAGCGCGGCTGGGCCGAACGCTTCCCCGACCCGAAAGACCGCCGGATGCAGAAGCTTCGCCTCACCGAGAAGGGCTGGGAGGCCGTCGAGGAGGTGTTCGGGAAGATTGAAGACTGAACTACCATGAACGATCGGGAGAAATTTTACGCAGGCTTCACGCCACTCGAAATCCGGCAACCGGATCCCGGGCCACGGTACCGGACTTTCAAGGTTTACTTGTTCCGTGCGCCGAACTGCATCCGGGGCTGGTTGTCCTACGTCCGCCTGCACCCGAGATCCGGGGAACCGACAGTCACCGTCGAGCTTGAGGCCACCAGCAGCGCGGTTGCCAAGAACGCCGCGATCACAATGGCCAATGCCGGGTTTGTGGGCCTGAAGGTCCTTCAGGTGAACCGGACGCCGGGCTGCATCTGGAATGCCGATCAATTTCCCGAATTGGGACGCCTGAAAACGCCATGCACACCTCCCTGAAACTCTCATCCGTGAAGACCGAGGATGTCGGCGAGCTGTTGGTCCGGTCGTCCTACCGCGTCGAAAGTTGCCCCGACAAGAGTCCGGTGACCTTCTGGCAGGACCTTGAGATCGTGCAGCGTCCGGACGGGTCCGCGGTCGCCCGGATGTCGTTCACCGACATGGAGCCGCAGCCCGATGTCGAGGCCGCCATGGACAAGCTGGCCACGTGGCTTGAGAACATGGCAATCGCCATCCGCAGCCGGAAGGCCGAAAGAACGATCACCCTATACAAATGAGCGAAGCCGAGAAATCCGCCGCCCTCGGGGCCGACATCCGCAAGCTCATCGACCGGTACGCCGCCGAGTTCGATATGGCCCTGTCCACGGCGGTCGGGGTCCTTGAAATCGCGAAGCTTGAGTTGATCCAGCAGCATCAGAGGGACGACGAAGACTAACCTACTACAAACCACCATGAACAGCGAAGCAGAACAGTTGCCCGTGCCACGGGCGGAACGGGTCAACCCGGACGGTGACATGTGGAAAATCGTCCACCGCGAGGGTCCATGGGCTTTCGTGTATGAGAGCGCCCTCGGGCTTGAGGAGAACAAGGGAATCACGGAAGTCCATATCGCCGGGAAGCCGATTTCCACCGGCGAGATCCGGGCGCTCATCGAGGCGGCCAAGCTGCGGGAGCAGATCTCGGAAACACGGGAGCGGGCTCATGCTAAGACCAACGAAATCAACAAACTGTTGGGTGTGACCCGCCGGATGAAGGAAGCCTGTGGTATGTCTCCCAATGTCGGCGACGAGTGGGCCATCGGCAATATGGCCATGGATCATGCCACTTTGACGCGAACGGCGTCTCCTGCCACCGACGACGCGACCGGCTGGCGCAAGTCCTCGGAGAACTGGCAGCAGCGCGCCCAGGAGGCCGAGGAGCAACTCGACCACCTTGCTCAGTTCATCGGTCACCCCGGCACCACGCCGGCGCACGTCATCTCGGAGACGGTGAGCCTGATCGAGAAGTTCCAGAAGGTGGCCAAGCGCCTCGGCCTCGTGGTCGAAGCAAAGCCGGTCAGCAGTTTGGCCGAGGAGATGGTTGCCCTTACCGGACACGTAGAGGAGGACATCCAAGTAGCGTGTGGCTTGGCGCTTTACCTCGGGTTCCACCCCAGCGAGGGAGTCAAGGTGTCCGTAATCATAAAGAAGGCGGCGGACGAGTTGGAGGTCCGCCGTGAACTCGCGGAGAAGGCCCAAAAGGACGCCGACCTTCAGGCCGAGCGGTTGAACGAAATCCGGGCCTCCATGGACATCTCAAAGGATGCGACGCACTCGGTTGCATGTATTCTCGCGAGATCGTGGAAGTCCCGCGCCCTCGCCGCCGAGGCCAAGCTCACCGGCGGCCCGGACGACGGGAAGGCCCCGCCTAACATCGCCGTTCTCGACGACCAGGCGGACACTGCAACCGCAATGAGTTGGCTTCGGGGGTATCTGAACCACGACAACCGGAACCGCCGCAGCAGCGATGCTGAAGTGATCCGCGAGGCCATCGACGTGATGCAGTCGCGGGCCGAGGAGATTGGCGGCTATCAGTTAGGGCTGGAGCAACGGAAGACGGTCATCCTGCCCGATGAAATCCGCGATGGCGAAGATCGCCGTGCGCTTCGATCGCTCCGGCAGTTCGTCCGCATCGTCCGCCGGATGCATGGCATTCCGCAGAGCACCGAGGACACGGAGGCCCTCGCCACGATCGCCGAGTATCTGGAGAAGGCGGAAGAGTGGCGGCACGGCGGCGTCTGAAGGTCCTGATCTTTCCCACCATGAACAAAACCGAAGCCGTAAAGGCCACCAAACAGCAACGCGTCGACCTTGATGCGGTGCTCCAACAAATGAAGGATCTCAAGAAGCAGGTCCAGTCTTCCCCGGACGAGGAGTTCGAGGACAAAGGTGAAGCGATCGCCAGCCAGCAGCTTGCGATCCGTCACGTCGAGGATGCCATCATGCGTTCCGGCATGGTGCTCAAGAACACCGGCAACCCGAATCCTTACCCGGAGAGCTATAACCCCGATTCTCCGAAGGTTGAACCGACGGCGGACGGGATCAAACTGTAGTTGACCCGACCGCCACCACGCCCACATAGTCACGCCGTCATGAACAGGCGTGTTCACTGAACTAGGCCCCGTTCTCCAGTCACAGGGAGGGCGGGGCCTTTTTGCTTGAGGACGTAGGCGCTTTGGCATACGTCCCTCGCTGCATTTTCAAACTGAAAACCACCATGAAAGGAAAACTGCTTGAGAGCACGATGGGCCACCCGGCCGGCGCGGTATTCGAGGTCGTCAACAAGGGCGACGAAACCACGGTCCTGAAGGACGGCGACGGCGATTTCCAGGTGCCGACGGCGCTGGTCGTCTGCGAGGATGACGCCGATGCCGGGGTTCATGAGGAGCTGGACGAGATACCGGCACCTGAGCCGGTTGAGCGCCTTCTTGTCGATGAGGCGGACGAGAAGCTCGCCCGCCTGATGTACGACCGCTACAACGAAGAGGTCGGTGGCGTCGCTTGGAACGGTGACAAACTGCCACCGGCCGACGAGTTCTTCGAGGATCCGGCCAAGCAGAAGCAGGCTAACGCATGGCGGGTGCTCGCAGTGGAGGTTTTGGAACTGGCCACCGAAGCGGGAGTTCTCCTGCCAGCGGACGCCGAAAAGGACCCAGACCGTGTCATGCGCGCCAAGCTGGAGGTGGCTTCCGTCCGCCCGTCCGGCGAGGGTGAGATCGTCAATTTCCACGGTGTCTCGAAGAACGAGCCTTACCCAGAAGACGGGTTGGACGAGAACAACAGCTTCGCGAAGTATAGTCCGTCGGTCTCTCTTGAAATCAACGTCCAGAATCCCGCTCTGAAGGGTGCGTTGAAGCCCGGAGCCCGCTTCTACGCGGACTTTACTGAAGCCCCTGACTCCGCGCCGCGGGAGATCCAGCCGCCCGCCGAAGACGAGGCCGCCGAGAAGCAGCTTGACGAAAAACCTGAAGGCGAGTAAGCCTCCAACCGTTAGAAAATTCTGGGAGGAATTTGATACGCGACTACCGGCGGTCACGGGTGTGACCGCCGGGATCCCTTTTCCCGGCCTGCCTCGTTTGCTATAGTTAGTGATTGTTATCGACTGTGTTGTACCCGCCGTTCGGTTCGTCCCGGGCGGCGGGTTTTCTCTTTACCTGTCCTGACAATCCGGTTAGACGGAGTGCGCTATGGAAACATCCGACACTGCGCTGAAGGCCTTATCCCGGGCAGCCCGCGAGCGAATCGCTCCGGTGCTCCGCACCACCGTCAACCGCACCGTGGACCGCAATTTCTGCGCCCGTGGCGGCTTCATCTCGAACGTCGGCGCTACCGCCACGGTCCAGATCCAGCTCCCGCCGGCGACTCCCGGTCTCCAGTTCTTCGCGATCGTCAAGGCCGCGCAGATCCTGCGTCCGAAACCCTACGGCACCGAAACGATGGCCCTGCCATCCTCCGGCGTCCAAGGTGCCGCGGGCAAAGGCGTGGAGGCTGACGCGGTCGGCGAGTCCGGCCACTGGGTCTGCACGACCCCCGGCACCTGGGACTACGTCGGCCCCATCGACGGCACTTGGACCGCGGAGGCCTAATCTCCACACCCATGCTCCGGATCGTCCGCAAACGGCCGTTCCTCAAGCAATGGACCCACTACCAGACCTATCTGGGACCCGGGAACATTGGGAACGTCCCGTACAACCATACCGGGTGGACGATCCGGTCGCAGCTTCGTGAGAACAAGCTGCGGCCCGGGAAGAAGGAACTCGTGGTTGTCGCCAACCTGAATGCCAGCTTCCCGGTTGCCGCCGACGGCTCGGTCCAGATCGAGCATGACGCGGTTTTCACCCGCTCCCTGAAGCGGGCAACCGGCCTCTGGTATGACGTGGTCGCCTTTGACCCGGACGGCCAGATGTTCGAGATCATCCCGCCGACTCCGGCGGAGGTCGTCGACTGGCCCACCGACCCCTACGACAACAGCTCGAACGACTTTATTCCGGGCGGCGGGGGTGCGATCTACCACACCCACCCGATCAGCCAGGTCGAAGGGCTTCAGGAGATTCTCGACGGTCTGGGGGCCGGGGTTGTGGACCTCGCGATCACCTCGCTGGACATCGACGCCGACGGTCGTCTGGTCATCGTGAAGTCGGGAACCACCTACAAATACACCCCTTTCTCCGTCACACCGTGAAGACGCTTTTCCTTCCCCTGCTGCTGGCCGCCACGGCGTTCGCCGACACGACGGAAGACCCGCTCGACTTCATCATCTCCCGCAAAAACAGCGGCTCGGGCTACACGACTTTCTTCATCCCGCAGGGCAACAGCACCGTCTGGACGACCGACAGCTCGGGCGTTCCGGTGGCCACGCCGCTCGCGTGGTTCCAGCCTGCCCTGACCCTTGCGTCCCAAGTCGAAGCGGAAGCCGGGGTCGAAAACACCCACTACATGACCCCCCTGCGGGTCAAGCAGGCGATCACCGCCCTTGGCGGCGGGGGAGGCGGAGGTGGTGGCACCTGGGGCTCGATCACCGGCACCCTGAGCGACCAGACCGACCTCAATGTCGCCCTCAGCGGCAAGGTCCCGACGACCCGCACGGTCAACGGCTACGCCCTGTCCTCGAACATCACGCTGGCCAAGTCCGACATCGGGCTGGCCAATGTGGAGAACACCGCCATTTCGACGTGGGCCGGCTCAACGGCGCTAACGACCGTCGGAACGATCAGCTCGGGGACATGGAACGGTTCGGCGATCGGCGACACCTACATTTCCAGCGCCACCACCTGGAACTCGAAGCAGGCGGGGGACTCCGACCTGACGAGCTGGGCGGCGCTTACCCGTACCAGCGGGTTCGACACTTTCGCGACCGCGGCCACCAGCGCCAACCTGCGGTCGCTTTTGACCGATGAGGTCGGTACCGGTGCGGCCTACTTCGTTGGCGGTGCCCTCGGCACCCCGGCGAGCGGCACCCTGACCAACGCGACCGGCCTGCCCGTCAGCACCGGCATTTCCGGCCTCGGTACCGGCATCGCGACAGCCCTTGCGGCCAACACCGGATCCGCTGGCGCTCCGGTCCTCTTCAACGGGGCGCTCGGCACGCCGTCCTCCGGCACCCTGACCAACGCGACCGGCCTGCCGGTGGGCGGGATCAGTGCGACAGGGACGCCATCAAGCACGACCTACCTGCGCGGCGACGGGACATGGTCCACGCCAAGCGGCAGTGGCTCGGTCAGCATCTCAGGTACCCCGACAAACGGGCAGATTGCCGCGTGGACGAACTCGACCACGATCCAAGGCACCAGCTCGCCGAACATCGGCACCGCCACTGGCACCAGTTTGTCGATGACGGGCTTCAATACCACGAGTTCGCAGTTGCGAACCGGGGGCTTGGAGTTCCAGTCCTACTCGCTCGGCAATGCGTGGATCGGGGAGAACCTGTATTTCGATGGATCGAACTTCACCTATCGGAGCACGGGAGCGGGCGGGCTGTTCTACTTCCAAGGGACCGAAGGGCAATTCCGCTTCGCGGCTTCCGGCACTGGCGGCACGGCGGCGACGATGCGCCTGCCGCTGAAAATCAACTACGACGGCACCGTGGCCATGGGCGGCACGACGATGTCGAACACAGGTGCCGACTACTCGAACGCGACCTTCGTCGCCAACGCATCTGGAGTCCGCATGATCGGCGGCACTCCGCCGGCCAGTGCATCAGCGTCCGGCACTGCCGGGGACATCCGCTGGGACTCCAGCTACATTTACGTCTGCACCGCCACCAACACTTGGAAACGAACCGCCATCTCCACCTGGTAACGTGATCCTCGCACCGACTCCATTCGTCCGGCCCGCCACCCAAGCCCAAAGCTTCCCGGTGATCTGGGTTTCAGCCATGAGCGTTGCCGCGCCTGCGGTCAACGAAGGCACCCTCTACTTTGAGTTCTCGCCCTTCAATCCGGACACCGGGGAGATCGCGGCCGAGGCCAAGGCGACCCTTGCGGTCCAACTTTGGGAGTGCGTCAACGAGGTCCCGGAAGCTGCCGCGGCGATGCAAGCCGTGTTCGCGGCGATCCCGGCGATCAAAGCATGGCAGGAAGCCAAGGAGGCCCAGCAGCCCCCACCGATCTAGTCCCACCTTATGAGCAACTGCCCCACTGTCGTTGAAGCCGATTGCGCGCCGCAGGTCGTCGTGTCCCACCAAGGGCCACCGGGACCGGTTGGTCCGGCGGGCACTGACGGCAGCGTGGTGGGTCCAGCAACCAGCGTCGCCGACCGGATTGCGACCTTCGCCGATACCTCGGGGGATGTCATCAAGGACAGCGGGGTCCTCCTTTCCGATCTGGCACCGGCATCGGCGTTGACGGGGAAGGTCGACAAGATCGCCGGGAAAGGGCTTTCCAAAAACGATTTCACGGATGCCTTGAAGACCAAGTTGGACGCCCTGATCAGCGGCACTTTCGTCGGCTACTATACCGATAGCGTCGGCCTGATCGCCGACTGGCCGACAGCCCCGAACGGCAGCTATGCGATCACCCGCACCGTGGGGACGGACGCCTCGATCTGGATCTGGGACGAGCTGAACCTCGTATGGGTTGAAATCCCGAAAGCCCCGACGACTTCTGCGGAAATCCAGGCAGCCCTTGCGACGGACACTGACTGGAACAAGTTCTCGGATACGTACAAGGCGAAGGTCGATGCTTCAGTAGACACCGCCACCTTCAACGCGGCAATTCTGGCCTTCTCCGGCGGTACCGCCTACGCCGCGGTGGTGGACGAACCCACCACTGCCAGGGTCCTTTCGCTGGCCGATCCGGGCCTGTACATCCGGCTTTCCAATGCGGCGGCCTGCGACATCACGATCGAAAACGATGCTACCGTGACGTGGCTTTCGTTCCCCGAGATCCGCTTCCGGGTCGTGAACACCGCCCCGACCTTCACACTGGGGGCGGGCGTCACCTTGAACGGGATGGCGGCGGTCCTCGCCCTGACGGCGGATTCTAATTTCGCCCTGAAACGGGTCGGACCTAACGTCTGGGACGCCATCGTGTGACCTTCAGGCTTGCTTAAATACCAGCTTCTACCTATCAAACCGACATGAGCGCCATCGGGTTCTTTTCAGGCAGCGTCAACGGGGACGCCCATCTCGACAACCTCCCGGCGGGCCGTGTGATCAACCTCCAGACCAGTGCCGACGTGGGCATTGCCTTCTGGAACCCTGCGGACAACGCCTACGGAGCCGCCGAGACCATTGCTGCCCCCGGTGACGAGGTCAGTTGTCCCCATCATCGGGCCAAGCTTACGGGCATCGCTAACGTCACCATCACCCTCGGAGAATAACATGGGCTTCAACAACAGTGCTCCAGGGTTCGTGCGAGACGGCGTCGGCCCGGATGGATCCGGCATCTCAACGCCGGCGAACGCCGATTCCTTTCGGAAGGCCATTGAGATCGACCAGCCACTGTCTTTGAACAAAGGGCAGATGCAACGCCTCTACCGCGACATCCTCGCCTTGAGCGCGCTCACCGACCGGCGCGGGACCTATGTCGGAATTGCCAACACGGGGGATTCGATCGGGTACCACGATCTCGGGCCTCACATGCACACGATGGAGGCGATCACCAATCAGTTCGGGGTTGGTGGCTATGCTTCGTTTGGATTCAATATCGGCCAGGATGGAACCAAAACCGGGCTGAACGCGACGCTCGGCGGCAGCGCCACATCGGTCACCGCTTCCTATCTCTACCTCCCTAACGGGGCGTATTACAGTGTCCCCAGTGGGGGCACGGTCACTGAAGTTCCATTCAACACAGTGCAGGTTTCCGGCTTCCGGAAATACCGCTGCTTCTACGCCAAGAAAACCGGCGGCGGCACTCTAACTTTCGCGGTTGCTCAGGCAGGGAGCACGGTCACATCCAAGGTCGTCAACACATCCACCGGAACACCGGCTGACGACGGCCTGGTGGCATATGTGGACATCGACTACGCCGATGGGCTGCGCAGCTCCAACATCCCGACCCTGACCGTGACCGGCTCCGGCGGTGCCACTTCCCACTACCTCGGGAGCTATCTACTCCTCGACACGGGCAACATCCTCGGGGTGGGCCTTGGCTACGGGGGAAGTTCGCTGGCGCAGACCACAGTGGGCGCCCGTTTGAACGAGAACCTGGTAACCGTCACCACGGCGCTGTCCGTCTCGTATCTGGTTCACGCATTCAAGGAAGAAGACACCGACGGTTCCGACTTAGCCGACTGGATGGACCGGATGGCTTCGCTGTTGCCCTACCACTCCCATCTCTTCTACGGGCCATCACCGCAGCAGGTTCCAGCGAATGACGCAGCCGACCAACGGGTCTTGGCCAAGATGACCACCAAAGTTCTGGAGCACAATTTCGCATTTGTGAATCTCCGGAGGACCTTGGACTCGTGGGAGCTGGTGAACGCGATCGGGATTGGGGGCGATGGGATCCACCTGGCTGACGCGGCAAAGAGGATCTCAGGCTATACTGAGATCGCGGAGATCTTCAAGAACCTCGCACCGTGGCATCCATCCATGGAACCAGTCAGGCGGCGAGACGCGGCGATGGACTTCCTGACCCGTCGCACCGCCCGAGTCGGCGGGATTTTGTCCACACTGGCCACCGTGACCGGGGGAACTTCCGTGAATTGGACCGCGGAGCACGGCGCGGGGTACAATGGCTTCTACGCGAACTCCGGCACTGGCCCGCTGCTGAACACCTATGCAGGCTGCCGGGCCATGTCCAAGACCCCGTGGTATGGTAACTATGACTGCCGGTTCCGCTTCCTGCTGGCAACCACTCTGGCGGCCGGCTCTCACGCAGGCTTCGCCATAGGCGTTACAACCGATGCGGCGGCCACCTTGGCCGAGCAGGGGCTGTGGGTTCAGGTCTGGGGCGGCGCAGCGCCATTCATCCGGATCCTGCTTCACGATGGGGCCAACCTTTACACCTCGCCTGACTACGCGCTGCCGATCGCTCCGACCGTGGGCCGAGGCTTCATCCCTCAATCGGGAGATGGCCCGTGGCACATCTTCTCGGTGGATTACAAGAGCAACGGGGCCGGCACCACGAAGGAAGTTTCCGTCTACATGGCTCCGCAGCGTCCCTACAACGCAGCCACCGCGCCCTTCCGTCCCTACATGGTCGCGAACTGGGTGCAAGTAGTGAGCACGGGCAGTTCAGCACCGGTAAGCGGGAGCAATCACTCAGTCTTTCGTGTCGGAGCTGGGGGAACACCCACGGGTTCATCCTTCCCGGGTGCCTTCTTCTCGGGCTTCGAGTTCGACCCTAACATGGACGACCTGCTGAGTTACGGGTCCTACAACGGCATATGAACCCTTCCTTCCTCAATGTCCTTTCCGGTTTCAAGGGCCGGCTGATCACCATCGGCAGCGGTCTCCTCGCCGGGTTGGTCGTGCGGGCCTTGGCGAAGCTCGGGTTCTCGCCGGACGCGTCGACCTTGAATGACATCACTGAGTTCTCAGGGATCGCGACCACCCTCGGCATCGAGTGGCTGGTGATCCACCTCAATTCACAGGGGGTGAAGAAGATCCAGGACGCCCTGCCGCCGGAGGTCAAGAGTGACGGCGTGCCCGGCCCCAAGACGATCGCTGCGGTCGAAAAGCTCGCCGATCAAGCAGACTCCCCAACCAAAATCGAAACACCACCATGAAACCCACCAAGATCCTCGCCGCCTTCGCTGCGGCCGCCCTGTTTTCATCCTGTGAGAACGGCGTCAAGCTCGGCAGCTTCAGCCTCACGACGCCCTACGGCTCCGTGTCCGCCGACAAGGAAGGCACGATCTCCGGGGGCATCTCGATCCCCCAGAAGTCCGGCAAGTAAACGACCGACCTTCATCCCCTCATGAAGATCGTCGATCACTGGCTCGACACGGCCACCCGTATCACCTTGCCCGGAAGGGGCAACATGCCGACCCGCCGCTTCCTCGTCCAACATGCGACGGAAGGCTGGGCTGATGGGGTTGAAGTGATGCGCAGCCGCAACGTCTCGGCCCATTTCCTCATCCAACGGGACGGCCAGATCATCCAATGCGTCCCCTGCAACCAGATCGCCTATCACGCCGGCCGGTCGCAGTGGCGTGACCCGAACACCGGGAAGATGTACGACGGGCTGAAATCCTGCTCGATCGGCATCAAGCACGCGAACATCATGGATCTGGAGCGGGAGAATTACCCGTCCACCATGGGCGCGATGGCAGGGAAGCCGATCCCACGGGTCACGATCAACGGCAAGAAGTGGGAAATCTACACGGAGGCCCAGCTTGCCGCCAGTGAGGCGCTCTCGAAGGTCCTGGTCGAGCACTACCATCTCGACGACATTGTTGGTCACCGGGACATCTCACCAGGGCGGAAGTCAGACCCTGGCGACGCCTACCCGCTGGCCCGCATCCGCCAGGTTTGCGGATTCACGAAACCTTTGGCGCACCTCTAGCATGCTGGGTGCGACAATGACCGAATGGGGCGATTTCCTAACAGGTCTCGCGAAGTTCCTCGCCGCCGCCGGAACTTTCTGCGGCGTGATCTATGCTGCCGTCAAACGCCTTGAAAAAGGCCGTAACAAGTGGCTGACTTCGGTGTTCGTGGACAACCTGGCAGCCTTAGCGGCGCAGGCAGGCCCCGATCGTGTCCGGGTCATCGACATTGCTTTCTGCGATTCCAAGATTGCATTGAACATCCCGGTGATCCTCGACCAGTGGGTTTCACTCCCCTGGGGCCTCTTCCTTTGCGGAACCGACTTTGGCCGCGCCTCGACGAGCTATCTGGTGAAGGCC
>Ga0105240_10006574_pt1 | contig 17066 bp, 10 predicted proteins | sample KBSC54metaG_FD_80426 | JGI IMG/M metagenome (GOLD analysis project Ga0105240, IMG submission 80426) | Corn rhizosphere microbial communities from Kellogg Biological Station, Michigan, USA - KBS C5-4 metaG | ecosystem: Host-associated > Plants > Roots > Rhizosphere > Soil | place: Michigan, USA...
CGGCGTCGATGCGCAGTTGATCGGTGAGCTGCCACTCATCCGCCAGATAGAACGCGGTGGTCGTCGACTGGCCGGTCGCGTTCGCCCACTCATAACCATAATGGAAGATGCCCTTGTCGGTCAGATACGTCGTCGCTCCGGTTGGGTCTATGGAGACCAGATCGAGCAACCGCGAATTGTTCTGCACATCGAGCAGCGCGGTGGAAGAGTAACGCGAGAAGTCCTGGTTGATGTCGGCGACATAGAAGCCCAGGGTCGCATCGTGCGACCCTGCCAACTCGAACTTCTTCATGATGCGCGCGTCGTTCATGAACTCCTTGACGGGCGAAGTTACACTCCGCAATCCGCCGACCACCATCAACGCATTGCCGTTCTGGTTGGCAACATCGAAAATCGTGCTCGGCGAGTCCGTATAGCGCAACTGCAGAGTCGTCCCTGCCGGCAGGCCCTTCGACTGCTGCTGCAGGAAGCTCGAGGCGCTTTGCACGCTGTTGGGATACACGCCGTTGCGCAGAGTGTCGGTCTGGTCATACCGGGCGTGATCGCTGAACTTGTAGCCCTCGGCAAATTCAAACTCGAAATTCAGCGTCGCCTGGGTGCGCTGGATCTGGGTACCCAGCGAGTTGTCGAACAGGAAGTCCGGACCTGCGGTCTTCATCCGGATGTATTCGGTCTCGGGACCGGCGATGGTGCCGAAGTTGCCGTCGAATCCCGGCACGGCGCGAATCTTGCCGTCAGGATAGGTCCGCATCGGGATTCCGAGGTCGAGGTACACCTTGTCATCCAGACGCTTGAGGTCAAAAGACACCTTGCCGCCTTCAAAGTCACGCGCCAGTGTCAGCCGGAACTGGCCACCGTCATCGCCATGGAAGCCCGGGTCGCGAACGCCGTCGTCGTACCGGTAGAAACCACCCAACGACACTTTCCAGTCGCCGATCGGCGCGCCGTACCACAGGTCCAGTCGATTCAGGCCGTAGTCACCGGCTGTGTATTTGACGACGCCCTGCGCATGGTCGCCCACGCTGCGGGAAATGTAGTTGACCGCACCGGCAGGCGCGTTGGAATAGAAGATGGAGGAAGGACCGCCGCGGACCACTTCGATCCGGTCGATGGTTTCATCGAGGCGGAAGGCCTGGTCGCCGTTCAGATAACCCAGCGCCGGGTCATGTTGGACGGGCATACCGTCTTCGAGCAGCGTGATGGAGCCGAAGCCGTCGACCGGAATGCCGCGGGCGCGAACGTTACCGCTGGCCTCACCGCCCGAAGACTCTACCCAGAAGCCCGGCACCGACTTGAGCGATTCGGTGACGCTGGTCGGACCTTGTAGACGCAGCTTTTTCTGGTCAATGGTGGTGACGGAATAACTCGTCTCTTCCTTGGTGCGCTCTTCGATACCGGCGCGGCCGGTGACGATGACTTCCTTGAAGTCAGCGGTGCTGGGCGGTGTTTGCGCCGTTGGCGGAGCGACGGTCGTGGTCGTGACGCGTTTGATGATCACTGCGCCCGGCTTGAAGAATTCGTACTTCAGACCGGTGCCGGACAACAATTGTGTGAGGGCCTGGTCCGGCGTCAGCGCGCCCTTCAACGCGGGCGCCTGCATGCCGGCGACATCGGATTCCGAGAACATCAGTTGCAGGCCCGCTTGTGCTGCGAACTGCTGCAGAGCTGCGCCCAGAGCTTGCGTCTCGATGCTGTAGGTCTGTGTTTGCGACTGCGCCCAGGCAGGGTGTCCGGCAGCGAATCCCAGACCCAAAAGCAGCGCGAGACCGGTATGTGTTATCTTCATGCCCAGTAAGGACGAAACCCGCAACACAACCCGCAGCTCTGTCACTAAATTTTCATGAAGGGGATTGATAAGGGGGCATGGGAGCGGACCACCTCATAACGATCGGAGCCGACTGTGGATGTGCGCAGGACGGCTGTATCCACCGCCGCGGCGTCGAGCTGAATCGGATCGCCGACCGCTACTACGACCGCCTGGTGCGCTTCTTCAAGCGCCGCAGCCGCTCCACGGAGGATGCCGCGGACCTGGCCCAGGACACGTTCGCTCGCCTGTGGGCCACCGACCTGCGGCAGATTCAAAAGCCCGAATCCTTCCTGTTCACGACCGCCCTCAATCTACTGCGCGACCGCGCCCGATCCGCCCAGGTGCGCCATGCGGCCTTGAGTGTTCCGGCCGAGGAGGAACTGTTGGTATGCCCAGCCCCCCAGGCCGAGCGCGTGCTCGACGGCGAACAGCAGATGCAGGTTCTGGAGGCAGCGCTGGCTGAGTTGAGCCCCAAGTGCCGCGCCGTGTTCGAGCAATTTCACTTTGAGGGACACTCACAGAAGGAAATTGCCGACACGCAGGGTATCTCCGTCTCAATGGTGGAGAAGTACGTCAGGCAGGCCGTCAATCATTGTCAGAAGCGCCTGACCGAATCCAGTGCCGAGCCAACACGCACGCGGAAGTTTGTGTTGGGAGCGACTGCGGCCGTCTGTGCAATCATCTGTTGCATCGTCGGATTCATCCAGATGCGGGCGCAGAACCTGGTCGCGACCCGCATCGGGGAGACTCGGCCGATGGAGCTGGAGGACGGCTCGCGCATCGTACTCGACACGCAATCGCGTTTGCGTGTCAGCTACACAGAAGGCGCACGCGACATCGACCTGCTGGCAGGCCAGGCGCACTTTGAAGTAGCGAAGGACAGTCATCGGCCGTTCACTGTGCACACCCCCACAGCGGAAATCGTTGCAGTTGGGACCAAGTTCGATGTCGCCATTCTTCCGACACGCACCACCGTGACGCTCATCGAAGGCAAGGTGAATGTACGGACACTGCACTCGGAGTCGTCGGATGTTGCCACCCTCGCCCCCGGCGAGCAGGTGCAAGTCACCAACGAAGGACATCTGCTCGAACAGCCGGCCGTAAAGATCGAGAATGTGACAGCGTGGCAGCGCGGCACACTCGTTCTCGATGATGTGCCGGTGGCGGATGCGTTGGCACAAATGAATCGCTACTCCGTGACCCAGATCGTGATCTGCGCTCCCGGGCTCGAAACCCAGCGTGTCAGCGGTGTCTTCCGCGTCGGCGATGTTGAAACCGAGGCGCTGGCCCTGCAGCGTTATTTCGGGCTCCGTGAGGTCTCACATTCCGACCGCGAGATTGTCCTGCGGCGTTAGAATGGACCGAAAGGCGCAACGCGACACCGGAGAACGATCATGGCTCATGCGGGCAAATGCTTTTGCGGCAAGGTGACATTCGAGGCGTCCGGCAACCCGGAAGGCATGGGGTACTGTCACTGTGAATCCTGTCGGCACTGGTCCGCAGGACCGGTGAATGGCTTCACCCTGTGGAAGCCCGAGGCCCTGAAAATCACCTCGGGCGAGAGCAGCATCGGCACCTACAACAAGACGCCGATCAGCTTCCGGAAATGGTGCAAGGAGTGCGGCGGACATCTGTTCACCCAGCACCCCACCATGGGGCTCGTGGATATCTATGCGGCGATGTTGCCGACGCTCAAATTTGAGCCGGGCGTGCATGTGAACTACGGCGAGACGGTGCTGCACATCCACGACGGGAAGCCTAAATTCAAGGACATGCCGGCGGAGATGGGCGGCTCGGGAGTGACGCTCCCGGAGTGAGACGAGCCCTTGGCAGGGTGCGAGCGTAGGCATCATCCTTGCTGGCGACGACCGGCTTTAAAATTGAAGTGCCGACCGCTTGGCCTGGATAGATGATCGACCGCCGTTCTCTGCTCACAACCGCTGCTTCCACTCTCGCACTGTCGGCGCTCGGGCTGCCCCTTCGGGCCAGCGCCGCCGCGGCTGGCCTGAAGCTCGGTAAACCTCAGCCGTTCTCCTTCGATGCGCTCGTCAAAGAGATGCAGTCGCGTGCCGGGCAGCGGTACGAGCCGCCAAGCTCCTTGCCGCAGTCGGTGCTCGAGCGCATCGATTACGCGGAGCACGGCAAGATCAAGTTCAACACTGACTTCGCCTTGTTCCGCGACGGGCCCGGCGATTTCCCGGTCACGTTTTTTCACCTGGGAAAATATTTCCGCGCGCCGGTGCATCTGTTCGTGCTCTCGGCCGCCGGCCAGAACGCGACCGCAAGCGAGATTCTGTACGACCCGGCCTACTTCACCATGCCGGCCAACAGTCCGGCGCACGAGCTGCCCAAGGGGGCCGGGTTCGCCGGCTTCCGGCTGCAGGAAAGCCGCACCGGGGATCAGCAGAAGCTCGACTGGCACACCAACGACTGGGTGGCCTTCCTCGGCGCCTCTTATTTCCGGGCCATCGGCGAGCTGGCGCAATACGGCCTGTCGGCCCGCGGCATCGCCATCGATGTGAGCGCCCCCGGCCGCTCCGAGGAGTTTCCGGATTTCACGCACTTCTACTTCGAGCCCGGCGCCAACGGCTCAACCGACTTCACGGTGTATGCAGCCCTCGAAGGCCCCAGCGTGACCGGCGCCTACAAGTTTGTCATGCAGCGCGGCGAGGCCGTGAACATGGACATACAGGCCCGGATTTTTCTGCGGCGCGATGTCGGCCAGCTCGGCATCGCCCCCATGACCTCGATGTACTGGTACTCCGAAACCAACAAGCCCGGACCGATCGACTGGCGGCCGGAGATCCACGATTCCGACGGGCTGGTCATGTGGAACGGGGCCGGCGAATACATCTGGCGGCCGCTCAATGACAACGCCCATCCCACGACCTCGGTGTTTGCCGACAAGTCGCCGCGGGGATTCGGGTTGTTACAGCGCGATCGCAACTTCGATCATTATCTCGACGGCGTGCACTACGAGCGCCGCCCGAGCCTGTGGGTGGAGCCCGTGGGCGATTGGGGCGAAGGATCAGTCCAACTCGTCGAGCTGCCCACGGATGATGAGACGATGGACAACGTCGTTGCCATGTGGGTACCCAAACAACCCGCCAAGGCAGGCACCAGCCTGCAGGTGCACTACAAGCTCAACTGGGCCGCCGGCGAGCCGCACGAAACCAACCTGGCCCGCTGTATTGCCACCCGCATGGGTCGTGGCGGCGAGCCGGGCCAGAATCGCCCGCGCGGCGTGCGCAAGTTTGTAGTGGAGTTTCTCGGCGGTCGCCTGTCGACGTTGCCTTTCGGCACCCAGCCTCAGCCGGTGCTGTCAGCTTCGTCGGGCAGCTTTTCCGATGTATTCACGGAAGCGGTGCCCGACAGTGTCGCGGGACACTGGCGGGCCCAGTTTGACTTCACCGCTTCGGGCACCGATGTGGTCGACATGCGCCTGTATCTCAAGGTCGGGGACCAGACGCTGTCGGAGACATGGTTATATCAATACCACGTCCGCTGACAGTTACTTCTCGCGATCGATGGCGTAGAGCATGGAGAACAGGGGGAGCTTCTTGTCCTCCTGGTTCGGATCCTTCCCCTTCAGACCCTGGTAAACGGCCTGGCCGCAGAACGCGCGTCCCGGCTTGCTGGGCTTGTCCAGTGTCATGGCTTTGCTGTTGCCGACGGTTTCCTGATCCTGCTTGGTAATGAAGTCCTGCATCTCGGCTGCCTGCAGCAGCGAGCCATCCTTCATCTTCACAATCCACGCCCAGCCGCCGGCGACGAGTTGGTCGCCCTTTTCAATCGTACCGCGGATGACAACCTCGGAATTCTCGGGCAGGTCCGCGGGCACCGTGTCCGTCAAATACACCATCTGTTTGCCGAACGAGCCACCCGCCACATTCGGCGGCCGGTTCCAGCGCATGGCGGTCTCGAAGTCCCCGCAGGTCTTGGCTTCCCACAGGGGGTTGTATGATTTGCGCCCTTGCGGCCCGGTATTCTCCGCCGTCATGTAGCCGATCTTCTTCATCGCGGCGTCGGAGGGAACCTCCGGGGGGCCCAACGCTTTTTTCGCGCCGCCGAACTGATCACAGCCGGTGAGTCCGGCCGCCAGCAGACAGGCGCCCATAAACAGCGATTTTGAGTACTTCATAGATAGCTCAACCTTCGGCCAGTGCCGCACGTTCCACAGCTTACGCGATAATGCCCCGATGAATGGACTGATGGCCCTGACACCCCCCATGCCGCCCATGGCTTCCGACCGGATCGGAGGCCTGGAAGTTCTGTTCACCCTGCGTAGGAACGCGCTCAGCGCTTTTCCTGAACGATGCATTAACGAGCCTGTCGTCCGGCTGCGGGCTGCGGGCCGTCCGCTCGCGCTCGTCACAGCGCCTGATGCCATCGGGCACATGATGATCACGAATGCGCAAGACTACGTGCGCCTGCCCTTCGGGCGCCGCGTTCTCGGGCCTATCGTCGGAAGAGGTTTGCTCGTCAGCGAAGGCGAGACTTGGAGGCAACAGCGGCGCGCCATGGCACCCGCATTTACGCCGCGGAACGTGCCCATCATGAGCGCACATATCGTGCGCTGCACTGAAGCGACCTGCGATCGTCTGGAGAAGACCGTGGGCACACCGGTCAATCTGCTCGATGAGATGCAGACACTCAGCCTGGAAATTGCCACCCGGTCCTTGTTCTCGATGGAGGCTGCCACCTTCGGCCCCCAGGTGCGCGCGTTGGTATCGGAATACATGGGAACGGTCGGTCGTCTGTATCTGACTGATGTCTTCCTTCCGGAATCCATACCAACGCCGATGCGCCGACGACGGGCTGATTTCCGCAGGCGCTGGACCCGACTGATTGCTTCGATCATCGAGACCCGCCGCCGGTCGGGTGCGACCGACGCTCCGCGGGATCTTTTCGACCTGCTGTCGGACGCGCATGGTGCCGACCAACAAGACCTGCTCGCCGACGAAGTATCCACGATGATCGTTGCCGGTCACGAGACCACCGCCCTGACACTGTTTTGGATGTGCTCGCTCCTCGCACGAGCGCCTGAGTGGCAGTCCAGACTGGCGCAAGAAGCGGCGCGCCACGACCTCTCAGCGGCTGAGGCCGGCAAGACGCTTCCCAAGCTCGAGATCGCTCGCGCCGTGGTTCAGGAAACGCTGCGACTGTACTCACCGGGCTTCATGGCGGGCCGTCTCGCAAAGAAGACTCACGAGGTGTGCGGCGTGAAAATTCCGGAAGGCTCCATGGTGCTGGTCCCCTTCTGGCTCATTCACAGAATCCCGCAGTGGTGGCCGAACCCGACAGCGTTCAACCCATCGCGCTTTCTCGACGGCAACGAACCGGCGCGCCACACCTATCTGCCCTTCGGTGTGGGACGCCATGTTTGCATCGGAGCGCAGTTGGCGATGTCGGAGGCGATCCTGGCCATCGCACGCATCGCCCAGCAATTCAAGATCAACATGGTCGACGAGCGACCGATACTACCCGTCGCTACTTTGACGACCCGACCCGATTACGCGCCTCGGTTTGTTCTGCAGGCTCACTGAGTCAGCGTCACCCGCATCCGGTTATCGTCGGAGACACGGTCGATGAGCTTGTTGTAGGGATCAATTCCCACCTCAAACGGCTCACCATCGACCGTGAGCGTTATGCGGCTGTCACCGTCTGCCACGTCACGCTTGGCCAGGTACAACACCTTCTGATGCTGCTCCTGTCCGTCGGGAGCCTTACCGAACACTCCGACATCGATGGGGTTGTTGAACTTCGCGGGTGACTCCTTGCCTACGCCATCCACGTAGACCTTGCTGGTTCGCACATCGAGGGTGACATCGTATTTGCCATCCGGTCGATGCTTCGCCGTCGCTGCCACCACCCGATCGTCAAACACGGTGATTTTCTCGAACAGATCCTCAATCAGCGGCGACCACTTCGGCCCGGCCTCCTGCCGCAGATCCGCGAGAAACTCCCGGGTTGTGGTGTAAGGCGGCATCTGGAACGCATTCTCGTGATCGAAACGTGCCAGCGTTCGATCCACCACGTCCTCGCCGAGGTAGTCCTTCAGTGAATACATCACCACGGAGCCCTTGCGATAGTGGATGTACTGTTGGTTTTCAACGAGCGCCAGCGGCATCTCCTCCACCAGCTCGCCGCTGCGGTCCCTCAGGTAGTGATCCAGCTCGTACTTGAGGAATTTGCGCATCCGGGGCCACCCGTACTCCTTTTCCTGCACCATCAGGGCGGAGTATTGCGCGAAGGTTTCATCGAGCAGGGTGACGCCCTGGAGGTAAGCACCGATCACCTGGTGTGCCCACCATTGATGGGCCACTTCGTGAGCAGTGACATAGAACACGTAATCGACGTCTTCAGGGTCGCGCAGATCGGCAATGAAGCCGATGCGCTCCGAAAACGGCACGGTGTTGGCAAAGCTCTGTGCAAAACGCTCGTAGCCTGGAAACTCCAGGATGCGCATCTGGCGGAACTGGTACGGCGCATACGCCCGGCTGAAATGCTCCAGGGACTTGCGGGTCGCGTAGAGCATCCGATCGACGTTGTAGGGATGCTGGGGATCGTAATAGACCTCCAGCGCTACATCCTTCCAACGATCCCGCTTGACAGCGTAGCGAGCCGATTGGAACGAGAAGAAGTTGAGGATCGGGGTGTCCTGCTTGTAGTGGAAATAATGACGGCCGTTCGCCGTCCATTCCTTCTGCAGGTAACCGGGTGCCAAGGCAATCTGATCCGGCTCAGTGGACACCGTCGTCTCGAACGTCACCCAGTCGGAATCACGACCGATGAGACTGTTGCCCCGCGCCGCCGGATCGTCGATCTTCGGCATCCGCGGCACGGGTCCCAGCCCATACCTGCGGCGCTCGTTCCGATCCTCCAGTTGCTCCTCATCGCTGTAGCCGAAATGCGGGAAGTTGGAGCTGTCGACAAACGTACCGTTGTCGACGACGCGGTAGTCATCCGGCGTGTTCCGGAAGCCGCGGCTCAAATAACGCAGCGTGAAGTCGAAATCCATGGCAGCCCCGGGCGCCATCGGCTGCGCGAGCCGATAAATCGTGTAGCCCTGGATCCGGTCATCGCTGACAACCGTGGCTTGCGGGAATTTGAGGTCCACGATGTCCATGTAGATCGGCAGACGCATGTGCAGATCGCGGATCGGCGCCGATGTGCGGTTCACCAACTTGTAGTGGCCACGCACATCCACGTGCCGCACGTGCGGATAGATATCCATGTCGATCTTTACATCGACGATGCGCGGCTGCGGCAGGTCCTTGTACTGGCGATACCGCTTCTCGTAGTTGGCTTGCCGCTCGTTCTTCAAATCACCCGGCACATAGCGGTTGATGATATTGGTGTTGTAGAAGATCCAGACGCCGAGCCCGACGAAAGCGACCAGCGAGGCCGCAAGCAACCTCCGCGCCGACGGGGCGAAGCGCTGGCGCGCAATTCGAGTGCGCTCCTTCCAGCCTTGGGCGGTTCCCCGTAACCAGTAGAGCGCGGCCACCACCATCATTGCCGCAGCGAGGCTCGCCCAATACGCCTGGAACCACAGGTGGCCGGCCAGGAAATGCCCATAGCCGTTCATATCCGAGTACTTCGCCTCGGGCGCACTGCCGAAATCGTACAGGTGGTGATCGAAATGCAGTTGCGTGAGCGCGATCTTGCTGATGAGGAAAATCACCGTCAGCAGGTAGCCGAGGAACTTGTTGTTCGCCAGCACCTGCAGAAACAACATCAGCGTGCCTATGAGGAGGAATTCCAGTCCTTCGAGGGCGATGTTGGATAGGTACAGACCCGGATCGAGCGTGTGGTAGCCCCGGATGAGCTGATACACGCCGCATTCGAGACTGCCGACCGCCAGGAAGGTGGCGATAACCGCCGCAAGCGCTGCCAGTTTGGCCAGTAATGGGATCCAGTCTGACAGCGGAAACGCATCAGTCACTTCGCTGATGCGTGCACCGCGCTCACGCCAGACGAGCTCGCCTGCGTAAAAGGCGATGATGATCACCAGCAGGAAATTGAAGCTCCCATCCATGGCTTCCGTCATCAGATGGGTCACCGGATAGACCTGGGTGCCGTAGATTTCATTGGAGTGGGATATGAATGCCGCCAGGTTCGCCATCCCGAACGCCACCATGACCATGAACGGGACGCCCAGCAGCACGCTGCGAGTCTCAAAGCGCGCGAGCTTCGCGAACTGCTGGAATCGAGCGGCTGCGTCGAACTGCAGAGTGATGGGCGGCAGGACGATCGGGCCGGGTGCGGCTTCGCGTGTGGCCGCCTCTTTGCGTCGCCGCCGACGCCACAACCGAAGTGGCTCGCGGTTCAAACGAAACACAGCCAGTGTCGTAGCCAACATCGCGGCCCCCACCGAGAGCCACACGACCCTGTTGACCAGCAACAACCCGGCTACCTCGGGGACCCGCGTGTTGCGATCGTTGGCGGACCAGTAGCGTGTGACGATATCGAATGCGGCCAACCCGAAGGGATCGATCAGGGCCGCGAGGGTCCAGTGATCGATGTCATCGCGGACCAGGGTCAGCGCCACCTGCCAAAGCACGAAAAACGCGATCATGCCGACATACGTTCCCAGCATGGAGCGGGTCAACGTGGCCAGCAGAAACAGGAATGCGGCGATAAACAACATGTTGGGCAGCACAAAGACTGCGAACGCGTAGGCATAAGCACCGTAACTGGTCGCGCCCAGCCGCGCTGGATCGACCCACGGCATGAGGACCCCGAGAAAAATGCCCACAGCAACGAAGATCAGCACTCCCACAGAGGCCACATAGCCGGCTGCGAAGCGGCCACCGAGATAGGCTGTTCTCGGAATCGGCGTGGCAAAGATCATCTCCGCCATGCCGACGTCGAAATCTCGTAGCGCCGCCCCCGCGACAAACATAGCGACCAGGAACATCCCGATCACGCTGAAGAACATCAACAGATGCACGACAACGTAGGGCGCATTCCGGTGCGTGTTGCCGACGCCACCGCCGACCTGGATGTGATCGGACCCTGCTGCAGCGAAGGCGAATGCGGCGAACGCAAGCGCAATGACCCAGAACAGGGGACTCTTCAGTTGCTGGCGCAACTCAAGGCTGAATATTTCCCCGAGCATGCTGTGCGCTCAGGCTGCGGAGCGGGTTGCAGCGTGTTGCCGCAACTGCCCGAAATAAACGTCCTCCAGATCCGGCGCGACCGCGGCAAAGCCCTCCTCGGGCAAGCCGTCGGCGAGCACGTGGATAATGGTGTTACCACCCGACAGGCGAGTCGATAGAACAATAAATCGCGACTTGTAAGTCTCGATGGCGGAGTGCGCAATTGCCTTGCGCCAGATGCGACCCTCCAGGGCTTGCAATGCCTCCGTGGGCCGTCCACTGAACAAAACACGGCCTTCCGAGATGATGGCCATGCGCGGGCACAGGTCGGTGACGTCCTCCACGATGTGAGTGGACAGGATCACGACCACGTTCTCGCCGATTTCCGCCAACAGGTTGAGAAAGCGGTTGCGCTCCTCGGGATCGAGCCCCGCGGTGGGCTCATCCACAATGATCAGTTTCGGCGCACCGATGAGTGCCTGTGCGATGCCGAAGCGCTGACGCATGCCCCCCGAATAGGTACCGAGCTTGCGCTTGCGCACGTCCCAGAGATTGACCTGCTTCAGCAGCGCTTCCACGAGCGACTTGCGTTCGCCGCGCCCGACCACGCCCTTCAGCACCGCGAAATGGTCGAGCATGGTTTCGGCGCTCACCCGCGGATACAGGCCGAATTCCTGCGGCAGATAACCCAGCAGGCGCCGCGCGGCCGGTTTGTTGGCCAGCACATCGAGGCCGTCGAGTTGGATGGTGCCGCTGTCCGGGTCCTGCAGGGTCGCGATGGTGCGCATCAGGCTGGACTTGCCGGCCCCGTTCGGGCCCAGCAGGCCGAACATACCCGTTGGAATCTGCAGTGAGACGTTCTTGAGCGCCTGCACGCCGTTGGCGTAGGTCTTGGACAGATCACGGATATCCAGCATGAGCACATCCCTTCAGACAGTCCTGCCGGAAGTATAGGATAGGCTCGGCGCTAATCGATCTCGGTTCGTCTCAGCAGGTAGTCCAGTCCTCCCACCCGATACCAGCGGTAGCCGTACGCTTCCAGCAGCACCCGGTGCTTGCCGCCGTTGCGCACCCGGCTATGGTCCTCAGACAACAGGTTGACCAACAGGTTACCGGTCTCCCCGCGCACGCCGACATCAAACGCCACCTCGCGGGGCACATTTGACAGATTGTGAAGAAACAGCACGGAATTGTTGCGCCAGTCGTAACGAATTGCCAGAACTGCGGGGTCGCGGGTCGCAACCAGTTGAAAGTCGCCCCAGCCGATCTCGGGGACTTCCTTACGCATGCGGATGATGCGTTCCGTCCAATTCAGCATCGAGTTGGGATCGCGGCGCTGTTGCGCCGCGTTGATGTGCTCATAGCCGAACGGCCCGCCGCTGTTGACGGGCAGAATGGGTTTGTCGCTCTTGCTGAAGCCGGCCTGAGGCTCCGTTGACCACTGCATGGGCGTGCGCGCGCACTGTCGCTCTTTCAGTTCCAGGTTGTCACCCATGCCCAACTCGTCCCCGTACCGAAGCACGGGGCTGCCGGGAAGCGTAAACATCAAACTGTAGGCCAGCTCGATGCGGCGGCGGTCGCCGCTGAGCATCGGCGCCAGCCGGCGGCGGATTCCCCGGTCATAGAGTTGCATGCATGGGTCGGACCCGAAGGCCTGGAAGACCGTGTTGCGTTGTGCCGGGGTCAGTCGACCCAGGTCGAGCTCGTCATGGTTGCGCAGGAACTGACCCCATTGCGCGGTAGCAGGTCGTTTGCGAGTGCCGGTGAGTGCCTTTTGCAGTGGCCGTGAGTCGGCAGCGGCGAGCGCGTAGAACAGGTTCTGGTTCACCTGGAAGTTGAACATCATGTGCATGCGGTCGCCGTCGTCCCCGAAATACTCCAGGTCCGTATCCGGCAGGACGTTCGCTTCGGCGAGGATGATGGCATCGCCCTGCCGCCACTGCAGGAACTCGCGAAAGCTGCGCAGCATGTCGTACTGCTCGACCGGCTTCGCCACACGGGCTCCCTTCGTCGCAATGACGAACGGCACCGCATCCATGCGAAAACCCGACACTCCGAGCTGAATCCAGAAGCCCATGATCTTGAGGATTTCGGCCTGCACGAACGGATTGGCGGTGTTCAGGTCCGGTTGGAAGTTGTAGAAGCGATGGAAATACCAGGCGCGCGCCACCGAATCGAACGTCCACGTCGACTTCTGCACGCCCGGGAACACCATGCCCTTGTTGGCATTCGACGGCTTCTTTTTGGACCACACATACCAATCACGGTACTTGGAGTGCGGATCGCGGCGGGCTTCCTTGAACCAGGCATGTTGGTCGGAGGTGTGATTCACCACCAGGTCGATGATGACCCGAATGCCCCGTTCGTGGGCCGCATGGGTGAACTCGACAAAATCCCCGAGCGTGCCGTACCGGGGATCGACCTCGTAGTAGTTTGAAATGTCGTAACCGTCATCGCGACAGGGGGATGTTTGAAACGGCATCAGCCAGATCGCGGTCACGCCCAGGCCGTGGAGGTAATCCAACCGGCGCATCAGCCCTTCGAAGTCGCCGACACCGTCGCCGTTGGCATCCATGAAAGTGGACACGGACAGGCAGTAGATGACTGCATTCTTGTACCAGAGGTCATTGATCACGATTGGACGCCTTCCAGGCGCACAATGACCCCTTCGTTGGCTCGTAAACCAACGCTGCGCACAGGAGCGTCATCCTCCCGATCGAGATAGGTGGACAACACCGTCCAGCCGGTGCCGGTGAGGGTGTCCAGTGACAGCTCGTATGGATCTTCACCGAAGTTGAGCGCCACAAAGAAGCGTTCATCCTGTGCTTCCCTGATATAGGCGAGCAGATGGCCCGTCATCGCGACCGGCTCATAGCTGCCAACTGACAGCGCCGCGTGGGTTCGACGCAATGCGAGCAATCTCCGGTACAGGGTGAGAATCGATTCAGGATCACCGTCTTCGGACTGGACATTGACGACGCTGTAGTCATCAGACACCGGCAGCCACGGTTGCGAAGTGCTGAACCCGGCGTTTGCCGAACTGTCCCATTGCATCGGGGTTCGGCACGGATCGCGTCCCAGCCCGAGGCCCGGAACTCGCTTCTCGAACGGGTCCTGAATTCGATCCGCTGGGATGGCGACGTGGCTCATGCCGATCTCATCGCCGTAATACATCGTCGGAGTCCCGCGCAGAGTGAGAAGCAACATCGCGGCCACCCGTGCCTGGTCAACACCGACGCGAGATGCGATGCGCGGGTTGTCGTGATTTCCCAAAACCCAGTTGGGCCAGCCTCCCGGGGGCAGCTTGCTTTCATACTCGTCAATCAAACGTGCGATGCCACGGGCATGCCACTCGGCCTGCAGGAGCTGGAAGTTGAATGGCAGTTGCACGCCTTCCAGATTGACGCCGTAGTAGGCGACGAGGCGCTCCACCGGCAGGTAGATCTCGCCGATGAGCACACGATCCTCGAATTCGTCGGTCACCCGCCGTAGACCCGCAACGACCTCCTGCACTTCCGGCCGGTCAGTTGTGTAGAGCGGGATTTGAGTGTGTTGCGGATTCTGGCCCGGTTGCCAGGCGGGGTTGGGTGGATTGTCGCGCCATTGGTCGTCCTTGATGAGACTCCACAGGACATCGACGCGGAAGCCATCGACTCCGCGCCGCAGCCAGAATCGCAACACGTCGTGCATGGCTGCGCGCACCTGTGGGTTGCGCCAGTTGAGGTCCGGCTGCTCCTCCAGGAATGCGTGGTAATAGTACTGCCCGGTGTGCTCGTCGAGCTGCCACGCACTGCCACCGAAGTTGCTCAGCCAGTTGTTGGGCGGCCCCCCACCGGGTGCCGGGTCGTGCCACAGATACCAGTCTCGTTTGGGGTCGTCCCGCGAGCGGCGCGACTCCAGGAACCAGGGATGCCGGACCGAGGTATGGTTGGGCACATAATCGAGGATGAGCTTCAGGCCACGCTTTTTGACCGCCAGCAGCAACTCATCAAACAACGCGAGGTTGCCGAATATCGCGTCGATGTTGGTGTAGTCACTGATGTCGTAGCCAAAGTCCGCCATGGGCGAGGGGAACACAGGTGACAGCCACAGGGCATGGACGCCGAGCCCCGCGCAATAGTCCAGCCGCTGGAGAATGCCGCCCAGATCGCCCGTCCCGTCACCGTTTGAATCGCGGAAGGACCGGGGATAGATCTGGTAGACGACTCCGCGTTGCCACCATGCGTCGCTCATTCATGGCAAACGCGACAGCCGCGGTGATGTTCCGACCGCGGCCGATGTGGCAATCTCCCGGGAACAAAAATACCCAGGGAGTCACCGCATGAGCGACAGGTCTATTGAACTGCCCAGCCGCCGGGGTTTGCTGATGATGGCTGCGGCCGCCGGCGTCTCGCTGGCCACGCCCAGGTTACTTCGCGCTGCCGCCTCCGCCACGCAATTCGGCGGCGATCTGTCCGCCGTGCGTGCGGCAATCGACAAGCAGCAGGCGCAGGCGCTGAAGCGATTGCAGAGCTGGATTGCGCTGCCGTCGATTGCGGCTGAGAACCGCAATATGAAGGAAGGGGCGCAGATGATGGTCGAGCTGCTGAAGGACGCCGGCTTCCAGAGCGCCAAGGTCATGCCGACTGACGGTCAGCCCGGTGTGTTCGCAACACTGGATGCCGGAGCGAAGCGCACGGTCGGCATGTATTTCATGTATGACGTGAAGCAGTTTGATCCGTCCGAGTGGAGCTCGCCGCCTCTCGAGGCCGCCGTGGTCGACAAGGCTCCCTTCGGCAAGGTGCTCATCGGCCGGGGCGCCACCAATCAGAAAGGGCCCGAGGCGACCTGGCTCGCCGCCCTGCACGCGCTCAAAGCGGCCGGCCGCAAGCCGCCGGTCAATATCGTGCTGGTCGCGGAAGGGGAAGAGGAAATCGGCTCGCCGCACTTCGCCCAGGTGGTCCACCAGCCGGAGGTGCTCAAAGCCCTGTCCAGATGCCACGAAGTGTTCATGCCGTTTGCATCGCAGAATCCCCAGGGCGGGGTCGAGATCTCCCTCGGCGCCAAGGGCATGATCGAAGTGGAGTTGGTGTGCTCGACGGAAAAGTGGGGGCGCGGCTCGAAGGATGACATCCACTCCAGCTACAAGGCGGAGCTCGACAGCGCCGTGTGGCGCCTGGTGAAGGCCCTTTCGACGTTGGTTTCGGAAGACGGCAACGACCCGGCCATCGATGGTTGGTTCGAGCATGTGAGGCCGCTGACCGACCGGCAGAAACAGATCATCGCGGACAAGGTTGCGAGCACCAACGAGGCGGACGTCAAGAAGCTGCTGGGTGTGCAACACTGGGTCCGCGACCTCTCCTACCGGGAAGCTCTGGAACGGCTCGCTTCCCAACCCACGGTCAACATCGAAGGCATGTATGCCGGGTACACGGGGCCTGGCGGCAAAACCCTGCTTCCCTCGAAAGCCGTCGCCAAGCTCGACTTCAGGCTGGTACCGGAACAGACCGCCGATGAGGCGAAAACCAAGCTGAAGGCGCACCTGGAGAAGCGCGGGTACGGCGACATCGAAGTGAAGGTGACGGGCGGCTACAATCCAACCCAGACGGATGAGAATTCGTCGCTCATCAAAGCGTCCACGGCGGTCTACAAATCGGAGGGGTTGCCTGTGAGTCTGTCGCCGCGCCTGGCCGGCTCATGGCCGGGATTCATCTTTACCGGCGCGCCGGTCAGTTTGCCGGCGGGTCACTTCGGAACGGGGCACGGCAGTCGGGCGCACGCACCTGATGAGTATTACGTCATCGAGTCGAGCAATCCCGCCGTGCGCGGCATGGCCGAAGCCACACTGTCGTATGTTAGACACCTATACGCACTTGCTGCGGGCTAGTTTGATTGGCGCGGCACTGGCCGCGCGGAGCCCGGATGTTGGTCGGCCATGGCTGGGCCTTGAACCGTCGGTGCGATGGATTCGCTGATCACCGCCGCCGGCCGCGCGCTGGCGGCCGGTGATCCCCTCGGAGCCCTCAAGCGAATAGCGCTGCGCAACGATGGACCGGCCCTGGCGCTTCGGGGCATCGCAATGGCGCAGCTCGGCGATCTGTCGCGTGCGAGACTGCTTCTGCGAAGCGCAGTCCGTGCCTTCAGCCCGAGGGAAACCGTAGCGCGGGCAAGATGCA
>Ga0105240_10006575_pt1 | contig 17065 bp, 10 predicted proteins | sample KBSC54metaG_FD_80426 | JGI IMG/M metagenome (GOLD analysis project Ga0105240, IMG submission 80426) | Corn rhizosphere microbial communities from Kellogg Biological Station, Michigan, USA - KBS C5-4 metaG | ecosystem: Host-associated > Plants > Roots > Rhizosphere > Soil | place: Michigan, USA...
AATGTTGCGTAGCTCTCGAGCGTCGGAATTGTAAGTCTGTCGGCCTGGCGGCGCCGTGCCGGAAGGCTGCCGCCGAGTGCCGTTCGACGAGACTTGAGATACACCATCTCCGCGCTGTTTTCGTCCGGGCGTATGAACCTCAACCCGGCCAGTTGCTCATCGCTCAGCGGCAGGTCAAAGCGATTGCGGAATTCTTGCAGCGACTCTTCATCGAGCTTCTTTTGTTGGTGGGCTGTATTGCGGGACTCGCCGCTGCGCCCCATCCCGTAGCCCTTTTTGGTCTTTGCGAGTATGACCGTGGGTCTCCCTTTTTGCGCGCGCGCGGCGGAAAACGCCGCATACAGTTTGCGAAAGTCGTGCCCGCCGCGCTTCAGGGAATCCACCTGAGAGGCGGACATGTGCGTCACCAGCTGCTTCAGATTCGGCGTCCGGTCAAAAAAGTGCTGTAGATTGTAAGCACCATCATTGGCGCCCAAGGTTTGATACTGACCATCTACCGTCGCCGCGAATTGACCCAGCAAGGCATTATGAGTGTCACGGGCGAACAATGCGTCCCAGTCGGATCCCCACAAGACCTTCACGACGTGCCAGCCCGCCCCCGCAAACAGCCCCTCCAGTTCCTGGATAATCTGGCCATTGCCGCGCACCGGCCCGTCGAGCCGTTGCAGGTTGCAGTTGATGACGAAGGTGAGATTATCCAGCTTCTCGCGCGCGGCCAGCGTCAGCGCCGCCACCGACTCGGGCTCATCCATTTCGCCATCGCCAAAAACACCCCAGACATGCCGCTCGCCGAAGCTGCCCAGGCCCCGGTGCTCGAGATAGCGCATGAACCGCGCCTGGTAAATGGAGCTGATCGGACCTAATCCCATCGACCCTGTGGGGAATTGCCAAAAATCCGGCATGAGCCATGGATGAGGATAGGAGCACAGGCCCTTGCCGCTTACTTCCAGGCGATAGTTGCCAAGTTGCTCCTCGCTCAGACGTCCTTCCAGAAAGGCACGTGCATACACACCCGGCGCGGAATGCGGCTGGAAGTAAATGAGATCTGCTCCGCCGGGCCGGTCATCACCGTGGAAGAAGTGATTGAATCCCACCTCAAAGATCTCGGCGGCCGAAGCATAACTCGCAATGTGGCCGCCCAGTTCGCCATAGGCCTTGTTGGCGCGGATTACCATGGCCAGGGCGTTCCATCGCACCATGGCGGTAATGCGCTCTTCCATTGCAACGTCGCCCGGATGCTTGGTCTGCAGCTCGAGCGGGATTGAATTTCGATAGGCGGAGTAAGGCAGGGCATTGGCCACGATGCCCAATTGGCGCGCCTGCATCTCGAGCTGCTTGAGCAAGTAGGCGCCGCGGGCGTGCCCGCCGTGCAGTACGACGGCTTCCAGAGATTCCAGCCACTCGCGTGTTTCTTCCGGGTTGTCATCCTCGGCGGGAGTGGCCGGCCCATCGGACGGTATTATTTGCGCTGCCATGTGATTCGATGGATCAGTGCGGACGCTCGGTAAACGAGATTGCCGGCATGGCCGAGCTACCTCGCCGTCTCGTAACTGCCGGGCGTCAGCATGGGTACCCAGACCTTTCCGCTGACGGTCACCGGCACGATCGCCGGCGCAGGCACGTTGGCGCTGCTTGGGGCCGTGAACAAGCTCTGGCGTCCATAAAGGAGCAGCGCCAGCTTTTCGCCGGCGGCCAGGCGTGCGGCCACTCCCACCATATCCACATCGAACGTTCCGGTACCGCGCAGCGGCAACACCTGGTTGTCGATCAGGTCCCAGACACCAGGGGCGGCATTGTGCCTCTGCCCCAGGCCGACAAATACAATCGGCTCGCCGGCGGAATCCGGTGCCGCGTGTATCGTCAGTCGCAGATGCGGAATGCCGGCGACCACCGAACTTTCCGGTGCGCCGGCGATGCCGAGGTCCACGGCGACCGGCTGGTCGAGCCCGGTGCCGGCGACAACTCGGGCCGCAGGCACGTCGACCTCGGTTGCGCCGCCGCTCTGCAGGGTCATGACGCGACTCACCAGTACCGCATCGTCCTTCGCAATCGACAGACAGGGCTTGGTCGGCACAGCGCTTGCTGCGTCGGGAACCTCCTTCAGGTATTGATCGAAGAAAGCCCGAATCGCAGTCCCCAGGTACAGACTGCCGCATCTGCGGTCAAGGGCATTCCCCGGCGGTAGGTAGGCCTCCCCTGGATCGGGAACCACATACGCCGTGTTGTGGCCGCTCTGGTAGCTGAGCAGGCGCACGTCGCCGCCTTCGCTTTCCAAGCACCGATAGTTGGCGTAACCCTCGTTGAAGTTGAACAGCGTATCGCGCATCACCTGAAACAACAGCGCGTTGATCCTGGGCCCACGATGAGGTAGATGCTCCGGCGCCGTGCCAGGCCCGCCGTTGGTGGAGACGCGTCGGTCGGCGCAGAAATATTGGTTGCTGTGGTAATAAAGGAAATCCGCGTAGCCATCGACCATCCTATTGGCCTGCAGGCTCGCGGCCGACGCACTGACTATATAAGGATCGAGTGGCGGACCTGCGCCGGTCCGCGCGCGGATTGAAAGGTAGGCAGCCTTTGCCACCCCACCCGGAAAATTCGAATACGTCAGATCGTTCGGCGCGACCCAGGCCACCATCGCGTCGAGCCTATGTTTGGGATCAATGTTGTGCAGCAGGTACTGATACATGCCGCCGTATGAGCCGCCGATCGAGCCGAGCACGAGATTGTGCGGATCTCCGGCACTCGGGCGGTACTTCAGCCAGTCGAGCCTGGACTGCGCCCAGTCGAGCACGGCCAGCACGTCCTTGCCCTCATAGTCAGGATCCATGGTCCTGACCACGCCGCCCGATTCACCATGACCTCGATGGTCGAAGCTGATGACACCGTATCCGGCCTCGATGAGGGGCCTTAGGCTGACGATGGAGGAAGGTGCGGCGTCGTCGATGCTGGCAGCCGTCTCGCGGGTGAGGCCGAATCCCGACGCTTGCAGCACCAAGGGGTAAGTCTTACCGCCTTCCAGAGTCGATGGCTCGAACACCGTGAACGCAATTTTGTCGCCGGTGCCGGGCGCCTGGATATACACGCTGTAGGCGGTTCCGGGGCGGGACCGGCCAATGATCGGCGATGCAGGAACGCTATTGACGACGCCGGGAAAATCAGCGGGCACCGGTGCCGATTTCGCTGCCTTTCCTCCTGAGCTTTCGCTGACTTTGCAGGCGCTGATGCTCAAGCAGAACGCAATCGCGGTCCCCGCCACTAGGAAACGGTATCTGTTCACGAAGACTTCACCCCTTTGTAACGACGCCGCCCCGCTTCGGACAGCAGGCTTACAGGTCCAAGCAGGCCCGACGACAGTAGTTTTGCCGGCGCCCCGGTCTTCTTGCGCTCTTCGCAATCGAGGTTCCACCAGCACGGAAAGGTTGCGGGCAGATTTCGTTCGTACGTTCTCACATTGGTCTTGGTGAGCCTGTCCTGTTTGGGAAGAGCACCATCGCCTATCAGCCGGTTGGGCCACAGGTTCACGACTTCGATCTCCAACCGGTTGTTCTTCCCTTGCAACGCGTTGCGAATGTTGACGCGCCACGGCGCAGTCCAAACGATGCCGAGATCCCGCCCGTTCAACCTGACGTGGGCCACATTCTTGACTGCGCCCAGATCCAGATAGGTCACGGCAGACTGCGGCGCGTCGAACGTCTTGCGGTAGGTGGCGGTGCCGCTGTAGTACTTGACGCCCTCTTCAGACCGGGTGATCCAGTCTTGAAGTTCCCGAAACACCACTGTGCCGGGGCCGCCCCATCGGGGATCGAAAGTAACCTCCCAAGGTCCGGTCAACTCCAATGCCCTGGACGTCCGGCGGAAATTCTCGCCGTTCGCCACGGCGGAGCCGCCGACCGGCTTTTGAAACAGGACGAACCAGCTCTGCTTCGGGGCGAACTTCAGCGGCACGACAGTTCTGCCCTCCTCGAGATGAAACTCGGGGAGATCGCGCGTCTCGCCGGTGACGGGATCCCAAAGCTCCGGCGCCTTGCCCGATACTCGAAATGCCGCATCGGCCTCTCCTGCCGCCGCACTCAGATTCGCCATGAAATAGATATCCATGCGCTCCGTTTGGCGATGAATCCAATCGAGCTCGATGGCGTTTGTCGTTCCGCGAAATTCCAGGTCCGGCGGCAAACGATCCGCGGCAATCACCTCCTCGAGTGGGGTGTCCTGAATGACCCGGCCCGTGCCGATGCGCCGAATTTTCTTTTTGTTCTCGTCGGAGCCCCAAAGCAATACCGCCAGTCTCGCGACGCGCTCTTGTGATTCTGGATAGTGGAGCAAGCCCAACGAACGTTTGGGCCTCTGCCCGACCAATGTAACCCCCTCCTCGATCAGCGCCCGAATCTTGTCGAGAACCTCCGGAGACATGTCTTCAGCCGTTGCATCGGGTATCACGAGATAGCGGTAGCTCATGCCGTCCGCAAGGACCAACCGCCCGTTCTTGGCATTCGCGCGGGCCAGCAGAGCGTGGGCATTGATCACGTCGAAGTCATAGCCCTCGAGCGGCTTGCGATCCAACAGGGCGAAGTTCGGAATTGCTTCGCCCGAGAAGTACAAGATGTCGGCCACGAAGCGGCCCTCCCGCAGCAGATGCTGGCAGCGTGCCAGGTAGGCAAGCCAGGCACTGCTCTTCGGCCACCAGGTGACATTGCGATCGAAGTGGGTGCCGACGTGTTCCCATTGGTATCCGGGAATATCCGTCAGTGTCGACTGTTGAACGAAGAAGCAAAGGACGTTGCGCGTCAGCCCCATGCAAAAGGCGCGATCTCCATACGGCTTCAGAAAATAGGGGTCCTCCGACCAATCGGGGTTGAAGTTGGTGAACGCTTCCGCTTGATTTACGGGCTTGCCGTAAATATGCGCCGCGCCTGCCGCCTGCCGGACCGAAGCGCCGAACTGCTCCGGCATCGACTTCGCCGAGCTGCGGAAAAACCGGCTGGGAACGCCTTGCGTGGTTCCTCGCGGGGCTCCATCGTCGCCTCGAACCGGGCCGCGCGAGCTCCAGAACTCCGCCATCGGAACATCGCTGATGCCCAGGACCTGCAGCGCATCGATGAAATGATCGTAGTACGGGCCGCCGGATTCCGGATGTATGCCCAGTCCATATTTTGCGGACAGTTCACTGAGACGCCCATAGTAGTTCTCGGCAATGAGATCAGCGACGGTTCGCCGATAGTCCCATATGAAACGCTGCGTGAGCTCGGGCGTATCCAGCGTCTTGCCGGCCAGGGCGGGAAGGTACTTGATGGGATCGTACCCCTTGCGCTCGCGAAACTCGGAGATGAACTTGTCGGTCCAGGTGGGAACTCCCAGTTCCCAGCTATCGATGTGCGTGTACCTGAAAGTCTTGCCGGTCAGCGGCCCCGCATCCTCGATCAGCTTTTTCGCCGTTTCCGAGAAGTGCAGATCCATGGCCTCCGCACTCATCGGATCGATTTCCCACTGCGGTGTCGGCCACGATGTCATCTGGACTTGCCGGTAGCCGTCCTTGGTGACCTCTTGAACCACATACCCGATGCGCAGGATCGTCCATCGCCCCTCAGGGCAGCTCCAGTGAAGACGATTGCCGCGCATGAAAGGCGTCACGTCGGTGGCCCGCTCGATTGACCACACGCCATCCCTCTCCTGACAGGCGAGCACGGCAATATCCCTGTACCAGTCGACGGGATCCCGGACTACTTGCGGAAAGCCGCTGTCTAGACGGCTGGCCGCGGACGGAGGCTCGACCGGAGCGGGCGTGTACCTCGGAATCTCCCGCGCGAGTTCCGTTCCGCCTTCCACGATCGTTTCCTTCCAGACAAGGTCCTTGATCGCCAGCTCACGAGACACCCAGGGACCCCCTGCATTCCATCCGCTGCACAGGTTGACGCTCATTTCCATTCCGAGCCGCGCCGCCTCCCTGACGGCATGGCGAAAGTTGACACGCCATTCCTCGGACATGAAAAGCGGCCCCTGCGGCGCATCAGCTCCGCCCAAGCCCGCATCGAACAGCAGAACCCCGCTGACTCCCTGCGCCTTCATTGTTTCGAGATCGGCAGTGATCCCCGCCGCGCTCGCCGCGCCGTCGAGCCACCACCAGTAAACCCAGGCCTTCGAATCGTCCGGCGGACTGAGAAATGCTTGCTCCAATGCGCCCGGTTGGCCCGGTGCGGCTTCGCTGTGGCCCGCCACCGACCGAGCGCAGCTTAAAATCAGCCCGGCCGCGCCCGCGCTTGCCATGAAGGCTCGGCGTGAAATCCCGGGTATGGAGGGCAGCGTGAACGTCATCTAATTGCCGGCGAGAAACTTCCGCAGGGTCGCATTGAACTTCTTGGGCTGTTGCCACATCGCGAAGTGGCTCGCATCCTTCATGATGATGAGGACCGCGCCCGGGATCAGGGCCGCCATCTCCCGGGTGTGCTCGGGTTTGATCGCTTCGTCGTGATCTCCGTCGAAAATCGTCGTCGGCACGCGGATGGCGCGCAACTGCTCCCGGGAGAACCGAGGCTGCGTCGCCCACATTTTGGAGATCTGCCCGACGAAGGTGTCGAATTCATCGGGCGTCGGCGACAGCGAGGAATAGTCTTTCCGCGCACGCGCGATGTAGGCGCTGAAGGTCGGGCTGTTGCTGACGTCCCGGCCGCCCTCGGGCGAGTAGTTTGCAGCGAACGCAAACAGGCGGCTCAGGCGCTCCGGATGGCGGATCGCGATATCGAGACCGATGATGCCGCCGTCGCTCCAGCCGACCAGCGCCACCTTGTCGACCTTCAGAAAATCGAGCAGTGCCAGGTAGTCATCGGCCATCTGCGCGTAGCTGAAGGGTTCATTCGAGCGGGTGCTGCGCCCATGGCCGCGACTGTCGGCCACGATCACCGTATGGTCCTTGCTTAAAGCAGGGACTTGGAAGCCCCAGATGTCGGCGTGGCCAAGTCCGCCGTGAATCAGCAACACCGGCGGCCCTTCGCCGTACAGCGCGTAATACATTCGTATCCCATTGACGGGTGCCGTCCCGCTCTCTCGAGGCTGAGGCATTGGAGGCGGTTTCGGCAGCGTGCGCCAAATCTCCGTGGCTTGGGCGGTGATTGCGAGCAGCAGGCCGGCGGCGGCACTGAACAGCGGTCTTTTCATAGCGACTCCTCATCCCTCGCGGCGGGTATACTTCGGCGCTAGAACCATCATGGGTCACGTTCGTGAGGGAAGCGCATGTTGATCGGTATCGACCCCTTGTTAGGCCCCGAGTTGCTGTGCCACTTACGCGCAATGGGCCATGGCGATTGCGCGCTCATCGCCTATGCAAACTTCCCCGCGAGTTCCGTCGCCAAACGGCTGGTGCGATCCGAGGGCACCACGACACCGCAGATGCTCGCGGCCGTTCTGTCCGTCCTGCCGCTCGACACCTTCACCGATTCCGCCGTCTGTGTCATGCAAGTGGTCGGCGATGCGGATTTCGCGCCCATTACCGACGAGTTTCGCAAGATCGTCGTCGCGCAGGCGGGCCAGAAGTTCTCAAACATCGTCGGACTCGAGCGATTCGCCTTTTATGAGCGTGCTCGTGAGGCATATACGGTGATCGCGACGGGAGAACGACGCCTGTACGGGAACATCATCCTCCAAAAAGGCATCATCGCGCCCTAGAGCCGGCATGTTACGCGCCTTCGATCTTGTCGAGTTCTGCTGCAAAGGAATCCACGTAGCCGAATAAGGCGGCGGTTCCGCCCGTATGAATGAACACGACATTGGAGGCGCCTTTGAACTTTCCTTGGCGAATCAGGTGGTTCATTCCGACCAAGGCCGGCCCTGTGTAGGCCGGGTCCACCAAAATCCCTTCGCTGCGTGCGAATAGGCGGATGACATCCGCCACTTCAGGGGTCAGGTGACCGTACTGAATGGGATGCGGGTCGATCGCCACGACCGCACTTCGCTCGACGGCCGATGGATTTCCCAACAGTGAGGCGGTCTCACCCGCCATCTGAAAGACCATTTCCTCCAGATCCTTCGGAGCCTTGCCCCCGCCGATGCCGATCACGGGAATGTGCACATCGCTCACGGCGAGACCCGCAACCAAGCCTGCCTGGGTCCCCGCACTGCCGGATCGGTGCACGATTGCATCGATCTTCAGCCCCAAGTCCCTCGCCTGCGCGATGATCTCTCGGGCGCACTCGACGTAGCCGAGGGCGCCTACGGGATTGGACGCGCCGACGGGAATCGGGTACGGCCGATGCCCCTGCTGCTCGAGCCGTTGCGTGTACCCATCCACCTCCGAATTCAAGTAAGTGAGTACGTCCTCCTTGTCGGGACCCTTAAGCTCATGAATCGTTGCACCGTGCAGTCGGTCGAGCAGAACGTTGCCATTCTGCCGATAGGCGGCTTCACTGAACCCCGTCATGTTCCAGAGCAGCAGGTGGCACTTCAGGCCAAGGCGTGCCGCCGCAGCCGCCGTCTGCCGCGAATGATTGGATTGCCACGCGCCCGCCGTTACCACCGTGTCCGCGCCTTTTGCCAAGGCATCGGCCAGCACGAATTCCAATTTTCGGACTTTGTTTCCGCCTGTGGCGACGCCGGTGCAGTCATCCCGCTTGACCCACAAGCGCGGTCCGCCCAAATGTTTTGAAACCCTATCCATCGGCTCGAGCGGAGTAGGCAAATGCGCGAGGCGGACCCGCGGGAATGAAGACAGATCGATCATTGAATGACTACCTTGTTGAGCGTGCGCCGTTGACTGAAAATAAAGAACCACAATCCATAGGTGAGGACGGGGACCAGGTAAACCGCGAGAAATCCATATGCCAGCGCTCGATAGCCGCGGGCAATCAGCGTGACCAGGCCAAAGCGGGTCGCTACGAAGATCGAAACGACGAGCACGCCTCCCGAAATCCATAGTCTCATCGCCCGCGAGAGCACGCGCCCGCGGCCAAGGAGCACGCCGGCGAGCCTTTCATTGATGGCGTGCACCATGCCGGTGCCGCTCTCGAGCAGCGCCGCCAGGATCATGAGTTGGAAGATGAAATGAAATGCCGGCGCATCGAGACGCTGCAATATGTAGTCCGACGGCAGGGCTGTATTGGCGATATCCGGATAGAAAGCCGCCATACACACGAAAAAGAGCACCGCCGGCAGCATTCCGAGCGGGCCGGCCAGCAATCCGGCGATCAGCGCGTCTTTGTTGCTCGTCAAATGCCGCAGGACCGGCAGTATGACTACCGCGCCCACGGCGTTGTACGCGGCATACGTCGCTCCGCCCATTGCCCAGTTCGTCATCGGCACCCGCGCCGAGAAATTCGCCTCTATGCGGCCGAACGACTTCAGAAGCACCAAGGCGAAGAAAATTGCGTACACGCCATAGAGAAAGTACGTCACGTACTTGAACAGCCGCTCCACAGAGTCGCTGCCGAAGGCGGCGACCGTCGCGATGCCCGCGACAAGCCCGAGAGTACCGGCGATTGCCGGCCATCCAAACAGCGCCGTCCCGATCGCACCCGCTGCCGCCCCGAATACCGACAATCCGACGAGCACGGCGCACGCATAGACGATGTCGAACAGGAACCATCCAGGCCCGAGCAGATTACGAAAAAATGCTCCGTAATCGTGACTATGAGTCGATCGCGCAAACAAGAACGTCACCGCGCAAATCACACCCCAAAGCACCATCGCGAGAAGCATTCCGAGCAGGCCGCCCCACGGGCCGCTCGGCAGGAAGTACTCCGCAAGCTCGCGGCCCGTCGCATAGCCGCCGCCGATAACCACTGCCTTGAAGGCAAAGCCCGGCAGGAAGTACCGCTTGAAAACGGAAGAACTCATAGCCTGCAAACGTGTCTCCCAATCGCAGATGCCGTCGAAGGGCCAAGTGATCCTACTTTGAAGCATACGCTAAAAAAACGCGCTTGTGGATATTGCGTGCAATAGCCGATAAAGTGATCCACATGGGGACCGTCGCCCTGCTCGGCGACGGAGACATAAATTGTGGTCAGGAGGGAGGGGGTTGTCATGCGCATGAGTGTGGTAGCGAGCACGATATGTTTGTCGATCGCCGGGGTCAGCGCCGCGCAGAACGCTCCGCAGGCGCAGCAAAAGAGCGCCGGCGCGGATGAGCTTCCCGAAATCATGGTGACCGCCGAAAAGCGCTCCGAACGTCTGCAAGATGTGCCGGCGTCGGTGTCTGCGCTTTCGGGCCAGTCCCTGCAGGACATGGGGGCAACGGAGTTCACCGACTATGCCAGATCGATCCCAGGGCTGACGTTTACCGATTCCGGCGCCGGGCGGCAGACGCCCGCGATTCGAGGAATAAACCCATCGGCGGGAGCCGCGACGGTGGGATATTACATCGATGAAACACCGATACCGGCGCCGGCGAACAGCGGTGTTATGGTCAACCCTCGCCTCGTGGACATCGACCGGGTCGAAGTGCTGCGCGGTCCGCAGGGCACCCTTTATGGATCGAGCTCCATCGGCGGCACGATCAAGCTCGTCCCCAACGCTCCGAATCTGTCGCGGACCGAGGGCTCGGTGAAGGTCCAGGGCTCGGTGACCCAAGGTGCGAATGGCGCCTCCCCCGGCAGCGAGGCAGAAGTGGTGCTGAACGTTCCGGTCGTCGAAGATCTCGCGGCGGTGCGCGCCGCCTTTTGGTACGAAAACGCCGGGGGATTCATCAATCGCACCTGGACCAACGCCGGGGAAAATGGGATCGCGACCGGCCCTGTCGTGGGCACGGTCGGGAATGTGCCCGATGAGCACACCTGGGGGGCACGTGTGACGGGGCTCTTTCAGCCCACGCGGCAATTCGACGTTTCCGCCTTGATTTACCTGGAGCGGCAGCACTTTGACGGCTTCAACGACATCACGGGCGGGACGGGCAATCCAAACGATCATCTCGTGCAAAACTTCATCTCGGACACTCCCGAAACGCAGGACAACCGCTTCGACTTGTACAATCTGACGGCCAAGTACCGCCTGGACCGCTTCAACATCGTCTCCTCGACCAGCTATATCCAGCGCGGTCAAACGACGTCCGAAGAGGGAACTTCTCTTGTCCAGTTCATACCGGCCTTTTTTGGCGGGCCCGCGTACAACGGAGCTCTTTCGAATGTGGGAATTTACCACCAGTCCGTTTACAACTTCTCGCAGGAGGCGCGGCTGGCTACGTCTGAAACCATAGCCGGATTCGATGGCGTCTTCGGCGTCTACTACTCACAGTCCCACGGTCCGACCCATTACCAGTACTCTCCGTCCCGATACAACGAGCTCGTCGCCGGCAACGATCCCGCAAATCCCGCTTATGCGCCCGATGGCGGCAACGTCTATTCCAATTACGGTCCTGGGAGTTCCGAGCGTCAAATCGCGGAGTTTGGCGAGCTGACCTATCATTTCACCGATGCGCTCACACTGACGGGTGGAATGCGTCATTACGACGTGTCGAATCGCAGTCAGCTTTACCAGAGCGGCCTCTTGATTGGAGGGAACGTCCCTGGCGTGATTTCCTTCGCCGATAACTCCTCCAGCGCGCAAGGAAATGTGTTCAAGGGAAATGTTTCATACAAGCTCACCCCTGAGCATCTGTTGTATGCGCAGTACTCCGAAGGATTCAGGCCGGGATTCGGCAGAGGGTCGCTGCCCGCCGAATGTGGCTCGGAGGCCCAGGGAACCGAGGTGCGGCCGGATTCAATCAAGAGCTATGAGCTCGGCGCCAAAACGGACTGGTTGCAGAAGCGCTTGACCGTCAACGTGGCGGCCTATCGCATCAATTGGAATGACATTCAGGAACAGCGCCTCCTGCCATGCGGCTTCGGCATTTCCGACAATTTTGGCGACGCCGTAGTCAAAGGCGGGGAAATCGAGGCCAGTGCCCAGTTGTCCCATCGGGTCAATGCGGGACTCTCGGTGACCTACCTGCACACCGAGCTGCTGCAGGGCTCGGCTCTGTCCGGAGCGTCGACTGGGGACCCGATTCAGTACGTGCCGAACTGGCAGTATGCCCTGTATGCGCAAACGACCCTTCCGGTGTTTCAGGAGGATGACGGCTTTGCGAGGCTCGATTATCAGTACACCGGCTCTTCCATTACGGACTATACCCGCCTGACCGATGGCAACTTTGACCCGGATCACGAGGTGCGGGTCGTACGCATGTTGAACGCGAAACTCGGCGTGCGCTACCGCACGTGGGAATTTGCGGTCTCGGGAATGAATCTCCTCGGCGACTCGGTCCGGCAATCACTCGACCCGAATGCCAGCATCACGATTCCGATCCCGGGACGCGCCCGATATGTCGTGACTCGGCCGAGGACGTTTTACCTCAGTGCGAGCTACAAATTCTGAGGCTGGCCTAGGAGATCGTCGAAAACACGCTGATACGTTCCGCTGCTTGTGGCAGCGAGCGTGTCGGCGCCGCCTTGCGGGTACTCATCCACGTTTTTGGCGGATCAACTGGAAGAATGCCGTGGCGCTCATCAATTATTTGACTCAAATCCATTTCGCGCATGGCGCTTTGAGCGTGCTTCCCGATGAATGCGCCAGACTCGATATTCGGCGGCCGCTGATCGTGACGGACCCGGGCGTGCGTCAGGCAGGGCTCGTTGACCGCCTGCTTGCCGCCATGAATCATCCGGCCGAACCCGTCATTTTCGATCAGACCCCGGCCAATCCCACGGAGCAGGCGATCAGGACCGCCGCGAACAGATTTACGGCGCATAAGTGCGACGGCATCATCGCGCTCGGCGGCGGCTCTTCCATTGACCTGGGCAAAGGCGTATCGATTGCAGCGACGCACTCGGGGCCCTTGAGGACCTTCGCCCTCATCGAACAGGGCATGAACAAGATCAACCGCTCAGTCAGTCCGCTCATCGCCATACCCACCACCGCGGGAACGGGGAGCGAAGTCGGACGTGCCGCGGTGATCATTCTGGAGGACGGCAGGAAGGTGGGCCTCATTTCTCCGCATATCATCCCCAAGGCCGCCATCTGCGATCCGGAACTGACGATCGGACTTCCCGCGGGGCTCACGGCAGGAAGTGGGATGGATGCAATTGCGCACTGCATCGAAACCTTCCTGTCTCCCGCCTTCAATCCGCCCGCCGACGGGATCGCGCTCGATGGTTTGCGTCGCGGCTGGGCGTTTATCGAGCGAGCCACGTTTTCCCCCCAAGATCGCGACGCCCGGCTCAACATGATGAGTGCCTCATTGCAGGGAGCGCTTGCCTTCCAGAAGGGTCTCGGCTGCGTTCATAGCCTCAGCCACTCCCTGGGCGGGATCGATCCGAGGCTGCACCATGGGACGTTGAACGCCCTGTTTTTACCCGCGGTAATCGAGTTCAACATGGCGGCGCCGTCGGTCACGCGTGAGAATTGTCTGCCGCGCCTGGCCGAAGCCATGAGGATTGCCGATCCGGCCAAGGTGCCGGATGCCATCCGCGAGATGAACGGCAAAATCGGCCTGCCGAAGGGGCTCGGCGAAGTCGGTGTGACGCGCGGATCGTTTCCGCAGGTCATCGACCGGGCGCTGTTGGATCACTGTCACAAGACCAATCCGCGCATCGCGACAAGCGATGACTATCGAGAAATCTTGGAGGCGTCGATGTGACGAAAACTATCCGCCGCCGTCCGGGGCCCGTGCCTTATGGCGGCGAACCTGAGTTCGCGCGCGCGCCCAAAGCGCTTGACTTTGGATGGGTGGCATATACCTTGATTGGCTATTGCGTGCAAAAAACCGCAAAGTGATTCGTCCGGGAGAGCGTTTTATGACATCGGGTTTGGACCCCCTTATTCGCTTGGCGACCCTCGACAGTGTGGCTGTCGCCCGGTCCGACATCGCGGCGAATCAACCTTTGGGCGATGGATCGCTCCGTGCCACCCAAGCCATTCCGCGGGGCCACAAGGTGGCCCTGGTCGATATTCCGGCGGGGACGGTGGTCTTGAAGTACGGGCAGCCGATCGGGATCGCCTCGTCTGCAATTCGCGCCGGAGATCATGTCCACTCGCACAATTTGGCCATGCGCGAAAGCGACGCGAGTCACGAATTCTGCTCCAACTATCGGCCGGCCTCGGGCGTACCGGCATCGCAGCGCGGGCACTTCCTCGGCTACTCGAGGCCGGACGGACACGCCGGCACGCGCAACTACATCGCGATCATCAGTACGGTGAACTGCTCGGCCACCGTGTCGAAGAACATCGCAGAATATTTCAACCATCGGGGCGGATTGAAGCAACGGCTCAATATCGACGGCGTCATCGCCCTGACGCAGGGTGGTGGTTGTGGCATCAATAACCGAGGCGAGGGCTATCGCATCCTGACCCGAACCCTGCAGGGATACGCACGCAACCCCAACGTCGGCGGCGTGCTCATGATCGGGCTGGGCTGCGAGACAAATCAGGCGCAGCAGATAGTGGAAGCCTACGGGTTGAGCGAAGGCCCGACATTTCGAACCATGACCATCCAGAGTGCCGGCGGGACGCGCAAGGCAATCGAAGCAGGATGCCAGGAAATCGAGGTCATGCTGGATCAGGTCGACGCCTGTCGCCGCGAGCAACAGTCGTTGTCCCATCTGAAGGTGGGTTTGCAGTGCGGCGGGTCGGACGGCTATTCGGGAATCTCGGCCAATCCTGCGCTCGGCCGTGCCGTGGACCTGTTGGTCTCGCAGGGGGGCACCGCCGTTTTGAGCGAGACGCCGGAGATCTACGGCGCCGAGCACCTCCTCACCAGTCGCGCGGCCACCCCTGAGATCGCTCAGCGGTTGCTCGATCGAATCCAATGGTGGCGTGCCTACACCGCCAGAAATGATGCAGAATTGAACAACAATCCCTCACACGGAAACAAGGCGGGCGGGCTCACGACCATTCTGGAAAAATCGCTCGGTGCGGTGGCCAAAGGCGGCTCGACCGCCCTGAATGCCGTGTACGAGTATGCCGAGCAAATCGACGCATCGGGACTCGTATTCATGGATTCGCCCGGCTACGACCCGGTCTCCGTGACCGGACAAGTCGCGGGCGGCTGCAACTTGATCTGCTTCACGACGGGTCGCGGATCGGTGTCGGGGTTCAAGCCCGCGCCGTGCATCAAGATCGCCACCAATACACAGATGTATGAGCACATGCAGGAGGACATGGATTTGGATTGCGGGACCATCATCTCGGGCCGCCAAAGCATGGAAGAGTCGGGCCGCGGCATATTCGAACGAATGGTTGCCGTGGCGTCGGGGGAGAAAACCAAGAGCGAGATTTGTGATTACGGTGACAACGAGTTTGTGCCCTGGCAAATCGGCGCCGTGACGTGAATCGAGTGCACGGCATGCAAAGGCACACCGCGCAGGAGTGCGCGTGACATGTTGGCCACTGAACGACGCCGTATCCCCAAGGCCGATCTGCCGCTGAGCGTATTGGGGTTGGGAACGGCGCCTCTTGGGGGAATGTATGCCGCAGTACCTCTGCCGGAGGGCGAGGCCACCGTAGCAAAGGCAATCGACTTGGGACTTCGCTACTTCGATACCGCCCCGATGTATGGCCTGGGAAAGGCGGAACATGTGCTCGGCCACAGCTTGCTCAAGTACGCGGAGGCCGACCCCCGCTTTGAATATGTCTTGAGCACGAAAGTGGGCCGCCTGCTCGTGACGGATCGCCCCGGCCGCCCCCCGCGGCAAGCTGCTCCCAAAAATGACCTTGATTCCGGCTGGCACGGAGCGCTTCGTTTCCATGAATCTTTCGATTACGCGTACGACGCAGTGATGCGCAGCTTCGATGACAGTCAGCATCGACTGGGGATGCCGAAAATCGACATCCTCTATGTTCACGATATCGGCCGCACCACACATGGCGTTAATCACGATCGTCACTGGAACGCGCTCACGTCAGGGGGCGGATTTCGTGCCCTGAACGAGTTGCGCGCCGCGGGTCTGATCAAGGCCGTGGGCGTAGGCGTCAATGAATGGGAAATCGTGCGAGAGGTCCTCGACCATGTCGATTTGGATTGCTGTCTACTCGCCGGCCGCTACAGCTTGCTGGAACAAACCGCACTCACACCCCTCCTCGCCCTCTGTGAACGCCGCCGGATCGGCGTCATTATCGGAGGGGCATTCAATTCCGGAATTTTAGTTGCCCATGTGGGCGGCCACCGCAAATTCAATTACGGAGATGCCCCGAATGATGTCGTTGAGAAGGTCGGGCGCCTGCGCAAGGTGTGCGATTCATTCGGCGTGGAGATGCCCGCGGCCGCTCTCCAGTTTCCCCTTGCTCACCCCGCGGTTGTCTCGGTGATCGTCGGCAGTCGCTCCGCCGCGGAAATTCATCAAGCCGTTCGCTGGCTCGAACAACCGCTGGCGGATGACTTGTGGGGCGAGTTGAAGCGCCAAGGCCTCTTGGAGGCCGAGGCTCCAGTCCCTCAATCTTCCGCGCGCCCGGGGTGAACCTATCGTGAGGCGCCCGTGAAAAGGATCAAACCCGATCAACCCGCCTATGCCGTGATTGCCCAGACCCTGAGGACGTGCATCAGGCGCAAGAGGCTCCTGCCGGGCACGGTGTTGCTCGAAGGCTCTCTCGCCTCGCTTTTCGGCACGGGCAGCCGATCGCCCGTCAAGCAGGCGCTTCAGCAACTTCAGGAAGAGGGCATTCTGTCTCGCTTCCACGGGCGAGGAGTCGTCGTCGGGTCGACGGCCGAGCCCATTCTGCGGCTCAAACTCACCCGAGCGCTGCTCGGGCTGGACGAGAACGCCCCCGACATCTCACGCGTGCCCACCTGGCAGAAGATTTATCACCCCATCGAACGCGAGCTCATTATCCGCTCCTCTTTCGGGCGTTTTCGGGTCAACGAGCTGGAGCTCTCCCATCATTACAAGATCGGGCGAACCGTGGCTCACGAGGCGCTGACTCAAATCCAGTCGACCGGAATAATCATGAAGGGCGGAAAAACCCAGTGGTTCACGGTTCCGCTGGACGAGAAACGCGTCGATGATCTGTACGCCTTGCGGGAGCTTATCGAGCCCGTGCTGGTGGCTCGTGCTGCATTGATGCTTCCGCCGGAGACGCTCAATGCCATGAAACAACGATTGCTGAAGGCAATGAAGCT
>Ga0105240_10006576_pt1 | contig 17064 bp, 13 predicted proteins | sample KBSC54metaG_FD_80426 | JGI IMG/M metagenome (GOLD analysis project Ga0105240, IMG submission 80426) | Corn rhizosphere microbial communities from Kellogg Biological Station, Michigan, USA - KBS C5-4 metaG | ecosystem: Host-associated > Plants > Roots > Rhizosphere > Soil | place: Michigan, USA...
CATGAAGCTCGAGACGGTTTACCAACTGCTCGAGTCGGCGACCGATCGCTGCGAAGACGTCGCCAACATCATCGAAGGCGTGGTTCTCGAGAACGCGTGAGCGTTCACACCTGCGCATGACAACAGCCTGCTTCGTATGCTCGTCGACTCCGGGCTTCTCGACCACAATGCTCCTGATCCTGATCGGGCTGTCCCTGGCGTTCGATTTCCTCAATGGCTTCCATGATGCCGCCAACTCCATTGCTACGGTCGTCTCCACGGGTGTGCTGCGGCCCTACCAGGCGGTCGCCTGGGCGGCATTTTTCAACCTGGTGGCGTTCGCCCTGTTCAAGCTCAACGTCGCTGCGACTATCGGCAAGGGCATCCTCGCCCCGGAATTCGTCGACGCGTATGTCATCGGAAGCGCGCTCACCGGCGCCATAGCCTGGAACCTCATCACCTGGTATTTCGGCATTCCATCGAGCTCCTCGCACGCGCTCATCGGAGGCATGATTGGCGCGGGCCTGGCGAAGGCCGGCACCGCCCCGTTGGTGGGGGCCGGAATCCTCAAGACCCTGGTGTTCATTGTGATTTCGCCCCTGCTCGGGCTGTTGCTCGGGGCGTCCGTCATGATCGCGGTCTCGTGGATCTTCTTCCATCGCTCGCCGTACACAGTCGACCAGTGGTTCCGGCGGCTGCAGTTGCTCTCGTCGGCGTTGTACAGCATTGGGCACGGCAGCAATGACGCGCAGAAGACCATGGGGCTCATCTGGCTCATGTTGATTTCAGCGGGGGCGACCACTCGTGATCACCTTCCCCTCTGGGTCGTCGCCAGTTGCTACACGGTGATGGCGCTAGGTACGCTCTTCGGCGGTTGGCGCATCGTCAAAACCATGGGCCAGCGCATCACGAAACTGAAGCCTGTCGGCGGGTTCTGTGCCGAAGCCGGCGGGGCCTTGACACTGTTTCTGGCTACGGGCCTCGGAGTACCCGTGTCGACCACCCACACCATCACCGGGGCGATCGTGGGAGTTGGGGCCACCCAACGGGTGTCCGCGGTCCGCTGGGGTGTCGCCGGCAACATCGTGGTGGCATGGGTACTCACCCTCCCCGCCGCCGCGCTCGTCGCCGCGATGACGTGGTGGCTCGCCACCCTGACATGGCGTTGAACAGCCGATGCGCGTAACCTGTGATGGGCTCAGGAGCGTGAGACGGTGACTCTGAACTACACTCGAACTGTGGCGGCACTGTGCCGCGATGAGCGGCAAGACTTTGCCGCCGAGACGGCAAGGGATTGCCGCTGATGAGGCCGTTGCCGGGCGCCAGCCAGTCAGAAAACAACCCATGTCCGTAAAGTCGGTTTCAAACAGCCTCCAGCCGTATTACGGCCCGCTCTCCGGTATCAACTCGCAAACGGCGCAAGCTGAGGGCAGGACGTTTGCCGGCGCCGGTACCTCTCGGGTCACGGGAACGGACACTGCGAGCGCCACGCAGGATGCCTCCGTAACGGGCAGCGAGGCTGCCGATCTGTGGGGGTTTCAGGCTTCGGTAAAGCGGGACCCTCGAGCGAATGGAGCGACTGCGGAGGGCTCGAGCAACGGCGCTTCAGAAGCGCCCGGCGGCCGCTCGCCCCCGGGGATTGCCCTCTACCAGCGGGTCAGTCAGTACGGTAGCAACGATCCTTCTTCGGCTTCCGCCCTTCTCAAGAGTTGGAATGAGATATTGCGCGGGGGCCAGGACTCGCAGACCGGCGTGGCTGCCTTCGCAAAGGCACTCTCGCAGAATGAAACGTTCGGATACGAGTCCGGCGTGCTCGACCTCACCGCGTAGAGGGATCTCTAAAATCTCATCCGGATACCGGCAAACACCGAGCGCGGCGCCGCCGGGTTCTGGAACCGATTATCGACTCGCGGATCGTTGGAACCGGCATCCGCCGCAATTCCGGGTGCCCCAACACCGGTTGGATCGCTGTAGAGCCCGTACGTCGCGTAGCGCTTGTCGAATACGTTATCGACGCTGAGAAAGAGCTCCGACTGCTTGTAGAAGCGGTAGGTCGTGTGCAGGTTGAGCACCTGGTAGCTCGGGAGCGGCGCGTTCTGGTTCGACTCGTCGCCGCGGTAGAACTGAGTGCTCGTGTAGACGAGGGTACCGCCGACGGTCCAGTTCGGCAGGACGTTGTAGTCCGCTCCGGCCTTGATGCGGTGCTTGGGGATACCGGGCAGGTGATCTCCCGGCTGCGCCTGGATGTCGCCATCATCGTCCCGGAACGGATTCGAGGGGGAGCTGAGGGTGAAAGCGGACTGGAAAGTCGCGTCCACGTAGCTGTAGTCGAAATAGACCGCGCCACGGCTCCAGGTGTAAGTCAGCTCGGCTTGTCCACCCTGGCGACGGGTGGCGCCGATATTTTGAAAGAAACCCGTGCTCAGCGTCGTGGCGATGGCGTAGATATCGTCGTCGAGATTGGTGCGGAAACCGCCGACATTCCAGGCCAACGTGCCGTCCATCCCGCCGGGTGATGCAACGCGGCCACGCAGACCCGCTTCGTACGTATGGGCAATGACCTGCCGCAGAGTGGGCGGATCACCTGCAAGGTTTCCCGGTAAAAGGCACGGCAACAGGGGATCGGAGCACTCAATCTCACTCGCCGTCGGGGCCCGATTCGTCGTCGAGTAACTGGCATAGGCGGTGACGGTCGGCAGCAGTTTGTAGGTCGCGCCGACCGCCGGATTGAAATGCGCATAGCGATTGAGGCCGTTCAGGTCGGTGCCGCGCTGATCGTACAGATCGATCTGCGCGAAGTTGTAACGGCCGCTCGCGGTCACGGACAGGGCGGGTGTTACGTCGAACGTGTCCGTGACGAAGAACCCATAGTATCTGTTCGTCGCCTCGAGGAGCACCGGCGTCGCGGGGAAGTCGCTGGCCTCCGGTGTATCGACGATGAAATTCGAAGGCTGGACGATCAGGTTGGCCGGATCGATGACACCCACTTCCGCGCCGGATGAGAAGTTGATGTGGGCGGTGTCCACGCTGGCTCCGGCGGCGAACTGATTGCCGTGCCCGAACAGGGGCGCCGTCCCGGTCAACTGGATCGAGCCCCCAACTCCACTGCTGTGGATGGTCTCGAAGTCATTTTCACCGATCGTCCGCGCGCCGCCATTCGAAATATCCGGCAGCGGCTGCCCTGTGGAGTTGACCAAGGGTGTCAGACCATCGCTCTGGCACAACTGTCCGGCATTCTCATCCGTCGTGCAAGCCGTGAAGTCCGTGGTGTTGCCGTTCGAGACGAATTGTCGGTAGTTACGGTAGTAGATGACAGACTGAGCCGAAAGGTCCTTGGCAATCGAATAGGACCCGTCCAGCGTCAAGAAATCGAGACGGTTGAGGTTCGCCTGCGGGCCGGTGAACACGTTCCTGGAGTCGAGCGCCAGGCTCTGCACCGGCGCTGATGCCGGGCCGAAGAGCTTGTTGTCCGCGTGCGTGTAGGTCAGATCGAAACTGACGCCGTCGAGGTGAGCACTTCCCGCCATGTAGAACTGATGTATCTTGTCTTTTGCGAAGAACCGCCAGCCATCCTCCTCGAGGATCCTGCCGGCAACGTAGAGGCCGAGCATCCCATTGTTCACGCCGAACTGCGCACTGCCGTTGTGCTGTTTAAAAGAGCCGCCCGAGAGCTCCACCTCACCACCCTGGTAGTTGAAGCCGTCCTTCATGGTGAGCGTGGCCGCGCCGCCGAGCGCGTTGAGGCCATACACCGGATTCGCGCTCACGATATCGATCTGGTTGATGGCGATGTCTGGAATGAGGTCCCAGTTGACCGCATCCCCGAAGGCCTCGTTGATACGGACGCCGTTCTGGTAGACCGCCAACCCTTGAGGGGTGCCCAGCACGGGCGAGGCGTCGAACCCGCGATAGAAAATGTCAGGCTGAAAAGGATCGGCCAGGGTGTCGTTGATGTTGATGCTGCCGAGCTGCCCGTTGAGCGCTCGCGTCAGACTCGCGCTTCCCTCGCGAGCCAGGTCGGAGGAGCGCACCGAGGACACGTTCGACGGGATCTTGTCGGCATCGATCGTCGCGCCGGGAACCGGAGTAGTCCCAATGACCGTGACGGTTGTCAGCTCAGCGGAGGACGCGTCTGAATCGGCGGCGTGGGAGGGAGTCACCGCCAGGCCCACCAGGAGTGGCAATGCGGCGACGAGCGCGGACTGTGTGCGATTCACGACGGTGACATTCCCTGGCGATCCCCCTTGAAGCTCGCTGCGAGTTTCTGGAGCGGGAAGGACAATGGCCAGGGAATTTTTCCCGAATTGCCGGGAGCGCTCGCGAAGTGTCGGGCCTCGGTTACACGCAGCGCGACTTGTGTCGGAAGCGTAACGGCGCTGTCGCCGATTCGGTGCAGGAACGAGGGATCAGGTCAGTGCCGGGTGTCGGTCAGCTCTTTGCGGCGCGAGAGAAGATAACTCTTCAGCGCGCCTACATCCGCTGGCGTGAGAAAGTAAAACTTCGGCATACCGAGGGGCTGATAGGCGCCCTGCCGCACGATCTTATCGAGTGAGTCGTATGTAGATGGCAGCGCATAGCGCAGGTCCGCAATGGCTCCCCCGCTGACCGCCGCGATACCGTGACACATGGAGCAGCGACGACCGAACAACGTAGCGCCGCGCTCCACTTCGGCGGGCGTTGCCGTAAAGGGGATGGCGGTCAGCGCGGGCTTCTGGATCCCGCGCACCGGCTCGAGCTTCGCCTGGCCGTCGAGCACGAACGTATAGAGACGGCCAGGTGCCTTGTACTGCTGTGTTGGATTTGGCGCATACAAACCGCCCGCTCCGCCCCAGCCAACCAACACGGAGACGTACTGCTTCCCATCGAGCTCCCACGTGTTGGGCGCCGCCATGATGCCGTTGCCGAGTTGCATCTCCCAGAGCTTCTTGCCGGTATCAGCGGTGTAGGCGACCAACCGACCGTCGCTCAGCCCCTGGAATACGAGATTCCCCGCCGTCGTCAGCGTGCCACCTCCGGTGATGTCCTGATACTTGATCTGCCAACGCGGCTTGGCAGCCACCGGATCCCATGCAAGCAGCGACGACGGAGCGCCGACTTCGGTGCCCGTGCCCGCCTCGTATTCGGATCTGGGCAACAGCGGGACGCCCTTGCCGCCGGAGAAGGCGGCGCTCAGATCGATGCCCATGTTCCAGAATCCTGGCACGCGGCTGAAATCGCGCTCGCGGACGTACAGGAAGCTGCTCTCGACAGCGGGGATGTACACCAGGCCCGTGCCTGGATTGAAGGACATGGGTTGCCAGTTGTGCGCGCCGCCGGGTCCCGGCCACTGTTGCTCCGCCTGGTCGCCATAGCGCGCCTGTTTGGTCTCTATGGGTCGACCCGTCTTCATGTCGACGCCCTTGGCCCAAGTGACCTTGGCATAAGGCTGGGCCGAGAGCAGCTCGCCCGTGATGCGATCGAGCACGTAGAAGAAACCGTTCTTTGGCGCCTGCATCAGAACCTTGCGCTGACGGCCGCCAATCTCGAGCTCGGCCAGTGTGATCTGCTGAACCGCGGTGTAGTCCCACTGATCCCCTGGTGTGGTCTGGTAATACCAGGCCAGCTCACCCGTCTCCACGTGCAGCGCGACGATCGACGAGAGGTACAGGTTGTCGCCACCACCCGGGCTCCGCAGCTTGCGGTCCCACGCCGAGCCGTTGCCGGTACCGACGTAAAGCAACTTCGCGTCGGGATCGTAGGCAAACGAATCCCAGGGGGTACCGCCACCGCCGCCGTTTTTCCACCACTCGCCGGTCCAGGTTTTAGCCGCCTTGCGCAGGGCTTCGCTTTCGAAGCCTTGCGCAGGATCCCCCGGGACGACATAGAAGCGCCACGCGAGCTTGCCTGTCTGTGCATCGTAGGCGGACATAAAACCCCGCACGCCCAGCTCAGCACCACCGTTGCCGATGATGACCTTGCCGTCGACGACCCGCGGCGCTCCGGTGATGGTGTATGGCTCGTCGACCGGCGTTGTCTGTACTTCCCAGCGCAAGGCGCCTGTCGCCGCATCGAGTGCGACGAGGCGGCCGTCGATCACACCGACATAGATGGTGCCCTTGTAGAGCGCCAAGCCGCGATTCACGACATCGCAGCAGGCGCGTTCGCCTCGAACCCGGTCCGCGTTCGCGTCCCAGCGCCAAAGCTGACGCCCCGAGCGGGCGTCGACTGCGAATACGTTGCTCCAATCTGCGCTCGCATACATCACGCCATCAGCGACTAGCGGCGTGGCTTCGAGCCCGCGCAGGGATTGCGTGTCGTAAGACCAGGCGAACCCGAGCCGGGCGACGTTGCCCGCAGTGATCTGCTTCAAGGGGCTGAAGCGCGTCTCGGCGTAATCGCGTCCGATCGTGAGCCACTCTTCGGGGGAGCTGGCGGCACGGCGCAAAGCCGCGTCGTCGACCTGCGCCGGTTTCGTTCCACCAAGGCAGATCGACGTGGCCAGCAGAGCAATTGTCGCGATCGCCACGGCCCCGGATTTCTTTCGAACCATCATCGCCCCCTCGTGGCAGCCGGTCGCTGCCGGCCGCCAGACTACGAAAGGAGGTGGCTCGTTGCCAAGCCCGTGAGGGCAGTCAGGTTTTGCCTAGTAGTTCAGATTGAAGCCGATCAGGCCGCCGATGCAGCCGATCCAGACCAGGCCGAGGAGCGCCGCGGCGATCAGACCATTGCCGATCCGGGAAGGCCAGGTGGCACCCAGGGTGGACACGCGCCACACGCTCCAGATGCCTGCTGCGGCGAATGCGACAGCGATGAGGCCGCCGAGTTGCATGGTCCGGATCAGGGAGTCGTGCGCGCTGCTGTAGAAATCCAACTGCACGCTGACGACGGGGAGCAGGATGACGGTCCAACCTATGAGCCAGAGCAGGTCGAAGGCGGCGGCTATGCGGAGCACTGTTCGGGGGCGGCGCGCTTCGGCCGATGGGACGGGGGCGGCCCTGTAGTGCCGTCGCGCGAAGTACAGAACAGGCCATAGGAATACGGCCAGTGTCAGTATGGCGAATGAGCCTACCAACACTGTCATATTCAACGGGGCTGCTTTGCGGCCTGGCACTTCCTGAAGAACCTACGTCGGGTCCTCGCTATCGAGGACTGTCTTTACGCCGTTGAGGGTACGGAGCGCGAGCTCGTGGGTGCCACCGATCTCTTGCCAGACATCCGGCGCTATCTCGTGGAACCGTGCCTCGCCGGGCTCGAAAGTTCTGGGGGCGAGGACGGTGCCGTCGGCAGTGGCGCCGATCACAGTCTGTTGCAAGAGATAGAAAACGCTCAGGAGGCCGTGCTCGACGCGACGCGAGGATTCGTAGCGGCCGGCGATTTTCCGGGCGTCGACGGCGGCGGAAGCCAGGGTTGCAGGCTCGGCTTGCGCGGGTGCGAGTGCTGATGCCGTTGTCGGTGTCGGGAAGTATCGATCCATGAATTGATCGAGAACGGCTTTGCGTAAGCCGTACACCGCCTGGTCGCGCCCTCTGCTGTTGAAGCTGTAGAAAATGCCAACGCCCTCCTCGGGCAGCAGGTCGAGCTCCGTATGGAAGACGATGGTGTCGCCGCCGTGTCCGATGAGCAGTCGGCCGTTGTGGGTTTCATGGAAGAAACCGTGGGCCATTGAGGCAAACCCGGGCAACGAGGGTTGCGAGGGGCTGTGCATCAACCGCGCGGTCTGGGTGCTGAGGATGTCGTGTGAGTCCAGGTGGCCCTGCTGCAGGTGGGCGAGCATGAAGCGCGCCATGTCTGCCGCGGTGCTCGCGACGCTACCTGCCGGCGCCGTTACGACGAGCTCGTAGGGCTGCGGAGGTTCCGAGGCAGAACGATAACCATGCGACATCATGCCTTTGAGTGAATCGGGCAGCGGTTGCACGAAGGTTGAATGTTGCATGCCGAGCGGCTGGAAGATGTGATTCTCGATGTAACGCTCGTAGGGCTCGCCGGAGATGCGTTGGACGATGTACCCGGCCAGCGCGGTGCCATAGTTCGAGTATGCGGGGACCGTACCGGGAGGGAACATCAGCGGCCGCGGATGTTGCTTCAGGTAGGTTTCGGTGGATTGCATTCCCTGCGGATCGAAGGTCAGAAGGTCCTTGAGGCCCTCCTCGAAGCCGCCCTTGTGGTTCATCAGGTCCAGCAGGGTGATCGGCTTGCCCCCCGCCGGAGACACTTTGAAATCGAGGTAGTCGTCGACATTGCGATTGAGGTCGAGCTTGCCTTGCTCGACCAGTTGCATGACGGCGGTCCAGGTGAAGAGCTTCGACGTGGAGCCGATCCGTGTCAGGACCTGCTCGGCGTCCATAGGGGTCTTTTTCTCGACATCGGCGTAGCCGTAGCCGGCTTGGAAGAGGACCTTGCCGTCTTTCACGACCGCAATGACGGCGCCGGCGATGTCGCCGTTCTTCAGGCCGTAGTTCATCAGGCCATTTAGCCAGGCTTCGACGTCCGTGGCGCTCAGATCGTGAGCGGTGGCTGGCGGGGTGATCGGTGCGGGGGTCGTTGGGTCCGACGCCTGCGAAGTGCCGATCGCAACCATGCTCAGTAAGGCAGCGATCATGGCTGCCCAAATCCGTCCGATTTTCATCCCCGCCCTCGATTCTGGCTGCTTGGCTGGGGGAGGATTATGCCGTCGCCGGGAGGCGCGGCCGCCGCATCATGGTGAGCGGTCGAAACAGCGGGGCGAACGGTCGACTGGGGACATCGGCGAGCCGACCAGCGTGCCCGTCCGCTTAGGGTAGTTCAGGAAGACCCGTCGTGTCCGGCGCACCCGGCGCAGCCAGGACTTTCCCCGTCCAGGTGAGAATCGGAGTTTCCTTGTCGGTGGCGGCGCGCTCGAGCGTTTGATTCTCCAGGTCCGCGCCACGTAGCTCCACGGGGCCGGCCTCATTCAGCATCTGTATAGCGCGTTGCGTCTCGATGTCCCCGCGGGGCTGCACGGCGATCGATGCCTTGCCATCGAGCACCGCTCGCTGAAAGAGTTGCACCGAGCGCTCGGCATTGCCGTTGCCGTCGCTCTGGAACAACCTGCGGAAGTACGCACTCAGCTTCTCGCCCAAGCCTTCCCTCGGCACGAGCTTGGCTTGCCCCAGCTCCTGGCAGGAAGTGAGCTCCACCCGATCCGTCGGAAACCCGTCCTTGACCAGGCGGGTGCGAACCCCTTCGGCGGTGGCGTGATCGCTGAATGCTGCTACGAGTACTGCGCTCATGGGTAAGGGAGGTTGCCTTCCCGGGCAGATGCGCAACATAGCCCGAAGGCGTATACGGGTGTAGGACTCCACCCGATACCCATCTCCGCCAGATGGCGCGCTTAATGCTGCCCTAGAACCCTCTCATTCCAGCGTACAGAGGAAGATTGCCGTATGGTCGAGCTACAAATTCCCGCCGGCGCTTTGATCCTCGTAGGGGACGGTCGTAAGGCGCTGTTCCTTCGCAACCAGGGCGCACCCACGCACGTGGAGCTGGCCGTCGAGCGCGTGCTCAAACAGGACGATCCACCGACACGGGAGCAAGGGACCGACCGACCTGGTCGCTACCGAGGCGGCGATGGCGTGTCCAGAAGCGCCTTCGAGGAAACGGACTGGCATCAGCTGACCGAAGACCGCTTTGCCACGGAGATTGGCAGCACCTTGAACCGGTTGGCTCACGAGAACCGGTTCCACCACCTGATCCTGGTCGCCCCCCCGAAAGTCCTGGGCGTCGTCCGAACCCACCTGAATAAAGAGACCTCCAGCCGGGTCGTGGCGGAAGTCCACAAGGACCTCACCTCACAGCCTATCGCGGAGATCGCGCGGACCCTGTCGGCCTAGTTCAGATCAGCCTGGCCTGGATTAGAGAGAGAGTACGTAACGACCGGGCCGGCGGATGCGCCGGTCCCGGTATATTTTTCGCGCCTGCATCCCTCCTCCCCGAGCCTTCGTATGAAGGCTGGACACCACTCAACAGGGGAGAGTTCCATGAAGGCCGCTCACCGCTACGCTCTGTACATGCTCGCCGGAGCGTTGACAGTCACCGCCGCAGGCGCCGCGCTCGCTTCCAGCCACCGCGAAGCGCCGTTCATCACCACGCGACCCAAGGTGGACGGCGCCGACTTCTACATGTTCAACAGTTACGAAGCCGGGCGCACCGGGTTCGTCACCCTCATCGCCAATTACCAGCCGTTGCAGGACCCCTACGGAGGACCGAACTATTTCACGATGGACCCGAAGGCCCTCTACGAGATCCACATCGACAACAACGGCGACGGAGTCGAGGACCTGACGTTCCAGTTCCGCTTCTCCACGACCACGCAGGGGCTGACGGTCATGGCGGGAACGAAGACCATTCCCGTGCCGCTCAGCAACATCGGGCCGCTGAGCGCGACCAGCAATGCCACTCAGAACGTGTATGAGACTTACACGCTGACGTTGGTGCAGGGCAACCGTCGATCGGGCACGCCTACCGCCATTACGGACGCGAGCAACGGCAGCAAGACCTTCACCAAGCCGTTCGACAACATCGGCGCCAAGTCCATTCCCGACTACCCGACGTATGCCAACAGCTTCATCCACTCGATCACCCTTCCAGGTTGCAACACACCGGGCAAGGTCTTCGTCGGGCAGCGTCACGACGGATTCGTGGTGAACCTGGGGGAGACATTCGACCTCGTCAACATCAAGTACCCGGCAGAAGAGCTGGACCCGGGGCAGAATGCACGTAACCTCGCCCCGAATACCCTTGCGGACAGTAACGTCACATCATTGGCGCTCGAGATTCCGGCATCCTGCCTGGTCTCTTCAGGCACACCCATCATTGGTGCGTGGACCACGGCCAGCATACGGCAGGCCGCCGTCATCAACCCAACACCGCAAAGCGGCCAAAGCGTTGCCAGTGTCGGGCAGCAGGCGATGCCGACAGGGCCGTCCGTCGAGGGCGGCGCCTGGACGCAGGTCTCCCGGCTGGGTGCGCCGCTCGTCAACGAGGTCATCATCGGGCTGCCTGACAAGGACCGCTTCAACGCTTCGGAGCCGAAGAACGACGCCCAGTTCGCGGACTACGTGACCAACCCGTCGTTGCCGATCCTCCTGCAGGCCTTGTTCGGGTCCGCCGGAGTCAAAGCTCCCAACGTCTATCCGCGCAACGACCTCATTGCGGCATTCCTCACAGGGGTCAGCGGGCTCAATCAGCCGCCCAACGTCAAGGCGTCGGAAATGCTGCGCTTGAATACCAGCACCGCGGTCACTCCGCTGACGTCGCAGAACGACCTGGGGGTTCTCGGCGGTGACACGTCCGGTTTCCCGAATGGCCGACGGCCGATCGACGACGTGGTCGATATCGAGTTGCGCGTCGCGATGGGGGCACTCATCACGCCGGCGGACGGTAGTTCCGGCGATCCCGATCCGACCTCGGATGTCTCGCGGAAGTTGCACTACACGGATGGAGCTGAGCCGAGTCCGGCCGACTACCTCGCCGTATTCCCTTATCTCAACAATCCCCTGGCGGGCTCGCCCTCCAGTGCCAACGACTGATCGGAGGATGCCATGAAAATTGCACCCCTCTTCGTCGGCGCGGCGGTGCTGCTGGCGGGCTGCGGACACGACCACCCTATGTCCATGCCGCCGCCGTCCAGCTCGCCTCCACCGCCGCCTCCGAGCACGAACGTCAGTGTCACGACGAGTCAACTGTTGACCAACTATGCGCAACAGTCCTCGGAGACAGCAGCGCCCGTCACGGTCAACGCAGGGGCATTTGCGATCACGGACAGTAGCGAAACATCCGAACCGATAGCAGTGAGTGCGAACTGATGAAACGCGCATTGCTCTCGGTTGCGGTATTAGCCCTGGCGGCGTCGACCGGGACCTCCAGGGCAGCCCCCTACGTGCCGCGGGACAATGCGGATGTGTTGGCTGAGTTGCCTCCTGGCGCGGCGCATGTCGCCGCGCCAGTGTCGCGACTGGACGTGGCGCTGCCGCTGGCGCAGTTTTATATCGGGCGCGCCCGCGCCACCGGTGACCTGCGTTACCTCGGCTACGCGGAGTCGGCCTTGGTTCCATGGTTGACCCGCGCCGAACCCGCTCCCCCGCCTGCCGTGCTCGTCTTGCATGCGACGATTCTGCAGAGCCGACACGCGTTCGCCGCGTCATTGGAGGAACTGGACCGGGCGCTCGCCGCACAGCCTGACAACGCGCAAGCATGGCTGACCCGATCGACCGTGCTACGGGTAATGGGCCGTTATGCCGAAGCCGCGGCGGCGTGCGAGCAACTCTCCAAGGCGGGCGACGCAAGTATCACAACGTTGTGCACTGAAAGCTTGCACGGACTCACCGGCCACCTGGAGTCAGCTTACGCCTCCCTGGTCGCCTTACCCGTGCAATACCTCCCGGAGGCCGCACGTGCCTGGCGTTACTCCGAGTTGGGCGAGATGGCGGAGCGGTTGGGCCTCGATGTCGCTGCGGAGCGCTGGTTCAAGGAAGGACTGAAGCTCGCACCGGACGACTTTTACATGCGCACGGCCTACAGCGATCTCCTGCTCCGAAACGGGCGTAATGACGAGGTACTGAATCTTCTGAGTCAGTACCGATCGATGGAGCCCATGTTGCTACGCATTGCCATTGCCGAGAAGCGACTGGGCAAACCCGGGGACACCATTGCGTTGCTTGCGAACGCGTTCGCTGTGGAACAACAGCGCGGCGACCCGGTTCATCGTCGCGAGCAAGCCCGATTTCTCCTCGATGTGGAGCAAAGACCCGAGCAGGCGCTCGCCGCGGCGCTGGAGAACTGGAACGTACAGCGCGAGCCGGAAGATGTGCTCATCTTGATCCGCGCCGCGCAGGCGGCACATCGGCCCCGGGCAGCCGCTCCCGCGCTCGACTTCGTACGGACCGCGAAGTTGGAGGATGTGCGGTTATGAAGCGCCTGACCCTACTGCTGATTGGCCTCTGGCTGAGCGGCGTTGCTCACGCGCACGTCTCCAGCACTGGATTTATGACCTTGAACGTCAATGGCCCGGAGGTCGATGGCTCACTCGAGCTCGCCGTACGCGACGTCGAGCGAGCCGTGGGAATCGATGCCAATAGAGACGGAAAGATTACCTGGGGTGAGCTGCTCAATAGCGAGCACACGCTCAATCAGTACGTGGGACAACACCTGGGCCTGAGCTCCCAATCCGGCACGTGCCCCCTGAAATTCAAAACGCTCGAAGTGAACGAGCGGGTGGACGGTAAGTACGTCTGGCTGGCCTTCACGGCTCACTGCCAGACCGCTCCGGAGAGCCTGTCGATTCGTTATCACCTGATGGAGGGCGTCGACCCCTCGCACCGGGGACTTCTGACACTGACAATGGGCAACAAAGTCCGGACAGGCGTGTTGGGGGGACGCCATCCAGCGGCGGTGGAAGCCAGCCCCTTCCTGGAATACCTGGGCGTCGGCGTCGAGCACATCTGGGGTGGCATCGACCATCTGCTATTCCTGATATCACTGCTGCTCCCCGCCGTGCTGACCCGGCGAGACGGCCGCTGGGAGCCCGTCGGCTCCGCAAGAGCCGCCCTCCTCGACATCCTGCGCGTCGTCACGGCATTCACGGTCGCGCATTCCATCACCCTCACCCTGGCGGCCTCGAACATCGTCCACCTGCCGAGCCGTCTCACGGAGTCGATCATCGCCGCCTCCATTATTGTCGCCGCGCTCAACAATGTCTTTCCGCTGGTGACGGAGGCGCGCGCGCGGATCGCCTTCGCGTTCGGGCTCCTGCACGGATTCGGCTTCGCCTCGGTGTTGGCAGACATGGGGCTACCGGGCGATGCCAGGCTGCTGGCGCTGTTTTCGTTCAACCTCGGCATCGAAGTAGGACAATTGGCCGTCGTTCTCGGCGTGATGCCCATTGTTTACTCGCTGCGCAACGGCTCGCTCTACCGCAACCGACTCATGCCGCTGGGTTCTGCGGGCATAGCGGCCCTCGCACTCGTCTGGGTGGTGCAGCGAGCCCTCCTGCCGTCCGGTTGATGAAGAGCCAGAGCCCACGCTGAGTGCTGGCTCGTCTCGCACGCAACCAAGTGGCCGTGCGTTCGTTATCTAACCCGCCAGTAACAGCATGGCAGCCTTGATCCAAGCGGGGGCGAGCGACAATGGGACAGACAGTAGGTGATTTCCTCGTGGAGCGGCTGCACGCCTGGGGCGTGCGCCGGGTATTCGGCTATCCCGGCGATGGCATCAACGGTGTCTTCGGCGCGCTGAATCGTGCACATGGCAAAATTCAGTTTATCCAGGCGCGACACGAAGAAATGGCAGCGTTCATGGCTTCGGCCTACGCCAAGTTCACGGGCGAGCTGGGGGTGTGTATCGCAACGTCGGGCCCTGGTGCTTCGCACCTGGTGACCGGCTTGTACGACGCCAGGCTGGATCACATGCCGGTGTTGGCCATTACCGGACAACAGTCCCGCAACGCGCTCGGCGGCCACTACCAACAGGAAGTCGACCTGCAGAGCTTGTTCAAGGATGTCGCCGGCGCCTTTGTGCAGCAGGCCTCCACGCCAGCCCAGGTGCGCCACATCACCGACCGTGCCATTCGAATTGCGTTAGCCGAGCGTCGCGTGACGGCAATCATTCTTCCGAACGATCTGCAGGAGGCGACGTACGAAGAGCCGCCACGCGCACACGGGACGTTACATTCCGGACTCGGCTATTCGCGCCCGAAGACGGTTCCCTATGAGGCGGATCTGCGGCGCGCGGCGGAAGTGTTGAATGCGGGCAAAAAGGTCGCACTGCTGGTCGGTGCCGGAGCCTTGGGGGCGAGCGCGGAAGTGATCGCGGTCGCCGACAAGTTAGGTGCCGGCGCTGCCAAGGCGCTCCTGGGCAAAGCGGTCCTGCCCGATGACCTGCCCTGGGTCACCGGCTCGATCGGCCTGCTGGGGACGGAGCCCAGCTACGAGCTGATGACGGAGTGTGACACGCTGTTGATGATCGGCTCGGGCTTCCCCTACTCCGAATTCCTCCCCGAGGAAGGCCAGGCGCGCGGGGTGCAGATCGACATCGCGGCCGACATGTTATCTCTGCGCTATCCCATGGAGGTGAACCTGGTCGGGGACGCCGCCGAGACGCTCCGGGCCCTGCTGCCGCTGTTGGAAGCGAAGCAAGGGGGTTCGTGGCGCCAGCAGATCGCTCGCAACATGGAGAAATGGTGGCGCACGTTGGAAGAGCGTGCGCTGCAACCGGCCGCCCCGGTGAACCCGCAACGCGTGGTATGGGAACTCTCGCCGCGAATACCGGACAACGCGATAGTGACGAGCGACTCCGGCTCCTGCGCGAACTGGTACGCGCGGGACTTGAAGGTTCGGGCCGGAATGATGTGCTCCTTGTCGGGCGGCCTCGCCTCGATGGGGGCCGCGGTGCCCTATGCCATCGCCGCGAAGTTCGCTCACCCGGATCGCCCGGTGATCGCCCTGGTCGGTGATGGCGCGATGCAGATGAACAACATGGCCGAGCTCATCACGGTGGCCAAGTACTGGCGCAACTGGTCCGATCCGCGTTGGATCGTGTGCGTATTCAACAACGAGGATCTGAACCAGGTCACGTGGGAGCAGCGCGTGATGGAGGGTGACCCGAAGTTCAAGGCCTCCCAGGACATCCCCAACGTCCCCTACCACCGCTTCGCCGAGTTGATCGGCTTGCAGGGGATTTACGTAGACCGGGGGGATGCGTTGGCCGGTGCCTGGGAGGAAGCGCTCGCGTGCCGGCGGCCGGTGGTGCTGGAGGTCAAGACCGATCCGGAGGTCCCGCCTCTGCCGCCGCACATCACTCTCAAACAAGCGCTGAGCTTCAGCGAAACCCTCATCAAGGGCGATCCGCGCGAAGGCAGCATGATCAAGGGGACCGCCCGCCAGGTATTGAGCTCGATCCTGCCGGGACACCGGCGCGACAATGAGTGAGACCCGCGGACCGCCGCTCGCCACCTTGACCGCACGGGCCTATCGGATCCCGACCGATCGGCCCGAGGCGGACGGGACCTTGAGCTGGAATGCCACCACGATGGTGGTCGTGAGCCTCCAGGCCGGCGGCAAGTCGGGTCTGGGGTACACCTACGTTGACTCCTGCGCGGCGTCTTTCATTGCGACCACCTTGAGAGAAGCGCTCGAAGGGCGGGACAGCTACGACATCCCGGGCGCCTGGCAGGCGATGCAACGCGCCGTTCGGAATAACGGACGACAGGGTATTGCAGCCTGCGCAATCTCCGCTGTGGATGTGGCGTTATGGGACTTGAAAGCCCGTCAACTGCAAATCCCCCTGACACGGCTGTTGGGCCAGGTACGCGCCCAAGTACCCATCTATGGCAGCGGCGGTTTCACCACCTATTCCGATGCCGAGCTTCGCGACCAACTGGCGGGTTGGGTCGAGCGTGATGGCTGCCGGTGGGTCAAGATGAAGATCGGCAGCGAGCCGGACCGTGATCCGCAGCGCGCCCTCGTGGCCAAGCGAGCCATCGGCGATCGCGAGTTGTTCGTCGACGCCAATGGCGCATTTTCCGTCAGGCAAGCGCTGCGGTTCATCGATGCAGCCGCCGAAGCTGACATCAGGTGGTTCGAGGAGCCCGTCACTTCTGACGACGTCCCTGGACTGCGACTCCTCCGCGCGCGTTTGCCGGAGACCACCGACGTGGCTGCGGGCGAATACATCTATACTTTGGATGATGCGCGGCGGCTGTTGGATCCGGAAGCCGTCGACGTGCTCCAGGCCGATGTCACCCGGTGCGGCGGCATCACCGGATTCCTGCAGGTGAGTACGTTGTGCGAGGCGCATCACCTCGACCTTTCGGGACATTGTGCCCCGGCGTTGCATTGCGCCGTCGGGTGTGCGGCACCTCGTTTGCGCCATCTCGAGTGGTTCCATGATCATGTGAGGATCGAGCACATGCTGTTGGAAGGTGCGCCGTTCCCGCGCGCCGGAATGATTCAGCCCGACCTCAGCCGCCCGGGGCACGGACTCACATTCAAGGTCAAAGATGCCGAACGGTACAGCGTCGGAGGATCGCCATGAAACGCTCGGCAGCGCGGCTCGAGGCGCAACAGCTCAACCTGGGCTCGGCATTGCTCGCTC
>Ga0105240_10006577_pt1 | contig 17063 bp, 15 predicted proteins | sample KBSC54metaG_FD_80426 | JGI IMG/M metagenome (GOLD analysis project Ga0105240, IMG submission 80426) | Corn rhizosphere microbial communities from Kellogg Biological Station, Michigan, USA - KBS C5-4 metaG | ecosystem: Host-associated > Plants > Roots > Rhizosphere > Soil | place: Michigan, USA...
ATTCGAAATCTCCGGTGTAAGTCCAAGGTTTTCGTATCCCACGTCCCCAACAGCGGGGGACATGGGGGTCGGACCAGCTTTCCTGAAGAACTGGGCCGCCCGCCAAAAGGGAAACGAGCGAGGGATATATTCCCGCGCTCGTTCGAAGGGGTCGGTCCTGGTTAGACTCGAAGCGCTTATTGCTGCTGGGGAGCCTTGATCCGCTCACCTTCTGCCGTGGTTGCGAAGCCTGGGTCGATTGTCATCTCGTGAATCGTATTTCCTGACTGGCCAATGATCATTTGCAGGTGGACCAGCGGTGCGTTGCCGTTGGTCACTGTGATGGTTCCAGTGCAGTCAGGATTTACCGAGTAGATGCCCGTATTGGGGGCCCAACCCGGCGCCAGATTGCCGTTGACCGCAACCGCGTCCAGTTCGCTGATGTTCCCCATGCCATCAAACGTTGTTTTGGCAAGCCCATCTATGGCCAGGATAGGCCCGTTGGGGACGAAGACTTGTCCGTGGATAGTGTAGGCGTAGTCGCCTCGGATGGTGGCGTTGTTGCAAACAGAAGCGTTGGCAGCGATTGCCGAAGAGGCGGCAACGGCCAGGGCGAATATCAATGTGGGGATGCGGATTTTCATGGTACCTCCAGCTTTCTCGGGCTTGCGAGTTCACTTCTGAATTCTCGCGACCGGAGGATTTGATCCCCCGTCAGGCGCAACCATCGCACCGCCACCAGCAGCGGGCAATGGACCGCGGGTAGATCATGTGGTGAACTTCTGGTGAACTGCAAAACGGTCAGATAACAAGCGAGTTATGGGCGCAGAACCGGCGTGGTGGCTGGCGCTCGAGTATTGCTATACACTTCCACTCACCCGGTTAGAGGTCCTGCGTTGGTTACATACGGTTCTGTACGACGGATGTACGCGCGCTTTGACTGTTTTCAAGTGGACTTGAGCAGTAACGAGTTGTTCTGCTCGGGTGTCCGCGTACCGATCCAGGACCAGCCTCTTCAAGTGCTGCGGCAATTGCTGGAGGCGGAGGGACGAGTTGTAACCCGCGAGCAACTGCGCTCTGCCCTATGGCCAAAAGATACGTTTGTTGACTTCGAGCATGGGGTCAACACCGCAGTTAAGAAGCTGAGGCGCGCGCTGAATGACAGCGCCGAGTCGCCCGGGATTGTCGAAACGCTTCCCAAGGTCGGCTATCGCTTCATGATCCCGGTTGAGTGGGCGGCGGATGTAAGTAGCAGCAATTCTCATCAGCGTGTGGTGGCAATTGCTCCCCCCCGGCCAACCGCTCTCGCCTCGCCCGCGCCCACCGAGAAAGGCCAGACGGCTGGTTCGCACTTGTGGCTAGCGTACCTTGGCATCGGGCTGCTGCTGGCGGGGATTGGGGCCTTTCTGCTGCGGTCCGGGAGGCAGATGCAGCCTGGCAAACTGGCCGTCATCCCCTTCACAACATTTCCTGGATTTGAGGTTGCGCCCAGCTTTTCGCCGGACGGAAACGAAATCGTTTTTTCCTGGTTTGGTTATGAGAAGGAGTTCCAATTCGATCTTTACATCAAACAGGTCGGGCAGGAGCATGTGGTGCAGCTTACCCACCATCCCGCCGTGTTTCTTGTATCGTCCTGGTCGCCCGACGGCCGACTCATTGCATTCATGCGCCAGGCCGACCCCGAAGGCACGGGCATCTACGTGATTTCGCCACTGGGGGGAGCGGAGCGGAAACTGGCCAGCATTACCGCGTACGATGGCTGGGAGCCACTGGGAGTGAGCTGGTCGCCGGACGGAAAGTGGCTGGCATTCTCCAAGGCGAATTCTCTCCCCAGGAAAGCGGACCAATCCGCAGCGCATTTCAGCATTCACGTGGTGAATGTGGAAACAGGCGAAGAGCGATTTCTGCAGGCCCCCTCGAATGATTGTCAGAACACGTGGCAACCTTCATTCTCACCGAACGGAAAATATCTTGCCTCAGTGTGCGTGCTCGCCGAGGGGGTTGCCAAAGTTTATTTGCAGACTCCGGATGGAAAGCAGGCACGCGAGTTGAAGGATGCCAAGTCCTCAGAAGGCTTCGCCGGTATAGCCTGGACAGCAGACAGTCAATCCCTTCTGTACTGTTCGGATCAGCATCTCTGGCGTGTTCCGATCGCAGGTGGAAAGCCGGAAATACTTCTCTTCGCTCAAGACGTGGAAAGCGTGGCGATCGCGAGCCATGGGAACAGACTAGCCTTTGCCCAGGTCCATCATCCAGGCAACATCTTTCAACTACCATTGGCCGGCCAAACGAAACTCACCGCGCCTGCTACAAAACTTATTTCTTCCACGCGAGGTGATGCAGGCGCGCACGTTTCACCAGATGGCAAACACATTGCGTTCCAATCCTGGCGTTCCGGGAATCCGGAAGTGTGGGTTTGCGATCGCGACGCTTCGAACCCGGTTCAGATCACGTCCTTCAGAGGGCCTTCGATGGGCGAACCACGATGGTCGCCGGACGGCCGCCGGATCGTCTTTGACTTGCGCAATGATGCCGGCATCCCGGCACTCTACATCGTGGATCTCGCAGGCGGACCCCCAAAACAATTTCTGACTGGAACAACCGAGGCAGCCTCGCCGTTCTGGTCAGGGGATGGGCATTGGATCTACTTCAATACCGAACGGCCTCACGCCATCTGGAAAGCGCCGGCCGAAGGGGGAGCGGCGAGTCGTTTGACCGCAGACGGTAAGGATAAGAGCGAGCCACAGGAAGCAACGGACGGCGGCCGGGTGTTTTTTTACAACGAGGGAAGTGTGTGGTCAGTGTCGGTGAACGGCGGCGACGAAGGTCCGGTTCCCGGCGTACCTCCGTACGCGCGCTGGGCGCCGGCAGCGGGCGGCGGGTATTTCGTCGATGGGGGGCCGCGTCACTTTGCCCTTCACTACCTCGACACAGCCACTCGGCGTGCACACCAGCTTGCGGACTTCCCCAATCTGTTCGCGATGTGGGGATCAAGTCTAGCGCCGGACGGACACTCCATTCTGTTCTCTGGAATCGAGCACTCTGAAGGAGACATCATGCTGGTGGAGGGGTTTCGATAGGGTTGGACTCAATTCGCGCCGCGTCAGGTCGGGCGTGTGTTTGCGGATGGCAGGACCTACGCTGACGGCCACAGTCCCACGATTACGCCGAGATCCCCGAGCCGCTGATTAAGCGTGTTTCGATTTTCGATGACGTGCGAGTGCTGGTTTTCGGATGTGACTATGCCGACATCCTGAATTGCGACAACTCGACCATAGGGCCATGCAGAAGCGGGTAGCCCCTCTAGAATCGCCAGTGCGGCGTCGATTGTGAGCGGGTTTCTTCCATCGGAGACTCCGACGATTTCGATGCCTTCAGCTCGGACGATCAAATACGGATTTCGCCAATCCTTCCCATCGTGTATGCCTTGGTACTTCTCCGGATCGGCTGCACGTATTCGCGCTGTTATCGAGTTGGAAGCCTCGAGTTGCACATCCAAGGTCACCCGGCTGCCTGGTGCAATGCGGATATGCTTCCCCGCTCCAACGCTCTCCTCCCACTCTTTGAAACCCCATGAGGTTACATGCAAAAGCAAATCCCGATCTGAGGGAACAAGTATCGGGTCGGGCAAACTGTATCCTCCGCTGAAAATCAGCTTCGGGGTCGCGTCACCTGACATCACCGTGACTTCAACGCCGGAAATTGCAGCGCCCGTACTTCGATTTGCTAGATGGAAGATCAAGAAACCGGCGGGTGGTGGCAGATGAACATTGAATTCTGCGGAGGGATGTCCCGCTGTGATTTCTACCTCTGGCCAGTTTCCTGGGCCCGACGGCCCGGTGCTGAAAATGGAGTATCCCGCCTCTCTGTCTTCGGCATAGACCGTGTACCTGCCCCACTGCAGATGGTCGAAACGATATGCGCCAGCATCGTTTGTCTTTGTCCATGCAAGAGGCGTTGCAAGTATGACTCCCAACGGCTGGGCATTCAGCGTCAATCCCTTCGCAGGTGTTCCCTCCGTGGTAATGACTGTCCCGTAGATCTCTCCCCTGTAGGAGGATTGAGTAGCTTGATTCTGCGCAATGAGGATCGGCAGACAAACTAACGTCCCGAAAAGCGGAGGCCATCTCATGCCGAGCGATGTTAGCACCAGAGGTAAGGCCGGGAGAGGTTTGCGGTGTGAACTTTCGAACACAGCATCTTCGCCTGATATTCGCCATTCGGCTATAATCTTCCAATGGATTTTCAATTGGTGAGCAGCTATAAGCCTCGCGGCGACCAGCCCCGCGCAATCGAGGACCTCGTCGGCGGCCTCTCGGCGGGCGAAAAACACCAAGTGCTGCTCGGCGTCACGGGCTCAGGCAAGACGTTCACGATGGCCAAGATCATTGAGCAGTCGAACCGGCCCGCTTTGATCCTCGCGCATAACAAGACACTCGCCGCGCAGCTCTACCACGAGTTCAAGCAGTTCTTTCCCGGCAACGCGGTCGAATACTTCGTCAGCTATTACGACTACTACCAGCCGGAGGCGTATATCCCGGCGGGCGATCTGTATATCGAAAAGGAAGCAACGATCAACGAGGAGCTCGACAAGCTGCGCCTCTCCGCCACGCGGTCGTTGTTCGAGCGCCGCGACGCCATCATCGTCAGCTCTGTGAGTTGCATTTACGGGCTCGGCTCGCCGGAAGCTTACTACGGCATGTTGCTGCTGCTCGAAAAAGGCCAGCACATCAGCCGCAAGGACATCACGCGGCGCCTGGTCGAAATCCTTTATGAGAGGAACGATGCCGACTTTCGGCGCGGAACGTTTCGCGTGCGCGGCGACATTATCGAGGTGTTTCCCACCTACGACGAATCGGCCTACCGCATCGAGCTTTTCGGCGAAGAGATCGAATCGCTGTCGCAGATCGATCCGCTGTTCGGAACCGTGAAGCAGAAGTATTCGCGGCTGCCCATCTATCCCAAATCGCACTACGTGGTGCAGCCCGAGCGCAAGTCGCAGGCTATTGACTCCATCGTCGCGGAACTGAACGAGTGGGTCGCGCAGCTCGAGTCCGAAGGCCGCATGGTGGAAGCCCAGCGCGTCCACCAGCGCACGCGGTTCGATCTCGAAATGATCAAGTCCATGGGCTACTGCCACGGCATCGAGAACTACTCGCGCCACTTCAGCGGACGGCTGCCCGGCGAGCCTCCGCCGACGCTGCTCGACTACTTTCCGCGCGACTTCATTCTATTTGTGGATGAAAGCCACGCGACCATTCCGCAGGTTCATGGAATGTGGTTCGGCGACCAGAGCCGCAAGCAGAATCTGGTTGACTACGGGTTCCGCCTGCCTTCGGCGCGCGATAACCGGCCGCTGAAGTTCGAGGAATTTGAAGCGCGCATTAACCAGACCATCTACGTCTCCGCCACACCGGGGCCCTACGAGCTCACTCGCGCGGCGGGTGTTGTTGTCGAACAGGTCATTCGGCCGACGGGCCTCGTGGATCCCGAAGTAGAGATTCGCCCTGTGAAAGGCCAGATCGATGACCTCCTCGCCGAGATTCGCGATCGCGCCAAGCGTGGCGAGCGTGTCCTCGTCACCACGCTGACCAAGCGCATGGCTGAAGACCTCGCCGGATACTACACCGAGGTGGGCGTACGCTGCCGCTACATGCATTCCGAAATTGAGACGCTGGAGCGCGTGAAGCTGCTTGCCGGACTGCGCAAAGGTGAGTTCGATGTGCTCATCGGGATCAACCTGTTGCGCGAAGGCCTCGATCTGCCCGAGGTGTCGCTGGTTGCAATTCTCGATGCCGACAAGGAAGGCTTTCTTCGCTCCACCGGCTCGCTTATCCAGACCATCGGCCGCGCAGCGCGTCACATCGAAGGCCGCGCAATGCTTTACGCAGACAAGATGACGGATTCCATGCGCAAGGCCATCGGCGAAACTGACCGTCGCCGCGCCATCCAGCGTGCCTACAACGAAGAGCACGGCATTACGCCGCAATCGATTATCAGCAAAGTCGACATGGGTCTCGCCCATATCCTCAAGGCCGAGTACGGCGAGATCGAAGAAGCTGAAGCTGTCGGCCTGCCTGACTTCACATCTCAGGCCGATGTCGACACCTTCATCACTAAGCTCGAATCCGAGATGCGCGAGGCTGCGCGGAAGTTCGAGTTCGAAAAAGCCGCCAAGCTTCGCGACAGCATCAAGGAGCTGCGGGAGAAGGAGTTTCTGTTTGGCTGAAGGTCTCGTGAATTTCAGCTTGAAATGGTGAGAGACTATCTCGCTTTTTCTTTCCACATCCGGTGTTCGAAACTCAGGTAGAAAAATGCGCCCTTGTCGCCGGAGCTTGGGCCGACGCCTGCAACGTAGGCTACACCCGGCACGATCTGCAACCCGCTTCGGAAGTTGAACGCGCCGCGAACTCCCGGTGCCAGCCAAAGCGTGTTCTGGACATCTGTTCCGTGCGGGCGGCTCACCAGGTGCGAAGATGTCCACGCAGTTTCGAACATGCCGTTCACCCGCGGGTGCGCAAGCCAGATGAGGCTGCCAGCGGCGTTATATCCATAAGAGGCGGCGACGTCGTGGGCGGCATCGCGCGCGTGCGGGACCCACGTCCCGCCGAGATCGTAATGACTCACAAAGTGCCGATCAAGCACAAGGCTGGCCGGCAGAACCGCCTGCACGCCCGTGCCTCCGTAGCTGGAAACATTCTTCACAGAACCGCTGGGAACGATCAGGGTGGCCCGGGGCGAGACGGCGAGCCTGGCTTCGCCGTCTCCGAGAAGTTGATAACGGTAGTTGAGCAGCAGATCTCCAAAAGAGCGGTCAAGGTTCTGATTGGTTTTCGCATCAACGAGCGTGTAGCTCAGCTGATGGCGCCAGTGGTCAGCCACCGGCCACTCCTGCGTAAAGCTGTAGGCCCACGTTTTCGAGTTCCACAGGCGGGTGAAGGTCTGGATGTGCTGCACTACGCCCGGCTCCTGGTTATAGGCCTCCTCGGCTAGAAAGCTATTGTCCTGGATGGGATCTGCCTCAGGGGCAGAAACGCTGGTGCCCTGAGCGAAGATTCGTCCGATCGAGGCGAAGAATAAAGCCGAAAAAAGAATTGCAGGTTTCATATGCGTTCACTCGAGTCCATAAAGCTGTAATCGGCGGCTTGCGTTGGTACATCATCGAGATTGCCGACAATTCGGTCTAATTGGCGACCGATTCAGTCCGAGTTCTGCAATGAACTTACCTCTAGAGTAGTACCGGAAAAGTGATACAGATCACGTCGATGACGAAGCCTAGGAAACATGGGGGCACGGGAGGACATGGGGGCTGGTAGCAGACACTCGAAAGCTCTCAATTCCCTGTCTGCTTTCGTCAGGGAGGCTCTGCGAGTGCAAAGGAATACAATCTCGCGAGCTACTCGTCTGAAGGACGTAGGGGACGGAACTCCCGTACTAAGCGTCCTCCCATGTGATCTGCTCCATCTGTGGTGTGAGGCAAATCACATTGAACAAGCCTAAGATAATTGAGAATAAGGTCGTTGCAGCGGTTTTCCTCTTGTTCTAGCCGCTCTGGTTTCCCCTAAAGCCTTAGTGCTCAATGCGAGAATCAGAGATGGAGATCTCCACCCCAGCGACGAAGACCGGTCGCCAGAAACACCGGGATCACAGACCAAGCATCGCAACGTAAGTTTTGCAGAAGGAAGTTGGAGAAAACACCTCCATGGCAACTTTTGGAAGTCTTTCACTTCTCATCGGTTTAGCGCTGGCCGCCTACAATCTTTTCGCGGGGGCCGTGGCCTTGCGCCTCATCGCGACGGGGCAGCCCGCGCCGATTGCGCCGGAGCGCCTGGCCGACACCGCCCGTCGTGCCGGCATCGCCGCATTTGTCGCCGTTACGGCTGCGGCGTTTGCGCTGGTCTACTCGGTTTTCACCAACGACTTCTCCATCACCTACATCATGGAGCACTCGAACCGCGCCCTTCCAGGAGCGTACAAATTCGCGGCCCTCTGGAGCGGTCAGGAAGGTTCGCTTCTGCTCTGGTGCTGGCTGCTCGCCACCTACGGCTTCGTGCTGCGCCTGCGCCACAAGACCGACGTCAAGCTTTACGCGTATGCCGGTACGATTCTCGCCGGCATCCAGGTCTTCTTCCTCGCGGTGGTCAATTTTGCGGCGCCCCCGTTTGCACTGCTGCGGGGCGCGATCCCGGCGGACGGCAACGGTCTCAATCCGCTGCTCCAGTATCCGGAGATGGTCATACATCCGCCGATGCTTTACCTCGGCTATGTTGGATTCTCCGTCCCCTTCGCCTTCGGGCTCGGCGCGCTGATGATGCGCTACCCCGGCGAAAAGTGGATCAAGATCACCCGCGTGTGGACGCTTGTGACCTGGGTCTTCCTTACCGGCGGAATCTTTCTCGGTATGCACTGGGCCTATGCGGTACTGGGCTGGGGCGGCTACTGGGGATGGGATCCGGTTGAGAACGCCAGCTTCATGCCGTGGCTTACTGGCACTGCCTTTTTGCACTCCGTGATGATGCAGGAGAAGAAAGGCATGATGAAGAGCTGGAACGTCTGGCTCATCTTCTCCACCTTCCTGCTCACGCTGCTTGGAACACTGCTCACGCGCGCCGGGCTCGTCAGTTCCGTGCACGCCTTTGCACAATCATCCATCGGCACATGGTTCATGGTGTTCATGGGGATCGTGCTCGCCGTCTGCATCTTCACGTTCATCCTGCAGCGTGACCACCTCCGCTCGGACCATCAGATCGAGTCGCTCGTCAGCCGCGAGTCAAGTTTCCTCTTCAACAACCTCGTGCTGCTTACGGCATGTTTTGTGATTCTCTGGGGAACGCTCTTCCCAATCCTCAGCGAATACGTACAGGGCAGCAAAGTCACGGTGGGAGCGCCGTTCTACAATCGCGTGGCTGTGCCCATCGGTCTCTTCCTGCTGTTTCTCACCGGCGTCGGCCCTCTGCTTCCCTGGCGCGCAACGTCGCTTAAAGCCGTCAAGCGCAACTTCATCGTTCCGAGCATAGCGCTGTGGACCATGGTTGCCGTCTGCTTCATATTCGGGCCGCGCCCATTGAGCACCTGGTTCAGCGATGCGGGATCTTTCTACTCGCTGGTGTCGTTTGCCCTTGCGGCGAGCGTCTTCACCGCTATCACGTCGGAGTTCTTCCGCGGCGGCGCGGTCATCGCGAAGCAGACCGGCAAGAATCTACTCACGTCAATTTACCTGCTCACACGCCGCAACACCCGCCGGTACGGTGGATACATCATCCACATCGGCGTCGTCATCGTCGTTGTCGGACTCGCCGGTGCGGCCTTCAATAAAAACACGGAGAAGGAACTCGCGCTTCACGACACCATGAGCGTCGGTCCATACACGCTTGAGTGCGTCGGTTTTACGCAAGACTCCAACGCCAACTACAACTCCGATTACGCACTGCTCGACGTCTCGCGTGATGGCAAAAAGCAGTTTCAAATGGCGCCTGAAAAGCGTGTATACCTCGCCAGCCAGCAGCCGCAGACAATGGTTGCTGTTCACTCCGTCCTCAGCTGGGATCTATATGTGGTGTACGAGGGCACAAATCCTGACACAGGCCAGCCCATTATCAAAGCGTTTCTGAACCCGCTGGTCAGTTGGATATGGGCCGGCGTGGTCCTGATCGTGCTCGGCACATTCTTCGCACTCGTTCCGAGCCTTACACCGGCAGCAGCCGCGTCGAAGGTTTCTGCCGCACGCCCTGTTCACGCAGAGGCCGTGCTCAAGGGTGGCGACTGAGATGAAAGCTATGTTGCAAAATCGCAAGTGGATTAAAGGCGTCCAGGCCGCAGTGCTTGCCGTCGCGGTCTGTTTCTCCATCGGCGCAACAGACTCAAGCGCTCGCTACGACAAACTCAACCACCAGCTCATGTGCAGTTGCGGCTGCGGTCAGGTGCTGGGCGAGTGCAACCACGTTGGCTGTCCCGACTCGCCGGTACAACTGGCCGAACTGAAAACTGCGATGAACACTGGCATGGACGACAAACAGATTCTCTCGAGCTTCGCAGCAAAGTACGGCGCAACCGTTCTTGCAGCGCCCACAACCACTGGCTTCAATCTTGTTGCGTGGATCGCGCCATTCGCTGTTTTCCTCGCCGCACTGCTCGGCACTATCCTGCTCATCCGCCACTGGTCCATCGGAAGAAAGCAGGAGGCCGAGCCCGCAAACACGCCTGAAATGGACGCGCTCCGCGACCGCATCCGCCGTGAAACCGGCAGCGAAGGGAGTTTTTAACCATGACCGAAACACTTGGTTTAGCACTTGGCTGCCTGATGGCGATCAGCCTTTTCCTCTATACCTTCTGGCCCGAGAATGCCTTCGCAAGCCAGCGGCAGAAAACACGCCTCGATTATCTCGAGGAGCGCAAGGAACAGCTCTACGAGAACCTGCGCGATCTCAACTTCGAATACCGCGCCGGGAAATATCCTGAAGAGGATTTCGTCGCGCAGCGCACGCAGCTTGAAAACGAAACGGCGCAGTTACTCGCCGAAATTGATTACCTGGAACAGCAGGCATAAAGACAGAGACCAGGGACTCAGCAAAATCGAAAGTTAAGGTTCGAACACGAAATGAAATTGACGCGATTTTTTGCAGCCATTTTTTCTTTGATTTTTCTTGCCGGTACATTGGCGCATGCCACTCAACTTTCCGGCACCGTGACAAACAAGACCACCGGTAAACCCGCCAGCGGTGACGCTGTCGTGCTCGTTGAGCCGATGACCGGCATGACCGAAGTTGCTCGTGCCACCGTCGATGCCGGCGGACACTACACCATCAATCGCCCAACCAACGCTCCCACGCTCGTAAAGGTGATTCATCAAGGCGCAGAGTACTTCGCAGACGCACCTCAATCCGGCACCATCCCTGAAATTTCGGTTTACGATGTCGCAGCCAAAGTTGATGGCGTCTTCATCGAAGCGGATGTGATGGAGCTTGAAAGCACCAATGGCCAGTTGCACGTGCTGGAGCGCTACTTCGTCCACAACACCAGCATGCCGCCTCGCACGCAGTGGAGCGCGAAGAGCTTTGAAGTCGTGCTCCCTGAAGAGGCCGTGATTGAACTCGCGCAAGGACAGCGCCCCAAGGCCGGCGCCCTGCCCACAACGTTGAAGCTCCAGCCCAATGGACCGAAGGGCCATTACGCCTTCAACTTCCCGATTCAGCCGGATGAGGGCGAGAAGGACACGCAGTTCAACATCAGCTACACGATCCCATACAGCGGCAGCTTCACCTTCCATCCGCAGGAGTCGCTCAGCGCACAGAACGTCGGCGTGCTGCTGCCCAAGAGCATGACTTTCACCGCCGCTGCAGGATCAACGTTCACGGCCCTGAACCAGGATCCCAACATCCAGACTTATGTTGCCAAGAACGCGGTACCGGGCAAGGCTCTCGAGTTCACAGTTTCAGGCACCGGTTCCATGCCTCGTGAAGATCAGGGCGCAGGTGGCCCGGCCGGCGCTCAGGCCGGTGGTCAACCGGGAGGTCAACCCGGCGGCGGAATCGGGGAGCCCATCAACACGCCCGATCCTCTGAGCAAATACAAGTGGTGGATCCTCGGCGGTCTTGCCCTCGTCTTCATCGCTGCCGCGGCATTCCTGCTTCGCAAACCCGCCGGCCTGCCTGGCGTACCGGCGGTCGCAGCGTCCGTTGCTTCCGCACAAGGCCCGCGCGTCCCGGCCACAGCGCATGTCACTGCCGCGGGAAAGAACGGCTCATTGCTTGCAGCCCTCAAAGAAGAACTCTTCTCGCTCGAGAGTGACAAGCTCACGGGAGCTATCAGCTCGGCCGAATACGCGGAGACGAAAACCGCTCTTGAAGTAGTGCTGAAACGCGCTCTGAAAAAGAGCTCGTAATTCCGACTGGAAAAACTGGCGCCCGAAGATCGTTGATCTTCGAGCGCCTTTTCGTTCGCACGGTACTGGTCCCGGTTCGTAATTCAATACTTCTAACACGCTGCCGCCTGTACTTCTCCCCCTGCTTTCAATCCCAGGGCGTTTCTTTAAACGCCTGTTCCATCCCCGGATAGAAGGCCAGATAGCCGCAAATGAGGAGATTGATGAAAACGCTCACGAAGAACGAAACCTGCTGGCCGGGCGCCATCGGCGTAGGCGATCCCGCCGCATGATCCGCGAAGTAATTCCCCAGCATCTTCGCCGCGGTCGCGCCTGAGAGGAACATCACAAACCACCGCGCGCGCCAGTCACGGCTGTACCATCGCCACGCCATCAAGCCATACAAGAAAGCGCTCACGTAGAACACACCCTCCGGTGGCATCTGCCTCGGCCACGCATCGAAATTTGTCGCAACGAAATTCGCAACCACAGTGTCCGGCGCCAGCCCCACAATGAGCGCAAAAATCAGGTTCGCCGCCGATCGGAACACCAGCAGCCACACAAATAATTTGATAAGCACCGGAAGCTTGTTCCGCTCAACCCAGTCGCCCCGCTCCGTTGACGGTCCCTTTTGCTGTGCTTGCGGAACATATGTCCTGATTGGATCTCTCGGCGGCATGCCCCCTCCTCATCAAAGATTCGGATAAGAGAGACAGCTCCTCGGATGGAGTTGCGCCTTTCGCTCCATACTTTGCGCGGTAGATTGTGGCTGTGAAGAACTGCAAGGCCAGAGTAGCAGAAACCGAATTTGGCAGACTACAACTTTTCGCGAAGAAAGCCGATCACGTGATCCGCGTGCACCACGCCGACCATCCGCGCTTGCGAATCTATCACCGGCAGTGCGTGCAGATTGTACTTATCGAACATTTCGGCCAGATCGAACTGCCTCATGTCTGCCGGGCACGAAAGCACCCGCGCTTCCGCCAAAACGATCAGCTGGGTATCCGGCTGCGCCATTACCAGCCTCGCCAGTGGAACCGCCCCACGCAGCACGCGTTTTTCATCGAGTAGGTAGATCTCGGTTACGGCCTCAATGTCGCCGTCATAACTGCGCAATGCCGCACCCACCTGCGAAACCGTCGCATCCGTTCCCAGGTAAACAAAGTCGGTGGTCATCGCGCCTGCCGCAGAGTTCTCGTCGAACTCCAGCAGCTCTTCTACTTCCTGCCGCTCTTCTGGCTCCATCTCCTCCAGAATCGCGTCCGACCTGTCCTCAGGCAGTTCCGCCAACAGGTCCGCCGCGGCACCGGGATCCATCTCCTCCACGATGTCGGCGATCCGCTCTTCGTCCAGCTTTTCGAGCAGTGAGGCCTGCATCTTAGGATCGACCTCTTCCAGCGTCTCCGCCGCCACCTCTTCATCGAGCGATGTAAACACCGCGTCGCGCTCCGCAGGGCTCAGGTCCTCCAGGATCTCCGCCAGGTCCGACGGATGCATTTTCGCCAGCCGCTCATATTCAATCCGCAGCTTCACCCGTCGCGCGGGATCCACCTCGATCATGTCCACAAACTGCCATGGGATTCCGCGATCCTTGAACCGGCGTGATAGCTGATCCAGCGTCGCCGTCGGCAGAACCCCCTTGAACACGCGCCGGAACGCTCCGCGCAGCCCCACCTCCACCTCTGCCACGCGCAGCAGATGTGCCGACCCGTCTCCCATCCACTCCAGGTCGACATCATTCACGCGAACTACTTTGCGTCCGTGAATATCGATGATTTGCCGGTCCACTAGGTCCTGCTGCAAATAGATGTAACTACCCTGCTCCTGTAGTGGAGTCACGGCCTCAGCCGATAACACCTGCAGCATCCCCGCCGATGTCTCGCGTACCTCCTGCGACGGCACCAGCGCGAGCCCCGTGCGCGTCTTCAGCACAAGACCCGCCACCTTGCCCGCATCTGCGCCGGTTCCAACAGCGACATCTTTCAGCTTTCCGCATACGTTCCCCTGCGGGTCTGTCACCGCGGTGCCCAGCAGTGCCGTCAGACTCACGCGGGTTGTCGCACGCTGGTTCATATGCTGAGTGTACTGCTCCGCTCCGAAGGTATGAATCGTTCCGCTGCCTTGCGAACCGGATCGATCACCCAGAACCATGGTGTGTTCACTTGCTCCTGATTGAATCGACGAACAGTTTTCGCGTCATCTCAAGTACAACGGTGACGGCCTGCTTTTCATCTGAAAGGTTTTCGACAAGGGCATCGAAGAATTCGAATGAGGTGAGTGCGGTCAACGCCGCGGCTCGTTCTTTTGCATCCTCACGGCAGCCCAGCTTGCCCACGATGCGCATTGCCGCCCGAAACCTGCGACTGTTTCGCTCCTGGATCACCGATCCAAATTCGGGATCAATTGCGCCGATTCCGTGGATGCGCCGGATGAGCAGACGATTGCTGGCCCAGAATCGGCAAAAAACCTCAACGTAACCCTGCAGCATCACGGCGGGCGATGGAAGGGTCATCACTTCCCGCATGCTCTCCATGCCGCCATCCAGAGCGATTACATCGAACAGCGCTTCGAGAACGGCCGATTTGGTTCCAAAGAGATTGTGTATCGTCTGGCGTGTCACCCTGCTCTGCGCGGCCAACGATGCCATGGTCCACTGATGGTAGCCCTTTGCCTCAAGTTGTTCTCTCGCTGCACGCAAAATTGCAGCACGGCTCTGGTCCATTTGCTCAAGGCGCTTACCCAGCTCGTAAGGGCGCTTCGTCTCTCCAGCACCATCGGTCGTCACGAATCCAGTTTACGTATTTACAATTCATTTGACAATAAGTAAATCCAAATGCTATTTCTGATTAGGTCATGAGTAGCCCGATGAGTTCGAACGACGTTGCGGAGAAGGCCCGGATTGCAGCAAACCCTGATTACCTTGCGAACGGGTCAGGTGCTCGTCGGCTGGATTTTCCGCTATGGATGAAGATCGGATTCTGGGCCTGCCTCGTCATAGCGGTTGCGGTTGTGGTGCGCCGCGCGATAGCGCTGCTCGCCCCGGCGGGAAAGGGCGCTCCACCCCAATTAGCCAATCTTGACGGCTGGTTTGCGGCACATGCGGTCGTCACCTGGATCCATATTCTTTGTGCTCTCGTCTTTGTTCTTTTGCTGCCGTTTATCTTTCGGGCGCGGACACAGAGTTCGCGAGCGCTTCAGCAGGCATTCTTCATTCTCGGCGCTATTACCGGAATCAGCGCGTACGCAATGAGCCGTTACGCCGTAGGCGGTTGGCTTGAGCGTGCAGCGGTTTTGTTCTTCGACACGCTGTTTCTGGCATCGCTCGCGAGAGCCTGGTTCTTCATGCTACGTGGCGATAACGCGAGGAAGAAAGAGATCTGGATGATACGCGCCGTCGCCGTCCTGCTGGGAATTGCGACGACGCGGCCGGTGATGGGCTTCTTCTTCGCAACGGAGCGTCTCAGCCATCTCTCCCCGCACCAGTTCTTCGGCATCGCCTTCTGGATCGGCTTCTCAATCAACACCATTGCGATCGAGTTCTGGCTGAGAAGGTCGGGACTACAAAGGATTCATCGATGAACACCTTCCCTTCCCGCCTTCGCACAGAGGCCCGCATCCCGGCATGCTCGCAATTCTGTACACTCTGCTCTTTTGTGTTGGGCTCTACCCTGTGACTGCGATGTATAAGCAGCCGTATTGGCCCGGACCGTGGGAATCGGCGGCGGTCATCATTCCCTACTTCCAGAACTATGGTTCTCGTGTTCTGTTCTGCGTCGTTCTTCAACTGGGTGCGATGGTCTGCCTCGGCATCTTTACTGCCACAATCGTGAACCGCCTGCATTTCCTGGGCGCGCGCGCTGCCGGAACCTACATCGCGCTGCTCGATGGCTTTCTGGTGGTTTGTGACGCTTTTGCGGGCGCGATGGCCATGTGGACGATGCTGCGCCCCGGCGTCATTCAGCAACCAGCTCTGGTGCTAGCGTTGTATTGCCTCGGCTATGCTTTCGGTGGCCCTGGCTTCTCGGTGCCCATGGGACTGCTCATGGCCCGGGTTTCAGTAACTGCCGCATTCATGAAGCTGCTGCCCCGCTGGGTCATCATTCTTGGTTTGGTACTTGCCGCAGCGGGAGAAATCAGCTGGCTCCATCTCGCATTTCCGAAACTGCTGTTTCTCATCCCGCTGGTGCGTTTTCCCGGATTCATCTAGCTGATAGCAGTCGGATTTTTTCTACCTAAACGACGCACCGCATCCTGAGAGAATGAGGACCGACATCGACGAAACCAACACAGAACGAACAGCAACGTTCACGGGATGCAAATTCTTGCCCGCAGATCCATTCCTCATGAAGTCTTAGACACCGTATACCCCTAAACTTCGTCTCACCCAAAGCAGTTCTTGACACAATCCCTTCCAGACTTGAAACTGCCCTCTACAGCGTCTTTTTTACAATTCCCAAAGACGTATTACTTCCTCTCGCGGTAAGGCGTTGGGCTTTGCCCCTTCCGGTAGAGGCGGAGACGAAGCCGGTGACTAATCCGAAGGCCGGAAAATTGAGCTTTTCGCTGCCCTCTACGATGGAAAGCGTCAGCGAGGTCGAAGCTGCCGCAGAGAAACTAGCAGCGGAGGCTGGCATCGACGAAGATGAGCGCTTCCGCATAACCATGGCGGTCCGAGAGGCTGCGGTCAACGCAGTCCTCCATGGCAACGACTACGATCCCGCCAAGCAGGTCACGGCCAGTTTCGAAAACAACGGGAAATCGCTCGTCTTTACCATCGCCGACCAGGGCAAAGGTGTCGACTGGGAAAAACTACCCGACCCTCTGGCCCCCGAGAATCTCCTCCGTGGCACCGGCCGCGGCATCTTCCTCATCCGCTCGTTCATGGATGAGGTCCACTTTCGCCAACTCCAGCCCGGCACAGAACTCACCCTCATCAAACATCTGACCCCGGCGCAAGAACAGACCTGAAGCGGCGTTTCGCTCTGCAGCAGTACGTCGATCGCCTGGACACGATCCAGTGAACTCCATGCTGCGGGCCGCTTTGCACAGTTGCAGAGCGGCACTGAGATGCTATAACTTGTATGACTCACAAAGGAGGAAATTCCGTGGCACTTACTATCGCTTCCCGTGAATTGGACGGAGTCACTGTCCTGGACCTTAGCGGGCGGATCACCCTCGGCGAGGGGAGTGTGCAGCTGCGGGAGGCCATTCGTGACCTGATCAG
>Ga0105240_10006578_pt1 | contig 17062 bp, 5 predicted proteins | sample KBSC54metaG_FD_80426 | JGI IMG/M metagenome (GOLD analysis project Ga0105240, IMG submission 80426) | Corn rhizosphere microbial communities from Kellogg Biological Station, Michigan, USA - KBS C5-4 metaG | ecosystem: Host-associated > Plants > Roots > Rhizosphere > Soil | place: Michigan, USA...
CAACGACGGCGGCGTCAACGGCATCGAAACGACCAACCCGGACGTGAATGGCAACTACTGGAACAGCATCGGCGCCTCCACCATCACGGTTCCCCAAGGCACAGCCATCGCCAATTTGGTCACCAGTAGCAACGTAACAACGAGCATCGGCGTTACCCTCATTTCGGCCAACTGGCAGTGCAACGGCATCCTCAACGGCGGCTTGTTAACTCCGCATTATGGGTTGCTCGGCGATTACGCTATCCCGACCGCGACGGAAGATTACATCTTCTTGAACAACGGCTCGTCCGGCATCTCCGGCACGGTTGAAATTTCCGGTCTCAACCCGAGCACCAGCTACAAGCTGAAGATGTTTGCCACGCGCAACACGGATACCAACACGACGCGCACGACGATGTATTCCGTGACCGATGTGAACGGCACGCACTCAGTGAACCTCCAAACGTCCGGCCCGGGCGCCGGTTCGACGAATCAACCCTTCGGCAATGACTACAAAGTCGTCTCGCTGAACGGCCTGACCCCCGATGGCTCGGGTAATCTCGACTTGACCGTGTCCGAAGTGAACGGCTTGTTCGCCTATCTCGGCATTTTGGAAATTACCACAGCCGATCCCGCGCCGTTCTTCGTTCTCCAGCCGCAGGCGGTGGAAGTGGCACCCGGCACATCGACCTCCATGGTGGCAGTGGCAATCAGCCCGCAGCCGCTTACCTATCGGTGGTATTTTAACAACACGCTGGTTCCCGGCGCAACTAGCACCAACTTCCCGTTGCCCAACGTAAGCAACGCCACTGTTGGCGCCTACTTCGTGGTCGCTTCCAATAGTCTTGGCGTCGTGACGAGTTCAGTCGCGAATGTGCGTCTCGGCCCGCCGCATCTCACCGGCTTCTCAGTACTCGTCGACTTCGGCCGCCACGACGGCGACATCAACGGTATCGAAACCACCAGCCCGGACGCGAACGGCCACTATTGGAACAACATCGGACCGACGACAATCAATGTTCCGCAGGGAACGGCCATTGGCGGTCTCGTCACTATGAGCAATGTGCCGACATCCATCGGCATCACCGTTCTGTCCGACATATTTCAATGCAACGGCCGGCTCAACGGCGGTCTGATAAGCCCGCGTTATTCCTTGCTGGGTGACTATGCCGTCGGAACGGCAACCGAGGATTACTTCTTCCTTAACAACAACACGGCTGGCGTCTCGGGTACGATTGAGATTTCTGGCTTGGACACCAACGTTAGCTACAAGCTCAAGATGTTCGCCACGCGTAACACGGACGTCAGCACTACCCGTACAACCAAGTATTCCGTGACGGACGTCAACGGAACGCATTCCATCAACCTGCAAACGTCTGGTCCGGGAGCGGGCTCGACCAACCAGCCGTACGGCAATGATTACAATATCGTTTCGTTGAACGGCCTGACCCCGGATGTTAATGGCAATCTGGACCTCACAGTTTCAGAAGTGAGTGGCCTGTTTGCCTACCTTGGCGTTCTGGAGATCACCACGGCGGATCCCGTGCCCACGTTCGTTCAGCAACCGCTGAGCTTGGAGGTTGCGCCCGGTACATCAACGTCGCTGGTGGCCTACGCCGTCAGTCCGCAACCGCTCAGCTACACGTGGTACTTCAACAATAGCCCGATTCCCGGTGCGACCAGCACCAACTTGCCGTTGCCCGGTCTGAGCAGCGCCAACGCTGGCACTTATTACTTGGTCGCTTCCAACGTTTTTGGAGTCGTCACCAGTTCAGTGGCTTCCGTGCTCATCGGGCCGGCGCATCTGCCGAGCGCGGCCATCCTGGTTGACTTCGGTCGCAACGATGGCGGCATCAACGGCATTGAGACGCAAAGCCCTGACGTAAATGGCAACTACTGGAACAACATCGGCACTCCCGCGCCCAGTGTCCCGCAAGGGCTCGCCATTAGCGGCCTCGTGACCGTCGCCAATGTCTCCACGCCGATCGCGTTGACCGTGATTTCGGACACGTTCCAATGCAACGGCATCGTCAACGGCGGTCTCTTGGACCCGCACTACGCTCTGCTCGGTGATTTTGCCATCAACACCGCCACGGAAGATTACTTCCATCTGAACAACGGGTCGTCCGGCATCGCGGGTACGCTGGAAATTTCCGGCCTCAACCCCGGCATGAAGTACGACTTCTCCATGTTCGCGACGCGGACGACCGATATTAGCACCGTCCGGACGACCATGTACTCGGTCACAGATACCAACGGCACGCATTCCGTGACCTTGCAAACCTCCGGTCCGGGAGCGGGCACCACCAACCGGCCTTACGGAAATGATTACAACATCGTTTCGCTGAACGGGCTCGTTGCCGATCCTTCGGGCAACTTGGACCTGACCGTTTCAGAAGTGAGCGGCCTGTTTGCATATATCGGCGTTTTGAAAATCATCCCGAACCCACAGGCCGCCTTCACGGCCACACCGACGAAGATCACCGGCGGCTGGCACCTGCAGTTCAACGTGGGCCCGAACTATTCCTATCGTGTGCAACGCGCGCCTGACGTTACCGGTCCTTGGACTGACCTTGGCACCTTCGTCGGCCCCGCCGATGGTCTCGGTTCCTATGACGACACTAGTGCGCCGACGAGCCGCGCGTTCTATCGGGTTGTCGTTCCGTAAGGTTGCATGTTGGAGGTTGGGGTAGATGGTTGAGTCGATTGCCGGTGCGGAGGAGTTCCGCACCGGCAATTTCGTTTATGCTTTAAAGATTCTCGCTTGGTAGGCGTCCCCGTCCTTTCTGAATCCTAATCTCACTCTTAATCTTAATCCCTTTGGCTTTGCGCCATGCAGTTTGCATTTCCCTGCTGAAAGCTTTTTGCAATATGCATTCGACTTTCAGCGCCTGATTACAGAACGCAGACCGTGGAATTTTCACCATCCCCGTGACTTCCGTGTAAATCACGATAAACCGTGTCGTACTTCTCTTTGAGCGGGAGCTTTAAACGGGTGGCACGCTCATGGCTAAGTCTCGACGTTGTCTTAAAGGAGTTTGAGTACTGTGACCGACTGAACCGTTAATCAACCGCGCAAACTAAAACGCTATGTCGGACTTCCAACAAAACGTCGTGCCGACTTTTACGCGCCTCGTCGATGAAGACTTGGCGAAGATGGAAAAAAGCATCGTCCGCACGGCACGCCGCGCGCCCGTTGGTGTGATCATTCCCGCCTTATTCAGAAATCTTTCTTCCCCCGCGATGCAAAACATCATCAAGGAGCTTTCCACGATGAATTTTGTTAAACGCGTCTACATCAGCCTTGATAAGAGCGATGAGAAACAATTTGCGGAGGCGCGCGAAATCATCAAGCCACTCAAGGATAGCGGCGTATTGCTCTGGAACGATTCGCCCGCCGTGCAGGGCGTGTTGGAAAAGATTGGGCAAGCCGTTCCGCTGGGCGCACGCGGCAAGGGCAGGGCAGTTTGGACCGCTCTCGGTTACGCGCTAGGTAAGGGTGAGGTCGCCGTGCTCGCCTTTCACGACGCCGACATCGTCACTTATGACCGCGGCTTTTTGCTGCGGCTGCTCTACCCGGTGGTCCACTTACGCTATCAGTTCGCCAAAGGCTTCTACGCCCGCTATTCGGACCGGTTGCATGGCCGGGTAGCGCGATTGTTTTATTTTCCTTTCGTGCGGGCCTTGCGCGACATCCTAGGCAACTTGGATTTTCTTCAATACATGGCGGATTTTCGTTATCCGCTTTCCGGTGAGTTCGCCACGTTCACTAGCATCGCCAACGACCTGTTGTTTCCCTCCGATTGGGGGATTGAAGTCGGCATCTTGGCCGAGATGTATCGCATCACACGGCCGCACCGGATTTGTCAGGTGGAAATCACGTCGCGTTACGACCACAAACATCAAGACGTCGGGGAGGACGGCCAGGCTGGCCTGCAGAAAATGGTTTCCGATATCGCGCGCACATTTTTTACCCGTCTCTCAGCCGGTGGCTCGATTCTTACCCACGATTTCTTGCGCACCCTCAAGCACACCTACATTGCTCACGCGCGCAGCTACGTGCGCATCTACGAGGCGCATGCTGAGATGAACAGTCTGCCTAAATTTGATCGCCATCAAGAACTCGGCTCTATCGAGGCGTTCGCCGGCACCTTGGACCATGCGTTCACGGAATTTCAGGAACACCTTTTCGGCTCACCTATGATTCCTGAGTGGCGACGCATCGAAGTAGCTTGGGATGGTGTGTTGTCGGAACTCGTCCAGGCCTTCGAAGGGGCAAAGCCAAATACGCCATGATGAGTGGCATGTTCTTGTTCCCCGTGATTCGGAAGCCGAATCACGTTCAGCATCCTGATTCAACCATCCCTCTATCCGCGCGGCATCGTGGTGACAAACTATGGTGCCTGCGGAAAAGCATTCCCGTAGGTCGCATCTAACAATGCCCCGACTCTGATCATGCGCGGTTCCACCCGCTCCTGATTTTCAAACCCGTCACCAACCCAAGCTGGTTCGTCTCCCGGAGAACGTAGACTTTAGTCGGGATTCAAATCTTACGCGGGCGCCTCCGAGAACAGCCAGCGGTGCGTAACTTCGCATTGCCATTCTTTGCAAGCCTTTTGCCAGTGCGTGTATTCCTAATTCCAAGCGAGGTGATATTTTTTTTCGAACTCAAAAGAACCACATCGGCGATGCCTTTTGTATTCCTAGAGTTCAACCCTAAGAGCCCATCAACAGAAATCACCAACCAAATATTCTTGGCCTATGAAGAGCTGTTTCTCCACCAAATCAGTTACCGCCGCTGGTATATGCCTCGCGTGCATGCTTGGTCTCTCCACGGTTCGCGGTCAGACCAACGTCATTGGTGTGGGTGCGCCGACCGGCACTACGCGCAATGACAGCTATCCGGGTGCGGGCTTCGAGTTTTATACCCCGCTTACGGGATCTAGTATTAACGCTCTTGGCTATTGGGATGCCAGCGGGACAGGGCTGTTGGCACCTCATACCGTAAGCATCTACAAATATGCCGGCTCGGGTTCGAGCTATAACCGTGTGCTGACGGCCACGATTCCAGCGGGAACCGCCGCACCATTGATCAATGGTTATCGCTGGGTGGGCATACCTACCACGACGCTGACCAACATCGGACAAGGCGGCGGCTATTATGTGATTCTCGCCGATCATTCCATGGACACATGGGCAAATACCATCGGGTCGGCTCCCTATTTGAATCCCGCCATCGGCACCGTTTCAGGCCAGGGATTAATTCCCATCAATGGGACCACGATTCTGACCGCCACGATGAATATCAACGGCACTGGCAATCCAAACAACGGATTTGGTGGCGCCAATCTCGCGTTTTTAACGAATACGCTGCCTGCCTCGGCGCCGCCATCTCTAATTAATTGGACCGAGAACGGCGCATTCGTCGACAGCACTGTTTTGGCCAAAGCTGGAGTTGTTTCCAATGTGGTCTATGGCGTCGATTTCGGTGGCTCGGGTCTGCAAACAACTGCCAACGGCTACACCTTTGACGACTATGCCACGACCGGGAATGCGACGCTCGGTGGCTCGGGTATCAATTCTTACAATGCCTACTTGAGCGGCGGAGGGACCACGGGCGACTCGGCCTTCGACAACGCGCTGAACTTCGGCATTTACGGTGGCACAGGCAATTACTGCATCCTGAATAACCTGACGCCCGGCCAGAAATACAACGTATTGGCGCTTGCAACCGATACACGCCCGTCGGGTGCGGGAACGACGTTCCAGGAGACGGACTATCTTTCTTACAGCCCTTCACAGGTATTTGGCTTTAATGGTGGCACGCCTTCAATAGGTGGTTACATCCTCGGGACCTTTACTGCCGCGGCGTCCAACCAGCTTTTTTCGATGTACAGTGGGCACGTCCAATACAACGCCATCCTGCTCGCGAAGTGGACGCCGCCGATTTATCCCGACATTGTCGTTGTCACCAATCCCCAACCTGCAAATCTGACTGCTGGAGTCGGCGGGCAAGTGACTTATACGGCTGCCTTCAGCAATTCTCCCGCTGTCAACGTCCAGTGGCTGTTCATCACCAATGGAGTCACTAACACTCTCAGTTCGGGCATCGTAAATACTACAACCGGCGGACTTATGGTCAGCTCGCTCACCCTGTCTAATCTGGTGGTCGCGAATTCGGGTAGTTACCAAGCCAAGGCTATCGATGCTACGAACAGCCTGAATTTCAAATTCACAACCGCCGTCACGTTGAGTGTCAATGGTCTCATCCAATGGGTCCAATCCGGGACCTTTTCCAATAATGCGGTGCTTGCTCTGGTGGGGAATCCGTCGAACGAGGTGTTCGGCGTAGATTTCGGAGGGTCTGGGTTTCTGACGACGGCCAATGGATACACGTTCGATGATTACTTCACTTCGGGAAACATGGACGTTGCGAACGGCCCAAGCAGTTACAACAACTATCTGAACGGAGTCGCCACGACTGGAGACAGTGCGCTCGATGCGGCGCTCACGTTTGGCGTCTATGGTGGCGGAAACAATTCGGGAACATTGAAGAACCTGACCGTTGGGCAAACTTACTACGTGCTGGTCCTGCTGGCGGATTGCCGCGGCCCGGCGGCGGGCGGAAGTGTCGTCCGTGGCACGGACGGAGTTCTGCTCAGCCCTGCTCAACAGTTTGCGTTTGAGAACGGCACACCGTCCGTAGGTGGATACCTGCTCGGTAGATTCACCGCGCAGTCGACTAACCAGGCGTTGACCATCTTCAACAACTATCCGTTCGCCAGCCAGTATAACGCGCTGCTTGTCGCCAAAACTTCACCGTCAACCGCCCCGCCAATCTATCTGACATCGGACATCTCGCCGGGAAGCGCTTCGGTCGCGCAGGGCTCCAATGTGACGTTTACCGCCTCATTCCGAAATTCTCCGGCAGTTACGATCGAATGGCAGGCGGTCATCGGCGGCGTCACCAACGTTATCAGCACAGGCGTCGTTAATACAAACATCGGCGCGGACGTTATTTCCACGCTCGCCTTGCCAAATGTTCAACTAAGCGCCGCCGGCAGTTACCGGGTAAAGGCAACGGATGCTACGAATGCTGCGAACTTTACCTACAGCAGTTTTGCCACGCTTGCGGTGGTGCCGGTGATCACTTGGACTTCGAGCGGCACTTTTACCGACAACAGCGTGCTCACATTGGTGGGGGTTCCGTCCAACGTGGTTTATGCGGTGGACTTCGGCGGCTCCGGGTTTCAAACGACGGCGAACGGCTACACGTTTGATGATGGCATCACGTCCGGCAACATGACCTTGGGCGGGCATGGTGATTTCAACGGCTACATGCTTGGGGAATCGATTCCGGCCACGACGGGTGACACCGCCTTGGACACGATTCTAAACTCTGGGTCAAATGGTGGCGGTGGGGTGAATGGAGCGCTCCACAATCTGACGCCCGGCCAGCAATACAACATATTGATTCTATTGGCAGACACGCGTGGCACCAACGCTGAGGGATTGGTTTTTGCCGTGAACGATGGAGTGCGTACCAGCGCCAATCAGCGGTATGCGTTTACCAACGGCACGCCTACCGTGGGTGGCTATATCTTGGGAACAATCACCGCAGGTAGCTCGAACCAAACACTGTCGATCCATACATCGCTGGCGCCGAATGCAACTTTCTATCTCGGCAGCCAGTATAGTGCGGTCATCGTAGCGAAGGCGGCTGCTACCACGCCTGCATCTCCGACGCTTGCCGCACCCAAGTTCTCCGGCGGCAATCTCATTCTTACCGGAACTGGTGGCACACCCGGAGCGGGTTATACCTGGCTGACGTCCACCAACGTTACGGATCCAATCGCAGCTTGGACAACGAACACAACCGGCGTGCTGGATGGCAGCGGCGCACTCTCGAATGCGATTCCGGTGAATGCATCTGAGAAATCGCGGTTTTTCCGGCTGCGGCTGCCTTGATTTGGGTGGTTGGGTTATCGCTGGGCTTGGGAGATTGGGTCCCCAAGCCCAGCGTCATAAAAGCAAAATGATGAACTCATGAAGCACCTGAAGAGAAAGACAAATTGGAATGGCGGCGCCGCGCGTACTGGCTTTACGTTGATCGAGTTGCTGGTGGTGATCGCCATCATTGCGATTTTGGCCGCCATGCTGTTGCCCGCGTTGTCAAAGGCCAAAGCCAAGGCGATACGAATCCAATGCACCGGCAACCTCAAACAGTGGGGCCTCGCTGTTAATCTCTATGCCTCGGACAATCAGGACCGGTTTGCTGATTTGACTTACCCCACCGGCTCAGGGGCGCATGATTTGAGCTGGATGCCCTTCGCTTTCAACACCGGCTTTTACCCGAGTTACCTTTACAACAATAAATTCGGCAGCGTTGGAAAAGAACGCTCCAAAAATGACGTCATCTACTGCCCCGACGATTCATGGCATCGTTACGCCGAGCAACAGCCGGGTTACTCGGGCAACCTCGTCGGGTATTTTTATCTTCCTGGACGGGATAATAGCACTGTCGGCGGCTGCGGGCCGGTGAGCCTGGGAGGCAACTATGACAGCTCGGGCCTCGGCGAATGGTTATATCGCAAGAAATTGGGCGGACAATATCGCCTCGCACCCATCATGTCGGATCGCATTCAAAAATATGGCACGACTTGGACCGATCCCGGAAGCGGAACGGTCCTTTCGGTTCATCGAGGTGCTGGGAATGTGCCGGCCGGCGGCAACTTTCTTTATGAAGATGGGCGGGTGACGTGGAAGAATTTCAACAACTCCAGTCCTGCAGCCACGATTGACGTGGGCATTTCAGGTGGGGGATGGTCGTGCTACTTCCGCCCGGCGGAACTCACGAAAGGCCCATGGTAAGAATTTCTGAATCTGCAAGCTGATACCAGGTCAAATGCCGCTAAAGAACTTCGCATTCGCTTCGCAAATAACCCGTGTTGCAGCACTCGTTGGTTTGACCTGCTCGCTCAACGCCGGGATTGTCCCGACGCAGCTTCGCTGTGAATCGAAGGCGGATCCGCTCGGCCTCACCGAAACGACTCCGCGGTTGAGCTGGCAAGTGGTCGCCACAAATGCCGCCGAGCGCGGGCAATTCCAGATGGCCTATCAAATCCAGGTCGCCAGCACGCCGCAACTATTGGCGGCAAACACGGGTGACATTTGGGATACCGGCGTTAAGACAACCAATCAGACCACACAAGTTGCCTATAGCGGACCGACGCTGACGTCGCATCAGGTTTGTTACTGGCACGTGCGAGTTTGGGATAAGGATAATCAAGTCTCGGCATGGAGCAGCCAGGCGATGTGGTCGATGGGCATTTTGAGCCAAGGCGAATGGACCGCGCAATGGATTGGTCGCGACGATGCCCCATCTTGGGATACTGGCTCGACTTTTACCCAGGCGAATTGGATTTGGTATCCGGAGGGCAATCCGGCTTCAAGTGCGCCGGCGGCCATGCGCTGGTTTCGCAAAGTGTTCACTGTCCCGGCGGGAGTGAATGTCACGCAGGCGATCATGACCATGACCGTGGACAATTCCTTCACGCTCTATGTGAACGGGCAGGCGGCGCTGTTGAGCGATAACTGGCAACAATATGCGCAGGTGGACATCGGGTCGTTGCTCAACAATGGGACTAACGTCCTTGCCGTGGCGGCCGTGAATGGTGGCACGACAGCAAATCCCGCCGGTCTGATCGGATCGCTCGATTTAACGTACAGCAACGGACAATCGAACATCATCCGAACGGACGCAACCTGGCTTGCCGCCAATCAGCTCTTCGCCAACTGGAACCAAACAAACTTCAACGCGACGGGCTGGTCGAATGCTATGGTTCTCGGCAGCTACGGCATGGCGCCATGGAACAGTTTTATCAAGCATTACAAGGCGGCCACGCAATTGCGGAAGGATTTTAGCCTGACCGAGCTGCCGTCGCGTGCGGTGTTGTATGTGACCGGGCAGGGAGCGGTGGAGCCGCGCCTCAACGGTGCCAAGGTCGGAGATGACTATTTTCTCAACGGCTGGACCGATTATGCGATCAGGCTTTATTACCGCGTTTACGATGTGACGTCCCTCTTGCAGCCGGGCTCCAACACCGTCGGCGCCATTCTCGGTGGTGGGTGGAACAGAGGAAAAATCGCGTTCATCGGCCAGAACATCTATGGGACGAAGACGCGGCTGCGTGCCCAGCTTCATCTCTTCTACACGAACTCACCGACACAGGTCATCGGCAGTGATTCCAGCTGGAAGGGCGGCTTCGGACCGATTCGTGAAGGCGACATTCAAGCTGGAGAAACATACGACGCACGGCTTGAAGCGTCCAGTTGGGACAGTCCCGGTTTTGCGAACAACACTTGGAGCAACGCCACGGTTGGCGCCGAAGTCTCACCGGTGTTACAAGCTCACCCCGCCGAGCCTATCCGTGTCAGACAGACTTTTGTTCCAATAGCCATCGCGCAGCCCCATCCCAGCCTATATGTGATGAATTTTGGGCAGAACATTTCTGGATGGCTCCGGTTGCAAGTCACCAATCAGCCTGCCGGAACGCGAATCGTCATGCGCTTTGGCGAATGGACGAATCTCGATGGCACCGTATTTCGCGATAATCTGCGGAGCGCGCGTGCGACGGACACTTATATCTGCAAAGGCGGTGGCGTTGAAACTTGGGAACCGCGCTTCACCTATCACGGATTTCAGTTTGTGGAAGTGCTGGGGTTGGTTCAGCCACCGACGACCAATACCTGTGTTGCCCGGGCCGTCAACACGGGTATGACCGATGCAGGCACATTCCAATGCTCGGATAATCTCATCAACCGCATCTGCTCAAACATGCTCTGGACCACACGGGACAATTATTTTGAGGTGCCTACCGATTGCCCTCAACGTGACGAACGGGCCGGCTGGTGCGATGGCATCGAAGTCATGCGTTCCGGCATGTTTTTCATGCAGGGGGAAAGCTTCTTCAGCAAGTGGTATCAGGACATTGTCGACACCCAGGCGCGCACGAGTGGTCCTGATTACGGCCAGCAGGCGCCCGTGGTTGGAGATTTCGGCTTCAGTTCGGGGTGGCAGGACTGCGTGGTCTTCGTTCCGTACTGGCTTTATCAGACCTATGGCGATCTCCGCCCCGCCGAACGTTTTTATACCAACATGGTGGATCATTTGAATTTCTACGCCGCGAATTCAACCGGTTTCATCGGCCCGAACAGCGGCTATGGTGATTGGGTCGCGGCGGATGGTTCGACGCCAAAGAATCTCATCTCGACGGCGTTCTATGCGCGCTGCGCCGGCATGGTCGCGGAACTGGCTCAGGCCCTCGGAAAAAACTCCGACGCGGCCACGTATCGCCAGCTATACACAAATATCTGCTCTGCGTTTCAGGCCAGCTTTGTGGCGGGCGATGGAACCGTTGGCTCCGGTTCAGAAGGTGGGTACGCCCTCGCACTGGAATTCAACCTGCTGACGCCTGCGCAAAGGACCTTGGTGACAAATAAACTAGCCTCTTCTGTCGCCGCGCAGAATGGAAACCCCAGCACGGGCATGGTGACGACGCATCTGCTGTTCCCATCGTTGACCAGCATCAACCGCAGTGACCTTGCCTACGTCATGCTGGCCAAGACGAATTATCCCTCGTGGGGATTTGAAACCACCTTGGGCGCGACGACGATTTGGGAACTTTGGAACAGCTTGAATGCCGACGGCACCGTGAACACCAGCCAGGACGGTATGAATTCTCTCAATCACGCCAACTTCGGCACCATTGCGCAATGGTTTTACACCGGAATCGCGGGTATCGAGACGATGCAGCCGGGCTTCCAGAAAATTCTGGTCAAACCACAAGTCGGTGGCGGTCTGACTTCGGCTCAGGCGACTTACAATTCGATTCGCGGTCCCATCAGTTCCGCGTGGCAATACACCAATTCGGCGCTGACGCTCAACGTGACTGTCCCTGCGAACGCCACAGCCGAGATTCACGTGCCTACCACTAATGCCGCGGCAATCCTTGAGAGTGGAGTGCTGGCCGCAAGTTCGTCCGGCGTCAGCTACGTTGGCGTTTCCAACGGTGCTGCCATTTATAACGTGGTCGCCGGAAGCTACAGTTTCGCTTCGCCGTTTTTTGTCCAACTGGCGACTCCACCGGCTTTGATCATCACGACCGCCAGCCAATCCGGTTCGGGCAGCGGCACGTTTTATCCGACTTGGACGGTGCAAACGAATGGCAGTTTGATCGCGGGCCAGTTGCCAACCGCGGCCACAGGCAACTTTACCGAAGAGGTGGCCGGAAGAGCTGTGGCGGCGCTGACGGCCAGCAATAATCTGGGACTCGCACTGATCACGGGACCGAACGGACAATCCAGCAGCACTAACTACGTCACCTGCGGTAATGGCTCCGGGGCTGGCTCCACATTGGTTTATACGCTGCCTTCGAATTCATTCGGGTACGACCTGACGAATATCACGGTCAATGGTGGGTGGGCGAACAATGGCCGGGACCAGCAAGCTTACACAATTTATTACTCAACCAAGGCGGCACCTTCGACCTTCGTCCAGTTGGGCGTTGTGAATTACAATCCTGCGGTCGGCGGCGGAGTTCAGTCTGCGACGCGGGTGATACTGACGCCCGTTTCCGGCGCACTGGCGACGAATGTGGCTGCGCTGAAATTTGATTTCACCAGTCCGGCGTCGGAGAACGGCTATTGCGGTTATGGCGCGATCACCGTGTTCGGAACATCCAGTCTCGCGCCGGCTGTGCCCGCGACTTTGAATGCAACGTCAGCGGACGCAAACAGTGTCGTGTTGAGCATCGGGAGCTTGGTAGGAGGCCGGACGTACGAGCTGCAAAGCACGACCAACCTGGCTCCGGCGAGCTGGATGCTGGAAAGCAATTTCGTGCCTGCTACATCGACAATTGCCATCACGAATCAAGCTGACGGCACGCCGCAAGAATTCTATCGTGTCGTTGGACACTAATCCCAAGCGAAACGGCGTTTTAACGATGCGATGTTTTATTTTAAGCGTGGTGAGTTTGTTGGTCGGTGTGCTGGTCGCGCCCGAAGTTCTGGCGGACAAGCAGGCGTCGGCCCTGATCAACTTCGGCCCGGGCGGCAGGCAGATCACCCGATTCGATTCCGTTGCCGCCGCGATCGACGCGCACGACGGTGAAATTGCGCAGTTCGACGGTGTGTTCTACCTGTACGGAACCAGCTACGATTGCGGATACGAATGGGGCAACCATGATGCGCCCTTCTGCGGCTTCAAGGTTTACACGTCGAAAGACCTCGTCAATTGGACCGACCGTGGATTTCTCTTCGACGCGCAAACACCGGTCTGGCAGTCGCGCTGCAATGGCAAGACCTACGGCTGTTATCGTCCGCATGTTATCTTCAACCAGCGGACCGGACTCTACGTTTTATGGATTAACGTTTACGACAACGTGGTGGGCTATCGCGTGTTCACCAGCGCGAGCCCGCTCGGGCCTTTTAAGGAAATCGCGGAGCCAAAACTGGCGGTGAATCCTAACGCCGCCGCAGCGGGACTCAACAACGGCGACCATGACTTGTTCGTCGATGATGACAATACCGCGTATTTGGCTTTTACCGATTGGCGTGCCGGCGGCGCCATCATGATTGAAAAATTGAATGCCGAATATACCTCCGGCGCGGGTGATTTTGTCAAAGTGACGCCATCACGAACCGAGGCGCCGGGAATGCTTAAGCGCAACGGCAAATATTACGTTTTGTATTCGGACCCCAACTGCGGCTACTGCGGCGGCACGGGAACATCCTATCGCACGGCCGCTTCTCCTTTGGGGCCGTGGTCAGCCGGAATCCAGATCAGCACTAATTCGTGCGGCGGCCAGCCCTCCTTCGTTTCGACGTTGAAATTGGACACGGGAGTGATCTTTCTCTATGGCAGCGATCTGTGGAATAACGGCGCGAAAAACGAAGCTCTCGCCAATTTTTACTGGGCGCCTTTGACGTTCACGGGCGATGGCTCTATTAATCCAATCCAGTGTCAGGACAAGGTAAGTGTTGAGCTGCGTCCCGATGCAACTCCGAAACCGAAACTCACCGATCTCGACGCAACGTCCGGTAATGATGGCTTTACCAGTTTTTGCGATATCGGTGGGAACATTCAACGCTCCCAATCCTTCGTCGCCACCCGCAGCGGCATATTGAAAGCCGTCTCATTTAACACGTTCCAAAGCGGCCATCCGGATGCCGGGCTTGCGCTGGAGATTTACCGCGCCGACGAGGCGCATCTGCCCGTTGGTCCGGCGTTGAGCTCCATCTTGATTTTGCCAAATGAGATCGGATGGTCCCCTAAGCTGCTTGTTGTGCATCCAAATATTTCCGTGAAGGGGAGCGACGTCTGTGTGCTCGTCCTGAAATCTGCCGCGGGAAAAGGCCGGTACGGCTTTTCTTATAACGATGCGCTGCCGTATCCAGCCGGTAAGGAGGCTTACAGTAACAACGGCGGTAAATCGTTCTCAGTCGAAAAGAAGCGCACGCTCCTGTTTAGGACATTTATCGGGACCGAATAGACGGGATATGGCCGCACTGCCATATCATGCACACATTTTGCCAGTTCATATATTCCGCCATGGCTGTTACGTAGTAGTCTTCCAGCGTAGCCGGCAGAACTGTAACGGGGTAATACCCCCGGTAGTTACTGCCATTTTGCGATGGCGACGTACGTCATGGCGGGCCAGCATGTTGACCTTAACCAAAATGAATTTGCGTCCCGGAACTTGGTGCCGTTTCGTCCGGATTTTGAAAGTTCGTGGATTTGTGGCTGCAGAATTTTTGCTGGTCCTGACACTGTCCGTCTCGGCGGGGTTGGCGCCGACCAACTTGTTGTGCGAGGCGAAGCTTGATCCGATTGGGCTGACGGAGATGGCGCCGCGGCTGAACTGGCAGGTGGTTTCTTCGCCCGGCGAACGAGGCCAGGTCCAAAGTGGCTACCAGATTCAAGTGGCCAGTTCACCCCAACAGTTGGCGGCGAACATTGGCGACCTGTGGGACACGGGACAGGTAATTGCCAACTTCACCTCACAAATTCCCTACGCTGGCACGTCGCTTAACTCAGATCAAAGATGCTACTGGCATGTGCGAGTGTGGGATAAAGACGGTCAGGTTTCTGCGTGGAGCCCGACGGCTACTTGGTCCATGGGGTTAATGCTGATAAGCAACAGCGTCCAAATCGCTGCGATCAATTGGACCGGGCAGGGGACGTTTACCAATAATTCCGTGCTCTCGTTGGTCGGAGCATTGTCGAATCAGGTTTTTGGTGTTGGCTTTGGCGGCTCGGGTTCTCAGACGGTTGCGGGGTACGCATTCAGCGACTATGCCACCTCGGGAAACTTCACTATCGCCGGGAGCGTTCCTTCTTACGGCGGCTATCTCACAGGCGGCGCGACGACTGGCGACGCCGGCCTCGATTCGTTGCTCACGCACGGCGTTTATGGCGGCACGGCAAACGTTGGCACGATGCGAAATTTGACGGTGGGTCAAACCTACAACGTGCTCGTCGTGCTCGCGGATACGCGTGGCGGAGCGGCGGGCGGCACGGTGTTTTCTGTGAACGATGGCCTGGCTGACAGCCAGACGCAGGCTTACGCCTTTGCGAACGGGAGCCCCGCTGTTGGGGGATATTTGCTGGGAACATTTACGGCCACGGGCACCAACCAGACATTGAGCGTCAGGAACATTTCCTCATCGGCGAACAGTCAATACAACCTGGTGCTGCTGGCAAAAGCGGTCGGACCGGTTACGCCACCGACCACGAACGCGCTCGTCAGCCAATGGACAGGCAAATGGATTGGTCGGGATGATGCGCCTGCCGTCACCAACGCCTTCGACGCCAAGATATATTACGCGGCAACACACCTGCGGAAGGATTTTAGTCTCTCCACCATACCAACTCGTGCGGTTTTACATATCTCAAGCTTGGGACTTGTTGAGCCGCATTTGAACGGCGCGCGCGTCGCGGCGGACTATTTTGTTCCGGGTTGGACCGATTATAACAAACGGGTGTATTCACGCTCTTATGATGTGACCACCAACCTGCATGTGGGAATCAATACGCTCGGTGCAATCGTCGGCGACGGCTGGTTCCGTGGGAATATCAGCGTTCTGGGTCAGAACTTTTACGGTTCCAAAACGCGGCTGTGCGCGGAACTGCACCTGCAATACGCCGCTGGCACCAACCAGGTGATCGCCAGCGACGGTTCGTGGACGGCAGGATATGGCCCGATTCAGCAGAGCGACATACAATCGGGCGAACAATACGACGCGCGGTTGGAGATTCCCGGTTGGGACAACCCCGGCTTCGCCAATCCAAGCTGGAGTCTTGTTACCACTGGTGCACAGGTTGCGCCGGTCATCCTCGCCGCTCCGGCCGAACCTGTGCGAACGCAGCAGGAAATTTCGCCGGTGGCCATTACCCAGCCGCAGACGGGTCATTACGTAGTGAACTTCGGCCAGAACTTCGCCGGCTGGATGCGGCTGACGCTGAGCAATCAAGTGGCCGGCACGAAGATCACGCTGCGTTTCGCCGAACTGCTAAATCCGGACGGAACTATTAACCGCGCCACCGTGCGCTCAGCCGCGGCAACGGATACTTACATTTGCAAGGGCGGAGTGGTCGAAACATGGGAACCGCATTTCACCTATCACGGATTTCAATACGTCGATGTGCAAGGCTTAACCCAACCGCCTCAGACGAGCATGTTCAAAGGCGTCGTGGTGCATTCTGACTTGGCGGACGCCGGAACGTTTGAGTGCTCCAGCAGCCAGATCAATCGGATTTACACCAACATGCTTTGGACCATGCGGGCCAATTATTTCGACATCCCAACGGATTGCCCGCAGCGCGACGAACGCATGGGCTGGTGCGACGGCACCGAGGTGACGAAGTCGGGAATCTTCGCGATGCAGGGCGAGAGTTTTTTCAGCAAGTGGTATCAGGACATGGTGGACGGCAGGCTGGATGCGACGACGTTCCCGCAGATGGCGCCGACGCCGCACAAAAATTTTGGATTCAGTTCCGGCTGGGCGGACAGTGCGGTGTTCG
>Ga0105240_10006579_pt1 | contig 17062 bp, 14 predicted proteins | sample KBSC54metaG_FD_80426 | JGI IMG/M metagenome (GOLD analysis project Ga0105240, IMG submission 80426) | Corn rhizosphere microbial communities from Kellogg Biological Station, Michigan, USA - KBS C5-4 metaG | ecosystem: Host-associated > Plants > Roots > Rhizosphere > Soil | place: Michigan, USA...
CATGATTGCAGCGGGAGGGATGGCCAGGCCGTCTCCCGTGCATGTAGGTCCAAGCGAACGGACATAGAAACCTAACGTCCGATGTGCGGCGCCGTCCCATATCATGCACCGGTTCTGCGTTCCTGCCAACCGGCGGGCTCGCGGCCCAGAGTTCGGCGCGCAAATGAATGACGGACGGCGCGAGAACCAAAGGGTGTAATAGAACACGGTTTCATAATCGCTGGCGGCGGAAACCGGGCGGTGGCAGAATACGCCTAGCTCCATACATCGGCCCCCGATATTTCTGCTGGAGGAGTCCGGGTGCAAGCCGAGGCCCGGGGTTATGACGTACTCGGCCTATAAGTATGGCGGGCGCCATCGCGAGTACTGCCAGTGTCCCATGTGCGGCGAAAGCGGCGGAAAGCACACCTTGGGGTGCGTTTGCCCGGCATGCGGGTCGCTGGGAGGCACGCACGAGACAGAGTGTCGCTGTCCCTTCTGCAATGCCAATATGGCAGAACATAACAAAGCCTGCCGCTGCCCCAAGTGTGGAGAGACCGGCTAAGTTCCGGCCGGCTCAGGCTATTACAAATCTTTACAGGAGCATCACAAACCTTTACGCCCGGGCTTGGGCCACTGTGGTTAGCTATTGCCAGCTTAGAGATGGGCAAGGGAAGCATAGAGCAACTTCCCGGAGCCAGGCGGGAGTGGAGATTTTCAGGCTCTCGCCTGGCGATTCCAGTAGCGGCAATAGATTAGAATTAAGCAAGGCGTCAACCATCATCATACGGCCGCAGTCGGGCCTGCCCGGTTCAGTAAGCGCGGAGAGATAAGAGGTCCGCGCAAACGCTGGTAATGTCTGTTCGCTTTCAGCATTAGTAGATAAATCTGCACGGTCGCGAGGCCGCACGCTCATGCTCGGTTACCTGCTCCTGTTGTGCACCATAATCGGCCTGCTCAGTTGCACCGCTTTCCTGATTCTGCTCGCGGCCGCGTTGGTTCGGCTTAAGCGGCGCGGGGTTCCCGGTCCCTGGGATGGCCCCTGGCCGCGGGTCAGCTTGCTCAAGCCATTGCATGGCCTGGAACCGGGGCTGGCGTCGAACCTGGAGAGTTTTTTCCGTCAGGATTATCCCCGCTATGAGGTTATCTTTGGGTGCCGGCAGGAGAGCGATCCGGCGCTGGACGTGGTACAGGCAATCTGCCGTCGCTATCCGAAGGTGGCGGTAAAGATCGTGTTCTCCGGCGAACCGGAGCGTCCCAACGCCAAGGTGTGCTCTCTGGAAAGGATGGCTGAAGCGTCCGCTTCCGAGTACCTGGTGGTCAGCGACAGCGATGTGCGGGTAACGCCCCAGTACCTGCGCGACGTAGTCCGCCCGCTGCTGCAGGGCGAAGTGGGAATGGTCACCTGCCTCTATCGCGGCGTGCCCAGCGGCGGTTTGTGGTCGCGCCTTGAAGCGCTGGGCATGTCAGTGGAGATGACCGCGGGCGTCGTGGTTGCCGACCTGCTGGAAGGGTTGAAGTTCGCGCTGGGTCCCACCATGGCCATCCGCCGTGACGTGCTGGAGGATGTCGGCGGCTTTCAGGTTTTGGCCGATTACTGTGCCGATGACTTCGTCCTCGGGCAACGGGTTTTCGAAGCGGGCAAGCAGGTGGTTCTTTCTCATTACGTGGTGGACCACGTAGCGCTCCACCAGCGCTGCCTGGCTTCGCTCCAGCACCAGGTGCGGTGGATGAAGAGCACCCGGTTTTCCCGGCCAAAAGGCCACGTGGGTACCGGCCTGACCTTCGCCATGCCGTTCGGATTGCTGGGACTGGTGGCCGGCATCGCCATGCACGATCCCCTGCTCGGATTGGGGTTATTCTTGTACGCCGCTCTCAATCGCATGGCGGAAGCCTTGCTGGCTGGCTGGGGCGTGGTGCGCGATCCGTTTGCCTTGCGCTATTTCTGGCTGTATCCCGCGCGCGACCTGCTGGGTTTTTTCCTATGGTGCGCCAGTTTCTTCAGCACCAGCATCGTGTGGCGCGGAGAACGCTACCTGCTTGAAATGGGTGGAAAGATGGTGCGGCAGGGAGCACCCGAGGACCTGGCCGGCGCTTCAGAAACGGTTGCTGTAGACGAACTTGCCTGAGATTTCCGCCACCACGTGCTTCTGTGGCAGCAGCGTATCCACGCGAGTCTTTTCGTAGCCGGGCACGAACAGGAACACCCGCCCGCTTCCATTCCATTTCCGTAACAGATCGTTGTCGTTCAGGAATATCTTCGGCGCATCCGGGAAGGTCGAACCAAACCACATGGAAGTAGTGCGCCCATTCACCAGCTGGATAGGCCGCTGCAGGTAAAACAGCAGGGAAGACCCGAAGGCCTGGTCGCCGTAGATCATCACTTCGTCCCCTGGCTTTTCCTGGGCGGCGATTCTCTGTGCCAGCGCTTTGGAAGACATGTAGGGTCCGAAGCGGCCAAGCGCGATGTGGGCAGCAAACAAGAGTAGGGTCATGCCTGTGGCCAACATCCAGGTGGCCAGGTAAGAACGGCGGCGCAGGCGCAGTCCCAGCGAAAGCAGGGGCGCGAAAACAAGGGCCAAAACGGCGAGAATGGCGGGCAGGCGCAGAGCCGCAAAGGATTCGGCGCTCAAATCCAAGGCATGCGACATGGAAAGCGTATCTTCCGCCATGTTGTGCTTGGCCAGCACGGTGCCGATGTCGGGCGCGTAGGGCAAATGCCGCGAATACCACAAGCCGGCCAGCAGCGCTGCCCCTGCAACCAGGGACACTAATGCAATCGCGGCAGAAGAGCCAACCAGCCAGCCGCGGCCGTTTTCCTGGCGCTCGTCGCTGGCCACCGTGTCGGCCAACAACAGGAGCAGCGGCAGATAGGCCGGGAAGGTGTAGTACTCCTGGTTGGTGGAGATGGCGAAAAACAGCAGCACCAGCCCCGCCCAAATCCAGCACAGCAGGCGCGTTCGGTCGGCAAAGCGCCGGCGAGTATCTTCCGCTTCGGCGTGCCGGTCCTTCACATCGCGGATCGCGTTGCGCACTAAGCTGGGCAGATAGAAGCTCCAGGGAAAAAGCCAGACCAGGTGCAGGCTCCAATAAAGCGCGGCGGGCAGCTTGTTGTAGTCCTTGGGATAGCGCTCGCCCAGGAATCGCAAAAAATGTTCGTTGACGAAATAGAACCAGAAGAAGCCGTGATTGCGCAGGCCTGCCAGAATGTGCCATGGCGCGGCCATGGCGAAAAACAAGGCCAGGCCAGAGGGCAGGCGAAACTCCCGCCAGCGCCTCCATTCCCCGGTGATTGCCAGGTAAATAAGCGCCGGCACCCCTACAAACACCAGGGCGACCAGTCCCTTGGCCAGTACCGCGAGGGCCACGCAAGCATAGCCGGCGTACCATCGCCAGGCGGCTGGGCGCAGTTCGAGGGCGGTGAGCAGAAAATAAAGTGACGCCGCTATCAGCAGGCTCAAAAGGACGTCAGGAATAAATATGCGGGTGAACAGGTAAATTCCGGCACAGGTGAGCACAAACAGGCCCGCGTAGACGCCGGTGCGCTCGCCAAAAGCGCGGTCGCCCCAGGCCATGCCCAGCCAGGCCAGCAGCAGCACGGCCAGCGCGGTAGGCAGGCGCGCCGCAAATTCGTTGACTCCGAACACGCCATAGCTGCCGGCCACCAGCCAGTAGGGAAGCGGCGCCTTCTCCAGGTAACGAATGCCGTTGACGTGCAGGGTGAGGTAGTCGCCGGTCGCCAGCATCTCCCGCGCCGCTTCCGCATGCGTGGAATCGGCGTCGTCCAGCAGGGGCGGCGAGAACACCGAACCCAGGTAAACGGCGGCAAAGATTATCGCCAGCAATATCAGCGCGGGGCGGCGAGAGGAGGTCGTGACCGGCTGCTGGATCTGAAGCGCCGGAGCGGCAGGGGAGCTCAAGGTGGAGTTTTTCCTCAGGATTTCGCGCTGGATTTCCTACAGGATATTACACTTGCGCGCCTCGGCAAAATCTCGCCGCTACCCATAGCTTGAAATGACGGGCCGGGAGTGACTCTCCCCAGCAGCCGCTTACCTCAGCCGTCCGGCTGTGCTGCTGTGTAATTTGCCGGCTGTCACCAGCTCTCTCCAGCGCATCTGTAGGGAGGTTGATATTGAATGTAAACACATCGAGGTAAGCGGGCGATGGCTAGGCAAGAACGCATTACGCAAAGCTTGGGTGCCGTTCTTCTGTTGGTGCTGCTGATGGGAACGATGGGTTGCAACACGCTGAAGGCGCGTTCCGACCTCAACAAGGGCGTTCAGGCTTACAAGAATGCCAAATACGATCAGTCGATTCAGTACTTCAAAGAGGCGGTGTCGCTCGACCCCGGGTTGGTGAATGCCCGGCTATACCTGGCCACCGCTTATGCCCAGCAGTTTGTGCCCGGAGTGGATAGCCCGGACAACAACAAGAGCGCGGAAGCGGCGATTGACCAGTACCAGGAGGTGCTGAAGCTTCATCCTGGCCGCGAACAGGAGATCAACAGCCTGAAGGGAATCGCGTACCTGTACCTGCAGATGAAGAAGTTCGACCAGGCCAAGGAGTACTACCGCAAGGCCCTGCAAATGGATCCCAACGATGCCGAACTTTATTACTCCATCGCCGTGATTGACTGGACGCAGGTGTACCAGCCGCGCATGCAATTGTGGGCGGAGCAGGGACTTAAGCCCACGGACGAGCTCAAATCGGAGAAAGCCTGCCAGCAGCTGAAGGACACGAACGCCGACAAGGTCAACGAGGGCCTGCAGGCGCTGGACAAGGCGGTCAAGCTGCGTCACGAATATCCGGATGCCATGGCCTATATGAACCTGCTCTACCGCGAGAAGGCGCACATTGATTGCGGTGATCCGGAAGCGCGCCAGGCGGATCTCAAAACGGCGGACGGCTGGGTGGACAAATCCATATCCGCGCGCAAAGAGCTGGAAGCCAAACAACGTGGACCGCAGGGTATTACTGTGCCGGCGCAAAAATGAGGAGCTCAGCAATCTAAACTGGCCCTCAGCAGACTCTGCGGACTTCTGGCGCGCGCGAGCTTGCCCGCGTCCCCCCTGTCCATTCCATTTCCGCCAGGACGGAACACCCCACACGGGCGGACTCTGCGGCACTTGACCTGCGCCAGAATCCCATTGAATCAGCGCAAGCTGGCGCACAAATGTGTGTCCCGGTTTGCTACCCCGCAGTACAATCGCCAGTTTCCTGTGGAGGGCACTGATGGCATGGATACTGATGCTGCTGTTATTCGCCGCCTCACCTGTTTTCGGACAAACACATACCCCAGTACGGATCATTGCTTTTGGAGCACACCCGGATGATTGCGACCTGCGCGCCGGAGGTTTGGCGGCGAAATATGCGGCCCTCGGGTACAAGGTGAAATTTGTGTCGGTGACCAACGGCGATGCTGGACACCAATCCATGGGGGGCGGCGTGCTGGCCAAGCGACGGCGTGCCGAGGCTGAGGAGGCGGCGCGCCGCATCGGCATCGAGTACCAGGTCCTGGACAACCACGATGGCGAATTGCTGCCCACACTCCCGGTGCGCGATCAGATCATTCGCGAAATCCGCCAATGGAACGCCGACATCGTACTGTCGCCGCGGCCCAACGACTACCATCCCGATCACCGTTACACGGGCGTGCTGGTGCAGGACGCTGCCTACATGGTCACCGTGCCCAACCTGGTGACCGATGTTCCGGCGCTGCGAAAAAATCCTGTATTTCTCTACTTCTGGGATCCGTTCACCCAGCCCCAGCCCTTCCGGCCAGACATCGTGGTGGCCATCGACGATGTGTACCTGAAGAAGCTGGACATGCTGGACGCGCACGTCTCCCAGGTTTACGAGTGGCTCCCCTGGCACGACGGCCTGCTCGAGCAGGTGCCTAAGGATCCTGCCGCACGCAAGCAGTGGCTGGCAACGCAGCAGCCAGACAACGTGCTGCCGGAGTGGCGCCAGGCGCTGGAGAAGCGCTACGGTGCAGCAGCAGCCAACGTCAAGCACGCTGAAGCGTTCGAGATCACGGAGTACGGCCGCCAGCCCAGCGAACAGGAAATCCGGCAGCTGTTTCCTTTTTTTCCAGCCAAATAGATGGGAACTCCGCCGGACTCAGGACTGGCCTGCGCTGACGGACTACAATTTGGGTTATGAATCCCGGCGCTCCCGACTACCGCAAAGCGACCGCCGCCGAGCGATTGTTCAATCGCGCTTTTGGTGTGCTGGTGGGACTGGGGCTGGGGCTGCCGCACAATTACCTGGTTGAAGTACGGGGACGAAAGAGTGGAAAGATTTATTCCACGCCCATTGACCTGCTGGAAATGAATGGCAAGCGGTACCTGGTGGCGCCCCGCGGGCGCACGCAATGGGTGCGCAACGCTGAAGCCGCGGGCGAGGTGACGTTGAAGAAGGGGAGAGCACGCCAACCTTATCGGGTTCGCGCCGCTCCCGACCGCGACAGGCCAGGACTGCTCAAGGCCTATCTGGATCGCTTCAAAACTACCGTGCAGCGTTACTTTCCCGTGCCCGCCGGCTCGCCGCCGGAAGCTTTTGCGGAGATCGCGGGCAATTATCCCGTGTTCGAATTGCTACCCGAATAGCCTCTACTTCATGGTGAACAGCGCGTTCACATGGGCCGTGACCGTGATCTCCTGCGGCGTGAACTGCTCGGTGGGGGCGGGCGCAGCCATGGCTGCCCCCATGGTACGCGCCATCATCGGGGCCACCACCCGCACCTGCTCAAAAGTATCCACGGATGCATAGGAGAGCTCGCCCAAGGCCCTCTGTGCTGCGCGCGCTACGGCTTCCGCCTCGGCGCGGGCCTGCTGGTAAGCATCTTCCGTAGCCTTCAATTTGGCTGCGTCCATATTGTCCAAGGTATAGCTGATGCTCTGGTTCGCGGTCACATCCAGGTCCGAAAGTTGCGAAATTATGGGAGCAATCCTGGAGAAGTCCCGCAGCTTGAGGGAAACGCTGCTGTTCACGCGATAAGCGAGGAGCTTGCGCTTGGGGCTGCGGTAGTCATACACCGGATCCAGGGAAAAGAATCCGATCTCCGCCGCTTTGGGCTCTATGCCATTGGAACGCAGAATCCGGCGGATCTGCTCGGTCGCTTGGCTGGCGCGGTCATAAGCCGCCTTGGCGGTCTCCTCCTGGGCGGAAATGTTGAACTGCACCAGCGCAGTATCGGGTGCGGATTCGTACTTGCCGTCCGCGCCCACGTAAATGGTGTTGGGCTGGGCCGTCACCGCCGGGTGTTCCTGCGCCATGGCGGCGGCAGCCAGCAGAAGCGTGGCCGCAAACAAAACCGCAAGCCTGCTGGTCATAGCCTTCCCATTCTTTCCAACCCATTCGCAGCCAACCCACGCTGGCGCTACCGGACCGGAAGGGCCATTCTAGTGCAGCGGCACCTGGAGGGCACGATCCAGGCGGACTTCCAGCATCTTACCCTTGTCCAGCTTGAGGTCGCGGTCGGTCAGCAAACCGGCTCCCAAACCGGCGCCTCCGCCCACTCCTGCGCCAACAGCCGCTCCGTGGCTGCCGCCCGCGACCACGCCACCCAGCGCGCCCACGCCGGCTCCGACGGCGGCGCTCTCGACCATGCGGCCCTTGCTCGGTCCCTTGCGCTCAATATCGCCTTCGGCGTTGGGCTGCTTGACCGCGTGCTCTCCGGGCACTCCGGTCACCGTCGCCACCAGCGGCATCCAGCCGTGCTGGGTCTCGATTTCATCAAAGCTGAGCAGGAGCCGGGCGTGGAAGCCACGGTCCACGGAACTCACGTGCCCTTTGATTTTCTTGCCCCGGGGGATCACGGCTCCCCCAGGAGCGGTGAGATCCTCTGCCAGCTTGCCCTGGAAGTGTTTGCCCGGTTTCACCTTTCCGGTATCCAGCTTATCGCTCAGGCGAATGATGAACTTAGTTCCTTCGGGAATGGAGTTGGAGGGCGCAGCCGGCGATACCGGCAGACGCTGGCTCAAGGTTTGGGCGGCTGCCAATCCTGCCAGGAGCAGGGAACAGCACGCCACGCGTGAAACGAGTCTCCGCATGTCCGGACCTCTAGGTTATGTGAGTTGCTGAACCTTGGATGCTTGCTTCCGCCATTCGGCTGCTTAGGGCCGTCCGGCGGACGTTTTCCCAATTTCTTTTCACACTTTGGTCGTAAAATTTACAATTGCGGGTGCGCCGTGGTTGTGTAAGGCTTTAAGGAGCCGACAAGGAGGCTCGATGCGGAAATGGTATGTGCCATTGGCGGTTCTGGGCGTGGCCGGCGTAGGAGCGCTCTTGCTGACGGAGCGCGGCCGGCGGACCTTGCGCTGGCTGAGCGAAAACCTGCAGCGCGCGGTGGAGTGGAATGAAGCCGCGCAACGCGAACTGGATCGCATTCAAGTTGCCCTGAATCGAGTAGCCGACTCGCTGGAGGCGGTGCGGTAGTCTTCTGCTTTTTCCTGGTTGCGCGCCCGTCTTTTCGTTCCCTGGCCGCCTGTCGCCGAGCAGGGAGCCCCGTCCTTAACTCTCGGTACGGATTGGAATTGCAGGTGGGAGCTAGCGTGATACCGCGCTGTAGGACAAGCGGGCGCGGGCGTTGATCTGCTTGCGCAAATCTTCCCAGATGGTGCCGGGCATTGCCAAAAAGACTCGAACAACATCGGGGTCGAACTGCCGTCCCGACCACGCCTCGATCTCCTTGCGGGCCGCATCAATGGACTGCGCCGGACGATAGGGACGATCGGAAGTAATGGCGTCCAGGGTATCGGCCACCGCAAATATCCGCGCCCCCAGCGGAATTTCATTTCCTTTCAATCCGCGCGGGTACCCGGTGCCGTCATACTTCTCCTGGTGAGCGTAAACAATCTCGGACGGTTCCTGGAGAAATGGAATTTTTTTGAGTATCTGGTAGCCGTGGAAGCAATGCTCGCGCATAATTTCCACTTCCGGGGGTTCGAGCTTCGCCGGTTTGCGCAGAATGTTGTCGGGGATGGCCATCTTGCCGATGTCGTGCAGGAAGGCGCCGCGGGCAATGGTGCGCATTTCGCGGCTTTCCGCGTGAATGCCCATGGCGCGTGCGATAGCGATGGTGAAGGCGGTAACCCGGCGGGAGTGGCCTTCTGTTTCAGCGTCCTTTAAATCCAGAGCATCGCCCAGAGCCTCCAGGGTGATGTCATAGGAGCGTTCCAGTTCGGCATTGAGCCGCTGCAAGTCATTGTTGACTTGTTTCAGTGTGCTGTTGGCGTCGGTAAGGTCGCGGTTGGCCTGGTGAAGCTCACGGGTGCGCTCCTCAACCAGGCCTTCCAGCCTGGTTTGATAAGCCCGGTTCTCCATCTTAAGACGGCGATTTTCCAGCGCGCGGCGGGCGGTGGCCAGCAACTGCTCCCGCTCGAACGGTTTCAGCAGGTAATCGTAGGCGCCGTTGCGAATAGCCGCGAGCGCTACGGAGATGTCATGCACTGCCGTGACCATCACCACCGGCATGTCCGGATATCGTTCCTTGGTGCGCTCCAGCAGGCCAATGCCATCCAGCTCCGCCATCATCAGATCAGAAAGAATTAGTTCAAATTGTCCGCCGGAATCGAGAATGGCCAGCGCTTCTTTGCCGGAGCCGGCTTGCTGGCACTTGTACCCCGCTGATCCGAGCATCGAGCTGACGATCTCGCGAATCGGTTCTTCGTCGTCAACGACAAGAATTCGCTCTGCAGGCATATGTTGGCCCAGTCTGGGGGGAAGGGAGATTGTAGCGCACTTCTGCACCGGTATTGGTGTATTAACCGTAGTAACCATGATTCCTTAGGTATTCCATGCTATATAGCCGGTACCGTTCCCGAATACGGAAGCGCGCGTTGGGGAGGTGCGCCTGCCGCAGGGTACCCAACTCGTTGGCGCGAATCTGCCGGCGGAGTCCTTTGCTGTACTGGCTCTGCTGGCGGCCAGCCTACTTGTGTTTCGCACCTTCCGGGAGCGCTATTTCCTTACCTGGATCGTAGGCTGGCTCGCGTATGTCATTTACCGCTCGCCAGTTATCCTTAGTCTGGGGGGTGCCTCTCCGCCTCGCGCGCTCCGCGACGCCATCTTCCTGTTCGCGGTTTTTCTCCTCTCCTCAGCAATCCTGCTCTACTCGGAAATGCCGCGACTGGTGCTGCCGGCAGCGGTTGCAACCGGCGTTGCCGTCATTACGGTGGTAATGAGAGGCCTATGGTGGCCGCACTCGGTATGGCTTCCGTGGGTGCCCTCGCTGCTGCTTCACCTAATTACTCTGGTAGCTGCCCTGGAGTTACTGCGCTACACCTGGGCGCGGTGGGCAGCAGGCCCTTGGCTAATGGCCGGCACTCTGATTTTTCTGCACTCTCAAGGAGGCTGGTTCGACCACCATTTCCTTCCCGCCCTGGATTTGCCGATTGATGTGTTGCTCGGCGTCAGCATGCTGATGGTTGTCTTTGACGAATCGCGGCTGCGCACGCTGCGCTTGGGCGTGGTCAACAGTCTGGCCACTGCCATCGCCCAGGCGCAGGACGCCAATTCCATGCTCCTGGTGGCCCTGCAGGAACTGAAGCAGCTGATGAAAGCGCGGGCGGCCTGGTTCCGCGTGCTGGAAGGTGAGCGGATGGTGATCACCGAGCACGTCGGCCTCTCGCTGGAGTTTCTGAAGAGCCACCGTTTCCGCGAAATGGATGAGGTGCTCACCCAGATCCTGCATACCGGTACACCCTTCGTGCACCGCGTCCGCGGGACCGATGCTTCCACGGCGCAAGCCTTACGTCAGCAAGGCTTCGAGCATTTGCTGCTGGTTCCCGTGAAAGGCCGGAAGGCTGTTATCGGCGTGCTGGCCCTGGCCGGAGGCAAGCATCGCTGCTATAGCGCGGACGAGTTTGCATTTTTGAAGTCCACCGCCAACCAGTTGGGCATTGCGGCTGAGAACCTGCGCTTGTTCGGGCAGATTCGGCGCTCGCAGCGGGAATGGATCAGCACCTTCGACTCCATGGAAGACTTCATCCTGGTGCATGATGGGCAGAACCGCATCATGAAGGTGAACCGGGCGCTGCTGCGGCGCTTGGGACGCTCTCCCGCCGAGGTTATTCATCGCAGCTGCGAGGAAGTCTTGCCCCACCAGGCTGGCTGGGAAGGCTGTCCTTACTGCGGGCGGGACGCCAGTGACTTACTGGAGGAAAACGATCCCTGCTTTGGCGGATTTTCTCTGGTTTCCACCTCCTCCTACGTGTGGACTTCCTCTTACCGCGAAGAAGGCCGCAAGCAACTGGGCACCGTTCACATCATTCGCGACACCACCGACCGGCGCACCGCGGAAGAAAAATACCGGCTGCTTTTTGAGCAGGTCCAGGAGGGCGTGTTTGTGGCCGACGCCCAGGGCAAGCTGCAGGACTGCAACCAAGCGCTGGTCGCAATGCTGGGCTATGAAAGCAGGGAGGAGTTGCTGGCGCTCAGCGCTGATGCCCTCTACGGTTCGCCGGAACAGCGAAACGCCCTGCTGCAGGCGATTGGCGCGCACAGCTACGTCCGCAGTTTTGAAGTGCAGCTCCGGAAGAAAGACGGCAATACCCTGGCCGCCTCTGAAACCAGCTTTGCCACCCGCAATCACGCCGGCGAGATTGAGCGCTACCAGGGCTTCCTGCTCGATGTTACGGAAAAGAAGCGGGCCGAAGACGAGATTCGCCGCCGCAATTTGGAACTGCACGCGCTGAACGCCATCGCGGTGATTGCCACCCAGTCGTTTGATCTGGATGAAATCCTCAACCTGACCCTGCGCCAGTTGGTGAGCCTGTTTGCGGCGGAAACTGGGTCGGTGTACTTAAGCGATAACGGCTCCTCCACCCTGCGCCGGCGCGCCGCCTGGGGCCATCGCAGCGACTCCGCCATGCGCTCCGCCAGTACTGCTGTCCTGCCGGAAGAGTTTTGGCGGATGCTGGCCAGTTCGCGTACAGAAGTGATTACCGACCGCGATGCGGATCGCCTGCCCGCCATCGCGGCCGATTTCGTCCGTGACGAGGGCCTGCGCTCCTGGATGTGGGTGATCCTGTGGAGCCAGGAACAGCCCATGGGCGTGCTCGGAGTCAGCAGCCGCAAGGAGCGCGAGTTCACCGCCAGCGATGAGAGGCTGCTCATCGCCATAGGCCGACAACTGGCCACTACTATCGAAAAGATCCGCTTGTACGAGGAAACCACGCGCGCCTATGACGACCTGCGACGCACCCAAGCGCAGCTGCTGCAGAGCGAAAAGATGTCGGCCATCGGGCAGTTAATTGCCGGTGTGGCCCACGAACTCAATAACCCGCTCACCGCCATCCTTGGCTACGCGCAGTTGCTGGAGAGCGAAGCGCTGGACGAGCGCAGCCTCGATTTTGTGCACAAGCTGCTCAAACAGGCGCAGCGCACCCACCGCCTAGTGCAGAACCTGCTCTCCTTTGCCCGGCAGCGCACGCCGCAGAAGATCCCCGTTGACATCCGCCGCGTGGTGGACGACACACTCTCCTTGCGGGAGTACGACTTCAAGCGCGGCAACATCACCGTGCAGCGCGAAATCGCCGAGGAACTTCCCGCGGTTACTGCCGACCCACACCAGTTGGAGCAGGTGTTTCTCAACATCACCAACAACGCGGTGGATGCCATGCTGGAAATGGAGCGCGGCGGGGTGCTATTCGTAAGCGTGTATGCCGAGAACGGGGCGGTGTGCGTTGAGTTTCGCGATACCGGCCCGGGCATTTCCGATCCCAAGCGCATTTTCGATCCTTTCTACACCACCAAACCTGTGGGTAAAGGCACGGGCCTGGGTCTCAGCATCTGCTACGGCATCGTGAAAGAACACGGGGGGGAAATAGAAGCCCGCAATGCCCCGGAGGGCGGCGCGGCGTTGCTGGTGCGCCTGCCGGCCGGTGGAAAGCCGGAGCCGCTCGGCACTCCGGGGATTACTCCCGCGCGCCAGTTGGTTCTGCAGGGACGCCTGCTGCTAGTGGAGGACGAGGAAGCGGTGCTGGAGTTCGAACGCGAAGTACTGGCCGGGGCAGGCGCTGAGGTAGTTACCGCCTCCGATTCCGAGAAGGCGCGCGCTTTGCTCAGCGGTGGCGGTTTTGACGCCCTCATTCTGAATGGCTCCATGCCGGATGGCTGGAGCGCTATCCAGATCCATAGCTGGGTGGCCGAGCATTCTACGTCCATGCTGTGCCGGCTGCTTTTCACCTTTTCCACGCTGAATAGCGACACACAAACCTTTCTTGAGCGGAACCGCATCTGTTATTTAGTCAAGCCCTTCGATGTGGCCGAACTGATCGCCACTACCCGCAGGCTGCTGGAAAAGAGTCTGACGGCCACGGCATCTCGCTAACCCGCATCGGAACCCTGGTTCCAAGTGTGGGTATTGGGATACCCACATTCTCGACAGCGACACGCACACCTGCAGGTACTCCGGAGCGAAATTTACCCGGCGCCATGCCTTCCAGGGCACCTGTTTCGCGGTTCTAGCCTGCCGGACCGCTAATAGCAGGGCTTTGCCATGGCAACTTTGTGCACCGGAAGGGTTTGAATTATTGACGGCCGAACTACTGCCGGAGCGCGTGAATGGCTGGGAACGTGCAAAAGGAAGAGTGGTTAATACAGGCAAAACGTTAGCCCGCACTCAAGTTCCTATAGGGGGAATAATGGCAAGGGCACTCGATCAAGCAAAGATTACCGGGTTGGCAGCACAATTTCCCGTTGCTGCAGAACAATCCCTCGCACGTTACGAGAAAGCTTACGAAGAGCACCGGCACCGGGTATATGCGCTGGGCTTCTGGATGACCGACAGCGAGATGGCGGCGGAAGAGATTTCGTCAAGCGTGTTTGCTCGGGCCTTCGCGAACGGCAGCATCCCCAGCGCGGAAGCGGTGGACCGCATCCTGCTCAGTGAGATTCGTGACCTGATGCCAATCGGCATCCTGCGGCTGAACATGCCCGCCACCAGTGAAGTCGCGTCCGTGCGCAGTAACGTGAAGCGCGTGGACCTGGAACGCGCGGTGGTGCAACTGCCGGCTACAGAGCGCATGATTTTCCTGCTGCACGACGTGGAGGCTTACGATCACGCCCGCATCGCCCGCACCCTGGGCGTCAGCGAGCAGGAATCGCAATTCGGCCTGCATCAGGCCCGTCTGCGATTACGGGAGCTTGTGGCACCCAAGGCGTAGATTCAGACGTTTAGATCCGAAAGAAGGGGCACCTGTAAAAGGGCGCCCTTTGTTTTTTTGGGAGCTGAATGAAGCTGTCGGTCTTCGCCTCTGGCCATCTGGCCGGCAACAAAAGACTATAGCTGAGGCCGTGAGCTTTGCGTCTTCCTGCCGCCTGGCGCGTCTAAAACCTATGCTTTTCGAAGGCAAGGAGCGCAAGCAGAGGGAACAGGAGATGCAGCGCGCCGGGCGCCTCCCTCCGGGCCAGGCGCTCACCCTCAAGTGGCCGGTATTGCACTACGGCTCGGTGCCGCGGTTCGATCCTGCCACTTGGGTTTTTCGCATCGCCGGGCTAGTGGATACGCCGGTGCGCCTCAGCTGGGATGAGTTCAACCGCTTGCCCAAGGCGGGGATCACCAGCGACTTTCATTGCGTGACGCGCTGGAGCCGCTTCGATAATCACTGGGAAGGTGTTTTGTTTCGCGAGGTGATGAACCTGGTGAGGCTCAAGCCCGGAGTTGCATACGTCCTGGTGCATGCCGAGCAGGGCTACACGGCTAACGTCCCTTTGCCCGACCTGGACCGCGACAACGTGCTCTTCGCCACCCACCATGACGGCCAGCCTCTGTCCCCCGAACACGGGTACCCCTTGCGCCTGATTGTGCCCCATCTGTACGCCTGGAAATCAGTGAAATGGGTGCGGGGGATCGAATTTCTTGATCGCGATGCCGCTGGTTTTTGGGAGCGCAACGGCTACCACATGTACGGTGATCCGTGGAAAGAACAAAGATTTGATACAGATTGAACAAAGTAGGTAGGCTCTCCGCCAGCAGCACTGATCCAAATAGTCTGACTCCCGACTCCTGACTATTTTTTCAGGATCGGGTTATAGCCGTCGGCCACCAGTTTGGCGCGGGCCATTTCGGCATCTTTGATGTCGCCGAAAGGTCCAACCTGCACGTGATAGAGGCGGTCATGGGGCTGGTTGGTGCCGATGAACACCTGATAGGACTTTTTCTTCAGTGCGGCAAGCAACGCCTCGGCATCATCTTTTTTGCTCACCGCGGCCACTTGCACCAGGTAGCCGCCGTTATCGAGGGTGCCCACCAACGGCTGCGGCGCGACTCCGGCAGCAGTGGCGGCCGCCACGGGTGAGTCCGAATTATCCGCGGCCGGGGCAGCAGGCGCGGCCTGCGCGTCGTTGTTGCTCTGTTTAACGGCCTGGTAGAACGTCAGGTCGCCGGCGCTTGGCTTGGCCGCGGCGTTAGACTTCGCGGCCGTCTTAGCCTCAGTCTTCGCGGGCTGCCGGTCTTCCGCACTCCCGGCCGCACGCCCCTTTGCCATCGAGTATCCCAGCCCAAAAAACAAAGCACAAATCCCCACCAGCCCAAAGAACAGGAGCAACATGCGCCCCGTGCCCAGGGTAATTTCGGTATCCTGCGAAGCCATACGACCCAGTTCTCCTGTCTCGCTTGCCTGCTTTTTGTCCAGCCAGTAGGTGGTCACGGCGTGTTGGTGGCAGGCGCAGTGGCTGTGCTGCCGCCCCCTCCTCCCGCTATCTTGGCCAGCACCTCATGCATGCCACTGAATACATCAATCGGAACGGGGAAGACCACGGTGGTGTTTTTTTCCACGCCGATCTCAGTCAGGGTCTGCAAATAGCGCAACTGCACGCTGACCGGCTCCTCCGCCAGCAGCCGCGCGGCATCTACCAGGCGCTGCGCCGCGGAAAATTCACCCTCGGCGTGAATAATCTTGGAACGTTTTTCGCGCTCGGCTTCGGCCTGCTTGGCCATGGCGCGCAGCATCGTCTCCGGCAGGTCCACCTGCTTCACTTCCACGTTGGCGACTTTCACGCCCCAGGGATCGGTGTGCTGGTCGAGAATGGTTTGCAGCCGCAGGTTGATTTTCTCGCGATGGGCGAGCAGTTCGTCTAATTCCACTTCGCCCAGAACGGAGCGCAGCGTGGTCTGGGCAAATTGAGAAGTCTGGTAAACGTAGTTGGAAACTTCCACCACCGCGCGGCGCGGGTCAATGACGCGTAGAAAAATAACCGCATTCACTTTCAGAGTAACGTTGTCGCGGGTGATGATGTCCTGCGGGGGAACCTCCAGCGCTTCCTGCCGCAACGAGATGCGCACCATGCGGTCAATGGGCGCGAAAACCAGGATGACGCCCGGCCCCTTGGCGCGTTCGAAAAGGCGGCCGAGACGGAAGATTACTCCGCGCTCGTATTCCGTAAGAATTTTTATGGAGCTCAGTATGTACAAGGCCACGATGATGATGGCGATCACCGGGAAGGAAATCATGTTTTGGCCTCCATTCGGCCATGCCCGAGCTTATTGGCGCGGAGCTCTACGCGGATTCTACAGCAAGCAGAGCGGCTTTCGTGATGTTCGAATGACGAGGACGTTGCTTGGGAAGGTGCGGGCGGATCTGCTTCAAGGTTTCACAGTTTTCAAGATTTCGACGGCAGCACGGCTGAGTGCCGCCAAAAAGACAACGGAGCGCCGTTGAACCACGAGACCGGAAAGCGCTGGTCGGAGGAACTTTGAAACCTCAACATTGAGACTTTAGATTGACGCTGGCGCGCGCGACGGCTGAGTACTCCCTACCGGCTCTACTTCCAGCCGCAGGCCGTCAATGCGCCTGACCACCACCGCCTGCCCGCCATCAACGGTACCCGAGGCCACCGCGTCCCACAGTTCGCCATGGATGAACACTTTGCCCTCGGGGCTAAGCTGGGTGCGGGCGGTTCCAATTTCGCCCACCAATCCCTGCGCTCCGGTCACCACCTTGCCACGGCGCGCGCGCAAGGCAATGTCCATCAGGAACACCGTAATCAGCCCCAGGGGAATGCTCACGGCGAGCGCGGTGAGCAGGTTCACCCTCAGTTCGGGAATGGGCCCATCCACCAGCAGCAGCGCCCCCAG
>Ga0105240_10006580_pt1 | contig 17062 bp, 6 predicted proteins | sample KBSC54metaG_FD_80426 | JGI IMG/M metagenome (GOLD analysis project Ga0105240, IMG submission 80426) | Corn rhizosphere microbial communities from Kellogg Biological Station, Michigan, USA - KBS C5-4 metaG | ecosystem: Host-associated > Plants > Roots > Rhizosphere > Soil | place: Michigan, USA...
AAAGCCCTGGAATTTCTCTATCCCACGCCAAAGTGCGTACTGATTGCGTTCGAACTCGCTTGCGGAGACGATGGCCGGTTCGACATCTGCCGCATATAACGAGCGGCGGTTGGTTCCAGCGTCGTCCTGTTCCCCGACGTCGTCCTGATCCTCCCCAACATCATACCCTTTCGCCTTAGCCGCGTCTTCGGCATCGATACTGTCGGCGGTCTCCACATTGACCATGCCCCGGAGCACAATCTGCAGAAGTGCCTGAAGCGCCGGGTTTTCACCATGGGCAAGGCCGGCCGACCTCATACTTGCGCGGAGGTTGAGCGCCTTCCTGAACTCATCAGCGGTCGCGAAATCACGTCCCGCAATTCGGGGCGGTGCGCCGCGGCCGCCTGCGGCGCGGACCCTTTCCAGCGATGGGCCGCTCTTGGCGTCATCGTCCAGCAGAAGGTGGATGTCCTTCGCCAGCCCGATCAGGTCAGCCTCGCCGTTGAGGACGGCATCAAGTTTCCTCCTGATGGCATCGGCAACCGGAAACGGCGCGAAGCGCATCAACTCTTCCGGATTGGCGATGATCACCGGTCGACTGATCCGACCGTCACCCAAGCAGACGCGCGCGATATTTGAGTCAGGCGTTACATCCCCCAACTCGGCCGTCCACACACCGTTGGCGTGATTAGACAACGGAAAATGCTCGTCATCGATCTTTATGGACTTCCCTACTCCCTTGATGCGCGGGGTCGGCGACCAGATCAGCCGTCTCCCGCGGCGCTCGACGGAGCCTGCCGTAAAGGTGGTCGTATCAGGTAGTGCATCGGCCTTGTCCGGCGGCGCCGCGATATCGGCGACTGCTATCGTGGACTTATAGGAGAGGTTCAGCAGTTTTTTCACAGCACCGCGCGGCAGCTTCCGGAACAGGAGGCACTCGTGATTTTCCCCGGCTTTGCCGGGCACACCCAAAGCCGCGGTCGTACAATTGGCACTGCCGAAGAAGAGGAAATCGTGGCCAGCGCCTTGAAAGAGGAACATCTTCGCATGGAGAAAGCGCGCGTTGCTTTCATCCGGCCCAATCGGGTGAAACTTGAGAGCCAGTTTGCCGATCGCCGCAATCGGGAAAGTGGAGGACCGCGATGGATTGCGCCGATTCTGCGCGAGGAAGATGCGCACGTCCGGATTTCCGACTGTGGTAGACAAGCGCTTGAGAGCCGAAAGCTGTTCATCCCAGTAAGGCGAGATGATTGTCAGCCGCTCGACCGGTTCGTCGATCAGCTCGAGCATCCGATCGGCCAGACCGATCGTGTCCGACGGATCGGAAAGCAAGAGGTCGATTTTGGATCCGTCCAGCAGTGTGAACGCAGCATTGCCCTCCATCACGGCCTCGTCGATCCAGGGCGACTGGCTGCGGAGCAACTCGAGCTTATACGCGGCCTTGCTGTCGTCGCCAGGACGAGCCAAGGCCGACAGCCATTGGTGCGCTTTGATGAAGAGTGTCCGATGGATATCACTATCCGCGTCATCGTCCCGAGCCTGCCACGACAAGGTCGAGACAAGTTCAAGATTTCCCGCCCAGCCCGCCGAGGTGACGTTCGCGGAGCCGACAATCAGTTTGGCTTTCGCCTTGCCGTACCGCAGGGCCAATTTCGGATGGAAGCACGATGTGGTTTCGACCGGCACCACGAGATACTTCCGACCGGCATTCGTGAATGCATCCGGGATTGCTTCAAGCGACTGCCCCAGCATCGATGCGTCCGCGAGCAGCAGATTGTTCTGGCAACCTAGCCCGCGCAGTCTGAGTTGCAGGCTCGCGTCGTAGAAGGCTGGATCGACGCTGAAGGTCGATAGGATCGAGCTGTGAAATCCAGTCTCCTTGAAGTCATCGAAGAGACTATGCGGCATTGAGAAATTCCGCGCCGGCAGCAGTGATAAGCCCGGATTCCACATCAACCAGACCGGCGTCGTACGAAAATGTGAGCAGGTTCTCTATTCGGGGCTGCGTGCAGGTGTATTCACTTAATTCACCGTCGACGAGGCATCCATCGTCAAGCGTGAATCGGTACGTGAAGCGCCCTCCGGTCGCCAGCTTTTGGCCGGCTATCGTCAGGTGGTTCGACACCACGAACTTCTTGATGAGCTTGGCGACCGTGGTCCTGGCGTTGCCATGCGGATGGAGATCGAGGAACCTGAAAATTCCTTCGGCCGAGCGCCCTTCGGCGGTGGCTAGACTCAACGCTTTTCGAACCTCCGAAGCTTCTCTCCAGCGATGCCAGAGCGAGAGAATGAGCTTGGTACAACTCGCGATCGCCGCAACATCAGGCATCTTCTTGACCGACGCGACCGCGAGCAGGCCTGCTCCCAGATCATGGTCTTCTCCCAGGCTGTTGCTCGCTAGAGCCGCCGCGACATCCTCCGTAGAAGCCTCTCCGTCGGTGACCGCGAGCGCCGCGAGGTCGGTTGCAAGTTCCTCGACGGAGGTTGGCTCGGTAACCCGATTGGACAGCCCGACGATCGCATTGAGCCAGACCTCGAGCGCGATATGACAGAATTCGTTCAGGAAATAGGCGCGCCATCCCGTGAGATTGTGTTCCGCCTGAGACGCAGCTTCCAGTTGTCCCCGCTGCACGTAGAGTTCCCGGCGCAGGTTGAAGTCGCCCTTCGCATCCGACACCACGGCCAACAGGTTACGAAGTGAGGTGCGCCTGGCGTCAGCGGTGGGGTCATCGGCGCGAGCGCCCTGGAGAAACACCTTCAGCAATCGCGCTTCTTCGCTGGTCGGCTCCAGGTACGATGGATGAAGAGCCCCGGAAATCACCTCGCAATCTGACCGCGAAATCCGACCAGCCTTCACAGCTTCCAGCAGTAGACTGCAGGCTTCCGGATGCTCCTCCTGCACCGCCTCGGCGAGCACCTTCCCGGCGTTGATGGTCACGCCATAGACACGGTCGGATACGTTATCGATCAAGCGCATCTCGAGCATGCTAGCGGTATAGAACTGACCGAAATTCCCGTACTTCGCCTTGAGATACTGACCATCCTCTCCGGGTCGGTCGGTCGGTTTGATAAGATCGAACGTCTTCCTCGAAGAATCGGCAGCTTCAAGCCGCCCCCAGTCAGATCCAGCCATGCCGAACGCATTGGGCGCATCGCCAATCTGACAGGCCAGCGCGATCGCCGCCTCGCAGCGCCGGATAAATTCGATCCATTTACCTTCTTTTGTCGTGTGGTGGATTTGTTCGAATTGCCACACTACCCAGCAATAGAAGGAGTAGTAGCGGAGCCGATTGGTCACGTTAGTGAGCCCCGGCACGAGAGAAGTATACAACCGAACGGAAGCAGCCTGAAAGCCGAGTGGATCGCGCCCCGCCGAAAAGCTCCCCGGCTTAGTCCAGTCTGCTACGTATGTCATATTCCCCCTTACTAGCCTCGCGGAGCTTTGGTCGCTTCGGCAGTCACTGCCCTAAACAATACGCTCTTCTATCGTGCTTCCGCTGGGCGTCTTGATCACTGTAAAGCCGTTCGGCACGGCCTGCTGAACGAGGGGGACATGCGAGATAAGCCCCACGGCCCTGTTCTGGCCGACGATGTCCTGCAAAACCTGTAGCACCTGATCGAGCGTCCCGCCGTCTCCATCACTGTCGAGACTGCCGAATCCCTCGTCGATAAAGATCGTATCGAGGCGGATCGCACCATGGCTCATCTCGACGATGTCAGAGAGACCCAGCGCAAGAGAGAGCGCGGCAATGAAGGTTTCACCACCTGAGAGCGTGCTTACCTCACGCGCGCGACCGGTCTGAATGTCGTGCACACGGATATCGAGACCGCGTTTGCGGCGGCCACCCACCGTCTGGACGTCGCGTTCCAGCCGATATCGCCCCTGGCTCATGGGCCCGAAGCGCAGGTTGGCGGCTTCGAGCACCTGATCGAACATTGCGCCGACGGCGTATGTCTCCAGCGTGATATTCATCGCATTGCGGCCCTCGAACGCGTCGGCGAGCGCGCGCATAGGGCCGGACTGTTCGTTCAGCAGCGTCAGGCGATCGATCTGCTCGCGCAGGCTATCGAGCAATTGGGTCAGCTGGTTGCAACCCGCACGCGCGTCGGCGGCAGCGCGGGTAGCGGTTGCGGCGGCTGCCTGCGCAGCATCCCGGTCGGCGCGGAGAAGCTCGAGATTCGGGCGCTCGCGCTCCGATATCGCCGCGCTCGTATCCTCAACCCGGCTCTGCGCACGCGTCAGGTTTTCACGGAACGCGTCAAGTTGTTTAAGCATGGTTGCGATGTTCGCAATATCGGCTTTCGCCACCCGATACTGCTCATCGGTCAGGCCGAGCTCGTCTCGCCGTGTCGCGTAAGCGGTACCCGCACCGGCGAGGTCCTGATCGCATTCAGTGATACGCTTTGCCGCACCCGTTTGGTCGCTTTCGGCGGCGGCGCGATCAGCGCTGCTCCGCGTACAGGCGTCCTGCGCGGTCTGGATTTCCTGCTGACGGTGGTCGATCTGCGTGCTGACGGTGCGTCGCCGAAGCGTGATCGCGGCGGCATCGCGAAGCGATTCAGGAACTGCGGCGATATGATCGTTATATGACTGCCGTGCGAGCGCGGCCGCTGTCCCCGCGGACTGCTCTGCTTCGGCCTTCGTCGAGCGTTCGGCGTCCGCCGTGGTGACGTTGCCCTCAAGCGCCCCGGTCTGTCCGACGAGGGATGCAACATCGACAGCAGCGCCCAGCGCCTCAATCGCCTTGCCCATCCGCAGGACCTCACCCTCGAGATCCGCAGCACTGCCTTCGGGCGCGTCCAGCGCCTCCAGGGCAGTCTTTCGTTCGTCCCGAACGCTGCGCGCTGCGCTGAATGCTGATTCCGCCGTCTGCGCACCTGATGCGGCGCTGTCGAATGAGACCTGCGCCTCACGCCACGCAGCCTCCAATCCGGCGGCTGGCTCGCCACCATGCGCCGGCTGGGGATGGTCTGAACTGCCACAGACGGGGCAGGGACTGCCGCTCTCAAGGCTTTCGGCGAGCAGCCTCGCCTGGCCAGCGATGAATTCCGCCTGCCGATCACGGACCGCGCTTTCAAGGCCGCTACGGTGCAATCGGGCGTCCGCCACGGTGGTCTGCGCTTTTGTCAGAAGACCTTCGGCGGTGTCCAGGGCCGTCCGAGCCCGCTCCACTTCGCGTGCGTGGCGCGCTTGCCGCTGAACGCGGTCGCGATCTGCGGTGAGGCGCACCCGTTCATTCTGGTTGGCATGCGCCCGATCGACGTTTGCACGGTGGGTCGCGAGCGCTTGCGTTGCACGATCGGCCTGTTGCCGGGCCGTTGCGGTCGCGATCCGCGCGCTTGCGAGCAAGCTCTCAGCATTCTCGGCCTGCACCTTCAAATCGGCGGCATCGGCGAGGACCGTGGCACAGCGATCGAGATCGGAAAGTTGCTGCTTCAAGGCGTCGATTTCACCGACCTTGGCTTTCAGATCTTCCAGTGTCCGCTGCGCTGTCGCCTCTGTCGCCACGGTTTCGGTCACGCGCCGCGAGGCGATCGTCTCCGCGTCCTTGGCCGCAGCCAAGGCTGTGACCGCGCGTGTGACGGCATCATCACGATCGACCAACTGCGCCGCGCATCCGGCGGCCGTATGGCGCTCGCGAAGGGCGTCCATATCGGTCTGGCGTCCTTGAAGTGCCGCGAGCGCGGTCGCCGCAGCACCGGCGTCATCGAAACATTTCTGCAGGGCCTCACCATTGCCGAGCATCGTGGCGGCGGCAGCACGGGTCGCGTCGGCCGTGGCGGCGCCGACATCGAGTTCGGCGCAGCGTGCTTCCGCTGCATCGATCGCGCTGGTCAGATCATCGGTGCTGGCGAACCCGGCGTTGGTCAGTTGCTGAACGTGCAGCGACATGCCCTGCTGGTAGGTCGTGCGGGCTTCGGCGGCACGCTCCTTCAGGCGCTCGGTCATCCGCTCGTAGAGCGAGACGTCGAATAGGCCGCGCAAGATCTCCAGACGCGCCTTGCTGTCCGACGCGAGGAAGCGCTCGAATTGCCCCTGAGGCAGAAGGACGATCTGGCGAAATTGCTCGACGTCGTAGCCGAGCAATTCGCGAACGCGTTCGTTGACCACGCCGACGCGCTTCTCGGCCAGCACCGTTCCGCAATTGTCGACCGAGACATCATCGACCTCGATATCGGTCACATCGAACAGATAGGCGGTGTGGACATGGTCGGTCTCGCCATCGCCGCGCAATCTCGGCCGCTTCTGCTCGGGCTGGCGGCGCACGAAGTAACGCTTGCCGCCAAGCTCGAACAGGAAAGCCACCTCTGTGAGGGTCTGCGCGCCGGCATGGCCTGACCGCATGCTGGTTGTCGGCTGCTCATGTCTCGCGCCTTCGCCGAAGAGCGCGAACGCCATCGCACTGAAGATCGAGGATTTGCCCGATCCGGTTGGCCCGTAGATCCCGAACAGGCCTGCATCGACGGCCCGGCGGAAGTCGACGACCTCGGTCGCGGCGTAGGGCCCGAAGGCGGTTATGAAGAGCTTGAGCGGTTTCACGCCTCGATCTCCTGGCGCGTTTCGTGGATCAGCGTGTTCACGAGCTGGGTGTCGATCTCGCCCGGTGCCTCCCCGCGAACGAATTCTATGAAGTCGGAAACGAGGGTCTCAGGATCGTCGATCGCGGCGCGCCCTTCACCCAGCTTCTCCTCCAGTGTGCGTTCAGCGCGTTCGTAACTGAGCTGGACAGCATTGGGGTAGAGCACACGAATGCGCTTCATCGGATCGATCTGGGGGGTTTCATCGGTGAGGACCACGCGGATGAAATCATCCGAGCCAACGGGCGCCGAGACCAGCTCCTCGAGGGTCCCCCGGATCGTCCGGGCCTGCCGGCTGGGCTTCAGCGGTATGGCCGTTGTCTCGATGGAGCCATCGGCTGCCATGTCGATCAGCGTCAGCGATTTTTCCTGACCTTCCTCGTCGAAGCCGAAGGCGAGCGGCGACCCAGAATAGCGAATATGCGGTGCCCCCACCGATTGCGCCCGATGGAGATGACCAAGCGCGACATAGTGGGCGCCGTCGAAGATTTCCGCGCTGATTGTTTCGATCCCGCCGACGGTGCGTGACAGCGATCGTTCGCTGTCTGTCGAGGCGGCTCCTTCGACGAAGCTGTGGGCGACCACGATCCAGCGAGCGCCGGCCGGGACACGGTCACGCGCAGCGTTGACCTGGGCGGCGATGACATCGGCCGGGCAGTTGATATCCTCTTCGTCAAAACAGGCCCGCGCGGCGAACTCATAGGAAAAAGGAAGGGCGGAGATCGCAACCGACCCGTGCTCATCTTCGAGTATCATCGGCAGATCGTCGGCGTCGAGCGGTCCACGGATCAGCGCCTTTTCGATCGGCGCGAGGACGCCGAGCATGCCGATCTGGGCGGCAGCGTCGTGATTGCCGGCAATGATGACGATGGCGAGTCCGGGGTTGGCCGTTGCCCGAACCAGAAAGTCGCGAAGGCGCGCGAGCGCGGTTTGCGGCGGCCCGGCGCGGTCAAAGATATCGCCGGCAATGATGAGCACGTCGGGGGAATGCTCGAGGATGGCCGAATCGATCTGGGCGAAGATCGCATCATGATCCTCGTCGAGCGGTAGCTGGAAGAACTGGCGGCCGAGATGCCAGTCGCTCGTGTGCAAAATCCGCATGTCCTGATTCCATCTATTTTCTATGCGTGTAGAAACTAGATGGATTATACCCGAAGAGTCAACTAAGGTCGCACCATGACCGACGGCGAGCTGAAGTCCGCGCAGCGTGCGAGGCTACACTATCTGGACCAATGCCTCACCTGGCTGGGGCAGGCGAACAGGCGCGACCTGATCGAGAGGTTCGGTATCTCCAACGCGCAGGCGGCGGTCGACTTTCGAATTTACATGGAGCGCGTGTGCGCGCCCGCACCGTCCTATGACCCCGTTCGCAAAACCTATGTCGCGGACCGGGCGCATCGCGGACTCGAAGATACGGCCGAGCCGCCTTCGCTTGAAGCGATATACGCACAGGCCCACCAGGATTTTGCGCGGCTTCCCGGACCGACCCGACAATGTCCGGCGCCGGTGATGCGCGAGCTCAATCAAGCGATCGAAAGGCGCTGTTTTGTGGAGATCGATTATGTGTCGATGTCGTCCGGCCGCCGCGATCGCCAATGGATCGCGCCCGCACATATCGCGAGCGACGGCGAGCGATTGCATGTCCGGGCCTGGAGCCCAGATCGCAACGAGTGGCGCGACTTCCTGCCCGTGCGGGTGTCGGACGGTAGCAGTTTCAAGATGCGCCCGATCGAGACGACGCTGCCGACGGACGAAGACTGGGAGACGATTGTCGAGGTCCGCCTGCGGCCCAGAGCGGATCTGACTGCGGAGCAGAAGCGGGCGGTTCGGCTCGAATATGGTTTCGAGGGCGACGATATCCGCTTCGAGACGCGGCGAGCGCTTGAATTCTACGTTGAGCGGCGTTGGGGGCTTGATCGTCCCGGCGCTCGTCTCGAGCGGTATTGACGGCGCGATGGGCGGTAAAGTCACCATTGATCTTCGCGAGCGGGCTACCTCGCACGGCCGTAGCGTGCCTGTGCCGTCCTGCGTTGCACCGGAGCCTCCTAAGGCCGCCGGTACCACACGGAAATCGATCGAGGATTTGAAATTTTGCGGGATTGGCATTGGCGCGCGAAGGTGCGGTGATTCCAAATCGTTAGATTTCCGTGCCATAGCGTCTCGTCAGAAGTGCAGGCGGAAGGTTTAGGGTGAGCATTCAGGCACTTCCAATTCCAGGGGCAGTGATTCAGGTGCGCTCTGCTACCTGGAAAGTTCTGGCAACGGCCCATTTGAAGCTCGGTTTCAGGGAGGTCCATTGCCGCGGACTGTCGAGCCTAGTTCGTGGAAAAGAGGCTCGTTTCGTCTGGGAACTGGAAAAAGGCGCGCGCGTGCTCGACCCGGCGGCGATCCAACTGGTTCCCGATACTTCTCCTGGTCTCGTTGATACGAAACTGCATCTCGCCGCTGCCTTCAGGGCGACTCCCACCACAACACGCCGCCCGCTCACACTTGGCCGGGCCGCCATAGATGATCTGAGCTTCCAGCATCTGCCTGTCGAGCGAGCCTTGGCCCAAGATCGCGTGCGGCTCCTCATCGCCGATGATGTAGGGCTGGGAAAGACGCTGGAGGCTGGCCTGATCACGTCGGAGCTGGCTCTCCGCGGGCGCGCAGACCGAATTTTGGTAGTCACTACGCGTTCTATGCTCACCCAGTTCCAGAAAGAGTTCTGGACCCGGTTTGCGATTCCGCTATCTCGCCTCGATAGCGCCGCGATCCGGCGCATGCGCAACCGGATTCCAGCGCACTATAACGTTTTCGACCAGTTCGACAGGTCGATCGTCTCAATGGATACCCTCAAACGCGACGCCCAGATCCGCGAAGCGCTCAAGCACTCTTACTGGGACCTCATCATCATCGATGAGGCCCATAACGCGGCCGCCCGGAAATCGGCGGCAGGTTCGAACTCTCAGCGGGCAGAACTTGCGCAACTCCTTTCCCGCCGTACAGACTCGCTCCTCTTGCTTACTGCGACTCCGCATGACGGCTCTCAGGAGAGCTTCGCGAGCTTGATCACCATGTTGGACCCGACGCGGGTTCCTGATCCTGCCCGGCTTCACAGGTTTGACATCGAAGACCTCGTGGTCCGCCGCTTCCGTTCGTCGCCCGAGGTTGTGGCCGACATCGGCCGGGTGGTGCCCAAGCGAGAGCTGTTTCGTCGTAACTTCCCTCTCAGCCCCCCGGAGGAGAAGGCTTACGAGGCCATCGCCGAGTTGCACCTCGACCTTGACGAGCAGTCCTCGCGAGGACGGGCGATCGACTTGTTTCGGACCACCGTCGCCAAGGCCATTTTCTCCAGCCCGGCCGCGTGTCATGAGACACTGGAGCGCCGAATCCGGGGCATTGAGTCCGGGACGGCTCGGGGAACTTCGGAAGATCGCGATAGGCTTAGGGCACTGGCCGATAAAGTGGCCGTGATCGATACAGCTTCGTTCACCAAGTACCAGGATCTCCTGCGTCTCCTGCGTGAACTTCGCTGGACGGGGAAGGCGCCCCGGGATCGCCTTGTCATTTTCTCCGAGCGAATTGCAACCGTTTCCTGGCTCGCCGATCGACTGCGGGCCGATCTCGGGCTCAGTGGGGAGCAGGTGGCCCGGGTTGATGGAGGCAGTGTTGAGGCAGACGTCCACACGCAGGAAGTGATCGAGGCTTTTGGGCAAGAGCGATCTCCGATCCGGATACTCATAGCATCTGATATGGCGTCCGAAGGGCTCAACTTGCACTTCCAGAGCCATCGGCTAATCCATTTCGATCTTCCTTGGTCCCTACTTAGGTTCCAGCAGCGTAACGGGCGGATCGACCGCTATGGTCAGGATCGGCCACCCCAGATCACCTATTTTGTGGGCGAGAGCACGCACCCTAAAGTGCGACAGATGTGGGTCCTTGAAAAGCTTGTCGACAAAGATGTGGCGGCTCAGCGGGGGGTAGGCGATCCCGCAGTGTTCCTGGGTGCAGGCGACGCGGAAGGCGAGGAGGAGATCGTTGCGGAGGCGGTAGCGTCTGGGATTGGCGCCAAGGCTTTCGAGGCCGAGATGGACGCCCGCCTGGCTCAGGCTGAAACCCACATGTCCCTTGATGACGAGTTCGCCGCCCTTTTCGGTGATTACGCTGATCCTGTACCATCTGATACACTTGATGCGGTATCCACGGACCAGGGCCGCCCGCAGCTGTTCAAGGATACTTTCACCTACGCGACCGCGATGATCGAGCGGCTGTCCCTTGCTGACGACAAACCATTCCGGGAGCAGCCGCGAATATCTCCTGTCGATCGGTTGATTCAGCTGACCATCCCTGACGACATGCGCGCCCGGGATGGGTTCGGCTATGCAAGCGATGGAGCAGTGGATGGCAGGTTCATGCCCGAGGAGGCGCTCGGGCCCGGGGGGCGGATCGAGCTTACAGATCAGTCGACCGTCATCAATCAGGCGATCAATGACGCTAAGGCTCAGGAGCGGGCCTGGCCAACCGTCCAGTATCTTTGGGACGGACACCCCATCCTTGAGTGGTTCGCTGACCGGGCAAGCACGTTCTTCCCGGAAGATTCAGCTCCTGTGGTGCCGCTGACCGGGCGGCTCCTCGCTGGCGAGGTCGTCGTGATAATGCACGGTGCAATCCCGAACGCGAATGGGGCTCCAATTGTGGACCGTTGGGCAGCGATCGTACGATCGCCAGATGGTGCAATGCGGATAGAGGAAGTCGACGCCTTCTTGGACCGCTCGCGCTTCGCGGGCGACACGCCAAGCCGCAGCCTAGATGACTTCTCGTTGGCGCAGGAAATGGTCGCGGTCGCTGTTGATCGTTTCCAGACCCATCTTGTAGAGTTGCGGCGGTCCCGGGAAGCGCACATCCAGCGAGATCTGGACACCGTGCTTGATAGGCTTTCTGCGCTCGAAGTCCGTTTTAGGGCTCAGCTCACGCTCGATCTCGGCGACGCACCGTCAGCTAAGGACGCAGTAAGTTCGTCTGACAAGCGGCGCCTGACGATCCGCAGTAAGCGGGAACAGGAAATCGAGAAGCTGTTCAACGACTGGACCGAGTGGTTTGAGCGGACCCGCAAGATCGTGGCCGACCCGAATCCGCACGTCGATGTCAAAGCTGTGTTCGTAGGGTAATCGGATGGACCTGATCGGGATCGATAACGAGGCTGAGTTTTTCCCATCGGGAACTCTCTCGGACGTACTGAAGGAAGAGCTTCAGGATATCACCGCCCGGTGGGCAGGCTTGGAACGGGCTGCTCATCCGGTTGAGCGCCTCGTGCGCATTGCCTCGATAACGATTGAGCTGCTCCGGCAGGTTCGGAACACATCTGATCCTGAGCGCCGGATCGACTTGGTCCGGGAGGTTCATCATGGGGTCCTCGAGGCTCTCGGATACAACTGGAAGCGCGATACTGCCTATCTTGCCATTGATGGCGCTCCTATGATCCCACTGGTGGCGCGGGTCGCCGACACGACGGGACGGGATGCTCTCTGGGTCCTTGAAGCTCCTGTTCCAGCACTCGACGATGAGGCGTCCGATCCGCTCGGTTCGTGCTTCAGTCTATCGCAGTTTCCAGCTGATGCAGGCGACGCGGCATTGCTGGACCGTCCCATTGAATCGATCTTGGCTGATGGCGTGTTCGAATTGCACGATGGACCGCGCCATGTACTTGTCCTTGGGCTTTCCCAGATCGTGCTAATCGACAAGCGGAAGTGGCCCGCACGTTCCGTGCTCAGGTTCGACCTCCAGGAAATTTTCGACCGCGCGGACCGAGATACTTTGACGGTTATGGCGTGCCTTATCTCTTGCGAGGCAAGAGTTCCTGACCAAGGCGCGCCGCTATCCGATAGACTTGAGGAGGAGGCTCAGCGCAACGCAAACGCGGTCACCACCTCGCTAAAACTGACTGTTCGAGACGCTATCGAGTTGCTCGGCCAGGAGGTTATCACTGTGACGGGAGGGAAATATCCTTCAACCTTCCCTGACGCAGGACGTCGCGGGGTCTGGATCGACGGTCCCGAGTTGTCGCGCGAATGCCTGCGCTACATGTACCGGCTCCTCTTCCTGTTCTACGCCGAGGCGAACCCGCGTCTGAACCTCCTCGACATGCGAGACCCAATCTATGCGACGGGGTATTCGCTTGAGGCGTTGCGGGATCTCGAATCTGCCCCCTTGCGGACGACGGCCGACCGGGCAGGGACTTTTCTGTGGGAGAGTCTCCAGCGCACTTTGGGCCTGCTTTATACAGGGCTCGATCTAGCGGATGAGGAGAAGGGGACGGGGCTGCGTCTGCCTGCTGTGAAGGTGTCGTTGCTTGATCCGGAAAGCACGCCGCTGCTCAATGGGCTTCAACTTCGCAATCAAGCGATCCAGCAGGTCATTCGCCTGCTGTCGCTCCGTTCCACTGGGAAAAGTACTGGCCGGATATCCTATGCGAAGCTCGGGATCGGTCAACTCGGCGCGGTCTATGAAACCCTGATTTCATTTACCGGGGTCGTAGCGAAGACGGACCTCGTTGAGCTGAAGCCGCGCAAAGGCCGATCGGGCGACACGGAAGATGAGGGCGAAGAAGGCGGTGAGGAGATAGAGTCTCCAGAAGCGATCGACGAGGTCGAAGATGAAGAGATTGAAGCCGACGAGACGGATCATGAGGGTGAGTTCCGCCGCGACAAGGTGGACAAGCTGGCGCCTAGTTGGTTCGTTCCTCGCAGTCGAATAGGTGAGTTTGCGCCCGAGGATATCGTATTCAACGGGCCTGAAGCGCTCGTGTATCCGAAGGGAACTTTCATCTACCGGCTCGCTGGCCGGGATCGGGAAAAGTCAGCTTCCTATTATACGCCGGAGCCGCTCGCCCGGCTTCTGGTCAAGCATGCTCTTATGGAGCGTTGCAAGGACCTGACTGCGGACGAGCTCCTTGCGTTGAAGATCCTCGAGCCCGCTATGGGGTCTGCGGCGTTCCTCGTGGAGACTACCAACCAGCTCGCCGATCTCTATCTAGAGCGAAAGCAGAAGGAGACGGGGCAAACCATCCCGCAGGATCAGATCGTCATTGAGAAGCAGAAAGTCCGAGCCTACATTGCGGACCGGAACTGCTTCGGCGTCGATCTCAACCCGATCGCAGTCGAGCTAGGTTCGATTTCGCTATGGCTGAACAGCCTCCATGCCAGTGACTTTTCACCTTGGTTTGGGGACCAACTGCATGCGGGAAATTCCCTTATCGGCGCTCGCCGCGCTGCGTATGAGCCGGCCCTGCTTACCGCAAGGACCAAAGCAGACCTCTGGTTCAACGGCAAGCCCGAGGAAATCGGTTGGCGCAGTAGCCTGCCAGAGGGGCACGTCTGGCAATGGCTCTTGCCCGCTAAGGACATGGCGAGCTTCGACAAGGACAAGTCGATCGCTCCCTTCGCAAAAGTCGCGCAAGATCAGATCAAAGCGTGGCGAAGCGGTGGATTTTTCAACAAGCTGGAACCGCACGATATCAAGTTGGTCCAGAAGCTTAGTCGAATTGCCGATGCCCTGTTTGGGCAGATAGCCGAAGACCTCACTAAGACCCGCACCGCGGCAAATGACGAGATTACCCTCTGGCCAGACAAGGTGATGCCCGGCAACAAGAGGTTGGACTTCCACGAGAAGGCGCGCCTGAACGCGCATCTTATCGGGGCCGACCACGCGACCAACACGTTGCCTTACAAGCGCCTGAAGACGGCAATGGATGCCTGGTGCGCGCTTTGGCTTTGGCCGCTCGACAAGGCACATTTGCTACCTGACCGAAGAGAGTTCCTGGAGGGCATGCGGCTGATCCTCGATGGGGGTTTTTCAGCAGATGGGTCGCTCGCGATGGAAGGTACCGCAGACGTCCATGATCCGTCTCCTGACTTCCTAGACCTGCTCGAACCGGACGCGCCAGCCCGTGATCTCTTCAGGGCGGCAGAAAAGCAGCAGGCAGGGTTGTTCCGCGAAACGAACGTCGAGGCGCTTATCGAGAGCTTCGATTGGCTGAAGGCAGCCGCAGAAGTCGCCGAGCGCGAGCGTTTTGTGCACTACGACTTGATCTTCGCCGATGTGATGAAGGCACGGGGCGGATTTGATGTGATCGTCGGTAATCCGCCTTGGTCGAAGCCATCTTGGAACGAGGGACTGGTGCTGGCGGATATCGATCCGTTGTACGCTGGTCTTTCTGCTTCTGATGCAAAGAAGGTCTTGCCGGAAGCATTACCCAAGGCGCCGTCAGTGCGGCGGGGTGGGCGTTTAGTCCCGGCGGTCGAAGCTTTCCTTACGGATTTCGTATCGACACGTGGGGCTATGGAGGTGACCTCGTCCGAGGTGATGAACCCCTTTGCGGGTGGCGGCTCCAACAATCTTTATCGGTGCTTCATTGACCTGTCGTTCCGGCTCGTTGCGCCCCAGGGCTATGCGGCCCTGATCCATCAAGATGGGCATCTGGGAGACCCGAAGTCAGGAGCGTTCCGGCGACATTGGTATGCTCGGATTGCAAAATACTTCGAGTTTAGTAATCAAATTACATCGAAGATGTTTTCCGAAGTCCACAACGAACGCAGATTCTCTTTAAACATATATCGTGGAGCTGATGGAGATCCTTCATTTGACACGTTCAGTGGAGCATTCTTAGCGAGTCAAATTGATGAATCTTATGCGCATGATGGGGTAGGGCCCGTCGACGGAATCAAGAACGGAGCTGGAAAGTGGAATACGCAGGGTCACAAGGGCAGAATCATAAAAATTGAAGTTGAATCACTAGAAGTAATTCACCGGCTTTCTGAAGATACAAGTGTACCTGTTCAGGAAGCCCGATTCATTCAACAATTTTCATCCAGCACCCTCAGCGTATTTGCCAAAATGGCTCGTTTCCCCAAGCTGCAAGCAGCCCTCCCTGCGGTTGTTCGCACGATTAGTTCTGTGAGCGGTGACCGTGAGGTGAGTATTCCCCTGTGGCAACAATCCGCCCACTGGAATGAAACAGCTTCTCAGAAAGACGGCACAATTATCCGGAGCACAGCCTTCCGGCCTGCGAACGAGCTTATAATACAGGGGCCAATGTTTTACGTAGGGAACCCCTTGTATAAAACTCCGCGTGCCATCTGTAATAATAATAAAGCATATGATGTTATTGACCACACGTCTGTGCCGGACGATTATTATCCAAGGACTAACTATGGTCCGGGGATGGATGCGTTTGAATACCGCAGCCGAATGACTCGGTGTCGGTGGAGCGCTACGCAGAGCCACGCAGACTACTATCGCACAGCATTTCGAAACATGATCGCATTGAATGGTGAACGCAGCTTAATTGCTGCCCTGCTGCCTCCCGGCGTGGCGCATGTACACGGCGTGCAAAGCCTTGCATTTAGCGAGGACGCTCACCTCATCATTTTTTATACTAACGCACTTTCTGTACCTTTTGATTTTCTAACAAAAGCGTCTGGCAAGCAGAACGCTGAAGGTATGCTATCGGAGTTACCATATGTAGAGGCTGGGCAGACTGCGTATAGCAGAGCGCTTCGCCTTGGATGTTTGACCTCCGCTTATGCAGACCTTTGGAATCGATATGCGCCCTCGCTTACAGTTATGCCATGGTCTACAAATGATCAGCGGCTCAGTTTAGAGGGTTCGTTCGCGGGTCCCGAAGCATGGGATCGCTCTGCCGGTCTTCGCACTGACTTTGCCCGACGAATGGCCCTGGTCGAGATCGATGTTCTAGTTTCACAGGCCCTAAATTTATCACTTGAGCAATTGATCGAAATCTACCGGGTCTATTTTCCACTAATGCAACAATATGAACGTGGCACATGGTATGATCAAGCAGGTCGAATTGTTTGGACCAACAATAGCAGTGGTCTTCCGCGCGTTGGTTGGCTCGACGATCGCGGAAAGAGCCCCGGGCGTATCGCTTGGGAAACAATCCTGGCCGATAACCCTGCTGAGCTAACTTGCACTGTTATCGATGACACTCTGCCTGGTGGCCCTCGTGCCGTGATCCGTCATTTCGTGGGGCCATTCACCAAGTGTGACCGCATCGAGGATTATCGCCGCGCGTGGGCGCATTTCGAGCAGCTGCATTCCGCAGAGGCCGCCTGAAATGAACCCAATCCTCCTTGGCCGCCATGTTCAAGACAGCCTGCGCGAACTGGTCCACACGACCCTGAACACCTCCAGCCATGCTTTCGAGGGTATGGTGGACCGGTTCATCGCGGAGCCGGGGAACTTCCTGAAAGGCCCCTGGATCTCGGTCGACATGCCTTTCCGGCAGATTGAGGGGGCAGCCGATGGCATTTGGCAACAGCCGTTCCCGGAGGTGCCGCTTCGATTCGCTCCCTATCAGCATCAGACAGACGCCTTCGCCCGACTGAGCGGGGAGGGGATGCGCTCGACCCTCGTGGCCACCGGGACTGGGTCGGGCAAGACCGAATCCTACCTCTGGCCGATCTTGGATCACTGCCGGCGCAACAAGGACAAGCCCGGGATCAAA
>Ga0105240_10006581_pt1 | contig 17057 bp, 19 predicted proteins | sample KBSC54metaG_FD_80426 | JGI IMG/M metagenome (GOLD analysis project Ga0105240, IMG submission 80426) | Corn rhizosphere microbial communities from Kellogg Biological Station, Michigan, USA - KBS C5-4 metaG | ecosystem: Host-associated > Plants > Roots > Rhizosphere > Soil | place: Michigan, USA...
AACACCTTGGCCTGCACCCACGGCTGGGAGGAGGTCCCCGGCAAGGACGTGCAGATCAGCCCCCTGCCGCACATGCCGGTGATGAAGGACCTGGTCCCCGACATGACCATGTTCTACGCCCAGTACGCCTCCATCGAGCCCTGGCTGCACACCGAGACGCCGGAGCCGCAGAAGGAGTGGGTGCAGTCGCCTGAGGACCGCGCCAAGCTCGACGGCCTCTACGAGTGCATCCTGTGCGCCTGCTGCACGACGTCCTGCCCCAGCTACTGGTGGAACCAGGACAAGTACCTGGGCCCGGCGACGCTGCTGCAGTCCTACCGCTGGCTGATCGACAGCCGCGACGAGGCCACCGGCGAGCGGCTCGACGCGCTGGAGGACCCCTTCAAGCTCTACCGCTGCCACACGATCATGAACTGCGCCCAGGTCTGCCCCAAGGGTCTCAACCCCGCCAAGGCCATCGCCGAGGTGAAGAAGATGCTGGTGGACCGGGTGGTGTAGGGGCGGACTCTCATGCGGCGCTTGGGCTAGAAGGTCTTCGAGACTCCCGCGAAGAACCCGCGGCGGGGGCCGAACTGCGGGGCCCCGACCCCGATGCCGGTGCCGTCGCGGATTTCGTATTTCTTGTCGAACAGGTTGACGATGTCGGCGCGCAGGGTGACCGGCCCCGCGGGGCCAAGGTCGAAGTCGTGGCCGACGCCGAGGTTCACCTGGGTGTAGCCGGGCACATGGGCGCCGTTGGGCGTGTCCCCGTCCTTGCGAAGGCCCGAGCCGTAGATCAGGTCCGCCGAGACCCGCGTGTCCCCCATCCGATAGGCCACGCCGGCCGAGGCCGTGTAGGTCTGGTCGTGGTCGAGGTGGATGAAGTGGTCGTGGATGAAGGCCAGGTCGCCGGGGTCGAAGTTGAACTGGCTGGTGATGATGTCCTTGCCCTTGGCCTCCGAGATCCCGAGGTTCGCATAGGCCGACAGCGGGCCCGAGGCGTAGTTGGCGGAAACCTCGACGCCCTTGGCGTAGCCCTCGCGGTAGTTGAAGGGGGTGAGGATGATCGGGGCGCCGAACTGGCCTTCGTCGACCAGGTTCTTCGCCCACTTGTAGTAGACGTCCACGCCCAGGGTCAGGGCGCCCAGCTTCTGCTGCGCGCCGACGTCGTAGTAGTCGTCCCGTTCCGATTTCGGCAGGTCGTTGCCGGTCCCCGGCGGCTCGGCGCTGGTGCCGATGAACTTCGCGACGGTGGGGCTGGCCACCAGCTCGAACGGCGGCGGCGAGAAATAGCGCGCATAGCCGGCGTGGACGGTCGTGGTGTCGGTGGGCGTCCAGATGGCGTTGAGCCTGGGCGAAAGCTGATTCTCGTGGCGGAAGGCGTCGAGCTGGTCGAAGCGCACACCGAAGTTGACCGTCAGCGGCTCGGCGAGCTTCCACTCGTCCTGAAGATAGGCGGAATAGGTCCAGGCCGTGGCCTTGGAGTTGTCGACGATGCTGACCGGCCCGGGGCCGATCTGGCCGCCGTCCGCGTCGACCAGGAACACCTGGGAGTTAGTCTTGCTGGTGGTGCGGTCGGTGGAGACGATCACCCCGCCGCGGAGCGTGTGGGCGTCGCTGAGCTTGTAGACGCCTTCGAGCTGGATCCCGAAGGAGAGATCGGTCTTCCGCGCCGCCTGGGCGATGCCGTTGAACAGCAGCTCACCGGTGACGTCCGGCGTGTACTTGAGCTCCGAATAGCGGGTGAACAGCGACGCCTGACCGGTGAACCGGTCGGTGGTGTAGAGGTAGGTCGCGATCCCGTAGGTGGTGCCCTCGCGCTGGCGCTGATCGAGGTGCTCGGAGGCCACGTCGGTGACGCCGTTGACGCTGAAGCCGAGATCGGGGTGCAGGCCCGCGACGTTGGGGATCTCGAAGGTCTGCTGGGACGTCCCGGCGATGAGCGAGACGCGGCTTTGCTGGTCGATGATGTGATCGAGGTAGCCGAAGGCCTGGTACTGATCCGAATGGTCGTGGATCGGCGTCGGGCGGCCGTCCGGGCTTTCGATGCCGACATCGGTGCCGGTGTAGCTGCCCGAGAAGAAGCCGCTGTTGGCGCCGGAAGACCCGCCGTACTCTATGCTGGGCTCGATGACGCCGTGGCTGCCGCCGTAGACCGAGACCTCGCCGCCGGTCTTGAAGCCGGACTTGGTGGTGATGTTGACGATGCCGGCCGTGCGCAGGCCGTACTGGGCGGGCAAGGCGCCAGTGATCAGCTGCACGTCGGAGGCGAGCCTGGGCGACAGCGTCTGGCCGAAGACCTGCAGGCCCTCGGGCAGGATGACGTTGTTCAGCCGGTACTGGATGTTGCCGTGGTCGCCGCGCACGTGCAGCTGGCCGAAGCTGTCCTGGGCCGCGCCCGGCGCCTGCAGGATCACCTGGTTGAGCTGGGTGTTCGCCCCGGACGGCAGGTTGTTGATGAAGGCCTCGGGCATGGAATAGGTCGTGGCGCCCAGCGCCGGCTCGACCGTGGCGCGCGCCGCGTCCAGCCGCTGGGCGGTGACCACGATCTCGGAGACCTGGCTCGCGGCGGGGGCCGGGCTTTTGCTCGCCGACTGCGCGAGGGCCTGCGAAGCCAGGAGCGACGCCAGCCCGGCCGAAGCCATGAAAAGCACGCGGCGCGACACGGCGAGCGCCATGGGCGGGACTCCCTATCCTCAAGCTGACAGGGCGAATAGGCGGCGCACCTGCGTCAGCCTATGCCGTGCGTTCCCGATTTTCCCGGGAAGTCGTTCCCGATCTTCGCCCCGCCGCCGCGGGGCCGCCAATGTCGTGGTAAGGCTCATCGGATGTCTTTGCGCGCACGGGTCGTGGGCCTCATCGCCGGGGTCCTGCTGATCAGCATGGCTGTCGGGACGCTGTTCGCCGGCTACCAGGCGCGCACGGCCCTGCGCGCCGAGCTTCAGGCGGGCCTGGGCGGGGCGCGCCAGACGGTGTCGAGCGCGTTCGAGGACCTGCCGAACTCCGACCACGCTGACCGCGACCTGCGTCAGCTGATCGCCACCTTCGACGGCAATCGCCACGTCCAGGCGATCCTGGAACTAGGCGACGGGCGCGCGGCGCTCGCCTCCCAGGCCCCGAGCGCCGTCCCGCCCGCCCCGCGGTGGTTCTGCAAGCTGCTCGGGCCGCCGCCCGCCCCCGTCATCATCGCCCTGCCGCCGAGCGTGCGGGGCTTCCGCGACATCCGGCTTTCGCCGACCGCCGATCTCGACGCCTCAGCCGCCTGGCGCGAGTTCGTGGGCGTCGCGGCGGTGCTGGGCCTCGGCGCGGCGGCGGGGCTCGGCCTCGTCTACCTGGTGATCGGCGCCGCCTTCCGGCCCTTGAGGCTGGTCTCGGCGGAGTTCCAGCGCATCGGCACCGGCGACTACAGCGGCCGCGTCTCCGAGCGCGGGCCCTCGGAGCTGCTGGCCCTGCAGCAGGGGTTCAACCGCATGGCCGCCGAGCTCTCGGCGACGACGGAGCGCAACCGGCTCCTGGCCGACCAGCTGCTCAACATCCAGGAGGAGGAACGCGCCGACATCGCGCGCGACCTGCACGACGACATCGGGCCGCACCTGTTCGCGGTGAAGATGGACGCCGAAATGATCCTCAAGCTCAACGAGGCCGGACGGCACGAGGCGGTGCCCGACCAGGCGCGCGCGATCCAGGCGGCGGTCGGCCACATGCAGCGGCAGGTGCGCGAGGTGCTGGGCCGGCTGCGCCCGACCCGGATGACCGAGCTGGGGCTCAACGAGGCCGTCTTCGACCTCATACGCTTCTGGATGGAGCGCCGGCCGGACATCGACTTCCGGCTGAGCCTCTTGGACGACGAGGCCGACCTGTCCGACGCGGTGAAGGAGATCGTCTTCCGGACCGTGCAGGAGGCGGTCAGCAACGCCATCCGTCACGGCAAGCCCAAGACCGTGCGCATCGAGCTTACGCGGGACGCCGAGGGCCTCTGCGCGGCGATCAGCGACGACGGCGCCGGCGAGGCCGGCAAGTCGGACGGCGGCGGCCTGGGCCTGGTGGGCATGCGCGAGCGCATCGCCTCGGTCGGCGGCTCGCTGGCGTTCGGGCCCACCGCCGACGGCTGGACCACCCGGGCGCGGCTCGCCCTGGCGCCGCGGGCTCGTGAGCGTCGGCGGGAGGCGCAGGCATGAAGATCATGGTGGTCGACGACCATGCGATCGTCCGCGCCGGCCTGCGCAAGCTCCTGGCCATGGGCCAGGACGCGGAGGTCTTCGAGGCCACGACGGGACGCGAGAGCCTGTCGATCGCGCGGGCCCATGCCCTGGACCTGATCGTCCTCGACCTCAACCTGCCGGAGCTCGGCGGCATCGAGCTCTTGTCGCGACTGCGCCAGGTGACCACCGCGCCGATCCTGGTGCTCAGCATGCACGCCGAGCAGATCTATGCGTCACGCGCGCTCGCCGCCGGCGCCCAGGGCTATGTGAGCAAGAACGCCTCGCCCGAGGACCTCCTGACCGCGATCCGCCGCGTGGCCGCGGGCGGCCGCTACATCGAGCCGGAGATCGCCCAGAGCATGATCCTGGACGGGCCGACCGGGGCGCTGGCCCAGCTGACGCCCCGCGACCTGGAGATCCTGCGCCACCTCGGCGCCGGCAAGAGCCTGGGCGAGATCGCCGACGCGCTTGGCCTCGGCTACAAGACCATCGCCAACAACTGCAGCCTGATGAAGACCAAGCTCGGCGTGACCAAGACCGCCGATCTCCTCCGCATCGCGGTCGAAGCCGGGGTTTCCTAGAGTTCCGGCGGGCAACCTGACGCCGGCTTCCAGAGCGGCTGACAGTCTCCGCAGGACCGCTCATTTCCGCCCTCGCAGATCAGCTAGACTACGCACCCATCCCGCAATGCGGCTGAAATCCGGGCCGCCTATCGGTGAAGCTCGATCGAACCCTGGAGACCGCCCTTGCGCCCTGCCGTCCGTCTTGCCCCCGCGCTGAGCGCGCTCGCCCTGCTGATCGCGCCGGCTGGCGCCCTGGCGGCGGCGCCCCCCGCGGCGGCCCAGGCCAACGCGGCCGAGGCCGAGCGGCTCAGGGTCTTCCTGGACAAGGAATATGCCGAGGCCCTGAAGTTCAGTCCGCAGCAGGCGAGCTCGTTCGGCAGCAAGGAGGGCCTCGACAAGCTGAACGACCTCAGCGACGCGGCGGACCTGCGGCGACTGGAATGGCGGCGCGGCAGCGTGGCGCGGCTGAAGGCGCAGTTCCGGCGCGACGCCCTGCCGCTGGAGGCCAAGATCAGCTACGACATGTGGCTCGACGAGCTGGATTCCGCCGAGCTCGCCTACCGGTTCCGCGCCTACGACTATCCGGCCGGGACCACCGACACCGCGCTCCCCAACTTCCTGATCGGCTCGCACCTGGTGGAGCAGCCCTCGGACATGGCGGCCTACAACGCCCGCGTGATGGCGCTGGGCCACGCCATGGACCAGGTGCTGGAGCGCGCCCAGGCCTCGGCCGCCCAGGGCATCCGCATGCCGCGCTTCCAGTACGAACGCGCGATCCGCGAATCGAGCAAGCTGATCAGCGGCCAGCCGTTCGAGGCGGGCGGCCCGGACTCGCCGCTGTGGGCCGACGCCAAGGCCAAGGTCGGCAAGCTGCAGGCGGCCGGCAAGGTCTCGCCGGCCGAGGCCCAGGCCCTGCTGGAGGGGACCCGCACGGCGCTGATCACCGGCATGAGGCCGGGCTACCAGCGGCTGATCGCCTGGCTGCAGGCCGACGTGGCCAAGGCGCCTTCGGGCAAGGTGGGCGCGGTGACCTTGCCCAATGGCCTCGCCTGGTACGCCGCGGCCCTGAAGCTGCAGACCCGCACCGACCTGACCGCCGATCAGATCCACAAGCTCGGCCTCTCGGAGGTCAAGCGCATCCAGGGCGAGATGGACGCGCTCGCCCGCCAGGCCGGCTTCAAGGACGCCGACGCCTATTACGCGGAGCTGCAGCGGCTCGACCCGCCGAAGCCCTACGACGACGCCAACCGCGCCGAGATCCTGAAATATTCCAACGACCTGATCGCCAACGACCGGCGCCACCTGCCGGCCATGTTCAACACCCTGCCGATCTACGGCATCGAGGTGATCCGCGAGCCGTCGTTCAGCGAGGTGGCGGGCGGGGCGGCCCACACCAACGGCGCCAGCCCCGACGGCAAGCGGCCGGGCCGCGTCTATCTGCACATGCTGGGGAACACCCCGCTGCGCGCCGGCCTGCCGGACCTGATGTGCCACGAGGGAATCCCCGGCCACGCCATGCAGGGCGACATCCGCGTGCGCCAGACGGGCGCGCCGAAGTTCCGGCTGGCCGCCCGCAACGCCGCCTTCAACGAGGGCTGGGGCCTCTATTCGGAGCTGCTCTGCAAGGAGATGGGCGTCTATCCCGACACCGCCTCTGACTTCATGCGTCTGAGCGGCGAGCTGTTCCGCGCCGTGCGCCTGGTCACCGACACCGGCCTGCACGCCCAGGGCTGGAGCGAGCAGCAGGCCGTCGACTACCTTGAGACCGTGGGCCGCCGCGACCCCGACACCGCCCGCTCGGAGACCCGCCGCTATATCGTCAATCCCGGCCAGGCGACGGCCTACAAGATCGGCATGATCCGCATCCTGGCGCTGCGCGCCGAGGCGCAGAAGGCGCTGGGCGCGAAGTTCGACATCAAGGCCTTCAACGACATGATCATCGCCTCGGGCTCCCTGCCGCTGTCCGTGCTCGACATGCGGGTGCATGAATGGGTGGCGGAGCGGAAAGGCTAGCGCCTCTCCGCGCCCGCGCAGCGAGGGCAGGACCAAGCTCAAGTTGACGCAGGCGTCACTTTTGGGCATCGAGGGCCGATGAGCGAGCCGGCCAGAGTGGCGATCCTGGGCGCGGGCCATGCCGGGGGCACGGCCGCGGCCTTGCTGCGCCAGTACGGCTTCGCCGGGCCGATCGCGCTCGTGGGCGAGGAGCCGATCGCGCCCTACCAGCGGCCGCCGCTCTCCAAGGCCTGGCTGAAGGGCGAGGCCGACGCCGAGTCCCTGGCGCTGAAGCCCGTGGAATTCTACGCCGAGCACGACATCGACTTTCGGCCCTCGACGCTGGCACTCAGCCTCAACCGGGGCGCCAGGACCGTGGCGCTCTCCGACGGCTCGGAGCTTCCCTACGATTTCCTGATCCTGGCCACCGGGGCGCGGCCGATCGCCCTGCCGATCCCCGGCGCCGACCTGGCCGGCGTGATGTTCCTGCGCACCGCCGCCGACGCCGAGACGCTCAAGGCCACGGTCGGCCCGGGGAAACGCCTGGCGGTGGTGGGCGGCGGCTACATCGGGCTTGAGGTCGCCGCCTCCGGCCGCGCGCTCGGCGCCGAGGTGGTGGTGCTGGAGCGCGAGGCCCGCCTCCTGGCCCGCGTCGCCTGCGACACCCTCTCGGACTTCTTCAAGGCCTATCACGAGCAGCACGGGGTGCGCTTCGAGCTCAGCGCCACGGCGGTCGCCTTCGAGGGCGAGGACGACCACGTCACCGGCGTGCGCCTGGCCGACGGCCGCCTCGTCGCCAGCGACGCGGTGGTGGTGGGCGTCGGCGCGCACCCCAACGACGAGATCGCCCGCGACTGCGGCCTCGACACCGCCCGCGGCGTGGTGGTCGACCTCGACGCGCGCACCAGCGACCCGGCGATCTTCGCCATCGGCGACGTGGCCCACCGGCCGATGCCGATCTACGACCGTATGTTCCGCATGGAGAGCGTGCCCAACGCGCTGGAGGGCGCCAAGCAGGCCGCCAGCGCCATCGCCGGCCGCCCCCGCCCGCCCGGCGAGGTCCCCTGGCAGTGGTCCGACCAGTACGACCTGAAGCTGCAGATCGCCGGCTACGCTTTCGACGTCGACGAGATCCTGGTGCGCGGCGACCCGAAGAGCGGCCATTTCGCGGTCTTCCACCTGCAGGGCGACAGGGTGCAGGCGGTGGAGGCGATCAACGCCGCGGCCGAGTTCATGATGGGCAAGCAGCTGATCGGCGCCCGCCGGCCGGTCTCGAAGGCGAGGCTTGCGGACCCGTCCATTTCCATGAAAGAGGTCGCGGCGTGAGCGCCCGGCGAGGCGAGGGGTATTAGGGGCTGATGGCCAAGATCACCTACATCGAGCACGACGGGACCGAGCACGTCGTCGAGGTCAAGACCGGCCTCACCGTCATGGAAGGGGCGGTCAAGAACAACATCCCCGGCATCGACGCCGACTGCGGCGGCGCCTGCGCCTGCGCCACCTGCCACGTCTATGTGGACGAGGCCTGGCGCGACAAGACCGGGACCTCCTCGGCCATGGAGGAATCCATGCTCGACTTCGCCGAGAACGTGGAGCCCAACAGCCGCCTCTCCTGCCAGATCAAGGTCAGCGACGCGCTGGACGGCCTCGTCGTGCGCATGCCGGAGAGCCAGCACTAGAGCCTAGACGCCGCTAGCGGGTGCTGCGGCGGTCGTTCAGGAGGATCTTGCGGACCGGCGCGGCAGTGGGCGCGCGCGACGAGCGCGGATCGACGAGGTCACGGCGGGCCGAGGCGGGCGAGGGATTGGTCCAGATGTTCATCGAAGGCCTTTCGGGCTGAAGGGGGACGGTGGTCATGGCCTGCGAGGCCTAGCGGGCCTTGCGCGCCGCGTAGCGGGCGTCGCGCTTGGCCTGGGCCTCGGTCTTGGTGAGCTGCTTGCGCTCCTTGCGGGCGCCTCGGGTGGCCGCCAGCGCCTCTTCCGCCTGGGCGAGCACCGCGGCCTGCTCGGCGGCGGCGATTTCCGCCGACGCCAGCCGCGCGGCGGCCTTGGCCTCGGCCCGGCCCTGCCGCACCGCCGTCAGCTCCGCCTCGCGGAGCTGGGCGCGGCTCTCGCCCGGCGCGGCGGCGACCGCGGCCTTGGGCCGGAACTTGGCCAGCATCGCGGCCTTGGCGTCGGCGGCGCTCGCAAGGCGGTCGGTAAGGCCGGAGCCCTTGGGGTCTTTCATGGATGCTCTTTGGAAGACGGCCGCTCAGGACCGGTGAAGGGGCGGGTCGTGGGCGTCCAGCCGAAAGGTCACGGTCGCCTGCAGGCCGCTGGGGCCGTAGTCGAGGCGCGCTTCGCCGCCCAGGTCGCGGGCCAGGCGCTCGATGAGGATCGAGCCCGCGCCGCCGCCGGCCTTGCGCGCCGGCATCTGGGCGGTGGTCTCGCGCCAGGTCAGCACGCCGCCCAGGTCGCCGCGCACGCAGGTCACGTGCAGGCTGCCGCCGGCGGTCGAGAGGCCGCCATACTTGGCGGCGTTGGTGGCGAGCTCGTGGATCAAGAGGCTGAGGCTGAGCGCCGAGTCGGCGGAGATCGCCAGGTTGGCGCACCGCAGGACCACCTGCTTGTCGCGCCCCGCATAGGGCGCCAGCTCGAGCTCCAGCGCCTTGCGCACGTCGATCGCCTGGTCTTCGCCGCGCAGCAGCAGGGCGTTGGTCTTGGCCATGGCCTGGACGCGGTCCCCGAACACCGCCTGGAAGTCCTCGATGGTCTTGCAGGACCGCGCGGTGATGCGGGCCAGGGAGAGCACGATCGCCAGGGTGTTCTGGATGCGGTGATGCAGCTCGTCGGAGAGCAGGTCGCGGCGGTCGCGCGCCGGCGCCTGGTCCGGAAAGGCGTCGATGATCACCCGGTCAAGGACCACCTCGTGCAGCAGGGCGGTCGCGTCGGCGAGCGTCAGCACCACGACCGGCGGATCGTCGTCCTCGCTCGACCGGTCGATGCGGGCGCTCGGCATGCGCCTACCGGCCGCCGTTCAGCGGGTTCGGCGGGCGCTGGGCCACGCGGCCATGCAGGCGCTCCAGGGCCTCGCGCGCCCGCTGGGCTTCGGCGGCCAGGTTGGCGACATCGGCCTGCAGCTCGGCGTTGCGCGCCTTCAGATAGCTGTTCTCCCGCTGCAGGGCCGCCAGGTCGGCCGCCGGGCCGGTCACCGGTGCGGGACCAGGACGATCAGGCCCCAGACCACCGCGGCGAGCGCGAGGCAGGCCCAGAGCGGCACATTGCGCAGGGAGAAGAACGGCGCCGCGGTCAGGGGCGCGAGGACCGGGGGTGAGGCCTTGGGGTCCGGGGTCACCGCGGCGCGCCGGAGCGGGCGGCGATGAGGGTAACGAGGGGGCGAAGCGTCAGGGCGACCAGCGCGCAGAGCGCGGAGGCGATGAACAGGGCTGGCATGGGAATCTCGGTGGCGGCCGCATCGGGATTGTTCGACCGCTTCGGTGGCGGCACACGCCCGACGGCGCCCCTCGATATATAGGGACGCGGGGCCCCAATAGCCAGGGCGCAGCCCTACTGCGGCGGTCCCGCGCGCCGGGCCAGCACCGCGCTGCCTTCCGGGGTGATGTCCCAGCCCTCGTGGCTGCGGGCCGCCAGTCCGCGGTCGCTGAGCGCGCGGGCCGCGGCGATATTGATGAACGGCACCTCGGCGCCGGCCTTCTTCTCCGCGAGGCGCTGCAGGGCGTGGAGCTGCGGTTCCGTCAGGCTGTCCATCGCGCCACCTTACACGGCTTGCGGCCCCTCGCGACGGATTGTACGGCCGACCGGCGAAGGAAGGGCGTGCGGCGATGAGCGAGCTGACCATCTGGACCTACGACTGGGTGCCTGCGGGCCCGCGCGGCTTCGTGCGCGACCTTAGGCTGCGCTGGGCCTGCGAGGAGGCGGGGCTGCCCTACGTCGTCCGCACCGTCCCCTTCGAGGGCCGCGAGACCAACCACCTGGCGCGCCAGCCCTTCGGCCAGGTCCCGTTCCTGACCGACGGCGACCTGGAGCTGTTCGAGAGCGGCGCCTGCCTGCTGCACCTGGCGGCCAGGAGCGAGACGCTGGCGCCGGCGGATCCGAAGGGCCGCGCCCAGGTCATGCAATGGACCCTCGCCGCGCTCAATTCGCTGGAGATGGTCACCGTCCCCTGGTGGTTCCTGAAGATCTGCGGCGACGCGGACAACCAACTCACCGGATGGATGGCGCAGCGCCTGGGCCAGCTCGAGGCGGTGCTTTGCGAACGGGACTGGCTCGCCGCCGGCCGCTTCACCGTCGCCGACCTGCTGATGGCCGACGTCCTGCGGGTCCGCGACGTCCGCGCCTTTGGCCAGAGGCCGGCGAGCGAGGCGTACGTGGCGCGCCTGACCGCTCGCCCCGCTTTCAGGAAAGCCCAGGCCGACCAGATCGCCCAGTTCGAAGCCGCCGACGCGGCGAGGGCTAAATGATCGGTGGCTGGGGCCAATCAAAGCGTGCCTTCTCCCGCAACGGAGAAGGGTCGGGAAACTCCTCTCAAACGCTCAGGCCAGAACTATCGATTATCCTCGGCGCGCCCGCTCAGCGGACCGTCTCGGCCTCCTTGGGCGTCGAGACCCGGCGGGTCTTGGCCTGGGCCTTGGGCCTGGGCAGCAGCCGGAAGCGCGTCTGGCACCAGGCGAAGTCGACGCCCACGTCCAGCAGGGCGTCGGACCGCCCGCAGGGGCAGGCGAACTCCATGACGCCCACCACGCGGTAGGTCTCGCCGGGCTGCAGCGGCACCGGCCGCCCCGTCACATGGTTGGGCGCGGCGTTGACGCAGAGAACCAGATCGCCAGGGCCGACAGCGTCGCTCATCGCCTTCATCCGCTCGCCAGGCGCCAAGATTAAACCCTCACCCCCCGACGGGCAAAGTCCGACCTGCCGCGGGGCGTCGACAAACCCCCGCGAGATGAGCCCAATGGCGACGGAATGACGAGGGAGGCGGACATGAACCTGGTGGACCTGACACGCTTGCTGGACGCCGCCGACCTGGAGCGGCTGCCGGAGCGCTACCGCGGCTGGGCGGGCAATCTCGTGCCGAACGTCGAGCCGATCCGGCCCTGGGGCGAAGGCGCCCAGGTGATGTGCGCCATCTTCGGCTGCGAGCGGCATCAGCTGCCCAACGGCGAGGGCTGGGGCGACGAGCGCCTGAAGATCACCACCCACCTCGGCACCCACGTGGACGCGCCCCTGCACTACGGCTCGACCTCGGAGGGCCGGCCGGCGCGGACCATCACCGACATCGGCCTCGAGGAGCTGTTCGTGGACGCCGTCGTCCTCGACCTGCGCGGCAGCGCGCCCAGCCAGGGCATCTCCGTGCCCGCCCTGGAGGCCGCGATCGCCGCCATGGGCGCGCCGGTCCCCAGGGGCGGGGCGGTGCTCATTCGCACCGGGCAGGAGGCCTTCGCCCTCTCCGACGAGGGCTTCTTCCGCTATCCCGGCATGACCCGCGAGGGCACCCTGTTCCTGGCGGGCCTCGGCGCCAAGCTGCTGGGCACCGACGCGCTCGGCTGGGACCGCCCCTTCCCGGCCATGCGCCGCGCCTTCGAGGCCAGCGGCGACCCGGCCGAAATCTGGGACGGCCACTTCGCCGGCCGCGAGCGCGAGGTGTTCATCGTCCAGCAGCTCGCCAACCTCGCCGCCCTGCCGCCCGCGGGCTTCAAGGTCGGCTTCTTCCCCTTGCGCCTCCACGGCTGCAGCGCCGCCCCCGCCCGCGTCGTGGCGTTCGTGGACTAGGGCCGCGCTTTATTTCCGCAGACACGGCGATCCGCTGGTTGATGCACTCGTCCTGAGCGGACCATTTCAAACTGAAACATTCCATTAACCTTCGGCTTGCCGCCCGCGGCGCACGCAACGTAAGCTTCGGCCCGCCACCGCGGGAGTAGGGATGGACGGGCCGGAAGCCGACGCAGCGCGCCGTAGCGCCGACCACGCAAAACCTCGATCTGTCGAAGCCTCAGGCGCAGCCCAGCGCGCCGTGCTGGCGCTTGCCCTGGGCGTCCTGGCCCTGGGGCTGTCGCTGGCGCTCAGCCTGGGCGACGCGACCCTGCCGGCCGCCGGCCTCGACGCCTCCTGGCAGCTCGCCGCCGAGTTCGCGGCGCGCAAGCACCTGGTGTTCGGCCGCGACTTCGTCTTCACCTACGGCCCCTACCACTACCTCTCCACGCGCCTGTTCGACCCGGCGACCTTCCGCCTCGTGCTGGCCTACGACGCCTTCGCGGTCGCGGCCCTCTTCTGGCTGCCGCTCAGGAACCGCTCGCTCGCCGCCTGCCTGGCGCTCCTCGTCGGGCTCCTCCTGCCGCAGGAGACGGAAGGCGTCCGGGTCGCGGCCATGTTCGCGGTCTTCCTGATCGCGGTGCGCGAACGGACCGCCTGGGGCGTCCTCCTGGTCGCGGTCTGCGGCCCCCTGGTGCTGGCGAAATATTCCTACGCCCTGGTGATCATGCCGCTGGCGCTGCTGGCCGACGCCGAGCGGGTCTGGTCGCGCCGCACGCCGCTGATGACGCTGAGCCTGGCGCTCGGCGTCCTCGTCGCGGACCTCGCCGCCGGCCAGCCACTGGGCGCGGTCGGCGCGCTGGCGGCCAATGTGCTGGACATCGTCTCCGGCTACAGCCGCGCCATGCAGCTCCCCGGCCCGGTCCCCGAGCTGCTGCTGGCCGTCGCCCTGGGGGCAGCGGCGATCGCCTTCGCGGCGCGGCTCGCCAAGGCCGCTCGCGAGGACGCGCCGGAGCCGGAGGCCGAAGCCGCCCCCAGGCGCCGGGCCGACCTCGCCCCGACGGCGGCCGTGCTGGGCCTCGCCTGGACGCTGTTCGTCGCCTTCAAGATGGGCTTCGTGCGGCAGGACACCCACACGCTCATCTTCCACCAGGCCGCGCCGCTGGCGCTGGCGGCGCTCTATGGCGCCTTCGACCGCCCGGGCGGATGGGCGCGCCGCGCGGCGCCGGTCTTCGGCCTGCTGATCGCCGCCATCCTCGCCTCGTCGCTGTTCTGGCGCAGCGCCCTGCAGCGCCCCTCGCCCCAGGCGCCCACCGACGTCGTCGCCTACCTCGGGCGCGCCGCGGCCGGGCTGAAACCGCGGCTGCAGACCTCGGTCGGCTGGTTCACCGGCGAGAAGTTCGCCGACCTCCGCCAGGCCCGCGCCAACGCCGAGGCCGGCATCAGGCGCAGCTTCCCGCCGTCGGTGAGCGGCACGGTCGACGCCCTGCCCATGGAGCTTTCGGAGATCATCGTCTCGGGCCTCGACTACCGCCCGCGGCCGGTGATCCAGAGCTACTCGGCCTATACGCCGCGGCTGCAGGCGCTGGACCGGGCGCATTTCGAGGGCCCGCGCGCGCCCGACACCCTGTTCCTCAAGGTGGAGGACATCGACAACCACCTGCCGACGCTGGCGACCGGCCCGTCCCTGCCGGTGATCGGCCGGCGCTACGATCCGGCCGGGGCCGATCCGCTCGGTCTGATCCTGAAGCGCCGGGCGGTCCCGCGCCCGATGACCCGCAGCCTCGGGCCCGAGCGGCGGGTGCCCATCGGCGCCTGGACGCCCGCGCCCGGCCGGCCCGACCGGCTGCTGATGGCGCACATCAAGGTCGAGCGCAGCCTCATCGGGCGCCTCGCCGGCCTGGTTCTGCGCGAGCCCAGCCTGAACATCAGCCTGCGCACCGCGGGCGGCGGGGACACCACCTGGCGCTTCGTGCCCGACATGGCCGAGCTCGGCGTGGCCATCTCGCCCCTGCCCGCCGGCTGGGACCAGGTGGACGCCCTGTTCGACCCGCAGACCCGCAACCCCGGCGCGCCGGCGGTGGCCATGCGACTCTGGAGCCCGACCGGGAACTGGGCCTTCCGGCGCGCCAGGGTGGCCTATGAGGAGATCGCCTATGCGCCGGGCTTCGCGGCCACCATGCCGCCGCCCCCGCCGCCGTCGCCAGAGATGCTGACCCTGCTGCAGGCGCTGGGGCTTCCGCCGACGCGGGAGGCCGCGCAGACCGCGACGGGTCCTGCCCTGACGACGCCGGTCGTCGCCGACGCGACGCTCTGCGTCGGCGCCTTCGACCTGCTGATGCCTCCGGAGAAGGCTTCCGCGCCCTGGCGGCTCTACGGCTGGGGCTGGGACCTGAAGCGCCACGGTCCGTTCGACGAGCTGATCCTCGCCGACGACACCGGCCATGTGACGGGGGTCCTGCGCGCGCGCCAGTCGCGGCCCGACGTCGACGCCGCCCTGGTCGTGGTCGACTCGCCGCTCGCCGGCTGGTCGGGCGAGGCCCTGCGCGGCCAGGGGCGGACGGCGATCGCCTACGGCCGGCTGGCGGACGGGCGCGCCTGCGAACTGGGCCGCAAGGTCTGGCCCAGGTGAGCCGAAAGCGCTGGCGGGGCAGGCGCGAACGGCCGCAAGATCGCCGGCGCGCCCGTTCCCCTTCCGGAGGCCCTCCCATGCGCCCATACCTGCTGCCCGCCCTGGCGCTCGCCCTTGGCGTGGCCGTGCTGCCCGCCGCCGCGGCCCAGGCGCCTTACAAGGTGCTGAGGACGGTCAAGGTCGGCGGCGAGGGCGGCTTCGATTACGTCTATGCCGACGCGGCGAACCGCCGGCTCTACATCCCGCGCCTGGGGGCGTCAGGCCGCGTCACGGTCTTCGACCTCGACACCCTGGCCCCGGTCGGCGCGATCCCGGGCGTCAGCGGCCACGGGGTGGCGGTGGACGTGAAGTCCGGCCACGGCTTCGCCTCGTCCAAGCCGGTCGCCATGTGGGACGCCAAGACCCTGAAGCCCATCAAGACCATCGAGGTGCAAGGCTTCCCGGATGGCGTCCTGGGCGACCCGTCGAGCCAGCGGATCTATGTGCTGAGCCACGCGGCGCCCAACGTCACGGTGATCGACGCCCGCGACGGCTCGGTGGTCGGCACGGTCGACATCGGCGGCGCGCCGGAGCAGGCGGTCGCCGACGGCAAGGGCCACATCTACATCGACGTCGAGGACAAGGACCAGATCGCCGTCGTCGACACCAAGACCCTGGCGGTGACCGCCCGCTACGGCTTCGACGGCAAGTGCGGCACGCCGGCCGGGCTGGCGTTCGACCCGAAGCGGCGCATCCTGTTCGCCGCCTGCCGCAACCCCGCGGCCATGGCCATGCTCGACGCCGACAGCGGCAAGGTGCTGGGCGCCGCGCCGATCGGCGCCGGCGTCGACGGCGCGACCTTCAACCCGGCCACCGGCGAGGCCTTCAGCTCGCAGGGCGACGGCACGCTGTCGGTGGTCCGGGAGGACGGGCCGGGCAGGTTCGTGCTGGCCCAGTCGCTGCACACCATGCCTGGGGCCAAGACCCTGACGCTCGACCCCAAGACCGGCCACATCCTGCTGATCGCCGCCGAGTTCGGCCCGGCGCCCGAGCCCGCGCCCGGCGCGCCGGCGACCCCACCGGGGCGCCCCCGCCGCGGCCCCATGCTGCCGGACTCCTTCTCGATCCTCGAGGTGGGGAAGTAGGCGCGCGAGCCGCCTACACCCCCGGCGCGGCGACGCCGCCCGCCGTCCGGTCGCGCCAGAACACCGCGTGCATCTCGTCGCGCCGCAGGCCGCCGATCGCCGCGGCGACGCTGGCGGTGAAGGCGCCGAGCAGCAGGCCCACGCCCATGAACAGCGAGAACTGCGCGGCCAGGTCGGCGGCGCGCTTCTCGTCCGCCGCGAGCCTCGCGGCGTCGACCTTCGGCGGGGCGGCGGGATTGACCCCGGCGGCCTGGGCCGCGGCGTCGGCGAGCGTGGGATCGTTCTGGGCGACCGTCGCGGCGGCGGCCATGGCGGGCTCGGCCACCCGGTCGACGGCCGGGGCCATGACGGTCGCGGCCAGGATCACGCCGGCGAGCGTCGCCAGCGCCCAGGTCAGGAGGCCGTGGGCGGTGTCGCGGAAGTGGACCTCATGGGTGTGGACATTGACCCACTTGGTGCGCAGGCGCCCGGCCAGGTAGCCGCCGAGCGCGCTGGCGATCACCTGGATGGCGACCAGGATGGCGCCCAGCGTCGGGGTGAAGCCGTCCATCGAGGGTCCCTCGCCCGGCCAGGGCGAGGCCAGGTGCAGGCCGAATCCGGCCGCGAGCGTCATCAGGATGAAGGAGACGCCCAGCGCCGCCACGGCGCCGGCGAACACCGCCGCCCAGGACACCGCCGATTGAGGTTCGTGGGTCGCTCCGAGGTCGGAGATCGCGCCGGTCGAGAAATCGCGTTCCATGATCTTGGCCCGGTTTCAGAAGTGATGGGTGCAGAATGCGAGCAGCAGAATGATCGGCAGCGGCACGCCCAGGAACATCAAG
>Ga0105240_10006584_pt1 | contig 17054 bp, 18 predicted proteins | sample KBSC54metaG_FD_80426 | JGI IMG/M metagenome (GOLD analysis project Ga0105240, IMG submission 80426) | Corn rhizosphere microbial communities from Kellogg Biological Station, Michigan, USA - KBS C5-4 metaG | ecosystem: Host-associated > Plants > Roots > Rhizosphere > Soil | place: Michigan, USA...
AAAAATCCCAATATGCGTGGGTTTGGCGAACGCATGGCTTTAAATACACCGATTCAAGGGACTAGCGCGGATGTAATTAAAGTGGCGATGGTCGATATCGCAAAAGCACAGCGCAAAGAAAAATGGTCGGCCGAATTATTGCTGCAAGTCCATGATGAATTGGTGTTTGAAGTCCCGTCCGCCGAATTAGAATCAAGCGCACGGCGCATTCGACCGTATATGGAAGATGCCGTAGCGCTCAAAATTCCGGTGGTCGTTGATTTTAAAGCAGGTACAAACTGGGCGCAGATGCAGCCTTTAAAATTGTAAGTATGGCTTTCAGCGATTTGATCCGTCCCTTATCCAATGTCCGCGGCGTCGTTCGTTGGATGCTAATCGTGTCCACCGTGGCCTTTGTGTTGCAACATATATGGGGGACTTGGATGATGGACACCTTTGGCCTCATCCCCGTACTGGTCGTTAAGGGTCATTTCTATTGGCAGCTTTTGACCTATCAGTTTTTGCATGGGGGCCTATTCCATTGGTTATTCAACATGTTTATTCTCTGGACGGTAGGGGGGATGTTAGAAAACCAATGGGGTTCTGGATTTTTCTTAAGGTTTTGTTTGGTCACAAGCATCGGTTCAGCGCTCTGCGTTATCGCTTTTGCGCCACATTCCTATATTCCTGTCATCGGGCTATCTGGAACTTTGTTTGCATTGCTTGTGGCTTTTGCCATGCTCTATCCGGACAGTGTGATGTACTTGTATTTTTTAATTCCGGTAAAAGCCTGGCAGGCCGCCGCATTGTTTGCTTTTATTGAGTTTTTTGCGGCTATCGAAGGGCGAAATGCCGCTTTAACCAGCATCGCGCATTTGGGCGGCATGCTGTTTGGTTATCTTTATGTGAAGTTCGGCAGCGAGATAGAGCGGCATGGAAGCCGCTTTGTTGACCATTTCGGTTCGTTGGCCGCATTTAAACGAAAAAAAACCGGTGTCACTCTGCATGAGGTCACGAACGATTTAGTCTCCGAAGTAGACCGTATTCTCGACAAAGTATCCCGTCAAGGGTCTGATAGCTTAACACCCAAAGAAAAAGAAATCATGAATCGGTACACCAAAATGAGGCATTAATGCCCGAACTTCCAGAAGTCGAAACCATCCGCCGCGGCTTAGAGAAAGAATTGAAAGATGCGGTCATTGCCCGCTTTGAAGTTCGTGATCCCCGACTCCTTTCGTCCGCCATAGCCAAAAAATGGCAACGTCGTTTGACCGGGAAAACTCTCAAATCTTTTCAACGTTTTGGTAAATATTTGGAAATCGTTTTAAGCGGTGGTGATCGATTGATCGTCCATTTACGAATGACAGGCCAATTGCTCGTTCAATCCACAACCAAGCCACCCATGGTATGGCGTATGCGAGTGCAATTTACGGATCACCGGACTTTATTTTTTGTCGACCAACGCCGCTTTGGCGAAATTTGGCTTCTAGGTCCAAAAGAAACGGGCCCCGCAAAACAACCCCTAGGTCCGGACGCGCTCGATGTCTCACTTAAAATTTTTCAAACCCAAGTTCGTTTGAAGAAAGGGCCTATCCAGGCTGTCCTTTTAGATCAGAGCGTATTGGCCGGTATCGGTAATATCTATGCCCAAGAAGCGTTATTCAAGGCCGGGATTCGTCCTTCACGCAAAATCCCACGCCTTACGTTGCAAGAAATTACAGCCTTGCATAAGGCTTTAAATGTGACCTTACATGCGGCGATCCAAGCCCGCGGTTCCAGTAGTCGAAACTATCGCGATATTTATGGCGAGGAGGGATCCGCGCAAACGGCGCATGCCGTTTATCGTAAAACGGGGTGCCCCTGTACGCGATGTAAAACGCCGTTACGCGGCACACGCGTAGGCGGAAGGGGAACTGTCTACTGTCCCACCTGCCAATCATGAAAGCCCAGCGTTACGTGATCGGCTTGACTGGCGGAATTGCCTCCGGCAAAAGCACAGCTTTAGAAATTTTTCGTAAAAAGGGAATTCCGACCATTTCGTCCGATGAGCTATCGCACGCCTGCATGGAGCCCGGTACCTCCGTCTATAAAAATATTCTCCGACAGTTCGGAACAGATTTGAAACGCGCCGATGGGAAAATCGATCGAAAAAAATTGGGTCAGTTGGTCTTCAGAAATCCCAGCGATCGAAAAAAATTAGAAAAATTAGTACACCCTTGCGTGCTTAAAGGCCTGAAAGCCTTTATTCAAAAGCATACAGGGATGGTGGTATTGGATATCCCGTTATTATTTGAAGCCCATTTAGAGAAATGGGTCGATGTTATCGTGGTCGTCTATGCCACGCCATCTCAACAAATCGCCCGACTTATGGCGCGCAATAAATTCACGCGTACCGAAGCGCTGCAACGGATTAACGCCCAATGGTCTTTAAAACGTAAAGTCAGCGGGGCTGATCATGTCATTAAAAACACGAAAACATTCCTTGATTTAAAACAGGGCATCAACAAATTTATAGAAAAAAAGCTTGACTCCGTTCATGGGTGAGCTATAATTCTTGTGTTACTCGGAACTTGCCGAAGATGTTTCGGATGTAAAACCTAAGAAAAAATCATAAAAACAATTGAAGGAGTCGTGCCCTGAACCCAGAAACCCCCTCACCCGAAAGCCCTAATCCTGCGCCTGCGACGGTAACGCCGCCTCCGCATGAAGACCATAAGCGCTCAACCAATGGCGATCACAAATCGGCCGATCACCGTCCTACAAACGATCACAAAACCCCGGAAGCCAAGCCCAATGACGGCAAGAAAATGGACCTTCCGGTGCTTTCGAAGCTCACCATTGCTGAACTCCAAAAAATTGGACGCGACCTTAAGCTGGAAACCCCGGCAGGTTTGCGTAAACAAGAGCTGATCGCAAAAATTTTAGAAGCGCAAGCAAAAGACAGCGGCTTGATCTATGACGAAGGCGTATTGGAAATACTCCCAGACGGCTTCGGTTTTCTCCGCAGTCCGAACTACAACTATCTGCCCGGGCCCGACGACATTTACATTTCACCCTCCCAAATCAAAAAGTTTGGTTTACGTAAGGGCGACACGGTAGCCGGATATGTACGACCGCCCAAGGATCAAGAACGTTTCTTTGCCTTGCTTCAAGTTAAATCCGTTAATGGCAGCGATTTGGAAACCTTGCGCGAACGTCCGCTCTTCGATAATCTCACCCCGTTATATCCTGAAAAACGCATTACATTAGAAAATAAAAAAGATGATTTAAGCACGCGCGTCATTGACTTGATTGCGCCCATTGGTAAAGGCCAACGCGCATTGATTAATGCCGCGCCGCGTACCGGTAAAACCATTATCATGCAGAAGATTGCCAATGCCATTACCGTGAATCATCCGGAAGTGGTGCTCTTGGTTCTTTTGATTGATGAACGCCCTGAAGAAGTCACCGACATGCAGCGCAGCGTGAAGGGGGAAGTTGTTTCTTCAACCTTCGATGAACCCGCGGAACGTCATGTGCAGGTGGCGGAAATGGTGATCGAAAAAGCCAAACGCTGTGTAGAACATGGGAAAGATGTCGTTATTCTGCTTGATTCCATTACACGTTTAGCCCGCGCGTACAACACAATCACGCCCTCTAGCGGACGCGTACTTTCCGGCGGTTTAGACTCTAATGCCTTGCAACGCCCGAAACGTTTCTTTGGGGCGGCACGTAATATTGAAGAGGGTGGAAGTCTTACGATTATTGCCACCGCGCTCGTGGAAACCGGTAGCCGCATGGACGATGTCATTTTCGAAGAGTTTAAAGGCACAGGCAACATGGAAGTCTATCTCGATCGTAAACTCGCTGATAAACGGACATTCCCAGCCATTGATATGGCACGCAGCGGTACGCGTAAAGAAGAATTGCTGTTGACGCAAGAAGAACTCAATAAAGTCTGGATCCTACGCAAAGTGCTTTCCACTCTTTCCCCTGTGGAAGCGATGGAACTTTTAATCGAGAAATTGGGCGCCACGAAATCGAATAAAGACTTCTTGAAGTCGATGGAAAATTCGGGGATGGAAAAGTCGTAACCTTGTCATCCTGGCGGAAGCCAGGATCATGTTTTTGACGTCCACATGGGCCTGGCCTACGCCAGGGTGACGACGAGTAACAACTATGGAGCGTAGAGAAAAGTCGTCGTTTTTAGTGACCCCTCTTATCATCGCTATGGGTGCCTTGCCTTTAGCGGCGTTTTACATGGACCGCACGCCAGTCGCTGCTTCGCCTTCGCAGCTGTCCAATGAAGCGCTATTAAGTGCTACCGGCCAATTTCCTCAGCCGCTGGAAATGAGTAAGCTGGAATTTCCTGTAGTCGTGGACTATTCATCGAAAAAAGGCGAAGACCTCTATAGCCTGTATAAAAAATTTCATATCGAAACCTATTCCGTGCGTAGTAGCAATGATTTGGAATTTTCTACCTTTCCACCGGGCACTCTGCTTCATCTGCCTAATCAACAGGGCACTCTTTATGAGGTCGATGAGCCAGAATCGTTGCATGTGTTAAGTCAAAAATTTGCACGTGGCAAAAAATATGGCTTAGGCTTTGATAAAGAAATTCTCGAAGCCAACAATTATCCGTTGCCCGATTTGCATCAACCGGATAATCCATTTCCCAAAGGAACAATTTTATTTTTACCGGTAGTGCGCAAAATGATGGGATTGGGGACGCCGTTGGTCGGAGGCTACCGGCAAACGTCACGCTTTGGACAGCGCAAACATCCCGTTTTAGGGATTACGCGTATGCATTCGGGATTAGATCTAGCCAAACCTTATGGTAGCCCAGTGGTTCCAGCGCGGGAAGGCGTGGTTATTTATGCCGATTGGATGGGCGGCTATGGCAATATGATCGAAATCCGCCACGTCATTAAAAGCAAGTCCGGCACACGCACGCTCAGCACGCGTTACGGCCATTTATCGAAGATTTATGTGCATGTAGGACAAAAGGTCCGTTTAGGACAAATGATTGGCCGCGTGGGTTCGACAGGAATTTCGACAGGGCCACATTTGCATTTTGAAGTCCGCGACGACGGGGGAACGGCACGCAACCCCAGCAAATTCCTTTAATACCATCGCTTAAAACAGCTTGACATCATGATGCTTTTCAGATAGCATCATGATGTGAGAACTACATTAACCTTAGATGCTGATGTCATCGCAAAACTGCGCTTGGAAGCCCGAAAGACAGGGCGTGCTTTTAAAGAGCTTGTGAATTCTTTTTTAAGAATTGGATTAAATAGCCAGCACACCTTAAAATCGCGAAAGCGCTTTAAAATAAAAGCATTTAATTTAGGTGTGCATGCTGGGCTTAACTACGATAACATCGGCGAACTTCTCGAACAAATCGAAGGCCCGCGCCACCGATGATTCTTATTGATGCCAATCTGTTGTTGTATGCATACAATAAGAGTTCTGAGCATCAAGTTCGTGCCCGAGAGTGGCTGGAAGATATGTTTTCTAAACCTCAGCCGGTGAGATTGGCATGGGTTACGATAGTGACATTTCTAAGAATAGGCACAAGTTCAAGGGCCTATCCACATCCGTTGACTAATAAGCAAGCCAATGACATTGTTTCCAGTTGGTTGATTCAGCCCTCAGTAGATATTCTTTCTCCCGGCGAAGGCCATTGGGAAATCTTAAGCGGACTGTTGAATAAATCACAGGCTCTCGGGTCATTAGTCACAGATGCGCATTTGGCTGCTCTTGCTATAGAGCATGGAGCCATTCTGTGCACAAGTGATCAGGATTTTACGCGCTTTTCAGGATTACAATGGAAAAATCCACTCGAGTCGCATCGTCCGTCTAAAGAGATCTGATCTGCTATAATCTTTAAAATTTACTAGGAGACCCGTTATGAAAGAAGGAATTCACCCCAATTATGTCGCAACGACGATTGTATGCGCCTGCGGTAACACGTTGCAGAGCCGGTCTACGCGTCCGAGCATTAAGTTAGAAATCTGTTCCAATTGTCATCCGTTTTTTACTGGTAACCAAAAATTGATCGACTCTGCTGGTCGCGTCGAACGCTTTGAAAAGCGCTTCGCAAAAACCTCTGGCGAAACAATTAAAAAAGGTCCTGCACCTAAGGCCGCGAAGGGTCAAAAGCTTGTGAATGCGGCATTGACTAAAGCCAAAATTATGAAGACGGAGCCAATCAAGATTCCCGTCAAAGTGAAACGCGGCGGGCCCGGATCTGAAGGCAAGCCTGCGGGTAAGCCCTCAGACAAAGCCCCAACATCTAAAGCGAAGTAGCGTTTTTAACATCAAGGAGCGATGTCCTTTCAAAAGGGACATCGCTCCTTTGCTTTTTATTAAGGATTTATGGATATCACGCCTCATTTAGAAACATTACGGCAGCGCTTCGAACGGTTGCAGGATGAATTAAACGATCCTGCCGCGATCGGCGATGGACAACGCCTGCAGCAGCTGGGTCGCGAGCATTCGCGTTTGCGACCGGTGATTGCGGATTATGAGCGTTTCAAGCGTCTGCGTTCTGAACGCAAAGATTTAGAGCTTTTGTTAGCGGGATCGGACGTCGATATGGCGGCGATGGCGCGTGAGGAATTGCCCGCCATTGAGACTGAACTTCAGGCGCTAGAAGACCGCCTGCGCATCGCTTTACTGCCTGTTGATCCCAACCTTGATCGCAACGTCATCTTGGAAATTCGCGCCGGCGCCGGCGGGGATGAGGCGGGGCTCTTTGGCGCCGAACTTTTGCGTATGTATACGCGCTATGCCGAAACCCGTAAATGGCGGATGGAACCTTTAGAATCCAGTCTCTCCGAGCGCAACGGCTTGAAAGAAGCAGTTGTTTTGATCACGGGTGATGATGTCTGGTCCTATATGAAATTTGAAAGCGGCGTACACCGGGTGCAGCGCGTGCCGTTGACGGAAGCCAATGGACGTATCCATACGAGCACGGTGACGGTGGCTATTTTGCCGGAAGCCGAAGAAGTGGACTTGAAAATTGATCCTTCCGAATTACGTATTGATACCTATCGTGCTTCGGGCGCTGGCGGCCAACACATTAATAAAACGGAAAGCGCGATTCGCATTACGCATATGCCCTCTGGTCTTGTAGTGGCCTGTCAAGAAGAACGCAGCCAAATGAAGAATCGCGATAAGGCCATGAAACTCTTGCGTTCGCGCCTACTCGAACAAATGCAGGCTAAGCAAGCCGCAGAGATGGCGCAGAATCGTAAAAGCCAAGTCGGCACCGGAGAACGCAGCGAAAAAATTCGTACCTACAATTTTCCTCAAGACCGCGTGACGGACCATCGTATTAACATGTCCTTTCATAACTTGCCGGCGATTATGGAAGGAAAAATCGAACCCCTTCTCGAAGAACTTCGTAAGCATGAGCAAGCCGATCTTTTAGCCCAACTCATTGAGACCAACGCTTCAGGGCTATGACGGTTGCAGAACTTCTAGAAGAAACACATCACACATTTCACCGGGCGGGATTAGAAGCGCCGCAACGCGAAGCGGAATACGTGGTGGCCGCTCTATTAAAACGCACGCGTTCACGGTTATTGTTGGATCGCGCACAGGTTCTCTCTTCTGCTCAAGTCGTACGTCTTCGACAGAGAATCCATAAACGGGCTCAACGCTGGCCGCTAGCCTACATTACAGGCGATCAGCCTTTTCGCGACATTACACTTACCGTTTCACCGGCGGTTTTAATCCCGCGTCCTGAAACAGAGGAATTGGTAGAACATGTTTTGGAACGAATCATGCAAGAAAAGCGTCATGTGGATGTGGCCGATATCGGAACAGGATCGGGATGTATCGCGGTGACGGTGGCAAAATCACCCTTTGTTCAATCTCTTTTTGCCGTCGATCGTTCGGTTCATGCTTTACGCATAGCGAAAACCAACGCCCGCCGGCTCCAAGTTCATAAAAAAATTCACTGGTTTCACGGCGACCTTGCGCTGCCCTTCATAAAAGCGGGCAGGCGCGTGGATTGGGTGCTCGCCAATCTTCCGTATGTGGAAACAAAAGAAATGCGGCGGCTAGAACCCGAACTTCATCGCGAGCCGCCGAGCGCTTTGCATGGGGGAAAAGACGGGTTGGATGTCATTCGGCGTTTGATAAAACAAGTACCGCAAATAATGAAAATCGGCGGTAGAATCATTCTGGAAATTGGTAAGGGGCAATCGCCCAACGTGCGAAAGCTTTTTGCTGCTTCTCATCAATGGACGGATATCGAAACGGATAAAGATTTTTCGGGTATTGAACGATTTGTGCGAGCGCGGTACCGAGGGTAGGGGGACTTTATGGATTTTTTAACAATAGAAGGCGGCGCCGCGCTTCGCGGCACAGTACGCATCTCCGGCTCCAAAAATGCCGCTTTGCCGATTTTGATCGCCACGCTGCTCACTGATGATCCCTGCATCGTCCGCAATGTCCCAGACTTACGTGATATTGAGACGGTAATTGCCCTGCTTGTATTCCTTGGAAAAAAAGTAGACCGCCAACGCGATTATGTCGAAGTCACCGCCGGAACGCCACTCTTGGCGGAAGCGCCTTATGAATTGGTTCGGAAAATGCGCGCGAGCGTGGTGGTGTTAGGTCCGCTCCTCGCTCGTCTGCATCATGTGAAAGTATCTTTGCCCGGTGGTTGCGCCATCGGTGGACGTCCAATTGATATTCATTTAGATGGTTTCAAAGCCTTTGGCGCCGAAATCCAATTGGATCAAGGATACGTCGATGTTCATGCGCGCGATCACGAACTGCATGCCGCCACCTTTCGCATGCCTTTTGCCAGCGTCGGTGCGACAGAAAATCTCATGATGGCTGCGACCTTAATCCCGGGAAAAACGATGTTGCTGAATGCCGCGATGGAACCGGAAATTACGGATTTAGCTGATATGTTAAATGCCATGGGCGCGCGCATTACCGGTGCTGGCTCCGCAACGCTTACTATCGAGGGTGTGGCAAAGCTGCACGGGGTCGACCATCAAGTCATCGCTGATCGGATTGAAGCAGGAACCTATATGGTAGCCGCGGCGATGACCGGCGGAGATTTAAAGATCGAAAATTGCCGTCCCGATCATTTAGGTTCGCTGATCGACAAGATGCATCAAGCCGGTATTCCTGTAGACGTATCGGGACAAACGATTCATGTGAGCGCTCCGCAATCGATTTCTCCGGTGGATGCGGAAACGGCTGTCTATCCGGGCTTTCCTACCGATCTACAAGCCCAGTGGATGGCTTGCATGGCGCTCTCGAATGGCCAAGCCACAATTAAAGAACAAGTCTTCGAAAACCGCTTCATGCATGTGGCGGAACTGCAACGTATGGGCGCACGCATCCAAACAAAAGGCAATGCCGCGATGGTCGAAGGAATCAAAGGACTTTCCGGCGCTGATGTGATGGTGTCAGATCTGCGTGCCGGCGCCGCCTTGGTGCTGGCTGGTTTAGCGGCTAGAGGGACCACAACAATCCATCGTGTGTATCACTTAGACCGCGGTTATGAAACACTCGAACAAAAGCTCTCCGCTGTCGGAGCTCACATCATTCGCGGCCAAGAATAGAAAAAAGGGTTGGCTATCCTCAACGATCGAACGCGTTAATAGGACGCGCCATGGCCGGACGGTTGCGCGTGAGAAGACCCATCATTGAAATCCGTTCCATTCCGCAAGCTTGACATAGTCTTTGAGTGGAGTTCAAGCAGGAGTTAAAAATTAACCTGGTTGTAACACTTGTCAGCAAAACTCAAGCCATGGAAATCTTAAAAATGGTGGATATCAAAAAGGTGTCATCGGTTGCGGGGATTTTTGCGGTGGCTTGTTCCACGTTTTGGAGCCGTCATGTGGTTCATCGGCAGGCTTCAACTTCAACTCATCCGCCGGCGCTCGTCGCGACTCAAAAAATGAGTCTCACCACGGTGCCGCATCAAGGAGCACTTTCGAGCTATGTATGTTTATTTCAAGGGCAAGTCTCATTTCATGAGAAACCCTGTTCTAAGGCACCTGTGTTTGTGAACATCGAATCGCCTAACGGCAATTACTTAGCCGGAAGCCTAACCCACGCGGATGGGACGTATGATATTCAAGTTCCTATAAGCGCGGCGGTACAACAAAAAATGCAGTGGCATGTCGAAGCTGTTGCGCCACATCGCATATAACCAACTAAAATCGAAGAGATAAAAATAGCCGTAAAAAAGCCCGCCATTTTAAATTGGCGGGCTTTCTGTTGTAATCGCTAAATATTTTCTTCTTTATGAGGCGGTTTCAACGTCATCGCCACTGGATTCATCGCATTCTTCGGAGCAATTTTCGAAACACGAAGGGAGATCATGGTAATCGCTGTTGCCAACAGCCGCTTCGCTATAACAAACTTCTGAACATTCATCTGTGCAGGCATATGCCGTTGTGGTTTGTGTCACCACTGCAGTGGCCGCGACAAAAGCCATAACTCCCGCGAGGCGTACAACGGTGACAATTCCTAAGGCTGCATTTTTTATCGTCATGTTGTTTTGGCTCCTTTTAGAAGAAAAAAAATATTCCGTCTGACATGTAGTTCGACATAAATAGTTTGCAGCGAGTGCGTTACATTTACGTAATCTGTTTGTTAATTTTCTGTTAAACATCGGGACCTATTATTAAACGGAGTACGATAGGCCTAGTCGTGGTCCTTTCGACTCATAGGTTTTCCAATAAAAATGACTAGAATCGTAAGCTATGAAGAAAGATTTATTGCGTATCGCGACACTTTTTCTAATTGGTTGTGTTATTCATGAACGTATGCCGATGGTGGATGATGCGGCATCTACGGCGTCCTATGTATTGACCCCTGCAAACTGTCTTATAAACCAGAACGCCTTATCTCCACGAAATGGCTCACAAGTCTCTGCAAAATTAAAACCTTCGATTGTTGGCGCTGCTCTTTGCGTGAGCTTTTTTGCATTTACAGCTTTAGGGCAACATAAGATTGTTATTCCCGTTCCTGATAGTGAATATGTCCTTCCCGAAAAAGACGTGAATGCGGTTATTTCAGACTTATTCGAGTTAAAAGACGAGGCCATAAAGAATCTGAGCGCATTGTCTCTTTTAAATAGAACGCGAGTGCTGCACGCCCTTGTCGAAAAAGGTTTAACGGATCCTCTAAAGTCGCGACGCATTGCAGCCCGCCTGACGCTTGTGCATCTGGCTATGCAAAAAGAAACAAAAAATATATTTAATGCCGATATTCGCGCAGAAATTCAATGGGCCTTTGATCGTTCTCCCGTTGATGAGATGCTACGCCGAGGCGCTGTTGGAGTCATGTTGCAAATGGATGTGTCGTGGGCGAGTAGTCAATTGATCCATATGTCGGCCTCTTATCCGGATGAAGCAAAAAATTTATTGGTTGATATTGTGAAGTACGCGACTATTCAAGATTCAGAGAAAAACAATATGCCTGCAGATCCTTTTGTAAAAAATCTTTTCATTAGAGCGGGTCGCTACATAAATCGTTATTCCGCGAACCCTATTCGTCCAAACAATCCAAATCGACATTTTCTTAAACTCGTGTTAGAAGCCGCACACCTGATGGATCAATATTCTTCAGAGTCTTCTGTGCCTCTGGAGACAGATGTGTTTAAAGGAAAGCTGGATCAACTTCTTAATGAGGCAGAGTTTGATGATATTACTTCACCCACTGAACCTTTCATTCTTAGAGTTATTCGAGGAGATTCTTCACGTTATTTAATCGCCGTCATACTCCGACGTAACACCTAAGTCGATCTCTCGTTAGAAATAATTAACCATAAATTTACTTTGCAGCGTTGTTTTTTTCTAATAAGCCCAATTTTTATAAGCATATAGTTAGTGAATGAAACGCCTCGTCTTTTCGATCCAAAAATGCGCCCACTTCTTTACTTGCCTTTGGTGAAATCTTCCTCTATAAGCCACTTGTCAGAATTAACGCTGATTTAACTTGCTTGCCATAGAGCCGACATACGTATCGGTTACATATTCTTAGTTGTCAACGATGAGGAGCTAATCGGCTCGCATCGATCTAATGTCGGGGGGATCTATTTCAATGAATGTCAAAAGTGTTTTTATTGCTTTAAGTACCGGAATGTTATGGGCGGTGCCAGTGGTGTATGCCGATCAAACATGTGACGATAACGGAAACTGCGTGGACTCCTGGTCCGCTCCAGCGGAATCCATAACATGCGGCTCTGGTTATTCTCTGGTGGGCAATACCTGTGTGCTCAGCTGCCAGGATGGCATGCATGATAATGGCGGCGGTAGCTGCGTGGGGGATGATCCCACGTCGGACATCGGCTATCAAAGTGCCATTGTGCCGTACCAAAATAATGTGGCTCCTCCTGAAACCTTCTATCAACCATCCCCATCCAATGATCTAGAAGGTTCTAGCGACGAATTGACTGATATCGATAACGACACCAGATCACTCGCACTCGAAGGCCCTATGTGCGGAATGATTTGTACCTGCCCGAATGGCAGCCTTAAATATATGTGTGCGGGTACGGTTGATAGTTGCTGCGGTGTAAAAAAACCGTCGCCGAAACCTAAAGCTCCGCCGAAACGATAATTTAAAGTTATACGTGTATCACACTCCCCTGTTCTTCATGACCATTCGGTCTTGAAGGGCGGGGGGTGTGTTTTTTAGCGCTAAATGTAACACCGAATTTACTTGTCTTTTGCATCATCTGGCTCTATAAAGCCAATGATCCCCAAATGAAGCCAATACGAGCCAATCAAAGCCAATTCCAGCCTCCGCCCTTGCTGACTGTAAAGCAAGTGGCCGAGATTCTGCAATGGAATATGTACACCGTTATTAAAAAGTGCGTGAAAGGGGAATTGCCGGCATTTAAGTTAGGCAGAGCATGGCGATTCCGGCAGGATGAAATTGTGGCTTGGATTGAATCCAAGAGGAATGCTTAATGACAAAGATTCTTCTTGTGGATGATAACCAACTCATTAGCAACATGCTGATGGCCGCCTTGAGTGAGCAAGGTTATGAAGTGGAGGCCGCTTTTGATGCCAATCAAGGATACGCCACGGCGGTGACGTTCCATCCGGATTTAATGCTGATCGATGTGCAGCTCCCTGATGTCATTGGTTTTGATCTGGTCAAAATCATCAAGAACCATCCTGAATTGCAGCAGGTGCCGATCATTATGATTACCGGCACTGCCCATAAACCTGAAGAGAAAGTCCGAGGCTTTCAGTTAGGTATTGATGATTACGTGCTCAAGCCCTTTGAAATGACGGAACTTTTAGAACGCATCAAAGCGGTATTGCGTCGCAGTCAGAACGCACGTATTCCTGTCCAGCCAGCGCCCCCGGTTGCCGTAGAACCCGTCCCCGCACCTGCGCCGCTCTCCATTCCTGCACCAGCGATTACGCCTAAACCCACGCCCATTTTGCCGACAAAATCCACCGTGGCAGCCCCAGCTCTTGCGGCTTTAACCTTACTTGAACTCTTGGAAAAAATTCTTCTTGAACCTGAAATGGCATACAAAGCGTTGGGACCGTCACGCTTAGTCTTGGCTTATTGGCTGACGAGTTTAGGACTCACATTGCTCAGTGTTTTATTGACCGCGGGGATGCCGATGAAACCGATTATTGCTGCTTTATGGGTCAGTGGAACCTGGGGATTGGCGATTGCGACGACGGTCATGAGCTGTTCGATTATGGGATTGCATCTGACATGGCAAGAAGGAGGAAAATTCATTTCTTATGCCGGCGTACCTTTACTATTCAAAATAATCGGCGGACTGCTCATTTCTATTCTGACAGGTCTCTCCGCGTTTTATTTTACGGCAAGTCCCGCGATGTTTGTTCCGGGATGCCCATGGCTCTTGCAACGTATCGACCTTTTTGAAATATGGTCTTGTATTCTCTTGTGGCATTTCATTCGTTACCGGGCGGGCGGCACAAAAAAATACAGCTGGGTTACCGTGTCATTGGTCTGGATCGTTTGCGCGGGAATGACGATTTTGTTAAGTAAATTGCAGCAACCGGTGAATTTGTGATGCCATGGCTTGGGAATTATGCAATGAGCCGTAAAAAAAGAGTATTGCTATTCGGCGGTGCGTTCGCACTGCTTGTTCTTTTGAATGCATGGTTTTTGCCGTTACGCTATTCTCCAGCGGTAGTTGTCGAGAGAGTGAAATTAGAACCGCTTGCGTTAATCGTCCGTGCAGCCGGAAATTTAGACGCCAAAGACAGCAAAACTATCCGCGCAGAGTTTGACGGGCCGCTGAACGAAAAACATTACCGCGAAGGGGATACGGTGGTGAAAGATCAATTGCTGGCGGTCATTGGGCGTGAACGCATTCGACAAGATCGGCAACAGAAAAAAGACATGCTGCTTTCCGCGCAGACGGATTTAGCCAAAGCGCGGAAGGAACTGCGTTTACAGAAAATCCTTTATAAGAAAGATGCCGTGCCACATTCGAGCGTCGAAGATGCGCAAATTGGCCTGCAGAAAGCTGAGCAAGCTTTGCGCAGCGCAAAAGAAGGCCTGCAGTTGAGCAACCTGCAATGGGATTCTAGCGATGTAAAAGCCCCGTTTAATGGCACGATCGTCAAAGATTTTATCGGCGATGATAAATTCGTGTCTTCCGGACGAGAAATTTTGACCGTAGCCGATGTGTCGGAATTCACGATGAAGGCGCGTGTTGATGAACTTGAAATCAAACAAGTCCATCCCGGACAACCGGCAATAGTCCAAGTTCAAATTTATCCGCAAACGCCGTTGTTGGCCGTGGTGCGCGATGTCGGATCGTTACCCGACAGCGTGGGAATTCCAGAAGTGTTGGTGGAATTGACGATTAAAGACACGAATCAATTATCGCTTAAGCCGAAATTAACGGCGGAAACAAAGATTTTTACAGGGAGAACAACACCTGTGATGTCGGTTCCCTTAACCGCTGTCTCTAATGCGGACGGAATTCCTCGCGTTTGGGTTTTGAGTTGGACGAATCGGATTTATTCGAAGGTCGTGACGCTGGGGCGGTCTAACCCAGATCGCGTGGAAATCCTTAGCGGGCTGCGTCCGAATGAGCGAATTTGTTCCGAGTCTGAGCCGACATTTGCCGATGGGATGAAAGTGATTCGTGTCCGAAAAAAAATCGTGGCCTCTTCACTGACCCATAAACTTCTTCCTAAACCCCGGCCGGAAAGTGACAAAGGCAAGACCAAGACGTTGACTTCCGTTGGACGCGCGACTCAGTAAACACATGGAATTAATGCGTCTTGATAATATCCACAAATGGATCGGCGATGGCGAAAGCCGGATTGAAATCCTCAAAGGGATCTCGCTTACTTTTAAAAGCGGTGAATTTACCGCCATCATGGGCGCATCAGGATCGGGAAAATCCACCTTGTTGAACATGATTGGCCTGCTTGATTCCCCCAGCGCGGGCCAGATTTTTATCAACGGAAAAGATGTGGCTACTTTGGCTGATGATGACCTGGCGCAGGTGCGCGCACATTCGATTGGTTTTATTTTTCAATCCTTTAACTTGCTTTCCTATCTCAACGCGCGAGATAACGTTCTGTTGCCTATGAGCTATACCAAACGCGAGAATGCAACGGAACGTAGTGAAATGTTATTAAGTCAAATGAATATGCAGCATCGCCTAACCGCCTATCCAACGACATTGTCCGGTGGCGAAAAACAGCGCGTGGCTATTGCGCGCTCATTGGCTAACAATCCTCCTTTATTGCTGGCCGATGAACCGACAGGCGCTTTGGATTCAAAAACGGGAGCGCAAATATTGACGCTTTTAAAAGAACTTAACCATCAAGGAACCGCCATTGTTTTGGTCACGCATGATGAGTCTGTGGCCTCGCATGCCCAGCGTATTTTGCATATGCGCGACGGCCGGTTTGAATAAGCGATGTTTGCCGACAATTTAAAAATCGCATTCTTGATGATGCGCGCGAAACCTGTGCGCTCGATTTTATCGCTCTTAGGCATTTATATCGGCGTTTTGGCTTTGGTGGTTATTGTCGCCTTGGGTGCAGGAGCGAAAGAGAAATTGAAGGAAACATTTGGCACTCAAGGGGGGCGCATTGTTTTTATCCATCCGGGTTTTGATCCGGTTTCCAAAAAAAAGGGGGAGATCTCGACCGACGATTTAAGCCGATTGAATTCGCTGCCGGAAGTATTATCGATTATGCAGCGTGCCAATATGGAAATGGATGTGCGCGCTGCACTGACGAGTCTTCACGCCCGATTATTAGGTGTGGATGAAAAGTTTTTTAGTTTATACCGCGTGCCCATCATTCGCGGTCGTGCTTTTTTACCGGATGAGGTGAATATGAAACAACCGGTTTGCATTTTAGATGCGGAAGCCGTACGCACATTGTTTCCTTCTACCGAGCCGATTGGCTCCACCGTTGTCATGAGCGGTTTGGGCTTTCATGTGATAGGCGTGATGGATTGGAACACGGCAACCGGTCAGCGTGCCTCCGCACCTGATGTGGACATTTTAGTCCCGGTCACATGGCTGATTAAACAAGACAAAGTGTCCGTTTCTTTCGCGGAGATTCGCGTGCGGCCAGATGTAACAGCGAACCGATCGGTTGATTTAGTGAAAACAGTGCTTTCCCATGGTGACGAAACTCGCGAAAAACTATTTATCGTGCGTTCCATTGAGCAATACATGCAGAAAAGTCAGGAAATGGCGAACCGCATGCAAAGCACATTGCTCGGAATCGCGCTCATCAGTCTTCTCGTGGGGGGAATCGGCGTGGCCAATGTGATGGTCACTTCTGTGACGGAACGCACACGCGAAATTGGAACGCGCAAAGCGCTGGGCGCCCGCCGAGTCGATATTCTCTTACAGTTTTTAATGGAAGCTAGCGTTCTCTCCACAACGGGAGGATTTTTAGCTGTCTTGACAGGAGCCATCGGAGTCAATTTGGCGGAAACCATGGATCTTTCCGTTTCCCTGCTTCTTCCCATGACTTCTATCGGCTTATGTCTCCTCTTGACGATTGTGATCGGTCTCATCGCCGGCGTCTACCCCGCTAGCCGCGCCGCCTCGCTCTCCCCCGCCGAAGCTC
>Ga0105240_10006585_pt1 | contig 17053 bp, 13 predicted proteins | sample KBSC54metaG_FD_80426 | JGI IMG/M metagenome (GOLD analysis project Ga0105240, IMG submission 80426) | Corn rhizosphere microbial communities from Kellogg Biological Station, Michigan, USA - KBS C5-4 metaG | ecosystem: Host-associated > Plants > Roots > Rhizosphere > Soil | place: Michigan, USA...
GATCTTCGCCGGGAATGATGAGCGACTTGGCATGAATGCCGTATTTGATAGCGTTGTGGCGAACGGCGGATTTCGTCTCGGGCGTGGCAGGTCCGGTGGACAGGAGCGCATTGGCGCGATTGGCGGTTACTTGGGCTGGTGAAGCCATATGTTTGGTCTCTCTTTCTCTCAGACAACTCCAATCTAGCTGGCGAGGGGGATGGACTCCGAAATTAAGATGTGGAAGTCCTTGATTCTGCTCGGAAGAAAAATCGGTTTCGCGCGTCAACGGGTTTCGTTACTTCTGAGGACAATGCTGGGCGAGAAATCGGAAGACATCGCCGGCCCAGACAGCCGATCCAAAGTAACCGAACGAATGGCCGTCTTGCGGAGTGGACCCGTAGGGGGGATAAATCTTCAATTCATAGGGTTTGTTGGCGTCCTTCATCGCGGCGGACAGAATCTTGCTCGGCGACAGGTCGAAATCGTTCTCGGCCTGGAAGAAGAAAATGGGCACGTTCGCATTTCGAACCGAAGCAGTCATCAACGCTTGCAGCGCCGGCGCATTTGCCCAGCTTTGGGCACCCCCGGCTGAATCGATGGCTGCACAATATGTTCCGCGCTCCGCACCCAAGACGGTTTCGATGCCTCCGAACGAAGTCCCGGCCACGGCAATACGATCCGGTTGAACGTAACTTTGCTTGCGCAGCCACGCAAGGGCGGCCAACTGATCGTTCAGGTGATCCGTCCGGAGCAACCGCACCATGGTTTCGGCTGCGGCCGAGATGCCCCCCTTCTTATCGGCTGCCTCGATCTGATCGCCGATGTACGGGCCGGCGGACGCGCTCAAGCCTTGTCCACGGCGGTATGGCCCAAAGAAGACCCATGCGTGACTCGCGAACACCGGACCGAGTGCGTCGAATCCGGTTTTGCCGATCATTCCACCCGCACTGCCGTGGTTTGTAGACCACAGCGCGAAAGGGTCCTTTTCCCGCAGGTCTGTACACGACTCCGTGAAGGGTGATGTTCCCGCTCGGAAAGGTGACGTCGCCGGCCGCGAACAGCGAGGACAACGGCAGCATGCAGAGAAAAAGCAGGCAGGCACGTTTGTTCATCCCGATGTACATTACACCTCATTGGAGCCGCGGCCGCTCAGGATCATCGGCACGCACTTTTCCGCACGCGCTGTTCTGGTTTTTGCCTGCTTTCGCAGAGGAGATGTGGAAAATGTGGGTGGAGCGTACGGCCGCAAATCTCGCGAGGCGAGGTGGACTGATCCATCGCCCGGCCTGCGTGTGCGCCCTCGATGAACGAGAACGCGCACGACTCCGTGACCGGGATCACGATGGCCGCGTTTTTCTTCCGAAAGGTGAAGCACGGTTTACCCTACTTGAGTTCTTCGGTCAGGCCGCATCCGATCTATTTTCCATGATCGTGTCCGGGGCGGACAGGCTCACTACTCACCGTTAAGAGCCTCGGTCGGTGAGATATGAGCAGCCTGGTGAGCCGGAACCAGACAGGCGGCCAGAGAGACCAGACCGATAATACAGGCGGTTGCCGCAACTATCGCGAGATGAAAAGGAGGCACATGGAAGAGGAGAGTCCGCATGGCTCGGCCCGTTACCCAGGTTCCGGCGACACCGAGCATCGTGCCCGCCGCCAGGAGGCGTAATCCGAGCGCAAGAAACTGACGGCGGATCTGTTGCGGCCGGGCGCCGAGGGCCATGCGAACGCCGATCTCCCTGCGGCGCTGCGCCACCGCGTAGCTCAGGATTCCGTAAGTCCCGATGGCGGTGAGTAACAAAGCGATGGCGGAAAAGAGGGTTGCGAGCAAGGCCGGCGCCCTGCGGGTAATGAGACTGTCGGAGATGCGGGTCTCCATGGAACGGATGCCGGTCAAGGTTGCATCGCGTCCGGTCTGCCGTACAACCGTTTGCAGGACGGACCCCAGCGATTCCGGGGCAAGGCTGGTGCGAAGCACGACGAAGAGAGTATCGTCGGTGCGCAGCGCATACGGGTAATAGATCGCGCCCTGCGCGGCATCGTCGGTAAGGCCGGCCTGTTTCACCGCACGCACAACTCCGACTACGATGAATCCATCGGCGTCTTTGGTTTCCTCCGCGCCCTCGAACAGGCGCTGGCCGAGAGGGCTGGCGTGCGGCCAATAGAAGCGGGCGAAGTCCTCGTCGATAACGCAGACGCGATCCCCACGTTCTGAATCGCCGGCGGAGAGGAATCGGCCTTCGAGCAGAGTGAAGCCCATGGCCGCGAAGTAGTCGCCATCGACGCCGTAGGAATAGTGGCCGTGCAAGGTTTGGCCAGGCGGGCGCACATATCCTTTTACTGTAGCGGCGCTCTTCCCGTTGTTGCCGCTGAGAGGGACATTGTTTACCGCCCCCACCGCGGTGACCCCCGGCTGGCGCGAGAGTTCCGCGAAGAGACGCTGATTGAAAGCGAGGCGGGCGGGCCAGTTCGGGTATAGATTGCGCGGCAGCAGGATTTGGCCCGTAAGCACATGGTCGGGCCGAAAGCCGGGTGAAACAGCCATCGCCTGTTTCAGGCTGAGCCCCAGCAAGCCGGCTCCCTCTAAGAGAACCAGGGCCATGGCAATCTGGGCCACGATGAAGCCGTGCCGCAGCCGCTGGGAGGTGCGGCCCGACGTGCCCCCGCGCGTCTCCGATTGAATAGCGCCGGCCAGATGAGCGCTCAGATTGAACCATGCAATCGGCACCGCCAAAGCAATTCCGAGGATGACGGACCCGACCACCGCGACGATTGCCAGTCGAGCATCAAAGGCGATGCCGGCGCCCAAAGGCAAACGGTCCGCACCGAGCGTGCCGAGCAGGCGGATTCCGGCCCAGCCGGCGGCGAGGCCGAGGACGCCTCCGGTCAGCGTCAGCAGCGTGGTTTCCACCGCCACTTCACTGACTACGTGCCAGCGGCTGGCTCCCAATGCCTGCCGTACCGCGAGTTCCTTGATGCGCCCGCTGGCGCGGATCAGAAGCAGGTTTGCGAGGTTGACCGCACCGATCAGCAGGAGGGCCAGGGCGCCGCCTTGCATCCATAGCAGCATGGGGCGAATGCCCGCGACGTGATCGGCGCGGAGGGGGACGACAACCGACCGGAAGCCGGCGTCAGCGAGCATCTGCGCCTTGGGATCGTCCTGTTCGAGAGTGTTGTTCTGAGCGTCGATCTGAGACTGCGCCAGTTCGAGCGTGGCGCCGGGTCTGAGGCGCGCGATGATGTGTTTCGAATTACCGCCCGAATGGCGCTCGCGGGGCAGGCGATCTTCGGGTCGCGAGGCAAAGGGGAAGTACAACTGAGCTTCCGAGGATAGAAAGCGGAAGCCTGGCGGGAGAACGCCGACGATGGTGTTTGCAAGTCCGGCAACGTTGACCTGCCTGCCTATGATGAGGGGATCGGCATTGAAATTTCGCCGCCAATAGCTGTCGCTCAGAATGACGGTCCGGCTGGGCGGCATGGCCATTTCGGCATCGGTAAAACTGCGTCCCATGGCGGGGTTAGTGCCAAGGGTGGAGAAAAACTCGGGCGAGATGCGCATGAACGGGACGCGTTCGGTTGCGCCTGTGTCTCCGACGATTGCCGTTCCCTCGCTGTAGATGGCGAGTTGGGAGAAGGCCGGGATCTGACCGCGGCGTTCGTAATAATTCGTGGTTGAGGAGCCATCGCGGAGGACGCCGGCTTTGGGATATGTGTTGAAGACCGTGACCAGCCGGTCAGGCGCGGGAAAGGGCAGGGGGCGAAGGAGAATGGAGTCCACGACGGCAAAGATGGTGAGATTCGCGCCGAGGCAGACGGCCAGGGTGAGGAGCGCGGTAGCGGTGAATCGCGGGGTCTTGCGCAAGGTCCGCGCCGCGTGACGGAGTTGTCTGCGCAATTCGTCGATCGGGTGAAGTCCACGGGCCTCGCGGCATTCTTCCCGAGCGGTATCGAAGCTTCCGAACTCGATGCGGGCGCGGCGTGCAGCCTCTGGAGGAGGGACGCCGGCTGCGATCAAATCGGCTGTGTATCGATCGAGGTGAAAGCGGAGTTCCTCTGACATGCCGCGTTCGAAATCGCGGCGGGACTTCAGGACGCGAAAGAGCGAGCGGATTTGTTTCAGCACGTCACACCTCCTCGGGTGCAGTATTCAGAGCCGATGCGATGGCCGATGCGAGCCGGTTCCAGCCTTCGGTTTCCTTGCGCAGGCGGCGGCGCCCGGCAGGGGTCAGGGTGTAATATTTGGCGCGGCGGTTGTTATCGCTGACGCCCCATTCGGCGGCGATGAAGTCCTGGTGTTCCAGGCGGTAGAGGGCGGGATACAGGGATCCCTGGGGAATTTCCAGCGCGTCGCCGGAGATTTGCTGGATGCGCAACAGCACGCCGTAACCGTGCAGCGGCTTCAAAGAGACGGCTTTGAGAATCAGCATGTCGAGTGTTCCCGGCAGCAGGTCCGCGGTTTTGCTCATGGCGATTTCCTCCCAGTCTATCTAGGAGTGTACACCGAATCCGCCAGGAAGAGCGAAACAACCGGCGGCAAAGGCCGGCGGTACCGGGAACATGAAGTTTATTAGAAGGCAATGCCAATATGCAGCGGGAGTCGGCGTCTACCCATCTGAGATCGCGGCTTTAACCGGCGATTCACGGAGGAAAAATGAAAAGCAGACTATTTCAAATGGCCGGAGCACTCGCGCTCCTGGCTGTTCTCGGGAAGTTCTACGCCGTACCCGCGATCGCCCAGATCAAAGCGGCGCTGGTCAAGAATGTCGACGAAAAGGGGCGCGCGCCGTATCAGCAAAGCGCCTTTGTGCAATGCACCGTGGCCGGCGCCGGCCTGTGCGATTATTACTTTCCACCGGTGCCCGCCGGGAAGCGCCTGGTCGTGGAACACATCAGCGCGAACGTTTACGGTCCCAGCGGAGTGAACGGCATTTTCCTGGTGGTGGGCGGGAACACGAGTTTTGCCCTGCCCGGGCACACTCTGGCTCTGAGTTCGCTCTACGCGGTGAATGAGGTCGTCCTCGGCTTCTATGAGGCAGGACAAACTCCCCTATTCCGAATGGCAACTGCGGTTGTCGACCCGAACAGCAGTGCAGCCGTGACGCTCACCGGATATTTGGTGGATCTCAGCTTGTAATCAAAGTTGGGGGTTATGAAGGAAACTCTCCCAATTGCTCTCATCTTTCAAATCCTCGACGCGATCGAGGAAGCCGGCGTGGATCCGTCCGAGGCGCTCTGGTCGTTGGAGGGCGCCAAAGCTTTTCTGGCGGGCGGCCCATCTTTTCTGAAAGAATCCGCTGTCAGTCCCCATTGTGATTACGTGAATCCATCACAAAAGGGGAATTGACATGAACATCGGAAGATCATTACGGACGAGCGCCGTTAGCGCGCTTGCACTTTTCGGGGTTGTCCTGGCGAGTCAGCCGGCTCAGGCGCAGGCAACTTACTCATACAAGGGCAACCCTTTCAACCTGTTTTCGTGCGGACCCGCTGTTCCTGGTCCGGGTGACGTCCTTTGTTCGACTCCGGGGCCCAACTCCTTTACCTCGTACACGGCGTCCAATTTCATCTCGGGCACTTTGACATTCGCCAATCCCCTGCCCACGAACATGCCATTGCAGGACGTGACGGGCCTGGCGGGATTTCAGTTGACCTTGAACGACGGCCAGCATACGGTCACCAACGCCATGGCGGTAGGACTGATCGCGCAGGTGGCCACCGATACCGGCGGCAACATCAGTTCGTGGTGGATCATCATGAATACCGGCGGTGTGCAAAACGGCGATATCGACACGGTCAACTTTTCAGACCTCATCCACGGAGTCGAAGTTTTCGATAACGGCGTGCTGGCGTGCTGCGATCCGGGCGTACCCGGCAATCTGGCCTACAATTTCAGCAGCCCGGGAGTATGGACCTCGGGGAGCGGCGCTCCGACTCCGGCGACGCTGGTCACGAATCTGATTCACCTGGTATCGAATCCGCTGCTGCAGTTGAGCCTGGGAGAGACGAACAGCCTTACGGACAAGTTGATCAACGCGCTGTCGTCGATTCAAGCGGGGCAGAATAAACAAGCGATCAATCAGCTCAATTCGTTCCTCAGCGCGGTGCAGAATTACTTGAAGACGGGGAAGATCAGCGCGCCAACTGCGAGCAGCCTGACGAGTGCGGCTAATGCGATTGTGGCGGCGCTGGGGTGAGTAGGTGGCGGGAACACAGGCCACCGGAAAACGATGGCCTGCGCCACGCGATTACACCGGGACGCCGGCGAGGCGGGCGATGGCTAGTGCATTCGTCTCGGTGGTGATGCCGGGTTTGAGGCGGTAGTCGAAGCTCAGCGGGTCGGCGCCGTCGCGGGCGCCCAGGTGGACGTTGCGGCCGTGAAGTTCGGCCGCTTCCGCAATTTCGGTCAGGGCCATATCGTGCGTGGAAAGCGCACCGATGGCGCCGCGTTCCACCAGGGTACGGACGACGGCGTCGGAGGCGGCGCGGCGATCGCGCGAGTTGGTGCCGCTGAAGATCTCGTCTATCAGGAACAGAACGTTGCCCGCGGCGGCCGACTCGATGGCGAGCCGGACCCGGTCGACTTCCGCCATAAACTTGGACTGGCCGTGGAGCTGCGAATCCACGACGCCGATGGAAGCGCAGATTCGCAGCGGGGAAAGGCGGAGACTTTCGGCGCGCACGGGTCCGCCCGCGAGAGCGAGCACACCATTCAGTCCGATGGCGCGCAGCAGCGAACTCTTGCCCGACATGTTGGAGCCGCTGATTACATAAAAGCGCGTGGCGGCATCCAACCGCACGTCGTTGCGCACGCAGTTCTGCGCATTCATGAGGGGATGTCCGAGAGCGGCGGCGTCGAAGCATATGGCGGCGGCGTCGAGCTCGGGGAAGGTGTGATCGGGGTTCTCCGCGGCGTAGTTGCCCATCGCGTTGAGGGCCTCGAATTCGGCCCAGGCGTCGATCCAGGTGCGCAGTTGAACGCCGTGCCGCTCGCGCCAGCGCTCGACGGCGATCGACAGTTGGGTGGCGGCCATGAGCAGGAGCGACGCCTGATAGAACCACTCCTTGTTGCGTTCGTGCATGCCGCGCAGCATCCGTTCGAGAGCGCGGACCGAACGCGACGAGCCTTGGACGCGGCCGGCCAACTCCACCAATTTCGGCGCGTGAAAGCTCTGCTGTTCCAAGAGCTGCAGGCCCTGGCGCAGCATGGAAGTCTCCAGCGCCGCCGATCGCAGCGACTCCATCATGTGGCGGACGCGCTCGCGGTAGACGAGTCCAGCGACCGATTGGAAGGCGAGGAAGGGCAGGATCGATTCGGCGACGGCAGGCCAGGGGAGCAGGCCAGCGGCGCCCGCGAGGACCGCGCACAGCACGAGGCATGAACTCGAGGCGGCGGCCCATCGCAGCGCGGGATGGAAGGGGACGGGGGGCGAATCCAGCCAGTCGGTAAATGTTTCGCGGCGCGACTCGGCGGCTTCGAACTCGCCGAGCAGGGCGACTTGTTCGCGGAGTTTGGCGCGGAGGCTCAGTTCGCGGACGGCGGCCTGGCGCGCGGCGACCTCTTCCGGGGCGGCCGGGGACAGCAGGTAGTTGGCGAGTCCGCGGCGGCCGATGGCGGTTCGGGCGACGCAGAGCAGTTCGAAGAGAGAGCCTTCGCCGAAGAGTCCCAGATCGCGAGCGTAGGGGTGGTGGGGGTCGAGGAACTCTTCGCCGGGAGTGCCGGAGCCGGGCCAATCGCCGGACATGCGCTGCAGAGCGCGGCGGTAATGGCCCTTCAATCGCCAGGCTTCGGTCGCCTCGCGCCGGAGGCGGCGGAATCGCGGGATCACGGCGACGCCGGCGAGTGCGGGGAGTGCCGTCCACCAGATGGGCGAGCGATGGCGGAGTCCGCGCACTCCGAGGATCAGGCACAGGACCACGGCGGCGATCAGGATTGCGATCAGGGCTGCCTGGCGGCTGCGCGACTCTGCCAGCGTGAGTTCCAGTTCGCGCAGCCTCGTTTCGTAAGCGTTCATCACCCAACCTTTGCCCGTCCCTGATAGTCTAACCAGCATGCGCACGACTCTGCTTTTACTGGCCGTCTCGGCCGGCCTGCTGTCCGCCCAGTCGGAACATTGGACCGTCGCCGCCGATTTCTATGGGACGCCGCTGTACTTCCGCATGGATTTGACGCGGCAGGGGGACAAACTGACTGGCGAATTCCAGGGCAACAAGCTGGAGGGCACGCTGGGCGGGAATGCGATCCACTTTGTGGCGAAGCACTCGGGAGGAGGAAGCGATGAACTGCGGGGGACGGTCGACGGCGGCGCGATGTCGGGCACGATCGTGATGATCGATGGCGACGATCCGCAGCATCCGGCGACGCGCCGCTTCACGGCGCACCTGGTGGCCGCACGTCCGGCGGGGGCGCCGCGGCGTCACGAGTTCACTCCGACGGTGTTCTATCGCCAGTTTTCGGGCGCCAACCCGCCGGTGCTCCACGTGTCGCCGGGCGACACAATCCATACGACGACGGTGGATGCGGGCGGCGCGGACGAAAAGGGCGTCACGCGCGTGCTGGGCGGCAATCCGGAAACTGGTCCTTTTTATGTCGACGGGGTCGAGCCGGGCGATGTGCTGGTGGTGCATATCAATCGTCTGCGGCTGAATCGCGATTACGCGGTGAGTGACGACGGAATCGTGCCGCGGGGGACGGACGGGGGCCTGGCGATCAAGCTGAAAGACGCCGGGGACACGGTCCGGTGGCATCTCGATCGCGATCGCGGCGTGGCGACGAGCGAAAAGCCGGGCGAGCATCTGAAGAACTACTCGGTGCCGCTCAAGCCGATGCTGGGGTGCATCGCGGTGGCGCCGAATTCCGCGCAAGCCGCGCCCGCCAGCGGCGATTCCGGGCGGTTCGGGGGCAATATGGACTTCAACGAAATCGGGGAGGGGGCGACCGTGTATCTGGCGGTGAGCGTGCCGGGCGCGCTGCTTTACTTCGGCGACGGACACGCGGCGCAGGGCGACGGCGAGTTGAATGGCAACGCGCTGGAGACGTCGATGGACGTGGAGGTGTCGGTCGACTTTCTGCCGAGGAAGCGGATCTCGACGCCGCGGGTGGAGTCGGCGACGCACATTATGACGGTCGGGCTGGATGGGTCGCTGGACGATGCGTTTCGGACGGCGACGGCGGCGATGGCGCAGTGGCTGGGCGACGATTACAAGCTGACGGCGTCGGAGATCGCGCAGGTGCTGGGGACGTCGGCGGAATATAAGGTGGGCGAGGTGGCGGATCGGAACGCGGGGATCGTGCTGAAGCTGAGTAAGGATCGGCTGAAGGGGCTGGGGCAGTGAGGGCGGGCCGGGGGCCGGGGCGTGGTGGTGAGGGCCGCTCGCTGTGCTTTCGGCGGGAGGCGCGGGGTATGCTGAGAGGATCATGGCCACTCAAAATTTCGCCAACCACCGCCAGTTTGTTCCGATGTTTCATGGTGTCTTGTTCGGCATCCTGTTTCTGACGCTGATCGGTTCGTGCGTGAACCTGTATCGCAATTGGGGCGACCACACGGTGATGTACAGCGCGTCGCTGGTTGTCGTGCTGGTGATTACCGGCATCATGACCGCCCTCTTCGGCCGGATTTTCGCATTGAAGGCGCAGGATCGCGCGATCCGCGCGGAAGAGAATCTGCGGCACTTTGCGTTGACGGGGAAACTGCTCGATCCGCGCTTGGAGATCGGACAGATCATCGCGCTGCGGTTCGCGTCCGATGACGAAATGCCGGGGCTGGCCGCGAAAGCCGTGCAGGGACAAATCAAGCCGGTCGATATCAAGAAGGCCATCAAGTCGTGGCGCCCTGATTTCCATAGAGTGTAGGCATGTTGAAGCTGTCGTGGGGCCGGGCGGCGATGTGGCGGGCCGGCCGCCAACATCTGGTCCAGCGTGCCAAGCCGGGCAGTATGCTGGCCGTCGCGGGCCGGCTTTGCGGACTCCATGCGCAAGTGCTCTCGTCGGCCGAACTGACGGCGTGGGCGCGCGTCGAAGGCTTAAAGCGGCAGGATGTGCAGCGCGCGCTTTGGCAAGATCGCACGCTGGTGAAGACCTGGGCGATGCGGGGGACGCTGCACCTGTTACCTACGTCCGAGTTGCCGCTCTGGTATGGCGCCCTGACGACGAACCGGCGCTTCCTCAGGGAGGCGCAGTGGAAGAAAAACTTCGGGCTGTCGCTCGACGATCTGGATCGCCTGACCGACGCCATCGGGGCGGTGCTGGAAAATCGCATGCTGACGCGCGAAGAGCTGGCCCGCGAGGTCGGGGAGATCGCGGGGCGCCGCATCATCGCGGAGAGCAGTTGGGGCACCGCGCTGCGGCCGGCCGCATTCACCGGCCGGCTTTGTTTCGCTCCCGGAACAGGGAATCGCGTGCGGTTCACGCATCCCGATACTTGGGTGAAGCTGGCCGCCGCCGTCGATCCGCAAATCGCGACGCTCGAGGCGACGCGGCGATTTTTGGCGGCATTCGGTCCGGCGACTGTGCACGACCTGGCGCGGTGGTGGAGCGGCACCGGAGTATCGACCGCGCGCCAGTGGATCGCGGCGCTGGCCGATGAAGCGGCGTCGGTCGATGTCGAGGGCGAACCCGCATGGATGCTGGCGCGCGACGTGCGCGGGATGCGCGATGTTCCGACGGAGCGATCGGTCCGGCTGCTGCCGGCGTTCGATCAGTACGTGATCGGGGCGTCGGCGCATTGCCATCGCCTGCTGCCGGGCGATTTGCGGGCGCGCGTGTATCGTCCGCAGGGCTGGATCTCGCCGGTGCTGCTGGTCAACGGAATGATGCACGGGGTCTGGCGTCACGAGGTGAAAGGCAGCCGGGTGGCGGTGACGGTGGAGCCGTTCGTCAAGCTGCCGGTGTGGGTCCGCCGCGCCGCCGGCGAGGAAGCCGAACGGCTGGCGAAATTTCTCGATTGCGCTCTTGACTTATATTTTAGTTGAAACTAAAATATCCGGCATGGAGCTTCTCGAGGCCATCTCTTCTCCGCGGCGCCGGGAAATCCTGCGGCTGATCTGGCGAGAAGAACAAAGCGCGGGAGCAATTCATCAGGCGATGCCGGATGTCACGTTCGGCGCGGTCTCGCTGCAGTTGAAAGCGCTGCTCGAGGCCGGCCTGGTGGAGGCGCGCACCGAGCAGCGCAATCGTTATTACCGCGCGAGGCGCGAGGCGCTGGGACCCGCCGCCGAAATGCTGGAGCGTATGTGGGACGATGCGCTCTGGAAACTGAAACTCGCCGCCGAGCTCGAACAGACGCGCCGCGGCCCAAAGAAACACTCAAGAAAGTGACGCTGTCCATGAATGAACTACCCTACTCTCTCGACCGCACCGTGGTGATCCGCGCCACTCCCGAAACTGTCTTCCGCTTCTTCACCGACAGCGCCCGTTGGGCCTCGTGGTGGGGGCCCGGATCGACGATCGACGCCACTCCGGGTGGCAAGGTTTACATCCGCCACGGCAACGGAATCGAATCGCTGGGCGCAGTGCTGGAGGTCCGCGAACCCGAAAAGATCGTGTTCACGTACGGCTTCGCTTCGGGCAAGCCGATCCCGCCGGGCAGTTCGCGGGTCACGATACGACTGGAGCCCGATGCGTCGGGCACACGCCTGCATCTGCACCACGATCTGCCCGATGCCGAATCGCGCGATGCGCACGTGCAGGGGTGGCGGTTCCAGCTTTCCCTGTTCAGCAACGCGGTGGCGAACGAAGTTTACGCCGGAGCGGGCGATGCGGTGGACGCGTGGTTCGGCGCGTGGAACGATCCGGACGAAGGGTCGCGCGCGGCGACGTTTTCGCGGATCGCCGTACCGGAGGTGTGCTTCCGGGATCGGTATAGTCTGCTCGAAGGGCTGCCCGACCTGAACGCGCATACGGGGGCGGCGCAGCGGTTCATGCCGGGGATCCGGTTGCAGCGGAATGGGTCGGTGCGGCACTGTCAGGGCGCGGTCCTGGCCGACTGGGTGGCCAGCGGTCCGGATGGAAATCCGCGGATGAGTGGGACGAGTCATTTCGCTTTCTATCCGGATGGGCGGATCGCAGCGGTCACGGGGTTCACCAACGGGTGAGGACGGTGGCTCACCCCGGAGCCACTGAGGGCACGGAGCAAGCACGGAGAAAGCAAACGCGGGATCTTCGTTTCTTTGGCTCCGTGTCTTCCTCGGTGTTCTCCGTGACTCCGTGGTGAAAAGAAACTTGGGGCTATCCTATTAAGAGATGCCGGAATGGTTGGTGCTCCCGCTTGTCATCGTGGGATACATCGTCGTTATGAAGTGGCTGTTGCCGCGTTTGGGCGTGCCTACATGAATGGGCGATTCCTGCGGGACCGCGGCGCGGCCCCGTTCGACCGAAGGGTCTGATGCTGCCCGGCCAAAGTGATTTGTTCGACATCCCCAAGGGCGTCGCATACCTGAACTGCGCGTATATGTCGCCCCTGATGCACAGCGTCGTGGAGGCGAGCAGCGCGGGACTCGCGAGGAAAGCGCGCCCGTGGGAAATCACGTCCGACGATTTCTTCGAGCAGACCGAAATACTGCGCGGACTGGCGGCGCGGCTGTTTTGCTGCACGGCCGACGACGTCGCCCTGGTGCCGTCGGCGAGCTATGGGATCGAGACGGCCGCGCGCAATCAACCGGTCGCGCGCGGGAAGAAGATACTCGTGCTGGCCGAGCAGTTTCCTTCGCATGTGTATCCGTGGCGGCGCGTGGCATCGGAGAGCGGCGCGGAAATTCTCACCGTCGGCTGGCCTGAAGACGGCGATTGGACCAGCGCCGTCCTGCGGGTGCTCGACGATTCCGTCGCCATCGCGGCGCTTCCTCACACCCAGTGGACCAGCGGCGGTCTGCTCGACCTGGAACGTATCGGCCGCGAGTGCAGGCGGAACGGGACGGCGCTCGTGCTGGACCTGACGCAGTCGCTGGGCGCGTATCCTTTCGATGCGGAAAAGGTGCAGCCGGATTTCGCGGTCGCCGCCGGTTACAAGTGGCTGCTGTCGCCCTACTCGACGGGCATCCTGTACGTCGCGCCCAAATGGCAGCAGGGCCGGCCGCTCGAAGACGGCTGGGTGCAGCGGGACAACGCGCGGCGGTTCGCCGAACTCATCCACTACACCGGGGGCTACCTGCCGGGCGCGCGGCGCTTCGACATGGGCGAGCATTCGAACTTCGCGCTCGTGCCCGCCGTGATCGCGGCGGTACGGCAGATTCTCGATTGGGGCGTGGAGGAGATCTCGCAGTCTATCGGCGGTCTGACGCGCCGTCTCATCGAGCGCGTGGGTCCGGCGGCCGTTCCCGAGCAATTCCGAGCGCCGCATTATCTTTGCCTGCGCGGCGCCGCATCGCCCTCTCCGGCCCTGCTCTCGCGCCTTGCCGATGAGCGCATTTACGTCAGTGTCCGCGGCGCTTCGATCCGCGTGACACCGCATGTTTACAATTCCACGCATGACGTAGACCGCCTGGCCGAAGTCCTCCTCCGCCTTTGAAAGTTTTTACCAATTTCACCTCTATACCGTTAAAGTATTGTCATTTTGCCCTTGCTAACGAGCCAACGTTGAGTTTTACTAAATGAATCGTTCAGGGATTTTTGTTTGACAAAGACGGCAAAGATTCGTAGACTGCCGCCAAGGGTTTCATCGCGCGGAAGCGCAAAACAGGGGTTAATTGGGTACGTTCCATGTTCGATCGAGGGGGTAACACAAAGATGCTGTTCTCTGCGAACCACGTGTATCGCACCAGTCTCGCGGCCGCAATCGCGGTTTCCGCAGTATTGTTCCTATCTGCAACGCCTTGCGCCAAAGCGCAGGAAGTGGCGGTAGCCGAGGTCGACGGTCGAGTCACCGATCCGAGCGGCGCTGCCATCACAGGTGCAGTCGTCAAAATGACCGAGGTGGACAAGCGCCAGGTCCATAGTTTTACAACCGACGCCTCGGGCGCCTTCCGATTCCCGAACCTGCCTGTCGGCCCATATGCGCTGGAAGTTGCCGCGCCCGGGTTTAAGGCTTATCGCCAGACGGGTATCACGCTGCAGGTCGCGTCCAACATCGAACAGAACGTGGTCATGCAGATCGGCGCGGTGACCGAGACTGTGGAAGTGGTGGCCAACGCGTCCATGGTGGAGACGAAGGAAAACTCGATTTCGCAGGTCATGGATCAGCAGCGCATTGTGGAACTGCCGCTCAACGGCCGCAACCTGACGCAGTTGCTGACGCTCACGGGCGCGGGCACCACCGCGCCGGCGGGCGATCTCACGGGCAGCAAGAACATTCAGGGCTCGAACGGGTCGGGCACGTTCTCGGTGGCCGGCGGTCAGGCCAACGGCGTCAGCTACCTGCTGGATGGCGGCGATAACAACGACGCATTCAGCAACGTCAACCTGCCTATTCCCTTTCCCGATGCCGTGCAGGAGTTCAGTGTTCAGACCAACGCGATTCCGGCGCAGTACGGTTTGCATCCCGGCGGTGTGGTCAACATTGTCACCAAGTCGGGATCGAATGCATTTCACGGCGATGTTTTCGACTTCATCCGCAACTACGAGCTGAACGCGCGGCCGAAGGGACTGGTCACACTGGCCGGCTCGGTCTCGCAGCCCGCGCGCGACTCGCTCAAGCGCAATCAGTTCGGCGGTGTGGCCGGCGGCCGCATCATCCGCGACAAACTCTTCTTCTTTGGTGGATATCAGGGCACCCGGCAGCGAAGCAATCCTTCGTCCAACACGGCGCACGTGCCCACGGCGGCGGTTCTCAATGGCGATTTCAGCGTCCTCGATGGAGCCAAGAGCACGGGCGGATGCCAGACATCGTTGAAGCAGTTGAAGGACCCGCTCAACAACAACGCACCGTTCCCGAATAATCAGATCCCGGTGAACCGTTTCGATCAGGCGTCGGTAAAGCTGGTCAAGAGTTACATTCCAGTAGCCACCGATCCCTGCGGCCTCGTCCTCTTCGGCCAGCCCGCCAACAATCCGGACGATCAGTGGATCGGCCGCATCGATTACGTACGCAGCGACAAGCAGCAGATTTACGGCCGCTACTTCCTGTACGACTACACCGCGCAGACATTCTTCGACGGCAAGAACGCGTTGACCACGGGACCGAATCCGGGCAACCGCGACCGTTCCGAGACTCTCACGATCGGCGACAACTATAGCTTCAGCGGCAGCAAGGTGAACTCGTTCCACGCCACGTTCGACCGCCGCGCCGACAATCGCGGCTCGGCATCCAATCTCTTCAGCCCCAACGATCTGGGCGTGAACATGTTCGACAATCTGCCGAACTACATCCAGCTCACGATCGGCAACTACTTCAACGTAGCTTGCGGAACGTGCGCGCCCGGTTATTTCAACGTCAACACGTTCCAGGTCTCGGACGATTTCACGCTCATCAAGGGACGCCATCAACTTGGTTTCGGCTTCGACGGGCGGAAGCAGCAGTTCAACTCCACGAACAATCAGCAGTCGAACGCACAGATCACGTTCAGCGGCAATCTCACCGGCGATAACCTGGCCGACCTGATGCTGGGGCGCATGTCGAACTTCACGGACGGCAATGCGCTCTCCGACTATATGCGCCAGACGGTGTTCGCGTTCTATGCTCAGGATACGTTCCACGCCACTCAGCGCCTGACGTTCAACGTCGGTCTGCGCTGGGAGCCGAGTCTGCCAGCGTATGACAAGTACGATCGCGGCAACCAGTTTTCGCTGCCGGCCTTCATGGCCGGGTATCATACGGTCGATCCGCGTTATCCGACAGCTCCCGCCGGATTGCTGTTCGCCTCCGATCCCAACAATCCGAACGGCCACACCTTCGCCCCCAATCACTGGAACACCGTGTCTCCGCGCCTGGGCATGGTGTGGGATCCGGCCGGCGACGGCAAGCAGACCATCCGCGCCGCCTTCGGACTGATCCACGACACCATCGAGCTGTTCTATCCCGAGCGCTGGACCACGAACCCGCCGTACGCATCGTCGGTCACGCTGACCAGCGGCCAGTTCTCCGATCCGTGGAACGGCTACGTGGCGCCGACCGGCAAACCGGGCAGCCCGTTCCCGGGCGCGGCGCTCTTCCCGACGGCCGGCACTTACGTGACGATTCCGCAGAACGTCGCCGCCACTTACATGATGCAGTGGAACATCAGTTACCAGCGGCAGATCGGGAAGGACTGGAAGGCGAGCGTCAACTATCTCGGCAATCGCACCAATCACATCCTGGGCGCGCATGAAATCAATCCCGCGCTGGTGCTGCCCGGAGCTACCACGGGCAACACCAATGCCCGCCGCATCCTGTCCATCCTGAATCCCACGCAGGGCGCGCTGTACAGCAGCATTGTGCAGACGGACGACGGTAACGTGTCGCGCTACAACGGCCTGTTGTTCTCGGCCGAGCATCGCTTCGCCAATCACTTCAACTGGCTGATCAACTACACTTACTCGCAGTGCCTGAGCACTTACGATTTCGGCGGCGAACTGGCGGGCAACAATTATCAGGATCCCAACAACCGGCGCGCCGAATGGGGCCGCTGCAACTTCGATCGCCGCAGCATCTTCAACACGAACCTGGTGGCCATCAGCCCCGGCTTCGGCGGCAAGATCGCGCACGAGATCACGAAGGAATGGCAGGTATCGCCCATCATTAGCTTCTATAACGGCCAGCCGACCACCGTCACGGACGGCACCGACGTTTCGCTCACCGGCGTCAATGCCGACCGGCCGAACGTCGTCAAGACGGCCGGCGTCCTGCCGCACACGCTCGCTGCCTGGTTCGACCCCACGGCCTTCCAGGTGCAGGCGGCCGGCACTTACGGCAATGAAGGCCGCGACGCGATCGTGAATCCCGGGTCCCGCAATTTCGACGTCGCGTTCAGCCGCAACTTCCCGTTCAAGGAACGTTATGTCCTGCACGTGCGCGCCGACATGTTCAACGTGCTGAATCACGCCAACTGGAGTGGTCCGGCAACGGGCATCACCAGTTCGACCTTCGGCCAGATCACCAGCTTCGGCGGGCCTCGGCTCATTCAGATGGCGCTCAAACTGAACTTCTAAGCGGGCGCGCGGGGC
>Ga0105240_10006587_pt1 | contig 17052 bp, 23 predicted proteins | sample KBSC54metaG_FD_80426 | JGI IMG/M metagenome (GOLD analysis project Ga0105240, IMG submission 80426) | Corn rhizosphere microbial communities from Kellogg Biological Station, Michigan, USA - KBS C5-4 metaG | ecosystem: Host-associated > Plants > Roots > Rhizosphere > Soil | place: Michigan, USA...
GCGTCCTCATTAAAGGGGCCAAGCTGAATGGCGGATGAACAACATTACCGCTTGGTCAAAGATTGACAATAGGCCTGCCTTTTCAGATTGTTGCGGCGGATGTTCAACACCGTTTGCGGGCTGTCGTGGCGGCTGGCATAGGAGATGGGGCTCCAGACGGCGCAGACCAAGGGCTCACGGCCGATCGCGGTCAAACGGATCTGGTCCGTCTGGCACGCGCTCAGCCCGCAGGCCAGCATCGGCAGCAGCAGTAATGCGACTCGATTCATCATCAGCCTCTGTGGAAGAAGGCTGCCGGCCGATGAGCTTCAGAACGGCCAGCAGCACTTGCAGGATGAGCGAGACGAAGCTCACTTTATGGTCTTGCCCGTCTGGTTGGTGTGGACCGACCACAAAGCCGTGACCAGCGAGACAAAGCCCGCCACCACGGCGTCGTAAGACCCGGTCGGCAGAATGCCCTTGGCCACCGCATAGGTGATCACAGGCGGAAGCACAGCGCGGATGATCCCGCCCAGCATGTCGTTGTTCATGTCGTTCTCCTTTTTTGGTTGGTTAAATCGTGGCGGCCTGAAAATGCATGCGGTCTTTCGGCAGGTTCACCCAGCCTTCGGTGGCGAAAGCCGCGAGCACGTCGGCGCAAAACGTAGGCTTGCTGCGGCCCATCGGGAAACGCTCAGGTGCAAGATCGATGGCGCAGCCGAAGGCATGCATCGACAAAGTGGAGCTGCCGCGTTTTAGTCGGAAATTGTAGGTGCCGCCGAACAGCGACACGCCCCATTCATCGATCTTGCCTTGCGACTTCCCCGCGCGAAGCCAGATGTTCTGCAGCACGCGCGCAAGGCTCTCGGCGCACAAGCGGTGAATCCTGATCGAAGCAATCGGCCGCCCCGCATAGGTCATGCGAAACGGCGGCTTGATGGTGGTCAGGTTCTTCGCCTCCCATTGCGGCGAGGCATGACCATTCACGCCACGCGGATTGCCATAGAAGGACGAAGCCTGCGATTGCGGCGGCCAGTGGGGCATGAAATTTCCTTTCTTCGTCCTCTCCCGTGCAACGGGAGAGGGAGGGGACCCATGGCGCAGTCATGGGGAGGGTGAGGGACGGAAGGCGATAATAGGGCGCAGCCCCTCACCTTTCCCATCTTCGCTTCGCTGCGATGGGCCCCTGTCCTCTCCCGCAAGCGGGAGAGGACGGTTAGCTACCCCCGCCGCATGGCCAGCGGCAAAAAATGATCAATCACCGCGCCAACACTTGCGGCCACGGTGAAGGCCAGCATGAAAAGCCGCCAGCCGCCGCGCGCGCTCACCAGCGCGTCACGGATTTCGCGCGTGTCCCCGCGCAGCGCCCTGAGCTCGCTTTCGACGAGTTCCATCCGCGCCTGAAGGTTGCCGAGTTCGCGTTCAATCGATGTCATCTGTTCACCACGCCACAATCATCACCAGCCCATCGCCGCCATCGCCTCCCCGGCCGCCGGTGAGGCCTGCCCCACCACCACCACCGCCACAGCCAAGGCCGCCCTTGCCACCGTCGCCGCCCACGCCAGCCGCATTGGAGCCGCCGCCTGCCCCACCCGCGGCACCAAAGGGTGCCCATGACGTGAAGCCGGCATCGCCGGCGCCGCCGCCGCTCGCCCCGCCCTTGGGCGGCACGCCGGAGGGAAACAGCCACGCCGTCGTCGAATTGACGATAATGTTGCCACCGGCAAAAGCAGCGTTGGATGTGCCGATGCCGGCGCCACTCGCGCCTTGGCTCAGGCCGATCCCGGCGCCGCCCGAACCCCAACTCACGTCAGCGCCCACCGCACCCGTCTGCGCGCCGCCATTCGCGCCATTGTTGCCCGAGATCGTCGCGTAAGCGCCCAGCCAGGAATTGGTGCAGGCAGAGGGCGCAGCGAAAACACCACCCGTGCCGCCGCCCGAGGACGTGCCCTGATTGCCGCCCGTGCCGCCGGCGGAAGATGCCACCAGAAAGGAATTCACCGCCGTGTCCGGGCGCAGCGCAACCACCGAGGACGCGGAGGGCGACGTGCCTGCGGCATCAGCCGCACCACCCTTGCCACCCGTCCCGGCGCGCACATAGAGCAGATCGGGCAGGAAACAGGCCGGCACATTGGCGAGCCGCGCCACACCGCCCAGGCAGCCTGAACCACCGCCGCCGCGCGCTGTGCCGGCCGCGCCCGAGCAGCCGCCGCCGCCGCCACTTCCCGGCGCCACACAGAGAATCGAGATCATGCTTTTGCCGCGCGGCTTCACCCAGGTCTGCCAGTCACCGCCGGTCTGGAAAAACTGGATGTCGGCGCCATTCGCGGCATTGGGCAGATGCAACACATCCAGCATCAATACTGCCCTCCCACCGCGCTCAGCTGATAACCAGCGGAAACCGTCGTGCCCAAGGCTGCATTCAGCTTGTAGCCCGGTGGCAAGGCGAGATTGACCGGCAATTCGTAGGTCGGCAGCGCAATTGTGTTCGAAGCGGTTGTGGCCGGCAAGGTCATCTCCGCGATGAGCGCATTGTTCGCCGCCGTCGTATTGGCCGAGCCGTTGTTGACGAACAGGCGTAGCACCGTTTGCACATTGGTGCCGAGCGGGCGTGCAATAATCTTGGCGATGAAATTGCCGGCGGCATTGCCGGTGTTGTTGCCAGTGGCGATGGTGGCCACCGTGCCGGTGCCGTCCATCGCGGTGTTGGCGGCGGTGAGCGCGGCAGGGGCCCATTGCACCGAGCCCTGGGACGAAAAAATGGGAGACGTATTGGCAGCCATGTGAACTCCTAAATGAGAATGAGATGACGCGCGAAGACGAGGCTCGAAACCGCGTCCGCATATTGCTTGGTGGCGAGGCCCAAGGCCTCGGTTGGATTGGCAAAAGCCCTGGCGAGGCCGGTTGAAGGATTGACGTTCAGCGCTTCCTTCCAGCTCGCGCCGTCAGCGCTGACCTTCACGTGAAAGCCATCGTCCCCCGCCGTGCCCATTTCGGCGCGGCCCGAAAAGCCCGTTTGAAAAAGCAGGCTCGCCGTATCGGCCAGTGCGTTCTTGTTGAGCTTCAGCTGCACGCCGTTGCCGATATTGTTGAACAGCACGGCGGCAGAATTGACCGAGAGCTTGTTGGTGGCATCGGGCGTGGCATTGACGCCGAGCGTGTCGAAGACCAGCGGCAGCGATATCCAGGCCGTGCCATCGAAGACGCGGAACGTGGTCTCCGCCACGATCCAGGCCAGGAAGCCCACGCGCGGCGTGATGAAGATCCACGCGCCCATGTCGCGGCACGCGATCAGCCCCGCCTTGCCGGACCAATCGCCGGTTGGCGATGTACCGATCAGAAAGCGGTCACCATCACTGAAACTGCCGGGCGGCGCATTGAGGCCGCGCGAGACAAGTCGCAACTGCACCAGCCCGTCGAGTATCGCCAAAGCATCATTATGCGGCACGTGCTTCTGCGCCTGGTTCGCCTCGATGTAAGGCAGACCAAGATTAGGTGAATCAGACATCCAGTGTTCCTTCCAATGAAGCGCCGGCGCCAAAGGCCGCGCTCAGTTGCGCCACGCGCGCCATGAGCGTCGCCGGCACGGCACCGAAATCAGCGGTCACATCGGCCGTGGCGTAAAGATAGGTAGGCGCTGCGAGCGTCACGCTGCGCACCACGCTCCCGCCATTGATCAGGTCGAGGCGGTAGCTCTCGCTTTCCTCGCCGAGCGGCACTTCAGCCATTTCCCAACTGTCGCCACCCACGCGCGTGCGGCGGTTCCAGCTCAGGCGATAACCGCCTGCTTCGCGCAATAGTTTCAGATGAACCGGCGAGAGCGGACGCAGCGCCTTCAGCGTGCCCGCCGTATCGACTTCCACATAAGACGGATCGCCTGGGTCGCGCTGCTGCGGCCCGATGCGCCACATCGCAGGCAGGCTCTGCTCGCTCACCGTGAGTGACGGCTGCACCACGGCGGCATCCAGCACCACCACATCCTGCCCTGCCACACGCAGGCTGAGCATCTCAGGCAAAGAACCTGCTTGGGCGCGCAGAAAACCACCAAGCCGATAGGTGTCTGCCCCGAGCAACACGCAATCGCGGAACTGCAAAATCTCGTAACCCGAATCGGCAGTGCCGATGGCAATGATATTGCTGCCTGCACGCAGCGCCTCGCCAGACACCGCCGACAAAGTCCCGTTCAGCATCTGCACATCGAGCGTCTGCGCGAAATACAAACGCGCGGTTTGACCCGCCGCGAGATCAGTGAGCGTCGTGCCAATGGATGCCGCCGCGCTCAGCAGCTGCTTGAAGCTCAGGCTCGCGCCCTGCTCCTTGTACAGCGCCAACGCCCCCGGCCAGGGCGAGGCCTGCGCAGCAAAGCGCGGACCCGCCGCACCATCATCCGCCGCCAGCGCCAGATCCATCGCCACCACTTGCGGCGCGCCATACACTGCGGGCAGAACCGCCGCCACACCACGATCGGGGGCTGGCGGCGGATCATAGACAGCCGGATCATGCGCCACCGCTTCGATCTTCAGCGTGGTGCCGGCATGAATGGTCTTCACCCGCCAGAGATTGCCGCTGAGTGCCAGCACATCGCCGGGCTCCACGCGCTCCCATGAGGGCGGCAAAACAAACTGCGCCGTCTCGCGCGCTGCATAAGCCTCAGCCAGAGCCACATCCGCCAGGCCTTGCGCCTGATGCTGTGGCAAGGCCACCGGCAGCGAAATCGCCACTTCAGCCTTGCTGATGGTGCCCACCCGCGTTTGCGACACTGCCGCCTGGCGATAGTCCAATCCGCTCTCGGCGTACCCCAGATGCGCCGCCAGCGGCAGATCAGCTTCCTGCGCGCGGTTGCGCATGATCAGCGGCGAAGCCTTGTCGTCATCGATCAGATCACCGGCATCAAGCAGCACAGCGGATTTCGTCCGCCTACTGACGAACTTGAGTTCGCCATCCGACTCGAGGCAATCGATGCAGTAAGCATTGAGCAAATCTTCCAGCGCATCGCGTGCCGACATCGGCCGGTCCAGCACGAAGCCGTCAGCCAGCCCTTCGACACCGCTCACATCGACATCGGAAGATTCGAACCGTGCCGCGATCTGTTTTATCAGTGTGCCCAGCGCCACAGCGTTGATACGCCCATTCAGCCAGTGGCCGCGCGCGTAATTGGCCGCATCGCTCCAGATGTCGTCGCGCGCCGGAAAGGCCGGATAAGGCCGTGCATCCCAGCTCCAGTAGAACAGCCGCGCCGCATCCACCATCGGCGCTGCGTAAACAGATGAAACCGGATTGGTCTCACCGGCTGCTGCCCAGTAGGACTGCATGGCCTCGACATAGGCGAGCTGGATCTGCGTATCCTGCTGCCCGCCCGAATAATAAGGCAGCGCGCTTTCATCCGACTTGGCATCGATGAACACATTGGGCTGGTTGGTACCCTTATCCACCGCCGGGCAGCCCATTTCGGTGAACCAGATGGGCTTCGATTGCGGCACCCACGCCGTCGCCGTCGCGCCTGCCACGCCGCTCGGCCGGTTGAAATGCTGGTTGGCCCACCAGCTTTTGATGTCCTTGTATTTGAACACCCAGTCGCTGATCGGCGTACGTACCTGCGCATCGCGATCCGCTTCGCTGGCATAATACCAGTCAAAGCCTTCGCCACCCCCGATATTCGCCTGCAGCGCATTCACTTCATAAATGCTGCCCGCGTCGCCATCGCGCCAATCGCTGAGCGGCATGTAATTGTCGATGCCGATGAAGTCGATCGTTGGCGACGACCACAGCGGGTCAAGATGAAAATACACATCACCGCTGCCATCCTGCGGCTGATGGCCGAAATATTCGCTCCAGTCCGCGCCGTAGGAAATCTTCGCGCCAGGCAAAATGGCTTTCACTTCCGCCGCCAGCGCCACCAGCGCATCGACAAACGGATAACCCACATCGGAGCGCAGCGTCGTCAACCCCCGCAATTCGCTGCCGAGCAGAAAGGCATCCACCCCGCCCGCGCTCGCGCACAGGTTCGCATAGTGCAAAATCATGCGGCGATAGCCCCAGGTACCATTTACGAAAGCGCTCACATCACTCGCCGCCGCCGCACTCTTGTCATGCGCGCTGCTGATACGGCCGCGCCAGGGAAAGCCCGCACAATCCATCAGCAGGAAGGGATAAAACATCACCTTCAACCCGCGCGCCTTCAAATCCTGAATGGCGTGAATGACCGATGCATCTGACGGCGTGCCGCCATAAGCCGGCGCGCCATCGACGGAGCCCACGACATGCGCGGTGCCGCGCGTCATGCCATCCACGCCCCACGCCACACTGGTGATTTTCGACGCGCGATCGACCCCGGGCTTCACCTCGCAAGACGCGCAATCGAGACTGTTGCCGAACCACGCGACCACCAGCGACGCCATGCCGACATTTGAGCAAGCCTGCTGCAACTGGTCGAGCGACACGCTCCAGTCGCTACGCGTGGCAGACACATGCGTGTTCTCGCTCAGCGTTTTGCCCGCGCCCGCGTTGCGCGTCACAAGCGCGGTGTCGTAGCCAAACTCGGTGGCACCCGGAATGATATTCACCGCGCGCACCAACTCCGCCACCTCATTGCCCTTGGCAAAAACCTCGAGCGAAAACTGCGGCAAGCGGTTGCCGAAATTCGCGAGCGGCAATCGCTCGAAGACGAGATAGGCCAGCCCGCGATAGGCCGGCGCATTATCCGCGCCCTCGACCGTGCTGATCAAACTGTCGGGCAGCTGGTCCTCGCTGCCCAGATAGATCCGTGGGCTGAGGGTTTCGAGATCGATCTCCTTGCCATCGGCCCAGCAGCGGCCCAGGCCCTGGATCGGCCCCTCGCACAAGGCCACGGCGAAATTGCCGTAATAGCTGTAGGACGTGACGGTGTTCGAAGGTCCGCCCTTGCCGCCTGCATCGTCGGTGCGCGACTGCTCCAGAATGTTGGTCGCCCAGATCACCTGCCCCGCCACGCGCATGCGGCCGAAGACAGCAGGCACCGCCGCGCCCTCTTCCGACGCCATGACTTTCAAGCTGGCGATCCGCGGCCCTTCGCGGTGCGTGGCCGTGCCGAAGATTTCATTGTCGATGACAGCACCGGCTAGGCCGCCGAGCGCGCGGCCGATCATGCCGCCAATCGGCCCGCCGAACAGCGTGCCCAGCGCCGTGCCGGCGGCTTGCAGAACGAGTGTGGCCATCAGGTCAAATCCGGAAAGCGAAAGGCAAAGGCGAGACGCGACAGCCACCAAGGCGACAGCGGCACTTCCGCGACGCTATGCCCCTCCTGCGCGTGAATCATATGGGTGCGGCTGGTGGCGATGCCGCAATGCTTGGCCGGCAGATGCGGCCGCCAGCGGAACAGCAACACATCGCCCGCATCGAAGGTCAGCACGGGAATCTCGATCAGATGCCGCCGCCCCGCTTCAGCGAGAGTCTCGCGCAGCCCCGCCTCCGCCCAATCCGGCGAATAGGAAGGCAGTGCTTCCGGCTCATCGCCATAAAGCTCGCGCCACACGCCGCGCAGCAGGCCCAGGCAATCACAGCCCACGCCCTTGAGGCTGGCCTGATGCTGATAAGGCGTGCCGATCCAGTCGCGCGCAATCGAGACAACAGTCATGAACGCTTGCCTCCGTCATTGTTGGGATCGCTCTGTGCCGCCACCGCCGCCACGAAGTCATTGCCCGGCATATGCGGGAAGCCACGGAAGTTGATGGCATTGCCGAATTTCGCGGTGCAAGTTGAAAGCTGCTTGTCGCAGCCGGCAACGAGCAGCATCTCATCGCCAACATTGATTGCAAATTTCGGCTGCTGCCAAAGCTCAATCCGGTCTGGCGCGCGGTGGCGCTTCACATCCAGCTTTCGTATGCCGATCTGAATCGTACCGCGCGTGAACCAGTCATCGGCAAAGGCGCTGATCCCGCTCACTTCCAAACGCGAGTCATCGATCACGGTTACATGGCCCGTCGCCGTGAAGCCGGCGAGATTCACTTTGCAACGCGCATCACCCAGCGCGGCGTCACAGCCGAACGCATAGAGCCGCCCGCGCTTCTGGTTCAGCTGATGCGCCAGGCCGCGCAGCTCCGCCTTGAACGCGCCCTGCCCGTAAGACACTTCGCCGAGATGGCCTTTGCGCTCCAGCACGCGTTGGCTCACATCCTGCCAGTTCACTTTCCAGATCTCGATTTCGGCGCCATCGAAGTCACCTGCCTGCAGCGCATCTTCACTGATCCGCAAAGAAGAGAGAGCGCCGGTTGCTTCAAGATTGTCGATGCTGAGACCGAGCGAGGACTCAATTTCAGTGGCGCTGAAACCCGCTTGGGCTTCGAACGTCGTGCCATCGAAAGTGAGCGCCTCATCATGATCAGTGAAGCCCAGACGCGCGCCATTGGCCAGACTCAATCGCCAGCAATAACAGAGCGTTGTAAGGCCTTGCTCAAGATGCGCTTGAAGATCGCCCGAAAGCTGTTTCATGCGCGCACCTCGACCAGGGGAATGTCCGGAATTTCGCCCGCCGCAAAATGCGAGAGATTGATTTTGATGTCGTCAGTGTCGAAACGCACCGGCACATCGAATTCAAAACCGGCGGTGATTGTCGCGCCAACGGAAGGCGCAGAAGCGAAAGTGACCACACCACCCACGATCGTGAATGCAGTTGTGGCAGTGCCATTCACCGCGACAACTACAGTGCCAGCAACCGGTGCCGTGATCGCGCGCGGATAGGGACGTGCCTCGCCATAGGTCTTCACCAAGGTGAAGACCGTCGTCATGCCATCGCCAGTGCCGATCACCATATCGGTGGCACTCACCACTTGCGACGGCGGGCAGGATTTGAAGTCGGTGAAATCCTTGAAGCGGAAGGCATGCACCTTGCCACGCCGTTCCTCGAAGAAGGCAATCACCGCGCTGATGTCATCGAGTGACTTTACGCCATAGCCGGCATTGTAGCGGCGCCTGGAATTGGCCCAGCGCGCATTGCGCTCCTCGCGGCCCGAGGCGGTCATCACCACATCGGTGCGGCGCTCCGGTCCGCCACTGAGGCCGCGCGAGATCGACAGCGGAAAACGAACATCATCAAACATCACATGTTCCTCTGGGCGCGCTGCAAAGCGCGCGTCATCATGGCCGCCACTTGCGAACTGGATTGCGAGAAGCCCTGCACATCGGGCGTCGATATGTTGACGGTCACATGCGCGCCACCACCGCCACGCACCCCGAGCGACCCATCGGGCCCGCGTGCCAGCGGCATGATCGCTTCCGGCCCCGCCTCGCCCATCAGGCCGGCGCCGCTGTTCATCGCGAAAAAAGTGGGTGAGCCGACAATGCCGCCGTCCGCGAAAGGAGTGATGCTGCTCTTGCCGAACAGGCCACCGAACAAATCGCCGACCAGATTGCCCAGCGGCTTCAGCGCGGCAGACAATGTCGTCTGGCTGAAGCTCAGCATCATCGCCTTCACCGTGTCGGAGAGCGACTTGCCGTGCACCATGGCGCTGGCGAAGCTGTTGACGAGACGCGATCCGAAGCGGTCGGCAAGGCCGCTCAGATCTTCCATCTCGTTCCGCAGCGCCGCCGCATTGGTCACGGCTTGATCGGAAACATCATTCATCGGGATAGGCTTTCATCAATTCGAGAAGGTCCTGGCGCAGCAGAGGCCGGGAGGGCGTGAGCCCCAGTGCCGCGATCAGTTCACGCGGCGTGCTGCGCCAGAATTGTTCGGGCGGCAGACGCAGCCGGCCGAGGCCGAGCTGCATCAATCGCGCCCAGGGAAAGGGATCGGCTTTCATGTGTTAAACCTCTGTCCCCTCATCCGGCCTTCGGCCACCTTCTCCCCAAAGGGGAGAAGGGCAAGAGAGAGCGTAATCATTTCGCCCTTCTCCCCTTTGGGGAGAAGGTGCCCAACGGGCGGATGAGGGGACGAACTAGGCCCCAAACGTCGCCTTCAGCAGTTCAGCCACGATGCGCAGATAGCCCGCCGCACCGCCGGCCACGGAGAGCTTCGCCACATCCGCATCGCTGATCACTTCGCCCGCTCCCCGCAAGCCCGCGCCGATCACCTTGATCGCGTCGCTGGCCTTGATGCGACCGCCTTCGAAACGCTCGGCAATGGCAATCATGTCTTCGCCGCCATAGGCATGTTCGATTTCCGCCAAGGCGCCGAGGGTAAGAACGAGCGTGTAGTTGCGCCCGCCGAGTTCGGCTTCGATTTCACCGCGATGACGGTTGGGCATTTTCAAATCTCCGGTGTTCTGACATCCTCCCCCTTCACGGGGGAGGTGCCCCGCGCAGCGGGGTGGAGGGGGTTCTTTGAGTCTCAAGGCACGCGCCAAAGTGCTGCGCAAAACGATGACGCACGAAGAAGTGAAGCTATGGCTTCAGCTCAAGCACTTGAACCGCGCGGGCTATCATTTTCGCCGGCAGGCGCCGGTGGACAACTACATTCTGGATTTCGTTGAATTCGGCGAAAAGCTCATCATTGAAGTCGATGGATCACAGCACAACGAGATCGCACACCAGATCAGGGATACTGCCCGCGACGAATATTTCAAGAAATCAGGATTTCGCATCCTGCGATTTTGGAACATTGACATCAATCAGGCGATGGATGGCGTGATGGACAAGATCTTGGGTGTGTTGAAAGAGCCCCCTCCGTCGGCTGCGCCGCCACCTCCCCCGTGAAGGGGGAGGACGAAGGTCACGCAAAACTCAACTCTCCCGCCGAGGCAAGGCTGATTTCGAAGGTCACTTCGCCATCATGCTTGCCGCCGTAATCCAGCGAGGCGATCTGGAACGGGCCGGTCACCGTGCCGAAGCTGGGGATCACCAACTGCCAGTTCGGCGTGGCGCCGTTGAAGAAGGTGCTGCGGATCAACGCGTCGGAACCAGCATTCTTGAAGATACCCTGCCCCTTGACCTGCGCGGATTTCAAGCCCGCGCCGCTAAGCAATTCCTTCCAGGCGCCGGCGGAATCCTGCGACGTGATGTCGACCGTCTCGGCATTGAAGGTCAGCGTGTTGGCGCGCAGGCCCGCCACGGTGACGTAACTGCCCGATCCCGTACTGTCGATTTTCAGCAGCAGGTCGCGGCCTTTTTGTGCGGACATATTATGACTCCAAAGGTTCGGTCGCGGCGCGGAAGCGCAAGGTGGCAGAGAAAGTCCCCGTCACTTTCTGGCGCATGGCCGAGATGAAAATGCAGCGCAAGTTGATCAGCGCATGACCCTCAAGCGTGAGGCCAACGCCATCCAGCGCCGCCTCGATCTCCTGGATGATGCTTTGCGCCTGCACGCGGCTGCGCGCATTTGAAGCGATCTCCAGCGTCACGAAACTCTCATGCGCCTTCTGGTCGGCGGTGCTCCAGTCACGCTTTTCAATCTGGTTGAAATGCACGTAAGGGGCGGCGACACCGCGCGGCAATTCATCGAAGATGAAAGCGCCGCCCAGCAATGTTGTCAGCGATGCACGCGCAACGAGCACGTCACCCATCGCCTGTTGTACTGCAAGGCCAGGCTGGATCATGCCAGCCTCGTATTGCGATAGGCACTCAATGCTTCAAGTGCGGCTGCAGGAATTGCGCCGCCCTGCTCGTCGCCGCGGTTCTGGTACCAGTCCGCGGCGCAGATCAGGATGGCCTGCTTGATTTCCGCCGGCACGGTGTCGAAGCCCGCGACAAACGAAAGCTTCAGCCCATTGATGCGGCGGCCGGGCGGCGCGAAGGTGCGGCCCGTCCGCAAAGCCACGCGTGCCGGACGCGAGGCCGCGTCCAGCATGTAATGCGCCGCATCGATGGTCGAAGCCGTGTCGTCCTCCGAGAATGACACCAGGCTTTCCACCTCACTCACCGGCCATAATGGAATCTGAAAGATCCCATCCTCCGGCCAGCGGTCAGCGAACAAAGCCCAGTGCTGCGGCATGAGCGCCAGCCCATGCCGCGCTTCCAGGGCACGCCGCGCCGCGCCAATCAGCGACGACACGTAAGCATCATCATCGCTGATGGTGAGACGCAAATGCGCCTTGGCCTCGGCGAGCGACACAGGCTCGCTCGCCGGAGGGGTAATCAAGAGCAGCGGCATGGCTTACGACACGTCGAATTTGAGGAACTTGATGGCGTCGAAGTCCTGCATGCCGCCGCCCACGCGCTTGGTCACATAGAACAGCACGTAAGGTTTCGCCGTATAGGGATCGCGCAGAATGCGCACGCCCACACGGTCCACGATCAAATAGCCGCGCTTGAAATCACCAAAGGCGATGGCATGAATGCCGGTGGCGATATCCGGCATGTATTCATTCTCGGTCACAGGGAAGCCGAGCAGCGTGGGCGCCTGGTCAGCGGCCTGCGCCGGCTGCCACAGATAGTTGCCGTCGGCGTCCTTGAATTTGCGGATGGCGCTCTGCGTGTTGCGGCTCAGCATGAAGCGGGCACCCGCGCGGTAGCCGGCCTTCAGCGCGTAAACCAGATCGACCAGCTTGTCGCTCGGATTGCTGGCGGGCCAGTTGCCCGCGACACCGGTGGCGAGATACCCGCTATTGCCCCACGTCCAGGACGCCTGCGCGACTTTGGGATAGGTGGTGAAGCCCTTCGGCGCGGTGCTGCCGTCGCCGGTGGTGAAGGCGGAGGTTTCCTGCTCGCCGAACACCGTCTGCACTTCGCGCGCCATCCATTCGTCGATGTTCACGACCGAGTCATCGAGCAGCGCCTGGGTGGCCGCCGGCATCGCATAGAGTTCCATCGTCGGATAGGCGAGCTGCGCCAGCGTGGCCGAATTGGTCTGCGGGCGCGAGGCGGTCTCCGCCACCCAGCCCGAGGCATGGCCGTTGGTGTTGAACGGCTGGCTCAGCGTATTGGCGGAAATCTGGCGCACATCGCAGATGTCGCGGAAGGGCGAGGCCTTGCTGATCAGCCGCGCGATTTCAGTGGCGGTTTCGGCCGGCGCCAGATAGCCGCCATCGGCACCCGAGCCCACCGACATGGCCTTGGCCTCGATGGCATTCAGCCCCAGCGCATCGCCTTTGCGGACGTAAGAGTCAAAAGCGCGCTTGTGTTCGCTCACTTCATTTTCGGGCTTCGCCGACAAAGCAGGCCGGCGCGATTTGAGGATCAGCTCATCCAGTGCCTTGTTGATGCGCTCCACCTTTTCAGTGGTCACGACATCGGCGCTGAAGCGCTTTTCGATTTCGCCGAGGCGCTCGTCATTGGCCTCCTTGAAGGCTTCGAACGCCACCAGCACCTCGTTGTAGTCGGCAGCACCCGCCACCTTGGTTTCGAGAATTTCCATTCAGTTCACTCCATTCATTGTGAAAAATTGATGGGCCATGAATTTCGCCATCTCGACGCGGGCACCCTCCAGCATCGGGAAGGTGACGAGCGAGATTTCCCAAAGGTCCACCCGCGTCAGCAGGCGCGCGCCGGACGCACGATCCTTCCGTGCACTGACGGTCTTGAAGCCGATGGACAGGCCATCGAGGCCGCCGCTTTCCAGCAGCGCGATCAGTTCGCGCCCGCGCTGCACCGCCTTGTTCAAGCGCCCGAGAACGTAAAGCCCGCGATCGGTCTCGCGCACTTCGAGCCAGGTGCCCACCGGCTCGGACGGATCATGCTGGAACAGCATGCGGATCTGATCGGCGGGGCGCTTCACCAGCGAGGCATGAAAGGCGCCGGGCATCACGATGTCGCCCGCCGCATCGCGGGTGTTGAAAAGGGACGCATAGCCGGAGAACACGCCGGTGCCAGGCCCTGCCGACAATGGCAGTTCCAGCCCGCGCCGCTTGAGACGAAGGGACATAAGTCAGACTTTCAGTTGAATTCCCCTCCCCCTTGTGGGGAGGGGTTAGGGGTGGGGGTTCACAGCCTCTGGCTCACCCCCACCCGAAAATCGCTGCGGCGATTTTCGACCTCCCCACAAGGGGGAGGTGAAATGGAAGCTACTTTCCGTATCCCACGGCCGCCCGCTTTTCGGCCGCCGTCAGGAAGTTTGCCGCATTGACACGTGACCACAGGGCATCACGATCATGCGCCAGCGCTTCGACCTGATCGAGATCAGGCTCCAGCCGCAGGCCCTCCTCGAAGCGCGTGCCGACTTGCGCGGCAAGCGCGTCGGTCACGCGGCGCAGATGCGGGATCACCGTTTGGCGCCAGAAGCTGCGATTGGCCTCGGCGTAATTCGCATATGTGTTGTCGCCCGGAATGCCGAGCAGCATGGGCGGCACGCCGAGCGCCAGCGCGATCTCGCGCGCCGCGCCATTCTTGGCGGCGATGAAATCCATGTCCTTCGGCGAGAAACCCATCTCTTTCCAGTCGAGCCCACCTTCCAGCACCATCGGGCGGCCGCTATTTGCAGCACCCTGGTAATTCTGCTCCAGCTCGGTCTTCAGCCGCTCGAATTGGTCGGGTGAGAGATTGCCGTCACCAAACACCAGCGCACCGGAAGGCCGCGCCGCATTGTCGAGCATCGCCTTGTTCCAGGCGGCGGCGGCATTATGCGTATCGAGCGCGCGCGCCGCCGGCTCCAGCGGCGAGAGGCCGTAATGATCGTCGAGCGGGTTGAACAATTTCAGATGCAGCACATTCTCGGCGGCAAGATTGGAAAATGCTCCGCCCACGGAATATCTGTAACCCTCGATCCAGCCGCGCGGCCCTGCGATGACCTGCATGCGGTCGGGCCGAAGCGTGATCAGTTCGCGCGGCGCTTCATCCAGAGTTGAGATTTCAATGTAGGAGTTTCCGGCAACCAGCAGAAAAGACAATGTATTCTCGATCAGTTCACGCCCCGTCTGTGCCGGGTTTGGCCGCCGCAGCAGATCGAGAAACGGATGCGCCGTCAGTTCCGCCTCGCCCTTGAACAGCGTGAGCGGCACCGAAGCCGCCGCCTCCGCAATCATCCGCACGCAGCGATGCGCCACGGCATTCCCGGAGAACCCCGCACTCGCAAAGTGATGATAATTCCGCTGCCCCCAATAGGGCTGGCCGACAGAGTACATCGCCACCAGCGGCTGCGCCGTGTGGGACTTCGCTTCGGTGAGAAGTGATTTCAGTTTGTTGAGCATTCTGTTTCCTTTGTCCTCTCCCGTTCACGGGAGAGGGAGGGGACCCATTGCGCAGCAAGGGGGAGGGTGAGGGTCTGAGCGAACAGCCGCATTCGGCCCCTCGCCTTTCCCACTTTGCTTTGCAAAGTGGGCCCCTGTCCTCTCCCGCAAGCGGGCGAGGACGTTAAACTCAAACCACCCTCACCCTTGGCTCCGATTTCCGCAACATCAGTTCCGTCACCGCCCAGACCAGCGCATCGAGGCGGTCGGGGCTGCGGCCATCTTCGATGACGCTGCACATTTCATCTTCCAGCGCTGGCAGCGTGCCGACATGATGCACGCGGCCCTGCTCGTACAGAGCTGCCACCGGCTCGGCCCGCGCGCGCTTGCCGGCACTGGCATGCACCGCGCGATAGGAGAGCGACGGCGACACTTCGCGCAGCACCTGCTCCACCATCGCGCCGCCCTGGTTCACTTCGGCGACCACGCGCGAGGCGCCAAAACTTTCATAGGCGGCCACCACCTTGCGCGCCCAGGCCGCAGGCCGCGCGCGTTCGAGCGAGAGGTCAGCCAACACATAGGCATGACCATCGGCACCCAACCCGGCTACGACAATTCCGCACGCATTACTTTTCGCGTTGAAGCTCGCCGGCGGATCGACCGCCACCACCACGCGCCGCATGTCCGGCGCCGCATTCACCCGCAGCCGCTCGATATCATCGCGGCGGAACAGCGCATCGGGATCATCCTCGATCAATTCGCCGCCCAGCTCCTGCCGGCCCAATCGCGTGCCGGCATAGCGCGCCGTCACATCCTTCAAAAAGGCCGCCGCCAGATGTGCGGCATTGTCCGTTGTCGCCGAATGCGACACCACAACCGCCGGATCAGCCAGCAGCTTTTTTACGATTCCAATCGGGCGCGGCGTGGTGGTGACCACCGCCACCGGGTTGTCACCCAATCGCAGGGCAAAAGTCAGCATCTGCCACACACTCTCTGCCTGTTTCCATTTCGCCAATTCATCGCACCAGGCCGCATCAAACTGCGGCCCGCGCAAACCATCCGGCTCTTCCGCCGAAAACACCTGTGCCACCGAGCCATTGGCCCAGGTCACCAGCCGCTTAGACGGTTCGAATTTCGGCCGCTCCTCGAAAGGATGCACGGCCAATAAGCCGGACGGCCCTTCGATCATCACGATCCGTGCTTCATCAAATGTGGGCGCCACCAATGCGATCCGCCGGGGCGCCGTGCCATCATCCCATTCATGCGTGGCGATCGCACGCACCCATTCCGCGCCACTGCGCGTCTTGCCGCTGCCGCGCCCGCCAAGCAGCAGCCAGGCGCGCCAATCACCATCAGGCGGAAGCTGGTCCGCCCGCGCCCACAGCCGCCAGTCGCGCAGCAGGCTGCGTACATCGGCAATGGTCAGATTACGGCTGACATGGTCGGCTTTCCCCGCTTGTGAGCAATGCCGCAATACGGCGCGCAAGCTCATGACGCTCGGCGTCATGGAGCGCGCCGCGTTGGTGCGACTTTGCGCTCGTTGGTCTTCCATGCCGCTTTTCAAGTTCAAGAACCTTTTCGAAGTTGACCAGCAGGGTGTTGGTGAGGCGCGCGTCCGCTGTCGCAGCTTTGGTGCCCTTCCTGATGGCCTTCGTTCCTTCATCAAATTTGCTCAGGCGTTCCTGCAGGCCAAGCTTCAGGCGGCGCAAGGCGCCGACAGTGGTCATGGAACGCCGGCGCGCCCGGCGAAGGCGCCAACCGCGCTCCCGGGCATGCCGGGAAAGATCGGGTTGGTGCATGCCGATAGACCTGGCAATGTCCACCACGGTTTCTTCCAGGCCTTCATAGCGCAGGCGCACGGCGTCCCAATCAATGGGTTGAAGTGTGGCTTCGGTCATGGAGAGCTTCCTGAATGCAACGAAAGAAGAGATGGATTTTCTGTAATGTTTGAGTGAAGCTCACCGCAGCCACAGGGAGGCCCGCATGAGCAAGAAAGACGATTCCGAACTCGGTCTGAACAAGCCCACCGGCGCGCCGCCGATCAGGCAGCCCGGCGTGCAAC
>Ga0105240_10006590_pt1 | contig 17043 bp, 16 predicted proteins | sample KBSC54metaG_FD_80426 | JGI IMG/M metagenome (GOLD analysis project Ga0105240, IMG submission 80426) | Corn rhizosphere microbial communities from Kellogg Biological Station, Michigan, USA - KBS C5-4 metaG | ecosystem: Host-associated > Plants > Roots > Rhizosphere > Soil | place: Michigan, USA...
CATGTTGTGACGCGACAACGGCCTGTAACCGTTGATGTCACGGCCTTTGCGTGAGTGGTGAGGCAATCACGCGTCGAGCAGGATGCGCAGCATGCGGCGCAACGGTTCGGCTGCTCCCCACAGCAGCTGGTCGCCGATGGTGAACACGCCGAGATACTCCGGCCCCATCGCCAGTTTGCGGATACGGCCCACCGCGATATCCAACGTGCCCGTCACCGCGACCGGCGTCAGTCCCTTGATCGTCGCTTCGCGCGTGTTCGCAACCACTTTCACCCACGCGTTGTCGTTGGCGAGCAGTTCCTCGACATCGGTCAACGACACATCCTTCTTGAGCTTGAACGTCAGCGCCTGGCTATGGCAGCGCATCGTGCCGACGCGCACGCAAAAGCCATCGACCGGCGTCGCGGGCGTGCCGAACGCTGGTCCTTGTCCGAGGATCTTGTTGGTCTCGGCGCCGGCCTTCCATTCTTCGCGTGAGATTCCATCGCCCAGGTCCTTGTCGATCCACGGAATCAAGGAGCCGCCCAGCGGCACGCCGAAGTTTTCCGTTTCAGCGGAGGACATGGATTGCTGACGCGCCAGGATCTTGCGATCGATCTCGAGGATGGCGGACTTCGGGTCGGCCAGCAGCGCCTTCACGTCGCTGTTGAGCGCGCCGAACTGCGTGAGCAGCTCGCGCATGTGCTGCGCGCCACCACCCGAAGCCGCCTGGTAAGTCATGCTGCTCATCCACTCGACGAGGCCGGCTTTGTAGAGCGCGCCCACGCCCATCAACATGCAGCTGACCGTGCAGTTGCCGCCGATCCAGTTCTTGCCGCCCTTGGCCAGCGCGTTCTTGATCACGGGCATGTTCACGGGGTCGAGGATGATGACCGCGTCGTCCTGCATGCGCAGCGTGGAGGCGGCATCGATCCAATGGCCGTTCCAGCCGCTCGCTCGCAGCTTGGGAAACACCTCGGTCGTGTAGTCGCCGCCTTGCGCGGTGATCACGATGTCGCACTTCTTCAGCGCGGCGACGTCGAACGCATCCTGCAGCTTGGTTTCGTTCTTCGCCTGCGCCGGAGCCTTGCCGCCGGCGTTGGAGGTGGAGAAAAACAGCGGCTCGATCAGGGCGAAATCGCCCTCGGCCTGCATGCGGTCCATGAGCACGGAGCCGACCATGCCGCGCCAGCCCACCAGGCCGACCAGCGGTTGTTGTCCGTTCGAGAGTTTCATTTCCATCGCCTTTTCAAAAGTTGAGTTCAAAACCTTTTGCCCCGGCCTCGTGCGGCCGGGGGGCGCGACGAGACCGAGCTGTCCTAGCCCTTGGTGGTCTTCTTCGTAGTGCGCAGCGCGGTGACGACAGCGTCGCCCATTTCGCGCGTGCCCACCTTCTTCGTGCCTTCGGAGTGGATGTCCGCGGTGCGCAAGCCAGAGGCGAGCACGTCCTTCACCGCGGACTCGATCCGGTCGGCGGCTTGGGGCTGGTTCAATGAAAAGCGGAGCATCATGGCGGCAGACAGTATTGTAGCCAATGGGTTGGCGATCCCCTTGCCCGCGATGTCGGGCGCGCTGCCATGACTGGGCTCGTAGAGGCCCTGGTTGGAAGCATTGAGGCTGGCCGACGGCAGCATCCCGATGGACCCCGTGAGCATCGCCGCCGCATCAGAAAGGATGTCGCCGAACATGTTGCCGGTCACGACCACGTCGAACTTCTTGGGCTCCTTGACCAACTGCATCGCCGCGTTATCCACGTACATGTGGTCCAGCGCCACGTCGGGATATTGCTTGCCGATTTCGGTGACGACGTCTTTCCACAGCTGCGACGTCTCCAGCACGTTGGCCTTATCCACGCTGGTCACGCGTTTGCCGCGCTTACGGGCGGCATCGAAGGCTACATGTGCGATTCGCTCGATCTCCGGCCGCGAGTAGCGCATCGTGTCGAAGGCTTCCTCGGTGCCGGGGAAGTGGCCATCCACCGCCGTGCGACGGCCGCGCGGCTGGCCGAAGTAGATGTCGCCGGTGAGCTCGCGAATGATCAGGATGTCCAGGCCCGACACCAAATCCGGCTTCAGGCTCGAAGCGGCTACCAGTTCGTCATGGCAGATGGCAGGACGGAAGTTCGCGAACAGTCCGAGGTTCTTGCGCAGGCCCAGTACTGCCTGCTCGGGGCGCAGCGGCCGATCGAGCTTGTCGTATTTCCAGTCGCCGACCGCCCCGAACAACACAGCGTCGGCTTGCTTTGCCAGCTTGAGCGTGCTTTCGGGCAGCGGGTGGCCGTGCGCTTCGTAGGCGGCGCCTCCGACCGGAGCCGTTTCCATCTCGAACCGCAGCTCCAGCACGTTGAGGACCTTGACCGCTTCCGCGACGATTTCGGTGCCGATGCCGTCACCTGGCAGGACTGCGATTTTCATTGTTGTCTAGACTTTGCGGGACAGGTCTTTAGCTCTGTACCAACTGATTAAATGGTGTGGGCCAGCCAGGGCTTCTTCGCGAGGCGCTCGGCTTCGAAACTCTTGATCTTGTCCGATTGGCGCAGGGTCAGGCCGATGTCATCGAAGCCGTTGACCAGGCAGAACTTGCGGAACGGCTGCACCTCGAAGGGCAGTGCCTCACCCTGCGGTTTGACGATCACCTGTTGCTCCAGGTCGATGGTCAACTGGTAACCCGGAAACACCGCGGCTTCGTCGAACAACTGCGCCACTTGGCCCTCGGGCAGCACGATCGGCAGCAGGCCATTCTTGAAGCAGTTGTTGAAGAAGATGTCGGCGTAGCTGGGCGCGATGATCGCGCGAAAGCCGTACTGGTCCAGCGCCCACGGCGCGTGCTCGCGCGAGGAGCCGCAGCCGAAGTTCTTGCGCGCCAGCAAGATCGACGCACCGTTGTAGCGCGGCTGGTTCAGCACGAAGTCCGGATTGGGCTTGCGCGTGGCCGGGTCTTGTCCGGGAAAGCCGGGATCCAGGTAGCGCCATTCATCGAACAGGTTCACGCCGAAGCCGGTCTTCTTGATCGACTTGAGGAACTGCTTGGGAATGATCGCGTCGGTGTCGACGTTCTCGCGGTCCATGGGGGCCACGAGGCCCTTGTGCACAGTGAATTTTTGCATCGGAGGCACACGGCGCTGACGCGCCGCGCCTGGGTTAATAGTCTTTCTTCTTGGCCGCGGCGCCTTCGATGGCGCTGCCGGCCTTCTGGATGTCCTGGCCGGCGCCTTGCACGGTATTGCATCCGGTCAGCGTGAAGCTCAGGCCGAAAGCGAAGCAAATGGCGAACAGGGTGGCGAGGGTCTTCTTCATGGGATCTCCTTGGATATCAGGCGAATTGGCGGACGTCGACGAAATGGCCATGGACGGCCGCCGCTGCGGCCATGGCCGGACTGACCAGGTGGGTGCGGCCGCCGGCACCCTGGCGGCCTTCGAAATTGCGGTTGCTCGTGGACGCGCAGCGCTCGCCCGGCTCCAGCCGGTCTGCGTTCATGGCCAGGCACATCGAGCAACCCGGCTCGCGCCATTCGAAGCCCGCGGCCTTGAAGATCTCGTGCAGGCCTTCGCGCTCGGCCTGGTCTTTCACCAGTCCCGAGCCCGGCACCACCATCGCCAGCTTGACGTTCTTGGCGACCTTGCGGCCCATTTTCTTCACCAGCGCGGCAGCCTCGCGGATGTCTTCGATGCGGCTGTTGGTACACGAGCCGATGAACACCTTGTCCACGTAAATGTCCGCAAGCGCCTTGCCCGGCTGCAGTCCCATATACGTGAGTGCGCGCTCCATCGCGCCGCGCTTGTTCGCATCCTTCTCGCGGTCGGGATCCGGAACGCGGCTGTCCACGCCGAGCACCATCTCGGGGGATGTTCCCCACGTGACTTGCGGAATGAGCATGGCGGCGTCCAACTCCACCACGGTATCGAATTTGGCGTGGGCATCGGAACGGAGAGTCTTCCAATAGGCCACCGCCTGCTCCCATTCGGGACCGCCCGTGAAGCGGCCCGACTTCGCGTCAAGGCCCGGCGCGAGTGGGCGGCCCTTCAGGTACTCGATGGTTTTGTCATCCACGGCCACCAGGCCCGCGCGGGCACCTGCTTCGATGGCCATGTTGCAGACCGTCATGCGGCCTTCCATGCTGAGAGCACGGATCGCCGAGCCGGCGAATTCGATGGTGTAGCCGGTTCCTCCCGCCGTGCCGATGCGCCCGATGATCGCCAGCACGATGTCCTTCGCGGTCAGGCCGGGGGCGAGCTTGCCTTCCACCTTCACCAGCATGTTCCTGGCCTTCTTGGCCAGCAGTGTCTGCGTGGCCAGGACGTGCTCCACCTCGCTGGTGCCGATGCCATGCGCCAGCGCGCCGAATGCCCCGTGCGTCGATGTATGCGAATCGCCGCAGACCACTGTCATGCCCGGCAGGGTGGCGCCTTGCTCGGGGCCGATCACATGCACGATGCCCTGCCGCTTGGACAGGAACGGGAAGTAGGCGGCAGAGCCGAACTCGCTCATGTTCCGGTCGAGCGTGGTGACCTGCTCCTTGCTGACCGGATCGGTGATGCCGTCGTAACCGCGATCCCAGCCGGTGGTGGGCGTGTTGTGGTCGGCGGTCGCCACGATCGAGCTGACGCGCCAGACCTTGCGCCCGGCCTGGCGCAGGCCTTCGAACGCCTGCGGGCTGGTCACTTCGTGCACCAGGTGGCGGTCGATGTAGAGGATGGCCGTGCCGTCCTCCTCGGTGTGGACGACGTGTTCGTCCCAGATCTTGTCGTAAAGGGTTCTGCCCATGGGTACTTCCGATGAAGCTTCGATTTTATTGCGGCTCGAGCATTCCGGCTTTCGGGCAAAGGAAAAGCCGGCCATCGCCAGGCGATTGGCCGGCTTGCATGCTTGGCCGGATCAGCGCTTGCCGATCGGCTGCACGTCGCGCTTGGTCGAGCCCGTGAACAGCTGGCGCGGACGGCCGATCTTGTACTCGGGATCGCCGATCATCTCGTTGAGCTGGGCGATCCAGCCCACGGTACGTGCCAGCGCGAACACCGCGGTGAACAGCGACACCGGGATGCCGATCGCGCGCTGCACGATGCCCGAGTAGAAGTCGACATTGGGATAGAGCTTGCGCGACACGAAGTATTCGTCTTCCAGCGCGATCTTCTCCAGCGACATCGCCAGCTTGAACAGCGGATCGTTGCCCAACCCGAGCTCGCCCAGCACTTCGCGGCAGGTTTCCTGCATCAGCTTGGCGCGCGGGTCGTAGTTCTTGTACACGCGGTGCCCGAAGCCCATCAGCTTGATGCCGGAGTTCTTGTCCTTCACCTGCTTGATGAAGTCGCCGATCTTCTCGACGCCGCCCTGGCGTTGGATGTCGTACAGCATGTTGAGGGCCGCTTCGTTGGCGCCGCCGTGGGCCGGGCCCCACAGGCAAGCCACGCCCGCCGCGATCGCCGCGAACGGGTTGGTGCCCGACGAGCCGCACAGCCGCACCGTCGAGGTGGAAGCGTTCTGCTCGTGATCGGCGTGCAGGATGAAGATGCGGTCCAGCGCGCGCTCGAGCACCGGATTGACGGTGTACTCCTCGCACGGCGTGGCGAACATCATCCGCAGGAAATTGCCGGCGTAAGTCAGGTCGTTCTTGGGATAGATGTAAGGCTGGCCCGCGCTGTACTTGTAGGCCATGGCCACCAGCGTCGGCATCTTGGCGATCAGGCGGATCGCGGAAATCTCGCGATGCTCCGGATTGTTGATGTCCGTGCTGTCGTGATAGAAGGCCGACAGGGCGCCGACCAGGCCGGTCATGATGGCCATCGGATGCGCGTCGCGGCGGAATCCGCGCAGGAAGAACTGCATCTGCTCGTTGACCATGGTGTGCATGGTCACGCGCTGTGTGAAATCCTTCTTGCCCGCGACGTCCGGCAGCTCGCCGTACAGCAGCAGGTGGCAGGTTTCCAGGAAGTCGCATTGCGTGGCCAGCTGCTCGATGGGATAGCCGCGATACAGCAGCTCACCCTTGTCGCCGTCGATGTAGGTGATGGCGGACTGGCAGGCCGCGGTGGACATGAAACCCGGGTCGTAGGTGAACATGCCGGTCTGCGCGTAGAGCTTGCGAATGTCGATCACGTTGGGGCCGACGCTGCCGTGGTAGATGGGCAGCTCGACATCCGGGCTGCCGTTGGAAAACGACAGGGTGGCTTTGTTGTCGGCGAGTTTCATATCGGTTCCTACTGGTTTCCTGACCCAATTCCGGTGATGCGCTTGTCTTGATGTGTCGGGGACAGAGCCGAAGGTCTGTCTCCAATGTCATCGGCTTCGCAGCATCCCCAGCACTTCTTTCACGTCCGTGGTACTCATCGCGCCCTCGGGTTCCCTGCGGCGCAGCAGCAGGTCCAGCAGGTCGTTGTCCGGCAAATCCATGAGCTCGTTGAGCGCGGCCGCCTGCCGCACCGTGAGGCAATCCGCGTACCGGCCGAAGAAGCGCTCGACGAATAGGTCATTTTCCAGCAAACCGCGGCGGCAGCGCCACCTCAGTTTGCTCAATGCCCGTTCGTCCAGCAGCTCTTCAGTCATTTCTTGATTTCACACAGCCCGGCGGACCATCAATTCCTTGATTTTGCCGATCGCCATTGTCGGATTCAGCCCTTTGGGGCAGACGTCTACGCAATTCATGATGGTGTGGCAGCGGAACAGCCGGTAGGGATCTTCCAGGTTGTCCAGCCGCTCGCCGGTGGCCTCGTCGCGGCTGTCCGCGATGAAGCGATAGGCTTGCAGCAGGCCGGCGGGTCCGACGAATTTGTCCGGGTTCCACCAGAAGCTGGGACAGCTGGTCGAGCAACTTGCGCACAGGATGCACTCGTACAAGCCGTTGAGCTCGTCGCGCTCTTCCGGTGACTGCAGGCGTTCCTTCTCGGGGGGAATGCTGTCATTGACCAGGTAAGGCTTGATCGAGTGGTACTGCTTGAAGAACTGCGTCATGTCCACGATGAGGTCGCGCACCACCGGCAGGCCGGGCAGCGGCTTGAGCACGATGGGGTCTTTCAACGTGAGCATGTTGGTCAGGCACGCCAGGCCATTCTTGCCGCTGATGTTCATCGCGTCGGACCCGCACACACCTTCCCGGCAGGAGCGGCGGAACGACAGGGTCGGGTCTTGCGCCTTCAGTTTCATCAGCGCGTCCAGCAACATGCGCTCGTGGCCCGTGAGCTCGATCTCGACGGTCTGCATGTAGGGCTTCGCGTCTTTTTCGGGGTCGTAGCGATAGATCTGGAAAGTGCGTTTCATGGTGATCGTTGTTTGAATCTTGGCGCTTTGGCGGGAAGTTGGAAGTACGTACTAGAACGTACGGACCTTGGGTGGTATGGACTCAACCGTCAGCGGCTTCAGTTTGACCGGCTTGTAGTCCAGGCGGCTGCCTTGGCTGTACCAGAGAGAGTGCTTGAGCCAGTTGGCGTCGTCGCGGCCCAGCGGAGCCACCGGATCGTCCGCCGGCCGCTCGTATTCTTTCACGGTGTGTGCGCCGCGGCATTCGTGACGGGCCGCGGCCGAGACGATGGTGGCCTGGGCGCACTCGATCAGGTTGTCCACTTCCAGCGCCTCGATTCGCGCCGTATTGAAAATCTTCGACTTGTCTTTCAGGCCGATCGCCTCGACGCGGCTGCGGATTTCGGCGATCTGCCTGACGCCCTCGTCCATCATGGCTTGCGTGCGGAACACGGCGGCATGCATCTGCATGGAAGCGCGCAAGTCGTTGGCCACGTCCTGCGCGTATTCGCCATCGCTGGCGTTTTCCAGGCGATTGAGCCGCTGCAAGGTGCGATCCGCGGCGTCGGCGGGCAGCGGCTTGTGCGCGCTGCCGCGGCCGGTGAACTCGACCATGTGATTGCCGGCAGCGCGGCCGAACACCAGCAAGTCCAGCAGTGAATTGGTGCCCAGCCGATTCGCGCCGTGCACGCTCACGCAGGAGCATTCGCCGACCGCGTACAAACCGTTGATGACTGCGTTGTGGTCGCCGCCACGCTGTTCCACCACCTGGCCGTGGATGTTGGTCGGGATGCCGCCCATCTGGTAGTGGATGGTCGGCACCACTGGGATGGGCTCGCGCGTGATGTCCACGTTCGCGAAGTTCACGCCGATCTCATAGACCGACGGCAGCCGCTTGTGGATGGTCTCCGCTCCCAGGTGATCGAGCTTGAGCAGCACGTAGTCCTTGTTCGGCCCGCAGCCGCGGCCTTCCTTGATTTCCTGGTCCATCGAACGCGACACGAAGTCGCGTGGCGCCAGGTCTTTCAAGGTGGGTGCGTAGCGCTCCATGAAGCGCTCGCCGTTGCTGTTCAGCAGGATTGCGCCTTCGCCGCGGCAGCCTTCGGTCAGCAGCACGCCCGCGCCGGCGACGCCGGTGGGGTGGAATTGCCAGAACTCCATGTCTTCCAGCGCGATGCCGGCGCGTGCCGCCATGCCCATGCCATCGCCGGTGTTGATGAAGGCATTGGTGGAGGCCGCGAAGATGCGGCCCGCGCCGCCGGTGGCCAGCAAGGTGGTCTTGGCTTCGAGGATGTGCAGGTCGCCGGTTTCCATTTCGAGCGCGGTGACGCCGACCACGTCGCCATCGGTGTCGCGGATCAGGTCCAGCGCCATCCATTCGACGAAGAAGTTGGTCTTTGCCTTGACGTTTTGCTGGTAAAGCGTGTGCAGCATCGCGTGGCCCGTGCGGTCGGCTGCTGCGCACGCGCGCTGCACCGGCTTCTCGCCGTAATTTGCGGTGTGGCCTCCAAACGGGCGCTGGTAAATGGTGCCATCGGGGTTGCGGTCGAACGGCATCCCCATGTGCTCTAGTTCGTACACCACCTTGGGCGCTTCGCGGCACATGTACTCGATCGCGTCCTGGTCGCCCAGCCAATCGCCGCCCTTGACGGTATCGTAGAAGTGATAGTGCCAGGTGTCCTCGGACATGTTGCCCAGCGATGCACCGATGCCGCCCTGGGCCGCGACCGTGTGCGAGCGGGTGGGGAACACCTTGGAGAGCACCGCGACGTTCAGGCCGGCGCGCGCAAGTTGCAGCGACGCGCGCATGCCGGAGCCTCCCGCGCCGACGATGACGACGTCGAATTTCCGGTGGGCGATCTTGCTGGAGGTGAAACTCATCACAGCCTCCAAAGCACTTGAATCGCCCAGCCCCCGCACGCCGTGAGCCACACGATGGTGAAGACCTGCAAGGCCAGGCGCAGCACGACCGGTTTGATGTAGTCCATGAAGACGTCGCGCATTCCAACCCATACGTGCCACAGCAATGAAAGCACCACCGCGAATGTGAGCACCTTCATCCACTGGGCCGCGAACATGCCAGCCCATTTGTCGTAGCCCATCGGCCCGCGCGAAAAGATCACCTGCGCCAGCACGACGACCGTGAACAGCCCCATGATGACCGCCGTCACGCGCTGGCTGAGCCAGTCGCGCAGGCCATAGTGCGCACCGACCACGATGCGCTTGGAGCCGTAATTCACAGACATTTCTTTTTGTCCTATTGGTTGGGGACAGAGCTGAAGTCCTGTCCCCTTATGTTCAATAAAGGCCGAACAGCTTCGCGCCGAGGATGACGGTGAGCAGCAAGCTCGCAATCAGCACGGCTTGCGCCGACTTCGCTCCGAATTCCTTGCTCACCGCCGCGTGGCTCAAATCCATCCACAAGTGGCGCAGCCCGGCGAAGAAGTGCTGAAGGTAGGCCCAGATCAGGGCCAACACCACCAGCTTCACGATGAAGGCGGGAAAGATCCACAGGCCGCTGGTGAACGCGGACCGGAATCTTGCGAACGAAATCTCCGAGGACAGCGACTTGTCGAACAGCCACATGATGAACGGCAGCAGCACGAACAGCAGCACGCCGCTGATCCGATGCAGGATCGAAATCAATCCCGCGACCGGCAAGCGATAACTGGGAAGGTCCGAAAAGGCGTTGATGTTCCGGAATTCGGGCCGCTTGCTGGCAACTGTCATGGGGTCGCTTTCGTGGAGCAGGGGAGGCATGCGCTTGTCGTTTATTTGATGGGTGCAGGCAAAATTCTATTGCAACGCAACAAACTGACACCAAGGCTTCATCCGGCCCTCTTCAGCTCAAGTCGTTGCGGTAATGATGCGTGTCGGTGCGGTACAGGCCGCGGCGCAACTCCATCGGCACGTCGTTGTAAGTGTAGGCCACCCGCTCGACGCTCAAAAGCGGAGTGCGTTGCTCTACTTTCAATAGCGCAGCCGAACCCGAATCGGCCGCCACCGCTCGAATCTTTTCTTCGGCTCGCACCATGCGCACGCCGAATTCGAGTTCGAACATCGCGTACGTTGGGCCCTGGTATCCGGACATTTGCGACGCGTTCAATCCCTTGAACGCATTTCCGGGCAGCCACAGGTCTTCCAGAATGGTGGGTTCGCCGCCGAACGAAAGAATCCGGCGCACCTGCACGACCGGATCGCCGGATCGCAAGGCCAGCATGCGAGCCACATCCGCCGGCGCGCGCACGCGCTTGCATTCCAGCACGCTTCGCTGGGCGGGACCTTCGCTCGCCAGGTCGCCTCCGTCGGGCATGAGCTTCAAGAAGCGGTACTGAACTTGATGCTCAGCATGGGTTGCGACGAAGGTGCCTTTGCCTTGGCGACGCACCACCAGGTTTTCCGCCGCCAATTCGTCAATCGCCTTACGCACGGTGCCTTGGCTGACTCGATAGCGCGCCGCCAGTTCCATCTCGCTGGGTATGGCCTCGCCGGGCTTCCATTCGCCGGCTTCCAGCCCCTGCAGGATCAGGATCTTGATCTGCTGGTACAAGGGACTGAAGGCCGGCGTCGCAGGCGCCCCCGCCTCCGCGGCCGGGCCGGCATCGGTGGGAGTTGGGGTTGACTGGGCCATCGGCATCGGGTGGGTTCAGGGGGAAAGGGAGTCTTCCGCCATCGCGCATCATATCTTATATAAGACATAAGACAAATTGACGGAGGCGGTCTTGCGAGGGTAAACTTGGAGGTTGTCCAGCAGGCTTTGCCGCAACGGCGCAGCCCGCGAGCCGACTCCCACCCACCCCACATTTTCCGGAGATTTCCATGAGCAAGAAGCCCGTTCGCGTCGCCGTCACCGGCGCCGCCGGCCAGATCGGTTACGCCCTGCTGTTTCGCATCGCGTCGGGCGAAATGCTGGGCAAGGACCAGCCCATCATCCTGCAGCTGCTCGAGATTCCCGACGAGAAGGCCCAGAAGGCGCTCAAGGGCGTGATGATGGAACTGGAAGACTGCGCCTTCCCGCTGCTCGCGGGCATGGAAGCGCACAGCGATCCGGTGACGGCGTTCAAGGACACGGATTACGCACTGCTGGTCGGCTCGCGTCCGCGCGGACCCGGCATGGAGCGCGCCGAACTGCTGTCGATCAACGGCAAGATCTTCATCGCGCAAGGCCAGGCCCTGGACAAGGTGGCCAACCGTAATGTCAAGGTGCTGGTGGTGGGCAATCCCGCGAACACCAATGCCTATATCGCGATGAAGAGCGCCTCGAGCCTGCCGCGCGAGAACTTCACCGCCATGCTGCGCCTGGATCACAACCGTGCGCTGTCGCAAGTGGCCGCGAAGAGCGGATGCAAGGTCGGCGAGATCGAAAAGATGACGGTGTGGGGCAATCACTCGCCCACCATGTACGCCGATTACCGCTTCGCCACCTGCAATGGCAAGGCCGTCAAGGACATGATCAACGACCCCGCCTGGAACGCCGACGTATTCCTGCCGACGGTCGGCAAGCGCGGCGCCGCGATCATCGAAGCCCGCGGGCTGTCGTCCGCTGCTTCCGCGGCCAATGCGGCCATCGACCATATGCGCGACTGGGCCTTGGGCACCAATGGCAAATGGGTCACCATGGGTGTTCCATCCAATGGAGACTACGGCATCCCCAAGGACGTGATGTTCGGCTTCCCGGTGACCACGGCAAATGGCAAGTACGAGATCGTCAAGGGCCTGCCGATCGACGCGTTCAGCCAAGAGCGCATCAACAAGACGCTCAAGGAACTGCAAGAGGAGCAGGCCGGGGTCGCCCACCTGCTGTGAGCAGCCATGACCCGCTGCGCTGATGACATCGCCTTGCTCGATGACAAATGACCAGTCATTGCTGCGCGCGGTGTTGTCATTGATGGCCGAAGGCCGAAGTCATTGAGCGCAGCGAAGTCATTCGTCATGATGCACCCCCGCGACATCCTCCTCGGCGCCCAAGGCCGCACCGGTTTCCTGCCGGTGTGCGACCACTACAGCGGTGTGGAGGCGCGGATGCGCAAGAGCCTGCAGCTGCAGGCCGAGATGACCGAAGAGTTCGGCGCCTGTGTGTTCGACGTGACACTGGACTGCGAAGACGGCGCGCCGGTGGGTGGCGAGGCGGAGCACGCCGCGCTGGTCGTCGCGCTCGCTTCGATCGCCAGCGACAAGGCGCGCGTGGCCGTGCGGGTCCATCCTGTCGACCATCCTGCTTTCGAGCGGGACATCGCGACGATCGCCGGGAAGGCGGGCAAGAAACTCTGCCATGTGATGATTCCAAAGGTGGAGTCGCCGCAAGACATCGAACGCGTTTCCAAGGCTCTCGATGCGGCGCACGCCGGCAACTTGCCGGTGCATGCGCTGATCGAGTCGCCGGCGGCCGTGCATCGGGCCTTTGACATCGCGGCACATCCGCGCGTGCAGTCGCTCAGTTTCGGGCTGATGGATTTCGTGTCGGCCCATGGTGGAGCGATTCCCGCGGCCGCCATGGGTCTCGAAGGCCAGTTCACGCACCCGCTGGTGGTGCGCGCGAAACTGGAAATCTCGTCGGCGTGCCACGCGCACGGCAAAGTTCCGGCGCACGGCGTGGTCACGGAATACAAGGACAAGACATCGCTTCGCGCTGCCGCGCGAAGAGCTGCGCTTGAACTTGGCTTCACGCGCATGTGGAGCATCCATCCCGAACAGATCCGGCCGATCCTGGAAGCGTTCGCACCGAGCGCTCACGAAATCGAGGTTGCTACCAAAATAATAGCTGCCGCCGCCCAGGCCGAATGGGCGCCGATCAGCTTCGAAGGAAAGTTGGAGGACAGGGCAAGCTACCGTTATTACTGGCAGGTGCTGGAGAGGGCGCACCGGACCGGAAGGAAGCTGCCGATCGAAGCGCAGGGCTGGCTCTCAGCCCCGCGCCATTAAACCGACATGGAGACTCAATGAAAGCCCTTCTCGCCCTTTGCCTCATTGCCGCGACGCCAGCGCTCGTGCTCGCCCAGACCGCAGCGCCAGCCAAGGCTGCGGCGTCCAAGCCCAAGGCCAGGGCCAAAGCGCCTGCCAAACACAAACTTGCTCCGGCGGCCCAGAAAGCCGTCGAGGAAAACACGCCGATCGAAGATGATCCCAGCGTTGTGATCACCGATGCCGAGCGCGAAGTCGCGCGCAAGGTGTATGTGGGCGACATTCCCTGCGAGCTGGGCGCCACAGTGAAGGTGGAGCCGATGAAGCGCGAAGGCATGTTCGCCGTCACCACCAAAGGCCATCGCTTCCGCATGCATCCGGTGGAAAGCCGCACGGGCGCCATCCGCCTGGAAGACCCGAAGGGCGGCGCGATGTGGCTGCAGCTTGGGAACAAGTCGATGCTGATGAGCCAGAAACTCGGCCAGCGCCTTGCAGACGAGTGCATGAGCCCCGCGCAGGTCACCTATGCCGAAGCGCTCAAGAAGCATCCGATGCCCAGCATCCTGGAGCCGCTGCCGGTTGCCGTGCCCGGCCCCAAGACTGGCGGCGAAGATCAGCCGCCACCCAAAACCGATACCCACTGAACGGAGAAGACCACCATGCTGCAAGCCTATGTCGAACATGTCGCGGAGCGCGCCGCGCTCGGCATCCCGCCGCTGCCCTTGTCGGCCAAGCAGACTGCCGATCTGATCGAGCTGCTGAAGAATCCTTCCGCGGCCGAAGCCGATTTCCTGCTGAATCTGATCAGCTATCGGGTGCCGGCCGGCGTGGACGACGCAGCCAAGGTGAAGGCCAGCTATCTTGCAGCGGTGGCATTGGGCAAGGAGAAGTGCCTCGTCATCAGCCGCGAAAAAGCGACGGAGTTGCTCGGCACCATGCTCGGCGGCTACAACATCGGCCCGCTGATCGATTTGCTCGATGATCCGCAAGTGGGCAGGATCGCGGCCGATGGCTTGAAGAAAACGCTGCTGATGTTCGACCAGTTCCACGACGTCAGGGAAAAGGCGGACAAGGGCAACGCGAATGCGAAGGCCGTGCTGCAAAGCTGGGCCGACGCGGAGTGGTTCACCAGCCGCCCCGAAGTGCCGCAAAGCCTGAAGGTCACGGTGTTCAAGGTCACCGGTGAAACCAACACCGACGATCTTTCGCCCGCGCCGGACGCCTGGAGCCGTCCGGACATTCCGCTGCACGCACTGGCGCTGCACAAGAACCCGCGTCCGGGCATCACGCCGGACGAAGAAGGCAAGCGCGGGCCGCTGAAACTGCTCGAAGAGCTGCGCGCCAAAGGCAACCTGGTGGCGTATGTCGGCGACGTGGTCGGCACGGGCTCATCGCGCAAGTCGGCGACCAACTCGGTGCTGTGGTTCACCGGCGAGGACATTCCTTTCGTTCCGAACAAGCGCTTCGGCGGCGTCTGCCTGGGCGCCAAGATCGCGCCGATCTTCTACAACACGATGGAAGATGCCGGCGCGCTGCCGATCGAACTCGACGTGAGCAAGATGGACATGGGCGACGTGATCGAGCTGCGTCCCTACGAGGGCAAGGCACTGAAGAACGGCCAAGTCGTCGCCGAATTCAAGGTCAAGAGCGACGTGCTGTTCGATGAAGTGCGCGCCGGCGGCCGCATTCCCCTGATCATCGGCCGCGGGCTCACCGCGAAGGCGCGCGAAGCACTGGGCCTTGCGCCATCAACGGTGTTCCGCCTGCCGCAAGCGCCGGTGGACACCCACAAAGGTTTCACGCTGGCGCAGAAGATCGTGGGGCGCGCTTGCGGCATGCCGGAAGGACAAGGCGTTCGTCCGGGCACGTATTGCGAGCCTCGCATGAGCTCGGTGGGTTCGCAAGACACCACCGGCCCGATGACGCGCGACGAACTGAAAGACCTCGCTTGCCTGGGATTCTCGGCCGACTTGGTGATGCAATCGTTCTGCCACACCGCGCCTTATCCCAAGCCCGTGGACATCAAGACGCACCATGAGCTGCCCGAGTTCATGAGCAATCGCGGTGGCGTGTCGCTGCGCCCCGGTGACGGCGTGATCCACAGCTGGCTCAATCGCATGCTGTTGCCCGATACGGTGGGCACCGGCGCGGACAGCCACACGCGTTTCCCGATCGGCATCAGCTTTCCGGCGGGCTCGGGTCTCGTCGCATTCGCGGCCGCCACCGGCGTCATGCCGCTGGACATGCCCGAGTCGGTGCTGGTGCGCTTCAAGGGCAAGATGCAGCCCGGCGTGACTTTGCGCGATCTGGTCAATGCAATTCCGCTCTACGCCATCAAGCAGGGCCTGCTCACCGTCGAGAAGAAGGGCAAGAAGAACATTTTCTCGGGCCGCATTCTCGAAATCGAAGGCCTGCCCGACTTGAAAGTGGAACAGGCGTTCGAGTTGTCCGACGCTTCGGCCGAACGCTCGGCCGGCGGCTGCACAGTGCATTTGAACAAGGAGCCGGTGATCGAGTACATCAACAGCAACATCACCTTGATGCGCTGGTTGATCGCGAATGGCTACGCCGACGCGCGCACGCTCGCGCGCCGCATTGCGGCGCAGGAATCCTGGCTGAAGAATCCGCAACTGCTCAAGGCGGACGCCGATGCGGAATATACGGCGGTGATCGAAATCGACCTCGCGGAAATCCATGAACCGATCCTCGCGTGCCCGAATGACCCGGACGACGTGAAGATGCTCAGCGAAGTGGCGGGCGCGAAGATCGACGAGGTGTTCATCGGTTCGTGCATGACCAACATCGGCCACTTCCGTGCCGCCTCGAAGCTGCTCGAAGGCAAGCGCGACATCCCGGTCAAGCTGTGGGCAGCGCCGCCGACCAAGATGGACGCGAAGCAACTCACCGAGGAGGGCCACTATGGCGTGCTCGGCCAAGCCGGCGCTCGCATGGAAATGCCAGGCTGTTCGCTGTGCATGGGCAACCAGGCGCAGGTGAAGGAGGGCGCCACGGTGTTCTCCACATCCACGCGCAATTTCCCCAACCGGTTGGGCAAGAACACGAATGTTTATCTCGGCAGCGCGGAACTTGCGGCCATCTGTTCCAAGCTGGGAAGAATCCCCACCAAGGAAGAGTACATGGCGGACATGGGCGTGCTCACGGCGGCTAGCAGCACGGTCTATCAATACCTGAACTTCGACAAGATCGCGGACTTCAAGGCCGCGGCGGATTCTGTCCCGGCCTGACGCAATTGAGCTCGAGATGAAAAGAGGCCCGCTGGCCTCTTTTCTTTTTTATCGGCTGTCCAGCGGTTGCGCTTCGATGCGCGGTTGGCGCACCGGCTGACCCACCGCCGGGGCTGCGCCCATGGCCGTGGTATCCACGGTCGCCGTGCGTGGACGGATTGGCTCGTCCACCAGTTCCACCATGTTCTGCTCCGGCGAGTAGCGGATGGATGGCGAATCCGTGGGCGCACCCTCGCCCGCTGCAGCTATGGACGGAGTTGGTGCTACGACCGCGGGCTGCGCGACCACTGCCGGCCGAGCGACAAGAGCTGGCCGAGCGACGGCAGCTGGCCGAGCGACGACAGCCGGACGCAGCACATCGGTGAGTTCGACCATGTTCTCCTGGGCCGGGACAGGAACGCTGAGGCGAGCCACACCGGTTGCCGAGGAGGCGCCATCGCCAATACCCGCAGCGCTAGTGCCGCCATCCGCGGCGCTCGCTGCTGCACCAGCGCCAGCACCTGCAGCGGCACCCGCACCCGCTGCACCGGCGCCCGCACTAGCGCCAGCACCGCCAGCACCTGCGCCAGCACCGCCAGCGCCCGCGCCAGCACCTGCGCCAGCACCGCCCGCGCCGCCCGCGCCGCCCGCGCCGCCCGCGCCAGCGCCACCTGCGCCAGCGCCACCTGCGCCAGCGCCACCTGCGCCA